>Ga0156388_1002_pt1 | contig 26587 bp, 16 predicted proteins | sample RifOxyA3_FD_108032 | JGI IMG/M metagenome (GOLD analysis project Ga0156388, IMG submission 108032) | Desulfobacterales bacterium RIFOXYA12_FULL_46_15
ATTCTCAAAAACAGTCAAGGGCTGTTTTTCATCATGGGATCGCCCTGCCTGATAGCCAAACCTGCTTTGAGTTTTCTGGGCCACGGCCCTGAACACGGGCATCAGATCGATGCTGTTGGGGCAGGCACTGGTACACTGGCCGCACCCGACACAAAAGAGACTCATATGGCTCATGCGGGTCAGGTGATAAAAAATGGTATCTGTCGGCATTTTAAGGGTTCCGAAAGTATCGGCCCATCCCATATACTGATCCCCGTTGTGGCGGAAGGTATCGGTCACAAACACGCATTCCTTGCAATAGCAGACAGGGCAGGCCACCCGGCAGTTATAGCAGTTGATGCAGTTTGCTACCCGGTCTTCAAGGGCATCAATGGTGTGGGTTGATTCCCTGTACTCAGTCAGAGCCGCATCGCAGGCATCCTTGCGTTTTTTTGCCAAATGCTGGACCGCGGCTTCCCGGCCGGCCGGGGTTTCCCCAATGCCGAGTCCTGCTGCGTCAAGGGCTTTATCCCCTTTGGGTGTCAGGCTTTCGAGATAAACGGCGTCAGGGCCTGTGCCGATGACACAGAGCCTTAAATCCACATTGTCAGCCATCGGGAATTCACATATTTTGCAAGCCCCGGAAACATCGCAGCCACCATTTTCCGTATTCCCTGCCAGGGCTTTTTCAAGAAAGGCTTCTGAAGATTGCCCCTCAGCCCTGAGTTTTACAAAATCAAGATTTTCATAGCGGCCCAGACAGTCCATGCCGATGAGCAGGACATCGTCCAGATTGGCTTGTTTCAGTTTACAAAGTTCCACCAGGGCCCGGATCTCGCAGGATCTTAACACCATTGCCGTTTTTCTGCCCGAGGGTTTTCCCGTGATGGAGGAGGCAATCCTGGCGCCGTTCACCGGCACCACCGGTGCAAAGGGATCAATGGCGCTCACATGGGACGGATCGGTCACAAGGGTCAGCATGACCCCTCTTTTGGGCTGGATCATGGGAATGAGCAGGGCATCGACCACTCCTTTTTCCATCATGCCTTTGAAAAGATCCGCCAGTTTTTGATTCAGTTCGCCTTTTTTAAAGGACAGTTTTGTAAAATTTGCCATGGGTATCTTCTCCGTTTTTTCAACCGATCATTTTTGCTTTTTCAGATTTTTCGCCAAGGGCTTCTCTGTTCAGAGGGCTCGGGCCCAGTTCCTTTAATTTTGCCGTCATCTCATTGACGACTTCCCGGAGCATGGTGCCTTCACTGGCTGCAATCCAGCGCAGCCAGAACCGTTTTTCGTCAATCCCGTATTCTTTTAAAATTTCCGTCAGCATGGCCACCCTCCGCCGGGCTTTCAGATTCCCATTGATATAATGGCAGTCCCCGGGCCAGCACCCGCCGATCAGGACCCCGTCAGCACCGTTCAAAAAGGCTTTGATCACATATTTGGGATCTACCATGCCGCTGCACATCATCCGGATGATTTTAATATTGTGCGGGTACGACAGCCGGGATGTACCTGCCAGGTCTGCAGCGGTAAACGTACACCAGTTACAGAAAAACCCCACTATTTTTGGTTCAAACTCGCTCATATCAAGACTCCTTTTTAATTAAGCAATAATCCGTCTATTTCTGCAAAAATCTGCTGGTCCTTAAAATGGCGGACTTTTGCCGCCCCGCTGGGACAATGACCGGCACAGCTTCCGCAGCCTTTACACACAGCACTGTTTACGACTGAAACACTGTTGAAATCATCAAATTCAATTGCTGTATAAGGACAAAGCCCGATACAGACCTGGCAGCCCACACAGACATCCGGATCGATCCAGGAGATCATGGGCGGCACTTCGACAATGCCTTTTGCACTCAGGGCCATACATTCGGCCGCCGCTCCCTTTGCCTGGGCCACAGTATCGGGAATATCCTTGGGACCCTGGCAGGCACCGGCCAGGAAAACACCGCTGGACGGGGTGGAAACCGGGGCCAGTTTTGGGTGCTCTTCCTGGAAGAACCCGTCCGCACCAATGCCGATGCCGAATTTGCGCATGACATCCGGGGCATTGGACCGGGCTTCCATGGCCGTGCAGAGGATGGCCATTTCAACATCAATGGACAGCATTCTTCCGGATAGGGTATCTTCAGCCACAACCGTCAGCATGCCGTTTTGCCCTTCCTTAATGGAGCCGGCTTTGCCCCGGATCATGCGGACGCCTTCAGACTGCACTTTTTTATAGAATTCCTCATAGCCTTTTCCAAAGCAGCGCATGTCGATATAAAAATTATATACCTCGGTATGGTGCCCGCATTTGTCCTTGATGAGATGGGCATATTTCAAGGCATACATGCAGCAGGTCCGGGAACAGTATTCATGATAATTGATGTCGCGGCTGCCGATGCAATGGAGAATGGCCACGCTTTTGGGCGGCTCGGTAAACTTCAGGCGGTCGTTCAGATCCCGTTTCAGGAGTTTTCCCAGGGTCGGGCCCGTGGCATTGGACAATCTTTCAAATTCAAGATTGGTAAATACATTGGTATATTTTCCATACCCGTACTGGCTCATGGGAGTGGGGTCCAGGGGATCAAATCCCGTTGCAATGATGATGGAGCCCACATCCACGATTTCCCGCTGATCTTTGATATCGTGGTCAATGGCCTTGGCCTTGCATTGATCCACGCAGAGCTTGCACTCGCAGCACCCGCCGCAGTTGAGGCATTTGGCAGCATCGCTTTTGGCAGCAGCCTCGGAAAGCCCCAGGTCCACTTCTTCAAAAGAGGATGTGCGTTTGGAAGGTTCTACAAAGCTTGCCCTGGCCCTGGCGACGATGGCCGCTTTCTCAGGAATGGGAACATAATCCGGTTCTCCGGATACGGGATTTTCTTCCTTTTGTTTTCTTTCTTTGTCAAACAGATCCATTTCTTGATTCAGATACCTTTCAATGGCTGTGACGACCTTGTGGCCCCCGGCAACGGCTTCCACCACCGTGGCAGGCCCTGTGACGGCATCCCCGGCGGCAAAAACGCCGGGAATTGATGTCTGCATGGTATCCGGGTCCACCTTAAAGGTTCCCCAGGCCGTCAGCTCAAACGGAGTGTCCCGGATCACAGGTGCCGTCTCGACACTCTGGCCGATGGCCGGGATGACCATATCGCAGGCAATTACATATTCGCTGCCTGCAACAGGGACCGGCCGTCTTCTTCCGCCGGCATCGGCAGGCCCCAGCTCGTTTTTGATGCATTCAATGCCTGTGACCCTGCCGTTTTCCGTAATTATTTTTTTTGGTCCCGTAAGCGTGATGAATTGAATCCCTTCTTCTTTGGCGCCTTCAATTTCTTCATGGTCGGCCGGCATTTCCTTTTCCGTTCTTCTATACACTACGGATACGCTTTCGGCCCCGGACCGGACAGCCACCCTGGCCGCATCCATGGCCACATTTCCGCCGCCGATGATGACCACCCGTTTTTTGGCAGACCTGGCTTTTTCAAGGTTTTCCTTTCGCAGGAATAAAACCGCATCCACAACCCCTTCGGTGTTTTCATTTTCAATATTCATTTTCACTGGAACATGGGCGCCGATGCCAAGGAAGACTGCATCAAAGCCCTCATCCTTAAGGCTTTTAAGGGTGAAATCCCGGCCCAGGGCCTTACCGGTTTCAAGGGTAATACCTGTGGACAGGATATAATTGATTTCCTGATCCAGGATGGACGGCGGGAGCCGGTAATCCGGGATGCCGGTTCTCAGCATGCCGCCCGGTTTTTCCATGGACTCGAACATGGAGATCTTAAATCCCTTGCGTCTCAGATAATAAGCCACGGTCAGACCCACAGGGCCTGAACCGATGATGGCGATTTTTCTGTCGATTTCTTCAACCTGGGGAAGGGGAACATCCTCCAGCCTTCCACGGTCGGCTGCAAACCGTTTCAAATCCCGGATGGAAACAGCAGAATCGACCTCAGCCCTTCGGCAGTCTGCTTCACAGGGGTGGGGGCATACCCGCCCGAGAACCCCGGGCAGCGGCAGACGTTCCATGATGATATTGAGGGCCTGCTGATAATTTCCCACTTTAACCATCTGAACATAGCCCTGGACATTGGTCCCGGCAGGGCATGCGGTCCTGCACGGGGCTTTGGTTTTTTTGTCGATGACATACCGGACAGGCACGGCCTGGGGAAAGGAGAGGTAAATGGCTTTTCGCATCTTGGTGTTGACATCCCATTCATTGGGGAATTCCACCGGGCAGACCTTGGCGCAGTCGCCGCAGCCTGTGCAATTGGATTTGATGTATCTGGCTTTGTTATTGATGGTGACCTTGAAATTCCCCACAAACCCGCTGACATTTTCCACTTCGGCATAGCTTCTGAGTTCGACGTTTTTATCCTGGCCAACGGCCACCATTTTGGGGGTGCCAATACAGGCCGTACAGTCCAGGGTGGGGAAGGCCTTGTCATATTGAAGCATATGACCGCCCACAGTGGGTGCTTTTTCAACCAGGTAAGCCTTGAACCCGGCACTGGCAATATCAATGGCAGCCTGCATGCCTGCGATGCCGCCGCCCACGATCAGGGTATTTGAATTGACCGAGAATTGGCTGGGAATAAGGGCATCCTGGAAAGAGACCCGTTTGAGCCCAGCCCTGACAATGATCCTTGCTTTTTCCGTGGCATCGTCTTCATTTTCCGTTACCCATGATCCGTGTTCCCGGACGCATACCATATGAAAGGCATGATAGGGATTGAGTCCGGCCCGCTGGCAGGCAGCCCTGAAAGTTTTTTCATGCATCCTCGGCGAACAGGACGCCACCACCACCCGGGTCAGGTCAAAATTTTTAATATCTTTTTCAATGAGTTCCTGGCCCGGATCAGAACACATAAATAAATAATCCCGTGCCACCACCACGCCGGGGAAGGTCGATGCGTACTCGGCAACTTCTTTTACGCGAACCCGGTAGGCGATATTAATACCGCAGTGGCAGATATAGAATCCGATTCGTTCAGACATGACAGTCCTCCTGCTCAAGGCTTGTAATATGGGTATGAATAGTCCCGGCAGCATCCGGAATTTCAACCGATGTTAATAAGAGTTCAGAAATATCCTGAACCTTTATTTTATTTCCTATATTTAATTCAGAGACAGCTTCATTCAGCATCCGGATACAATAGGGGCAGGCCGTTGCAATAATATCAGCCCCGGTTTCAAGGGCCTCGCGCATCCGCACAACACCGAATTTTTTCTCTTGCGGATATTCTTTCCAGGGACCTCCGCCACCGCCGCCGCAGCAGAGGCTTCTTTTCCGGTTATTTTCCATTTCCACCAGTTTAAGCCCTGGGATGCTTTTCAGCACTCTCCGGGGCGCATCAAAAATTTTATTGTGCCGCCCCAGATAACAGGGGTCATGATAGGTGACGGTAAGACCGGCAGGGTTCACTGGTTTGAGGCTGCCCCTGGCGATGAGCCGGTCCAGAAGTTCAATATAATGTTCTGTATCAACATGATTTTTCAATCCGTCATACTGGTTTTTAAAGGTATTCATGCAGTGGGGAGAGAAGGTCAGGATCTTTTTCACTCCCGCCTTCATAAAGAGGTCTGTGTTTTTCCTTTCAAGGCCTGAGAAGGCTTCCTTTTCCCCTATGGAAGCCGCCTGGTCGCCACAGCAGCTTTCTTTATCCCCCAGGGTGCCGAAGGAGACACCGGCATGGGTGAGGAGTTTCGGCAGGGCTTTGCCTGCGGTTTCACAGCCTTTGGAAAGGCTGGTATCATAGGCAGTGGTGCAGCAGGTGAACAGGCAGTATTCCAAATCCTGTTTAAAGGCCGGCATATCCAGATCCTTAGCCCAGTTGAGACGGTCCTGGGGTTTTCCGTTCCAGGGATTTCCATTCTTGTTCAGGCTTTTGACAGGGGCGCTAAATATTTTGGGAAGCTTTTTGGCAGCTATATTCTGGCTACGGATGGATTTGACAAGATCAATGATTTCAATTCCCCTGGGGCAATGCTCCACACAGGACCCGCAGGTGGCGCAATCCCAGGCTGTGGCATCAACAGTTGCCTGGGTGCAGGTCTCAAGGCTGATGTTTCGAAGGATCTGCCTGGGGCTGTAATATGTGATCCCGCTCCACGGGCAGACGCCGGAGCAGGTGCCGCACTGCATGCAGCTCATGAAAGTGTCGCCCACATCTTTGGTCACGGTCTCAAAAACAACCTGGGATTCCCTGGTGGCTTTTTCTTTTAATGTGGTGAGAAATATGGCCAGGGGCCGGTAAAACAGATGGGAGAGTTTGCCGAAAGGCAGCATGATGCTGAGCATGCCCACCACCATGGACACATGGAGGGTATAGATGGTGTAAGTGGCAATGGGCCATCCGGCCAGGCGGAAGATATGAACCAGGATTCCGGTAAAGGCTGCCGTAAATAACAGGATCAGGAAAAACACATCGGTAAAATCGGAATACCGGTGCAGTTTTTCTTCTTTGACATACCACCGGCTGTACAGCATATTTCCTGAAATCAGCATGAGTGCGACTGTTGCATAATATCCGAAAATCCGGGTGGGATGCCAGAACGGATGCACCACATCGGTCTGGAAGACTTCAAGAAAACCGATGATCAGGACTTCCATGGTAATATACCCGGAAAAGAGAATGAAATGCCGGGTCCACCTGGAGCTGGGTCCTGTCCCGCATTTGCGCCACCTCTTCTGAGTCAGATAATGGAGCAGAAAAACCGGGGCCTGGGTGATATAGGTCAGGATGGGAATTTTTGTGTCTTTCATGATCCCCCGGTACATGAGAAATCCGTTGGACAGGAGCAAAGCCCCCAGTATGCCGAACATGATCTGGTCGCCGATATGGACCATATGAGGCGGGGCAAATGAATTCAGGGCCACCCGGTCGGTGATCACCGGTCCGTGCCCGAAGAGAAACAGCATGACAATCCCCAGTGTCACAGCAAAAAAAGCGCCCACCTGCCATTTGGGGGATGAATAAAACAAACGGGCAAGACCGGTCCAGTCAAACTGGGTGGTCAGCCAGCGCCGGGTGGCCATCATGGTTTCGGCAGGCTCTGCCCCGCGCGGGCAGTCTGTGTTGCAGTCCCCGCAGTAGTAGCAGAGCCATGGCTCCGGGGAAGACAAAAGTTTATCTCTTAGACCCAGTTGAAGATACCGGTATATCCGTCGTGGAAAAGTATTGATGCCGCTGGACAAGGGGCAGGCAGCCGCACAGTTGCCGCACTGCATGCACAAGGTCATATCTCTTGCACCCAGTTTTTCCACTTCATGGAATAAATTCTGATCAATGGTGTTATTCCCCATGGCAAATGTCCCCATAATGTATAAGATAAAAAGAATCCTGATACCTGTTCATAAAATCACCGTGTTTTTTTTTCATCAGCCTTCCTTCCCGGACACATCCTGGAACGTTTGATGGTTTCAAATTCCTTGATAATTGTTTCCAGAGAGTCCACGGTAAGCGGTTTTTCAATGAATTTATAAATTCCGGCCCTGGCAATGCCCAGGGCCATTTCATCATTTGTAATGGTGGCCATCAGAATTCTCGGGATCCCCGGTTTTTCTTTTTCCACCTGTTTCAAAAAAGACAACCCATCCATGTCCGGCAGGAAATAATCTGAGATGACAATGTCGATATCCTGGTATTTCAATGCATTGAGCCCTTCAGACCCGGATCTGAATACCAGCAGACGGGTCGACCCCTGACCGAAAAAGGTGCTGAGCGATTCCCTGACATATTTGTCGTTATCAATGACCATGATCTGCGGGGCACAAGGCTGTTCTTTTTTCATAAGTTTCCTGTCAGGATTAAAGTTCTTATTTAAAACTCTTAAGGAGCATGAACCATGCCAATGGTTCGATTTATGTATTTTTGTTTTTAATTACAAGGCATTGCAGGAATGTTGGGATTTAGGGTTCCAATGAAATGTTATAAAATTTCAAAAAAAGAATTGAAGATTTAAGAAGTTTAGAAAAAATGAGAATTATCCTTCCTGCCCGGATAAAATATTATGATGAGTGCTTTTTAGTCTGCTATGGCCAAACCCTTTGAAGTTCTCCCTTGGAATTTAGTTTTCCCATTTCTTTTTTATTTCAATTATTTCTGACTTGATCTTAAAAAAATATTCAGTAAGAACAGGATCAAAATGAGTGCCTGCATTTTTTTCAATTTCCGCAAAAGAATCTTTTATCGGCCAGGCAGGTTTGTAGACACGTTTCATGGTCAGGGCATCAAACACATCACAGATGGCAACAATACGGGCCGCTTCAGGAATATTTTCTCCCTTTAATCCGTGGGGATATCCTGAGCCGTTCCATTTTTCATGATGGCTCAGAGCTATTTCTGCAGACATCCGGAAAAAAGGAGTGTCGCTTTTTGATAAGATATCGTACCCGATGGTTGTATGAGTTTTCATGATATCCCACTCTTTTTTAGTTAATTTGCCCGGTTTCTTAAGCACTGAATCCGGTATGCCTATCTTTCCGGTATCGTGCATTGCGGCTGATAATTCAAGCTCAGATGCCTTATCCACACTCCATCCTGATGCGCGGGCAATAGCAGCCGCATAGCCTCCTATCCGCCAGATATGGCATCCGGTATCATCGTCGTTATAGTGACCGGCCTCACCCAACATATAGATAGCGGATTTCTGGCTTTCCTCGAACATGGCTGTCCGCCTGACCACTTCCGCCTCACACTCATTATGTTGATTATACAGTGAAAGATGTGTTGCCACCCTTGCCAAAACGATCGGTTTTGAAATCGGCTTTGTGATGTAATCCACACAACCTGCCTCAAAACCGCGGGTTTCATCTTCAATCTCGTTCATTGCAGTTGTAAAAATAATTGGGATTTTATGGATTCCAGGATCTGATTTGATTTTCTTACAAACTTCATAACCGTTCATCTCAGGCATCATAATGTCCAATAAAATAATATCCGGTTTGATTTTTTGTGCCACTTCAATAGCCTGCTTCCCATTCACGGCAAATGCCGTATCATATTTATCCTGCAGGATCTGCAAAAGGAGTTTTCTATTATTGGCTTCGTCATCTACAACCAGTATCCGATATTTGTCTAAGGCCATAATTGCCTCCTCAATCCAGGTGCAATGATTTTACAAGTTTTATCAATTCATTTTTTGCGCTATCAAAATCCAGGTCTTCTGAATAATTCATCATTGGCTTTAGCCGATCATGGTGAATATAAGTTTCCAACTCCCGGATAAGTGGCTTGAGAGCATGAGGGGAGTATTGATTAAAGGCATCCGTTATTTTTTCTATCAGCCGGCCTATCTTGTCCGGATCAATTTTTTTGAGATGGGTGTCAGGTTCAGGGATAGTTTCCAATTTCAGTATTGATACAACGGCAGAACGCAATTCTCTTTCTAAGAAAACGAATTGTTCCATTGCCGTTTTAATGTTTTTTTTCTTAAGTGCTGAATTAATAGTTCCTGCTATGTCAGCTACCTTTATTATGGATAAATTCCCGGCAACCCCTTTTAATGTGTGGGCTGCCAGGCAGGCTTGTTCAATTTCGCCTGTATCAAGCCAAAGCGAAATTTTTTTTGAAAAATTCTTATATTGATTGGCAAACTCTATTAGCGCCTTTGTATAGACATCCTGATCCTGCCATCTGGCTAAGCCTGTTTTATAATTAATATCCTTTAGGTCCGGCATGTTTGATTTATAAAAAGAGTTGTCCGGCATCTTTTTTTCTAATCTTTTGACACCTTTATTTTCCGGGACCAATTTGTCCATCACCATATTCAAGTTATTAAAATCAATGGGTTTGGCCACAACAAAATCCATGCCTGCAGCAATAAATTTTTTTATCTCGTTTCCCATAACACTTGCCGTCAGCGCAATGACCGGGATATGCTCTGCTGTATCCATTTCCGCCGAACGGATTACTGCCGTAGCCTCAAGCCCATCCATTTCAGGCATGTGAATATCCATAAGAATTATATCAAATGTATCTTTTTGAAAAGCATCAACAGCCTCTCTGCCGTTACAAGCCTGTGTAATAATATGCCCTTGGCGTTCTAAGCGTGTTCTGACTAAAATCGCATTTGCCTGTGTATCCTCTGCCAGAAGTATCTTAAAATTACGATCAAGTTTTTGCCCTGCTTCTTCTAACTCCTTGCATGGTTCAAGACCTTCGATCTCTTTATCATCAATTGATTCAATGTTTATGATAAAATGGAATACGCTTCCTTTTCCTTTTTCGCTCTCTGCCCAGATTTGCCCTCCCATGAGTTCAACAATCTGCTTTGAAATAGTCGTTCCAAGTCCTGTACCCCCGTATTTTCTTGTCGTTGACATATCTGCCTGTTCAAATGGATCAAAAAGTTTATCTAAACGATCAGATGGAATCCCGATTCCCGTATCTTTAACCATGAAATGAATCTCGTCTTTTTTTTGACCCGGTAATATGTTCAAAACCACGCCACCATTTTCTGTGAACTTGATGGCATTACCGATAAGGTTGATAATAACCTGTTTAATCCGGAAGTCATCCCCTAAAAATACTCCTGATGCAGATGGATGAATATCATATTCAAGAAAAATTCCTTTTTTTTGAGCCTCAATTTTCATTGTATCAAATGTTTTTTTTATCAATTCAAGCAACCGAAACGGTTTTTTCTCTAAAACAACTTTTCCTCCTTTCAATTTGCTGACATTAAGAATATCGTCTATCAAGGACAAAAGGCCTTTGGCAGAGTTATAGGCAATTGATAAATGCTGTTGAAGGTCATCTTGAATAGACGGGTCTTCAAGGCTCAATTCTAAAAATCCCAAAATAGAATTCAATGGAGTACGGATTTCATGGCTCATATTTGCAAGAAATGCATCTTTTGCAAGATTAGCCGCCTCTGCCTTTTTTTTTGCCAGTTTCAGCTCTTTATTGGAGTTCTTTAATTCAGAGGTTTGCCGCTGGATCTCAGAATGCAGCAGTTTTGAATATTCAGCGCTCTGCCTCTGGTTTTTGATTAAAATATCCTCATATTTTTTTTCCAGGACTTGTATTTTTCGATCTCGTTGTTTTTTATGAATCACAAGGCTTTCTTTTTCTTCAGCCAGCAATTGATCCTTATGAAATATTTCAAAACAAAGCATTACAATATCTGATATCATTTTTTTTATTGAAGAGATGCCGGATATTTCTAAAAATGAGCATATCAGCAAGCATTGCATATTTTCAGAATACCATGCGAAAACAAAAAAATTATTTTTATTTTCGCTGTAGATTAAATCATTCGAGTTTTTTGCTTTTCCCCACAATGCTTTTTCAAAATCAGCATCCACAAATGGCTTTTGTTTTGAAGAAATCCTTTCACCATTTTTGGATATGATTTCAATGTCACATTGGGGTAAGTTTTTTTTCAGAAGCTCTATAAGCGAATATTTGGTGTCAATTTCAGTTGATTCCAAAATATCATCGAATAGATCCATAATTTTAAACCTTCTCCAGGGAATATATCTCTTCCGCCCTTTTAATTTCATTCGGTAAATCATCTGCGATGGCTTTGTATTCACCGATATTTTTTTTCATATGCCCTAACAATAGGGGAGAAAGAACTGTTTTTATTTCAGGATATGCAAGTCTCTCCAATCGAAAAACCAGATATTCTGCCATCTGAAGAATACCGGAGAGACTTTCAGGCCCTGTTTTTTCAAGGTTTTTATGATGGCATCTGATGGCTTCCCGGATCTCGCAAGGCAGCCCCCAATCCCTGGTTAGCAGATATCCAATAACCTGGTGGTCGGTACCCATTATCAAAGTCTCATGGTCGGTAATCAAATGCTTTTCAGGGATATATGAAAGATAAAACTCCTTAAACTTATCAGGGGCAGCCTGACCTTCAACGATCAATCCGGAATCATGAAGGATTCCACACAAGAAAGCATCCTCCCCTTTTATCCCGAATATCCGTTCAGCAATCATCTGGCAAGAGATACTAACGGCAGCACAATGAAACCATAATCGATTTCTTGAAAAAAAATCCGCAGGAGAGTCTTTTTGAAACAAATATTTAAGGGCATCAACTACAACTAAATTTCTTAAATTATCGATTCCAATAAAGGCAATGGCTTCAGAAACTCTTTTTATCTTAGTTCTTAACGCAAAATATGAACTATTGACAAGCTTTAAAACTCTTAGAACCAATGTCGGATCGATCTTAATAACCTCTTCAAAATCCTGGAAGGTGCTATCTTCATTTTCAATCATAGTTATCAGGCGGGTTGCAACAGCCGGAATGGTCTTCATGCGTGTGAATTTTTTTAAAAAAGCCGTGGCAACGTTTATTTGATCGGCAGATTCCATTTTTTTTACCGGCAGATCCTGTTAAAGTTTCTCAGGGTTGAATCCAATCTACATCAGAAAGCTAATTTTTCAAACTCTTTAGTATATAAAATCTAGGCCGGGGGAGAGTATTTTTTTAATTTGTACCTGAAGGTGTGGTGATTCATGTGCAGGAGTCTTGCAGCCTGGCTTTCATTTCCCCCGGCCAGTTTCAGGGCATGGCCCATGTATTTTTTCTCAGTATCTTCCAACACCTTGACAAGATCGATTCCCTGATCCGGGATAGTGATGCATGAAGGCTTAGAATCATTAGTTTGAACCGGCCGGCTCTGCTTTGTGTTTTCAAGAAGCCCGAGATCTTCCTGCTGAATCGAATCTGACTGGGCAATGAGACAGGCTCTCTCCAGGATGTTTTTTAATTCCCTGACATTTCCGGTGAATTTATGGGACAAGAGCAGTTGCAAGGCCTCATGGGAAATATGGGTCAGTTTTTTTTTGAATTTCTGATTGAATTCATATAAAAAATGCTTGGCCAGCGGCAGAATATCGTCTTTCCTTTCGTTCAATGAAGGAATTTCGGCCTTGACCACGCAGAGCCTGAAAAACAGGTCTTTTCTGAAAAGCTCCTTCTCCATCATCTTTTCAAGGTTTTTATTGGTGGCAGAGACAATTCTTACCGAAACCGTATGTATTTTTGTGCTGCCCACCTTGTAAAATTCCCCGCTTTCAAGAAACCGTAAGAGCTTGGCCTGGCCCCCAAGGCTCAAATCCGCCACTTCGTCCAGGAAAAGGGTGCCGTTATCCGCTTCTTCGATCAACCCTTTTTTTCCTTGTTTTTTTGCACCGGAAAAAGCGCCTTCATCATAACCGAACAATTCACTCTCAATGAGTTCCTCAGGAAAGGCCGAGCAGTTCACTGCGATAAAAGGACCTTGAAACAAGGGACTCCTGGCATGGATGGCCCTTGCGATCAATTCTTTTCCGGTCCCGGTTTCACCCATGATCATGATGGGGGTATCCGGGCTTTGGGCAACCATGTGAATAAAATCCATGATACCTTCTATGTGTTTGCTTTCACCGATAAAACAGGGCTCATGCTCGATCAGGTATTTTTCCTGGAGAAGCTTGACTTCTTTTCGTAAGGCAATGGAAGCGAGAGCTTTTTTGATGGTGAGTTCAAGAAGGTCCGGGTTCATGGGTTTGAGGATAAAATCAAAGGCCCCTTTTTTCATGGACCGGATCACCATCCGGATGTCTTCAAAGGCTGTGACCATGATGACCGGAAGTTCAGGGATTTTCTGTTTCACGATAGCCAGTGCATCGATACCGCTCATGACTGGCAGGCCGATATCCATGAGAACCAGGTCAGGCAAGGATTTTTCCAGGGATAAAAGAAAGGATTCGGCATCAGGAAAACAAAAAATGTCATAATCCTCGCTCAAAATGATCTGAAGGCTGTCCCGGATTGTTTCTTCATCATCCACAATGGCGATGCTGTATCGGATCATGTTTGTCTTTCTTGTTTCTGAAGCGGCAGTTCGATAATAAACTGGGCGCCTTGTTTAAGCCCGGCATTGAACCTTAAGGAACCCCCGTGGTCTGTGATGATCCTGTGGCAGATGCTGAGGCCGATCCCGGAACTGTTAGTCTTGGTGGTATAAAAGGGGTCAAAGATTTTGGTCTGGCTGGAAACCGGGATGCCGGGCCCGGTATCCCTTATGGAGATGGCAATGGCGTCGTTTTTCCGGTAGGTTTTCAGTTCGATTGTTTTTTCACCCTCATATTCTTTCATGGCTTCGGCAGCATTGGTAATCAGGTTCAGCACCACCTGCTCAATCAGGTGGGGTTCATTCCAGCATTCCGGGATGGCAGAGTCCAGATCCTTTATAAAATTGATCCCGTTTTTCCTCAAGGTAACGGCAGTCAGCTTTGTCACTTCATCAATGTTTTCATTGATATTGGTCATGATAAACCTGGGTTTGCCCGGCTTTGAAAAATCCATAACCCGTTTAATGATGGATTCTATTTTATTGGAAGCCAGTTCGATTTTCTCGATGATGGAAAGGACGGACTGGATATCTCCCATATTGTTGTAAATATTTTTCAAGGCTTTCAGATAAATATAAATCCCGGACAAGGGGTTACGGATTTCATGGGCAATACCGGCTGTGACCCGTCCAAGAGAGGTCATTTTATCCTGGATTTTCAAGAAATTCTCAACCTCTTTGGAATCTGTGATATCCATGGAATTGGTGAGAATGGATTCAATCCCCATATAATTGATCTTCCGGGCGCTGACCAGGGCCCACCGGATATGCCCCTTGACTTCATCTTCCAGGCTTTCTGGATAGTATCTGAAATCCGTATCAATATGCTTTATTTTACCTGTAACCAGATCAATATAGAATTTTTTGATCCTTTCCCGGTCTTCTTCATAGATATTTTCAAACCCGGGTGGTTTAAACGCCCGGGTAATCAGACGGTGAATTTTTCGAAGGCCAGGATTCAGATAAACTTTTTTATCGTTCCGGATAATGGAAATACAGCTCAGGGAATTGTCGATGAGCGTCTGGAATCTTTGATTGCTTTCTTCCCGTTCTCTTTCGGCTGTTTTTCTTTTTTCTTCCAGATCAATCCTGTAAAGCCCGAAAGCAATATCATTGGCAATTTCCCTGACAATGCATTCCTCTGTTTCATCCCGGGAAAGTTCCTGGGGGATGGATAGGACCAGGAATCCATAGTTTTTTTCTTCATGGGTAATCCTTATCGCCATTGACCCCCGGCCGGAATAGTTTTTGGACAACATGCAGTCCGGGCATTCTTTGACCGGGTCAGTAACGGAAAATACATCTTCAGACTCAAGGGTTTTCTGAATACACCGGGTAAATTGTCTTTCCTGAAGCAGTGCGCGCATGGGGTCAAAATGACTGTTAAACCCTGCCTGGGCAACGACCCGGACAGACCCGTCCCCATCCATCAAACCGATCCAGGCATTATAATAGCCTCGTTTTTCCACCAGGATACTGCAGATGCCGTCAATGAGTTTCTGTTTGTCGTTCTGGGTCACCAGAAGTCTGCCGATATCCCTGAAGGCCCGCAATACAAGGTTTAACCGTTTGATTTTTTTGATTTCTAAGTCATCATTCACGCGTCACCCCGTAGCATGGTTTTCATATATGGTGTTAATTAAAAGTTTTTTTGAACAATAACAAGGAAAAACATCTTTTTGGCATCATCAAATCATAGTTGATATTTTAACCAGAAACCCATCCAGTTTTTTTTCGGAAACCTTTACCATGGTCCTAAGTTCAGGAGCAAATAAAGATATTTTATATTCCTCCAGAAGCCAGAAAAATTCTTCCACCAGTGCTGCCTTTTCCGGTGTTGAATGTGTTGAAAGCGTCCGGAGAAAGGCTGGAAGGTGGCGGGTATATTTTTCCAGACGGCTGATTTTGCTTTCTTCTTTCAAGGGGTTGTCCGCGGTTCTCTGTGCCCTGATCCTAAGGCAGGCAACAAACCGGGGCAGGTGCCGGATTCTGTCATCGGTGTAAAGATCGGCAAAATTCGGCGGGACCAGGTTTTTCAGATCATTGAAAAGGCAGGTCAGCATATCACAGGTCCTTTTCATTTTCCGGTGTTGAACGGATAATTTCTGGATCAGTTCAAAACAGGAGCGATACACTTCCCCGAGATCCAAAATTATTTTTATGAATTCCTGCCCATGGCGGTACAGGTCTGGTATCTGTTCTTTTGCAAGGGATTCAAACTCTTTCCGGGTACGGATATTTTTTGCAAAAAAAGTGGATGTGATCCGATTGAAAATGGAGAGTTGAAATTCTGAGCGGCCATTGAAAAACGGGGCCATCTGTTTTAACCCGGATGAGGCCAGGATATCTTTTTTTAATGCTTTGAAATCATCGGGAAACAAAATGGAAAAAAAGTGTTTTACGGCCTTGCAATGGCTTTTCTCTGCCTCTTTGGGAGATTTGAACAATTTTAAGGACAAGCTCTCGTTTTGTTTTTTTGGATCAAATTCGATCCTGAGACCCGGGTATCCTTTCAAGTCTGGATGGTTTTTCTCGTCCAGGAGGATGGAGCCGGGAAGATCAGGGAAATCCCATTCCAGGATATCGTATTTTTCAAATTGCTGACAGGCTTTATCAAAAGCCGGGTCGTGCTGAAACGGCAAGGCAGCGGTAAATTGAGTCAATACGGATTTATCCCTGGATGCCTTGATTTCCTTTCCTTTTTCATCCCGGATGGAAATACGCATTTTCAGGTGATCCGGCAAATCCTTATCCGACCAGGCGGTTTCCGGAATCAGGACATTAAATTTTTCCCTGATAAAAGAAGACAAAAGGGAGAATAAAGGCCGTTCTTCTTTTGGCATTTGTGCAGCAATGACGGCTGCTTTTTCAGATATGGGAACCAGTTTCACCCGGTATGATTTGGGAAGGGTTTTGATGAGACTGATAATTTTTTCCTCAAAAAGCCCGGGCACAAGCCTGTCCAGATGGTTCCCCTGTATCAGGGGGGCAGAAGAAACCGGGACCTTTAATGTGATCCCGTCTTTTTCCGAGCCGGGATTGAATTCGTATTCAAGCTTGAATCTGCCTTGGGCCATGGCCAGCGTATCAGGGTACAAAGAGAGTTCACGCTCATCAACGGTTGATTTCTGGAGGTCGGCCAGGGTCATTTTTAAAAAATCAGGGTCATTTTTTTCTTTGATGAACCGGGAAAAGGATCGGATATCATAAAAGGGTTCGGTAATTTTTGACTGATAAAAAAGATAAATATCTTCTTCCGATATCAGGATGTCCTTTTTCCTTGTTTTATGTTCAAGCGCTTCAAGGGTATCCATCAATTTCTGATTATGGATCATGAATTCGAATTTTTTCTGGATTTCTCCCTGGACAAGGGCATGGCGGATAAAGAGTTCTCCTGATTCCCCGGGATTGATTTTTCCATAGGCAATTTTCCGGTCGTTGACAATGATAAGACCGAAAAGGGATACCTGTTCCTTTGCCGTCACTTCTCCCCGGGTTTTTTCCCAGCGAGGGTCAAAATAGGTGTAGGTACAAAGGTCTTTCCCGATGGACTCCAGCCACTCCGGGTCTATATTGGCTACTGTTCTTGCAAACAGCCGGCTGGTTTTGACAAATTCGGCAGCCACAATCCAGTTCCCCGGGTTGCTGAAAAGACCGGAGCCGGGGAATATCATGATTTGCTGTCCCTTGGCTGCCGTAAAGAGATGTTTTTCTTTTTTATGGGCTATGCCGGAAAGATACCCGGTCAATAAGGATTGGTGCAGGGCAATATATAAAGGTCCTCCGATGTCAAAGGCCTTTGCCTTCAGCCCCTGTGTGCCGGGTAAAAGGGGTTGTCTTGTATTGCTTTCAATATTGTGTTCTTTTAAGATATTCAGGATCTGGCCGTGGATATCGTTCCATTCCCTGATCCGTTTGAAACTTAGATAATGGTCCTGGCAGAAGGCCTTGAGCCTGGATCGGGATTTCAGCTTTTTTTCTGCAGCCTTGACCGCATTCCAGATATTTAAAAGGCTTACAAAATCAGATGCCGGGTCTTTGAAAAGGGAGTGTTTCTGATCTGCGGCCTGGGTCTTGTCCATGGGCCGCTGCCTGGGGTCTGAAACAGCCAGGGCCGTGGTGATGACGGCAGCTTCTTCAAGACATCCTTTTTTGTCGGCTTCAATTAAAATCCGGGATAATTTGGGGTCCATGGGCAGCGTTGACATGATCTTGCCCATGGCAGTCAGGGAATATTCTTTTCCTCCGGCCTTTTTGTTTTGAATTTTTTTCTCCTCAATGGCTCCGAGTTCCAGGAGGGTTGCAAATCCGTCCTGGATGCTTTTGGCTGAAGGAGGATCAATAAAGGGAAAGTTTGAGACATTACCAAGATTCAGGGAGATCATCCTTAAGATGACTTCGGCAAGATTGCTTCTTAAAATTTCAGGAGAAGTAAAAAATGGTCTTGCCTTGAACTCCTCTTCATCAAAAAGCCTGATGCAGACCCCGTTTTCAACGCGGCCGCAGCGCCCTGTCCGCTGATTGGCTGAAGATTGGGAAATGGGGCTGACAGGAAGTGCCGTGGTTCTTGTCCGGGGCGAATAGCTCGGAATCCTTGCCAGTCCAGTGTCCACCACATATTTGATCCCTGGGATGGTCAGGGAGGTTTCAGCCACATTGGTGGCCACAATGATTTTTCTTCCTGCCTGCTGCGAAAAGATTCTTGACTGTTCCCGGGCCGAGAGCCTTGCAAAAAGCGGCAGAACCGTTATGCCTGGGAGCTGCCGGCTGCGGATCAGATCCAGGGTCTCGCCGATATCCTGTTCTGAGGGCATGAAGATGAGGATATCCCCGGACCTGGAAGTTGACAGAAGATGCAGGACGGCTTCTATGGCAGCTTCTACATATCCCTGGTCTTCAGCTTCTGCGTCATTCTCATCCTTATTTATATAAGGCCGGTAAATAACGTCCACAGGAAACATTCTTCCTGAGACCTCAATGATCGGGGCGTTATCAAAGGCTTTTGAAAATTTCTCAGTGTCAATGGTGGCTGAGGTGATGATCAGCTTCAGGCCTTTTCGCTGTTTCACCAGGCGTCTTAAAATGCCAAGCGTAAAATCAATATTCAGACTTCGTTCATGGGCTTCATCCACGATAATGGTATCATAGGCCTTTAAGAAACGGTCCGTCCGGGTTTCGGAGAGAAGGATGCCATCGGTCATGAGTTTGATGCAGGCCCTGGGAGTTATTTTATCATCAAACCTGATTTTGTATCCCACGGAATGCCCGAGGGGTTCATCCAGTTCTTCGGCTATTCTTGCAGCCACTGTGACGGCTGCAATGCGTCTGGGCTGGGTACAGCCGATCTTTCCGGTCGTGCCCCGGCCGGCTTCAAGGCAGAATTTCGGGATCTGGGTGGTTTTACCCGAGCCGGTTGCCCCGGAGATGATAACCACGGGGTTATTTTTTATGGCAAGAATGATTTCATCTTTTTTTTGGAAAATGGGCAGATCCGGATTATAGCGGATGCTGTCAGGTTTGAAGAGCGCTCCGGTTTCCCGGTGTTTATTCCCCTGTCTTGTTTTTTTTCTCCTGGCAGGAGGTATAATGCTGGATTCATTCATGGCTTTTGCATAGTAACTCAAAGTGAAAAAAAGTCAAATTTTGAAAATCCGGGTTAAAATAGAGTTGACAGAAAGGATGGAATAAGAGACAAAGAAAATCGTTCTAAAAAAAGAACGATAAGATAAAGTAAAGAAAATACTTTAAATAATGATACAGAGTGAGGAGAAAAAATAGCATGGGAGATACCGCTATTAAAATCGGGGGCGCAAGAACGAGCGTCTTTAAAGATAAGGTGATGAAGCTTTTGCCCGATGGTGGAAACCTGAACGCATGCCTGACCTGCGGCGCATGTGCTTCCGGGTGTCCTGCAACCGGTTTGGAAGGCATGGACCCAAGAAAATTTTTGAGAATGGCTGCTCTTGGAATGGATGAAGAAATTTTGAGTACAAACTGGGTGTGGATGTGTTCCATGTGCACACGGTGCATGTATGTATGCCCCATGCAGATCAATATCCCCCAGCTTGTTTTCAATGCCCGGGCTCAGTGGCCCAAGGAGAAGAAACCCAAAGGAATCGTCAGTTCCTGTGATATGGCATTGAGAAACGACACCTGTTCCGCTATGGGTGCAACCGAAGAAGATTTCCAGTTTGTGGTGGAAGATGTTCTTGAAGAATACCGCGAAGCCCAGCCTGAATTTGCAGAAATGACGGCAGATATCAACCGGGAAGGGGCCCACTATTTCTTAAACCAGAACTCCAGGGAACCTGTGACAGAGCCGGATGAAATGGTGCCGTTGTGGAAGATCCTGGATCTTGCCGGGGCTGACTGGACCTATGGGACAAAAGGATGGGCTGCTGAAAATTACTGTCTTTTTTCAGCAGATAATGAAAACTGGGAAAAGATTGTACGGACCAAGGTAAAGGCTGTGGAGGACCTGGGCTGTAAAGTCTGGCTCAACACGGAGTGAGGGCACGAACTCTTCGCAGTCCGGGCCGGACTGCAAAAATTTAAGATCCCTTACAATTTTGAAATCAAAAGCATTATTCAGCTTTATGCACAATGGATCAGAGAAGGAAAACTCAAACCTTCTTCAGATTGGAACAAGGACAGGAAAATCAAATTTACGGTTCAGGATCCCTGCCAGTTGGTCAGAAAATCTTTTGGCGACCCGGTTGCAGATGACCTGAGATATATCGTCAAAGCAGTGGTGGGCGAAGAAAATTTTATTGATATGATGCCCAATAAATCCAATAATTTCTGCTGCGGCGGCGGCGGCGGATACCTGCAATCCGGATTCCAGGAACAAAGACGCGCTTATGGCCAGACCAAAGCCAACCAGATCCTGACCACAAAAGCGGCTTACTGCATCACGCCCTGCCATAACTGCCACGCCCAGGTACATGATATGGCCGAAGTGAATGATCATGCATGGCAAACCGTTCATCTCTGGACGCTTTTGTGTCTTTCTCTCGGTATTCTGGGACCCAAGGAAAGAACCTATCTGGGTGAAGACTTAAAAGACGTGGATGTATTCCATCCGGAATCAGAAGAATAGCCTGTCCATCTGATTTTAAAAAAGTGCCCGGTATGGCCGTTCATGGTCATACCGGGTATTTTTTAAGGTTTATTGCAACCAGGGCAAAAATAAAAAGGCTCATTTTTAACTGATTGCCTATGCCGGATAACTGTGATATGGAAGCTTGATTATGACCCAGATTATCAGTATAGCAAACCAGAAAGGAGGCGTTGGCAAAACAACGACTTCCATTAACCTTTCGGCAGCTCTTGCCTCCATCGGAAAAAAAATCCTTCTGGTGGATTGTGATTCCCAGGCCAATGCCACCACCGGTCTTGGCATAGACAAACCTTCCTTGAAATATTCCCTTTACCAGGGCCTGATCGGAGAAGCAGGGGCCGATGATATTATTCACCCCACCGTTCTCCAGAAGCTTATGATCATCCCTGCCAATATGAATCTCATCGGGTTTGAAATCGAAATGGTATCGGAAAAGGACAGAGAAAAAAAACTGAAACGGATTCTGGATGAGATAAAAGAACGGTTTGATTATGTGATTATTGACTGCCCCCCGGCATTAGGGCTGCTGACCCTGAATGCATTTACGGCATCAGATGCCGTATTGATTCCTCTTCAGAGTGAGTTCTATGCCCTTGAAGGCCTGGGCCAGCTTCTGGATACCATAAAACGGGTCAAGTCATCTTTTAATCCTGGTCTGAAAATAAAAGGAATTCTTTTGACCATGTATGACGGCCGGACAAATCTTGCCCAGCATGTGGTTGAAGATGCGAGAAAATATTTCAAGGACATGGTTTTCAAAACAAAGATACCCCGCAATATAAAATTAGGCGAAGCGCCCAGTTATGGATTGCCGGTTATTTTATATGATAAACAGTCAATAGGATCAAAAAGTTATATGGCTTTTGCCAGGGAATTTCTGAAAAGATGATTAAAAAAAAGAAACATACCGGTCTTGGCCGGGGGATCTCTGCCCTGATCCCTGATGTTGAAAAACCGGAAACCGGTTCTGATTTTTTAATGTGTCCGGTGGAGGAGATCGCCCCTAACCGGTATCAGCCCAGAACCGTATTCAACCAGGAAGAACTGGACCGATTGAGGGATTCCGTGGCAGAACAGGGCATTTTGCAGCCTTTGCTGGTCAGGCTGGTAGATGATTCCTATGAACTCATTGCAGGCGAACGAAGGCTTCGGGCCGCAAAAGAGGCCAATCTCACCCATGTACCGGTATTTGTAAAAAATTTGACCGATGAGCAGGTCCTGGAAGTTTCCATTATTGAAAATATACAAAGGGAAAATTTAAACGTACTTGAAGAGGCAGAGGCTTATCACCGCCTTATTGAGGAGTTTCATTATACCCAGGAAAAGGTGGCCGTCAAAATCGGCAAAAACCGGTCTACCATTGCCAATCTCTTAAGGCTTCGAAGTCTTCCCGAAGTGATAAAGGAGAGCCTCACTGCAGAAAAGATTGCCATGGGCCATGCAAGGGCGCTTTTAAGCGCAGGCCCGGAAGAGGATCAGATTCGTCTTCTCCATATTGTGATTCAAAAAGAGTTGTCTGTACGGGAGACTGAAAAACTGGTTAACAATGCTAAAAAAGAACCTATAAAGCCCCAACCGGAATTGTCTTTTGACGAAAAACAATTGCTTGACCAGACTTCCAGGCTTCTTTCAGACCGGATCAAATCAACCGTCAGAATCCAGAGAACCGGGGAAAAAGGGAAAATAGAAATCAATTTTAAAACAAAGGCGGAATTCCAGCAGATAGTCGATCTTTTAAGCAGGGTCTGATGAAAATCGTGATTGCAAAGACAGCCGGGTTCTGCATGGGCGTGCGGCGGGCTGTGGATATGGTCCTGGATGCATCTACCCGGTATCAGGAGCCGATTTTTACCTATGGCCCTCTCATCCACAACCCCCAGGTTTTGCAGATGCTGGAGGAAAAAAAGATCTTCAGGATTGAAAGGATCCCGGAAAAAGGCTCAGGAATTGTCCTGATCCGGGCCCACGGTGTTCCGCCGGAAGATCAGACCGCACTGAAACAAGCCGGATTTACTGTAATTAATGCCACCTGTCCCAGAGTGGTCAGGGTCCAGGTCATCATCAACCGGTATGCAAAAAAAGGGTATTCCACAATCATTGCCGGGGATAAAAACCATCCTGAAGTGATAGGCCTCCTTGGATATGCAAAGGGAAAAGGGCACACCATCACATCCATGGAAGAATTTTTATTATTACCCTGGTTTGAAAATGCAATTGTGGTGGCCCAGACAACCCAGAACATGTCTTTTTATGACGGGATAAAGACATGGTGTCAAACCCATGCCCCCCATTACAGGGTATTTGATACCATCTGCGGTTCCACGGAAAAACGCCAGACTGAAATCCGAAAGCTTGCAGAGGAAAATGATGCCGTCATCGTGGTGGGCGGAAAAGAAAGCGGAAACACGCGACGGCTCGCCGAGATCGCAGCCGGGACGGGAAAACCGTCCATCCATATCGAGGATGCTGCTGAAATCGATTATGAAACCCTGTCCCATGCAAAATCCATTGCACTTACGGCTGGTGCCTCCACACCGAACTGGATTATTACGGATACCTACCGGAAGGTGGAAAACAATCTTCAAAAAAGGCATGCGGTTAAAGCGGCATTGTATTTGTTTCGTGATTTTCTCTTGAAAACCAATATCATGGCTTCCATCGGGGCAGCTTCCCTGACCTATGCCTGTTCAAGACTCCAGGGAAATGAACGGGATTTCCGCCATGCATTAATCGCCATGCTGTATGTACTTTCCATGCAGATTATGAATAATCTTTTTGCTATCCGGTCTGATCGTTACAATCACCCCAAAAGAGCACATTTTTATAAAGAAAATCATGTGTATCTCTGGATTCTTGCAGTTTTGTCCGGTGGTACAGGGCTTTACCTGAGCTTTCTGAGCGGTGTGGTATCGTTTGTATTGTTGCTGATTATGAGTTTTTTAGGATTGTCCTATAATCAGAAAATCATTCCAATACAGGTTAAAAAAGGAAAAACAGCCAGGATAAAAGATATCCCGGGATCAAAAACCATATTGATCGTCATCGCCTGGGGAACCGTTACCTGTCTCCTCCCGGCTGTAGTAATTCATGGTAATCCCTTTTCCGTTGTGGTGGCGTTTTTGTTTGTCACAGGCCTTGTGTTTGCCAGGACAGCTTTTTTTGATATCCTTGCTATCCAGGGCGACAGGATTACCGGAAAAGAAACCCTTCCCATTCTTCTGGGGGAAAAACAAAGTTTTAATATCATCAAATATACTCTGATTTTTGAAATCGGGCTTGTTTTTGTGTCATATTCAGCCGGTTTATTGGTAAACAGGGCTTTCTTTCTTGCTTTTATACCCTTTGTTATGTTTTTATTGATCAGATTTTTTGAAAAGGATCGTCTTGTATCTGGTGGGCACCGGGAATTTATTATTGAATTCTTATTGATTGCCACAGGATTATTAAGTGCTGTAATTTAATTCTAATGTGAGGAGATTATGGCAGGAGAAAGAGATAACACCATAAAAATTCCGGTAATCGGGCTTTTGGCCGTTAAAAATCTTTTAATCACAAAAGAGGACCTTCAAAAAGCGCTTTTGCATTGTTCAGGGGCAGACAATCCTGACCTGGCCTTAAAAGATTATTTTTTATCAAAGGGATTGATATCTGCCCAGAACGTGGAAAGGCTGCTGCGGGCGGCAAAAGCTCTTCATCTTAGGCAAAATGAATTAAAATTCGGCGCTATCGCCATCCGGAAGGGGTTTGTCAGCCAGGGTGTGTTGAAGCTGGTTCTGGAAGAGCAGGAAAATAATATCAAAAATAAGAAAAAAGTTCATCTTATAGGCGATATGCTGGTTGAAGCCGGAATGCTGACGGAAAAGCAAAAAAACTATATCCTGCAATTACAGGACAGGGTTAGACAGGAACAAAAAAAACCCCATGGGGAAAAATTTACAGGAGCGGAATCACTGCCCGTGTCTTCTAAATTTGACCAGGTGACGGAAAAAACAAAGGGCGGGATGCCTGAAGAAGGACAGGAAACCCTTGATTTACTGGAACCCGAAATTATAAAGGGCCAAATCAAGCTTGAAATCTCAAGCGATTTCATGGCAGCGTTTCTTACAAAAACAGATTGTTTTGATAATACCATCACCCCTGATGGAATAAAGGACTCTTTGAGGGAAAAGGGCATCCTGTCGGGTATTGTTGAAGACAGGATGATCGATGGGTTCATAAAATCCAGCGGGTTTAAAACCAAAACCTTCCGGGTGGCAAAGGGCGTTTCGCCGATCCAGGGGAAAAATGCAAGACTGGAATTTTTTTTTAATACAGACTATCTGAAAGCTGGAGGATTGGCGGAAAACGGGGCAATGGATTTCAAGGATCGCGGTGACATTCCTTTTGTTGACGCAGGAACTGTGCTTGCTGAAAAAATTCCCATGATTGAAGCTCGGCAGGGTCACAATATATATGGTGATGAAATCGAAACAATTCCGGGAAAAGACATTGTTATGAAATATGGGAAAGGCACTAAGCTTTCCGAGGATGGGTATAAGATCCTTGCTGCAGTCAGCGGATTTCCCAAATATACATTGTCAGGCCATGTTTTTGTCCATCAGGAATATGTAACGGAAGGCGATGTGGATTATCAAACCGGCCATATTCAGTATGACGGGAACGTGAATGTAAAGGGAAGGATCAAATCAGGTTTTAAGGTAACGGGCAATAATATTCAGTCCATTGAAGTGGATGGCGGCATTGTCAGGGCCGAGGGCAATGTAAAAATCGCAGGCGGGATTAATGAAGGTAAAATTTATGCCAGGGGGAATGTCCATGCAAAATTTATCCATAAATCAGAAATTATCTGCATGGGAGATGTGGTGGTGGGTAAGGAAATTGTGGATGCCGACATTGAGTGTTCAGGAAGCTGCATCATTGAGGGGAAACTCATTTCTTCAAGGGTTTCGGCCAAGATGGGTGTAAAGGCACGGCATATAGGAACGGAAATGGGCGGGCCCAGCATAATCAAGATCGGTCAGGATGCATTTACCGTAAAGGAGCTTGAAAGAAATAAAGCAAAAATCGAAAACCTGAAAAACCTGACGGAACAGCATAAGGAAAAAAAAGACAAACTCAAAGAGGAAAACCTCATCCTTCAAAAACAAATCACGGAACTTGCCCATATCCAGGATAGATCCCAGCTTGAGCAGAAAGAATTAAATTCAAGAATATCCACAATGGGAAACGATACTGCATCCATCCATGAGCTGCAAAAAAGAATCGAACAATTGCAGCTGAATGCAAAAAAAGCCGAAGAAAGCCTGGATGTCTGCTTTGACCAAAGTGATAAGACAGAAGCCATGATGGATAACGAGGACAAAGAAATCGAAGCGATTGAAAAAAGGAGGGCGGATTTGATCGACGAGAGGAATAATCTGATAAAATGGGCAAAAGAGAATCCTGGCAAACCGGTTGTGATCTGCGAAGGTGTGATCATGTCCGAAACTTTTATCAGGGGAAAGCACTCTGAAAAACGGTTGACCGAAACAATCCGCCATTCAAGGATTACAGAGGTTCTATGTACCTCTGACCAGGGCCATAGCCTGAATATATATGAGATGCAGATCGGCAATATTTAACGGGTTACATTTGCC
>Ga0156388_1239_pt1 | contig 25841 bp, 29 predicted proteins | sample RifOxyA3_FD_108032 | JGI IMG/M metagenome (GOLD analysis project Ga0156388, IMG submission 108032) | Desulfobacterales bacterium RIFOXYA12_FULL_46_15
ATAAATACAGAATCGGTGTTGATCTTGGCGGAACAAAAATTGAATCCATCCTTCTTTCTCCGGACATGAAGGAGTTATATCGGGATAGGATTCCGACACCTCCAGGGAACCGCTACGAGTATATAGTCAAGGCGGTTTATGATCAAATCAGGACAACAACTGAGAAAATTCCGGAAAAAAGTGTTTTTTCGATCGGAATCGGCATTCCAGGGGCTGTTAATAAAGAGACAGGCCTGGTCCATAACGCCAATACCACCTGCCTGATCGGGAAGCCTTTTCAATCTGACCTTGAAACCCTTTGCAATAAAAAAATAGCCATGGGAAATGATGCCGACTGCTTTACCCTGATCGAGGCGTTAGAAGGTGCAGGCAAAGGGTATGGAATGGTATTCGGTGTCATCATGGGAACAGGCTGCGGGGGTGGGATCTGTATAAACGGGGAAATATGGAACGGGGCCAACGGCATTGCAGGAGAATGGGGGCATTTCTCCATGGACCCTGGGGGGCGCCCATGTTATTGCGGCAACAAAGGCTGCGTTGAAACAAAAATCAGTGGGTCCGGCGTTGAGGCGTCATTCTTTGAAATGTTTGGCAGACCCCTTAAAATGAAAGATATTGTTGAAGGGTATAGACAGAATGATGATCCCTGTAAAATTATTTTTATCCAATTTCTGGAGGATTTCGGCAGGGCCTTGGGGGGAATGGTTTCTGTTCTTGATCCTGATGTTGTAGTAATTGGCGGCGGTTTGTCCAATATTGACGAAATTTATACCAGAGGTGTTGAACAAGTTCAAAAATATGCATTTCATAAAAAAATCAGGACTCCTATCTTAAAAAACAGGTTGGGGGATTCTTCAGGTGTTATTGGTGCGGCACTGCTGAAAGGATCATGAGCCTGTCTGTATTATTTCTTGACACTGTTTTAAAAGAATGATAGAAGTCGCTTGGTTTTTATAAAATGAAATCGGGGCGTAGCGCAGTCTGGTAGCGCACTTGACTGGGGGTCAAGTGGTCACTGGTTCAAATCCAGCCGTCCCGACCAAATCTTTTCTCTGGTTTACCTCTTTCGCCTTGACTTTGCATAACAAATAAAATAGTCAGATAAGTATATTCCATGGGATGTTTTCAGTGTTTTTGGGAAAAAGCAGTAAAAAGTATTGACTGATCATCCTTAGGATTAACCAAACAAACATTCAAAGGTTACGTTATGCCCAATTAACCAGGAGGGAACGGATCGATGAAATTTGACAGGTTGGTGTTTTTAGTTTTCTTTTTAATTTTTGTTGTGTTTTTATCCCCTGTCTCTGCGCAGGACCCTGCCGGAGAAAAAAAGAATTTTATTCTTGAGATTTCAGAAGAGACAGAGACCGGTCAGACGGGTGAGCATGCTCAAGCACAGGTCCATGAAGAGGCCGGCAGTCATGTGAGTCTCGGGGAGGTGCTGCCGCTGTTCAGTTGTATCCCTTTTGCCTGCATGCTTCTGTCTATTGCCCTCTTACCGCTTATCGCCGGAAATATCTGGCATCACCATTTTGGTAAGATTTCAGCATTCTGGGCTGCCTCTATGGCTGTTCCATTTATTTATCTGTATAAAGGGGTGGCGATCCATGAAATTCTTCATATTATTCTGGCCGATTACATTCCTTTTATTATCCTTTTATGGGCATTGTTCACGGTTTCCGGGGGTATTCTGCTTAAGGGAACATTAAGGGGGACCCCTCTTGTGAATACGGGAATTATCCTGATCGGAACCTTCCTCGCTTCATGGATGGGGACCACGGGAGCAGCCATGCTCATGATCCGTCCCTTATTACGGGCCAATGACCATCGGAAAAATAAGACGTTTATGGTAGTGTTTTTCATATTCCTTGTGGCGAATATCGGCGGTGCCTTGACACCATTGGGAGACCCCCCCTTGTTTTTAGGGTTTCTGCATGGGGTCAGCTTTTTCTGGACTTTCAAAATTCTACCCCAAATGCTTTTATCTGTCGGCATTCTTCTCTGCGTTTATTTTATTCTTGACACCTATTACTATAAGAAAGAAAAGGCATCGGTTCCGGATAAGGAAGAAAAAAAACCGCTTCGCCTGGTTGGAATATATAATTTCATTTTCCTTGGAGGAATTGTGGGTGCCGTTTTGATGAGTGGTGTCATAGATCTCGGTGAGGTATCAACCCTCGGCATCCACAGGGCGGTTCAGGATTGGTTAAGGGACGGTTTTTTGATTGCCATGGGGATCGGATCACTTATTGCTACCCCCAGGGAACTCAGGGAAGAAAATCAATTTTCATGGTTTCCCATCATAGAAGTCGCCTATCTGTTTATCGGCATTTTTATTACCATGATTCCCTGTCTTCTACTCTTGAAAGCAGGACCAAACGGTGCCTTTGCCTTCCTGATCAATGCCGTTAAGGAACCGTTTCACTATTTCTGGGTGGCAGGGATGCTGTCGGCTTTTCTCGATAATGCCCCAACATATCTGACCTTTTTTAATACAGCCCTTGGAAGTTTTTATGCCGGCATGCCGGAGGCAAGTTCCGTTCCCCTGCTGATGACGGAAAAAGCGGTTTATCTGGCAGCAATTTCATGCGGGTCTGTCTTTTTCGGGGCATGCAGTTATATCGGCAATGCCCCTAATTTTATGGTCCGTTCCATTGCCGGTGAAGCAGGGACACCCATGCCGAGCTTTTTCGGTTATATCCTGAAATATTCCCTGGTTTTTTTAATACCGACCTTTATAATAGTAACATTTATCTTCTTTTAATATATTCGGTATGTCAAAGATAATGCAAAGGATTGAAAAGGAGCAAAAAAACCAATGGATTTAAATCTTAAAGGATTAAAAATTGCCGTTATCGGGGGAAACAGCCCCTGTAAAAGGATTCTTGAAATACTAACGGGAACCGGTTTAAAAGAGCTTGCTCCTGAAGTCCTTTTGGTTGCAGATACCATTACCCATGCAGAGGGCATCCTGTATGCAAAGGAAAAAGGGATACGGGTGACTGCGGATTATAATGAGGTATGCGGTTTTTCGGGTATTGACGTTATCCTGAAACTGAAGAATGATGAAATTTTAAGCTGCATACTGGAAAAAATAAACACTGAGCGGGTCAGCATTATCGACCTTGGGGCCCATAGGGCCATGTCATTTTTGAATTTTCTTGAGGCAGAGGAAGAAAAGGCCGGGATCAAAAGAAAAATTCAGGCAGAAGAGATAGACCGGAAAGAAATAACAGATCTGTTTGACGACTATTCCACAAGAATAAGAAAGAACGCAGACAACGAAAATAAATATCTTGAGTCTGAAAGAGAAGATCTCATTGAAATTGAAAAAGAACTTTCCCAGATCATTCAGGGCAGTATGATACCGACTTTTATCATCAACAATGAACATATCATAACGCACTGGAATACGGCCTGTGAAGACCTGACCGGCCAAAAAGCCTATGAGCTGGTGGGAACGGATCGCCAATGGGTGCCTTTCCGGTCGGCAAAAAGGCCTACCATGGCCGATGTCATTGTCGGCGGAATGTCGGAAGAAGAGGTTTCAAAATATTACGGGGATTCCTGGAGAAAATCCGCCCTGATCAAAGAAGCCTATGAAGCGGAAGAATATTTCCCTCATCTGGGGGATGGCGGGAAGTGGATATTTTTTACTGCTGCCCCTATCAAATCACCGGACGGCAAGATTATCGGTGCCATTGAAACTTTAAGGGATCTGACAGAAGACAAAAGGGCAAAGGAAGAGCTGGAGCTTCAGGACAAGGAACTTTCCACCCTTTATGAAAAGTATAAAAAATCAGAGGAAAAATACAGGTCATTGTTTAATAATAACCCAAATCCGATTTTTATTATTGACCGCGAAACCTTTGAGGTCCTGGATGTGAATCACCGGGTGGAAAATGAATATGGATATATCAAAACAGATCTTCTGGGCCGGTCATTTTTTGATATCTGGGAAAGATCTGATGAAACTATCCGGCAGGGTCTTGAAGCACTTCCCAAAAACGGATCCATTCTTTTTACCAAGAAAAAACATTTTAAGAAAAACAAAACTTCTTTTTTCGTTAACGTTAAGGTTGTCCATGCCACATACAGTCACAGGGATGTCCTCATCGCATCGGCCACTGATATCACGGAAAGCGTGGAAAAAGAAACCCAGTTGATCCAGGCCGGAAAACTGGCAACCCTTGGAACCATGGCCGCCGGTATGGCCCATGAAATCAACCAGCCGCTGAATGTCATCCAGATCTGTGCCGATCTCATATTGAAAATGATCAATAAAGGGATCTCAATTCCAGATGAAGAACTTGTGATGATGGCCAATGATATCATCGATAATGTAACCCGGGCTGCCGGCGTAATCAAACATGTCAGGGATTTTTCAAGGCAATCGGAAAGAGATTTGAAAAAATTAATACTCAATGATCCCATCAAGGATGTTTTCAAGGTGTTGGGGCATCAGATCAGTGTTCATTCCATCCGGGTGTCGCTTGAACTTGATCCCGGCATTCCCGAGATCCGGGCAGAACATAACCGGCTGGAACAGGTGTTTATCAACCTTGTGACCAATGCCATTGATTCCATGGATGAAAATGCCGATAAAATAGAAAAACAAGGAGGCAAAGCTGAAAAAATGCTGCGCATCAAAACCTATGCCAAAGAAAATCAGGTGATTGCCGAAGTGTCTGATACAGGACTTGGGATGAATGAAGAAGTCAAACGGAAGATTTTTGAGCCTTTTTTTACCACAAAGGAAACCGGAAAGGGTACGGGACTGGGGACCAGCATCAGTTTCGGTATTATCAAGGATTATGGCGGAACAATTGAAATAGAGAGTGAGTTCGGTAAGGGCGCTACATTTGTTATCAGATTTCCGGTCATTGCATAAGGGAATGAATTATGTCTGCCTTTAAAATATTAATTGTTGATGATGAAGAATTGATTGTCCGGCTGCTTTCCATGTCGCTCCGGAGTGACGGTTACCAAACGGTTACCGCTTTCAGCGGGGAACAGGGGCTTGAAGTGTTTAAAGCCGAATCCCCGGATATTGTGGTCACAGATATTAAAATGCCGGGAATGGACGGGCTTGAACTTTTAAAAAGAATCAAGGCAATTGACTCTGAAAAAGAAGTCATCATTGTCACCGGCCATGGGGATATCGACTCCACCATCACGGCCCTTCAATACGGCGCCAGCGATTTCATCAACAAGCCGGTCCGGGATGCAGCCCTTGCCATTGCCCTTGAAAGGGCAAAATCAAAGATTGCCATTCGCAAGAAACTTGAAGAATATACAACCCGTCTTGAAATAAAAATAGCAGAGGCAACAGAAGAAATCCGTAGAAAGTCCAATTTCCAGAGGCTGTTGATTACCAGTTCCAATGATGCCATTGTAGCTTTTGACAGTGACTGGAAAGTAGTCGTGTACAACCCTGAAGCGGCAAGGGTATTTGGCGATCCGGCAAAGGATGTTCGAAACAAGATGAATATTGATGAGCTTTATACCCCGGCAATTGCAAAGGTTTTTAAAAATCAGGTCAAGGATCAAAAAAGCCAGAGAAATTTTCCATGGAAAGAGCAGGTGATTTATACCAAAGACGGAAGGCAGATCCCGGTTCGATATGCCGGCAATGTCCTGTTTGAAAACAATGAATTTGTCGGGACGGTTAATTTTTTCCAGGACCTGACGGAAATCAAGCGGCTTGAAAAGGAACTGGTTCAATCCGAACGGCTGGCGGCGGTGGGTCAGACCGTCAGCGGCCTTGCCCATTATGTGAAAAATATTCTCATCGGCCTCAAGGGCGGTTCCTATATCGTGGATGTGGGGATACAGAAAAACAATACGGAAAAACTCAAATCCGGCTGGGAAACCATTAAAAAGAACATCAAGCGGATCGGTGACCTGACCCAGGACCTCCTGACCTATTCCAAACAGAGAGAACCTGAAATGGAGGCCTGTTCCCCCCATGACATCATCAACGAGCTTGTGGAATTATTAAAAGGGTTTGCCGCATCAAAGAACATCATCCTTTCAAAGGACCTGGACAAATCCGTCGATCAGGTTATGGCCGACCCCAAGACCATTCATCATGCTCTTTTAAACATCATCAACAATGCCATGGATGCTTGTGTTGAAGATGAGGATGTATCTAAAAAACATGAAGTCAAAATTCTGACCCATATCGACAAGAACAATATGATCTGTTTTGAGATTACGGACAATGGCTGCGGAATGGATGAGGATACGAGAAAAAAATTGTTCACTCCCATGTTCAGTTCCAAGGGCGGCAAAGGAACAGGGCTCGGGCTCCTTGTGACTGGGAAGCTGATTGAAGAGCATAGAGGAACCATTGAGATTGAAACAAGTCCCGGTATCGGCAGTATATTCAGGGTCAGGCTTCCCTATGAAAAAGTAAAACCGGTTGATGGAAATTGACCAAGGAGGGTAAACTATGAGTAAAAAGGTTCTTGTGGTGGATGATGATCCGGATGTTCGATCATTTGTTGTCACGGTCCTGGAAGAAAACCAGTATATCCCTTTAATCGCCCAAGATGGCGTGGAAGGGCTGGAAAAGATTGAAAAAGAAAAGCCTGACCTTGTGATCCTTGATGTGCTGATGCCGAGGGGGAGCGGGATCAGGCTATACCACCACCTGAAAACCAATGATCAATTCAAGAAACTTCCCATTATCATGTTTACCGGGATAGCCCTTCGGTCCTTTCTTAAATCCCAGAAAGTTCTGGATGAGTTTAAAGGTGCTGAAGTCCCTAAACCTGATATTTACCTGGAAAAACCGGTTGACCCTGAAGTATTGGCAACAGCAGTCAGGAAAAAGCTGGGTTAATTTATATCAGACCAAAAACTGGAGTCATTATGGAAATAAAAAAACTGCTTTTTGTAACAAAGTTTGAAGATCTTTGTTATGATGCCTTGAATTCTCTTCTGGAGCTTAGAAAAGCAGCTCTGGAACATGTTGTTTTTCTGAATGTCATTGAAAGAGATAAGGTTGCCATGAAAAGAGGAGCCGGTTATCTTAAGGAAGAAGAGGTCAAATTAAAGGAAACGGCCAATATCAGGTTTATTGACTGGGCTGAAAATCTTTTTGAAATGGGAATGGAAGTCGGAGCCTATATCGAAGTATCCACCCTGATTCCTGAAATCCTGAAGGTCATTGAAAAAGAATCTCCTGATCTCATCGTCATCGGCCGTTCCCATAAAACCACCCTGGAACAGCTCTATTCAGGCTCAGACGTGAGTGAACTGGTCCGCAGAACCCGGATTCCGATTCTTGTTTTCAAACACATTGCTGAAGATAAGATCGTTCCTGAAAAACTTTTTGAACGCCCGTTACTTGCCACCAACTGGTCTGAAACCGGGATCAGGATGGTTGAATATATAAAAGGTATGAAAAATGTGATTGGAGAGATCCATGTGATCCATGTGGTTAAGGACAGTGTACTTAAAAGCCCTAATGCCCATGCAGTACAGAAAGTGAGAAAATCGGAACGTAAAAAACTGGATACTCTCTGCAATGAGCTTGAGGACCTGGGAATCAAAGCCAGATCCCATGTGTATGTGGGTGATCCTCAAAAAGAGATTGAAAAGGCAGCCAAGGAATACCAGGCCAGCATGATTATATTAGGTTCCAGCGACAAGGCAGCCATCCTTGAACGGTGGGTAGGCTCCATTTCAAAGAATATTGCGGATGATTCAGTTTTTCCCTGTTTGATTATTCCCGGCAAAAAATAAATTTATCTCTGTTTAAAAATGCTACAATGTAAATACGAAATAGCTTTTTTTATTATAAATATATTGACTCGTTAAAACAGAGCTGTTATAAGCACCAGCGGACTTGATATTGACATACAAAGTTAATTTAAGGAAAATATATGAAACTCCTATTCATAGACGATGAACAAACTTTTCTAAAATATCTTGCCAAGCGTTTGGTTCTGGACGGCTTTTCAGTAAAGACCACTTTTTCAGGAGAAGAAGGCGTTGATGCCGCTTCAAAAGAAAATTTTGATGTAGCCGTGGTTGACCTTCAGATGCCGGGAATTGACGGTATCGAAGTTCAGAAAAGGCTGAAAGATCTTCAGCCGAGTCTTCCCTGCATCGTCCTGACAGGGCATGGAAGTGTTGAAAATGCCCTGGAAAGCGGAAAGTATAATGCTTTTAAATTTCTGTCAAAGCCTGTGGATATGGATACTCTCATTGAAACCATTAAAGCGGCTTATGATTTCAGAATTCAGCAGGAAAAGCTATCTTCAGAGAAAGACGGTGCCGGCAAAGATTCCGGGAAACAAGGCCCCATCTCCAAATTGTATGGAAAATTCCGTAAACTCTATGGAGTTGAAAAATAAGAGTTCCGGTTTTTGGGTGTGATTCTATTTTCGGGGAGGGGTATGCAATGAACGTTTCTAATAATGAAATTTCCAATGGTAATGAAAGTTCGTCACCTGGATATTTAAAATCCTTTTTTTCATTTTTAATTACATTTGTTTTAATGCTTTTATGCTGGCTGGTTCTTTCAGGAATATTTGAACCGCTGATTCTGTTTTTGGCCTTTATTTCATGTTTTCTGGTTGCCTATTTTTTTTCCGATCTTTTATTCCCTTCATTGGAAACGGCTTACATTGGAATATTTTTCAGATTCGTTCAGTATTTGCCCTGGCTGGTCTGGCAAATTGTATTAGCCAATTTCCATGTTCTGTATGTTACCCTTCATCCACGGATGAAGGATTTAATTGAACCTCAGATTATTACTTTTAAAACCAATTTAAAATCAGAGATGGCCATTGTAACCCTGGCCAATTCCATTACCCTGACTCCGGGTACGATTACGGTAACGGCAGACAGTGACGGTGTGTTCAAGGTTCATGCCATTGACACGGCATCGGCTGAAGGTTGCCCCGGAGATATGCTGGAAAAGGTTGCAAAGATTTTTGGAGAAACTATATGACATCATTCTTTCTTTATGTCGCACTAGGTTTGTGCCTGATCATGGTTTTATCGATTTACAGGGTCTTATTCGGACCGACTACGCTGGACCGGCTTATCGGTGTTAATGCCATCGGCAGCAAAACAGTTATCCTTTTGCTTCTCATCGGTTTTTTGTATGGGCGAGTAGATATGTTTGTCGATATTGCCCTTGCATATGGGCTACTGAATTTTGTGGCCGTCATCGCAGCAGCACGGTATTTTCACAAGAGAAAAGGACTGTACGAAGAATCCTTTATGGATTGATCGTCAGCAGGGAGAAACCATGAATATTATTGTTATTGCATTATTGGTTTTTGGTTTGTTCTTTTTTCTGGCAGGTGCCATTGGGATTATGCGAATGCCGGATTTTTACAGCAGACTTCATCCGGCAGGCAAACTCGATACGCTTGCAACACTTGCCATGGTGATGGGGCTTGCTGTCTATAACCTGAATCAGATTACCCTCGGAACCATCCTTATATCCTTAAAAATGTTTTTGATCGTTTTTTTTGTGTCTCTGGCCAGCCCTACTGCTACCCATACCATTGTGGATGCCGGAATGAGGGCCGGATTAAGACATTGGACCAAAAAGAAACAAAGGGGTTAATTTATGCATTGGCCTATTGATATCGTTGTACTAACCTTTGTCATTTTTTGTGCAATCGCCGCACTTTCTGTTAAGGACCTGTTAGCAACTGCCATTCTGTTCGGTGCATATTCATTTTTAATGTGCCTGCTCTGGACCATTATGGGCGCTGTGGATGTCGCTTTTACGGAGGCTTCCGTAGGTGCAGGGGTCAGTACGGTGTTCTTTGTAGCTGCAATTTTCAGAACGAGCAGGAGGACAAAAGATTGAGAGTTATCGCATTCATCATTGTTTGCCTGACAGGGGCATTATTGTTATATGGGACAACTGAGTTTCCGGATTGGGGAGACCCTAAATCACCGGCTTCGCTTCATGTGTCCAATTATTATATTGAAAAAACATATGAAGATACCCACGCACCCAATTTTGTGACAGCAGTTGTAACTGACTACCGCGGGTTTGATACCATGTTCGAAACAGCCGTTATTTTTACTGCCGGACTCGGTTGCTTCCTTTTACTAAGAGATTTCAGGGAAAAAAAAGAACATTATTATCAACATATTCCCACAGGGGTCATTCTTCATCTAAAAGATGAGAAAAAATCACTACCGGTCGGAAAAGAATTCGGATATATGGATAAAGAATGGGTTCCACCGGATCTGATCAATAAAACCGTATGCAGGATATTGATTCCTTTCATTCAGATCTATGCCCTGTATGTTGTGGCCCATGGAGATTATTCTCCTGGAGGAGGATTCCAGGGGGGAGTCATTTTCGGGTCCAGTCTTATCCTTCTGGCAATTTCTTATGATCTGAAGACTCTTGTAAAACGGATTAAAGAAAGGTTATTGGGGATTTTCGCAGCCCTCGGTGTATTGATCTATGCAGGAACCGGTGTTCTCTGCCTTTTTATGGGAGGTAATTTTCTGGATTATGGAAAGCTTGCCCCATTATTGCCAGGACATTCGGATCATATACGGGCATATGGAATGCTTGTCGTTGAAATCGGTGTCGGAATCGCTGTCATGGCAGTCATGACCATTATATATATTAACATCGTTTCCGAAGGAAGACATGATGAAGGACTATAGGTAAAGCTATGAGTGATGTGTTATCCCTGATTATCGCAAAATACAATTACTGGCTGTATGTGATCCTCATGATGATCGGTCTTTACGGCATGATTGCCAAAAACAACCTGATAAAGAAGGTGGTGGGCATGAATATATTTCAAACAGCTATTATTCTTTTTTATGTTTCAATCGGATACAAGACCAATGCAAGCATCCCGATTATTACAACTGCTGATACCGCTCATGGGGTTGTTGTCCGGGCGGCCGATTATATTAACCCGTTGACTTCCTGTCTCATGCTGACGGCCATTGTTGTTTCTGTTGCGACTTTTGGCTATGCCATGGCCCTTGCCGTCAGAATATACCAGCGATATCAGACCCTGGAAGAAGATGAACTCAGAATGCGCTTATCGGAAGAATAAACCATGGAAAATTACCCTGCCCTCATCGTTGTTGCACCGTTTATAACCGGACTTTTGGCCGGGCTTTTTGTATGGATTGAAAAACGTCTGTCTTACCCGATTGTTCTAACAGGTCTTTTCGTTTCAGCGTTATCAGCCATTCAGGTACTGATCCGGGTGATAGGGTCAGGTCCCATCCAGTATAAGCTAGGTGGATGGTCACCCCCCATCGGGATTGAATACCGGATCGACCTATTAAATGCCATGGTTCTTTGCCTTGTTTCAGGTGTTGCATTCCTGAACCTGATCGCCAGTTACAAGAGTGCCCTTAAAGAAATCGGTGATCGCGCCAGTTCTTATTTTACGGTTTATAATTTGTTTATAACCGGGCTTCTCGGGGTTACCATCACCGGTGACTTGTTTAATCTGTATGTTCTTATTGAAATCACCTCATTGACCAGCTATGCCCAGGTGGCCATGGGAGATAGAGACAGGGGACCCCTTGCCAGCTTGAACTATATATTTATCGGTGTTATAGGAGCGAGTTTCTATCTTCTGGGTGTCGGATATCTTTATATGTATACCGGTTCTTTGAACATGGCAGACGTGGCTGTTCTTATCAAGGGATCACAGGGATCATCAACGGTTCTCACTGCGTTTATCCTCTGTATCCTGGGAATATGGATCAAGATGGCCCTTTTCCCCTTCCATGTCTGGCTTCCCAATGCCTATACCTATTCACCCGTAATTTTTTCACGTGTGGTTGCCCCTCTGATGACCAAAGTCATGGTATATATCATGATCCGGCTCATGATCACCGTATTTGGGTATGATTATATCTTTAACACACTGCATCTTTCCGAGGCCGTGGTCTGGCTCGCCACGATTGCCGTCCTTGCCGGTGGTGTTATGGCCCTGGCTCAGAAAAACCTGAAAAAAATGCTGACCTATATTATTGTCAGTGAGATCGGCTATATGGTGGGAGGGGCATGGATGGGTAATCAGCTTGGTATGACCGGGGCGATTTTACACATTTTCAATGATGCACTGATGACGTTTGCCCTTTTCCTTGCTGTCGGAAATATGGTTTACAGGATTGAGAAAGTTGACATTACGGATTTGAAAGGGTTATTTGGAAAAATGCCCTGGACCATGGGCGGATTCGTCCTGGCTGCGTTCAGTATAATTGGAGTCCCGCCTACCTGCGGATTTTTCAGCAAATGGTACCTGATTCTGGGCGCCCTTGAAAAAGGGGCTTACCATTTTGCAGCTGCCCTTATTGTATCCAGTCTTATCTGCGCCGTGCTGTTTTTTAAAGTATTTGAAATCTGTTTTTTTGAATCCGGGTCCCATGGGCATGAACACTCTTCCCACGGTCCTGCCGTGATTGAGGAAGCTCCGGTATCCATGCTGGTTATCTCAGGGCTTGTCAGTCTTTCCTTGATTGTTGCAGGGTGTTACTCAGGTACTATTGTAAATACGATTATTCTTCCTTTTTTAAAGTGAAAAATAAATTTGAATACAAAATTACAAAGGCAATAAAATAAATGGAAACCATTATTTCAATCAAACCCCTTTTAGCCGTTCTTGTTTCTCTTCTCGTCATTCCAGTGCTGGTCTCTTCTTCAGACAAGCCCAATGTAAGGGAGTCATGGACGTTTATTGCGGGAATTATTAAATTTCTTATTGTTCTTTCAATGCTTCCGGCCGTGTTGTCTCAGAAACAAATTGTATTAACCTTGTTTAAAATTGCCCCGGGTGCGGATATTGCTTTCAGGGTGGATGCACTGGGGATGCTATTCGCCCTTGTGGCCTCATCTTTGTATATCATCACATCCATGTACTCCATCGGATATATGAGGGGATTGAATGAGCATGGCCAGACCCGGTTTGTGTCCTTTTTTGCACTTGCCATTAGTGCAACCATTGGGGCTGCATTTTCAGCAAACCTCCTGACCCTTTATCTTTTTTATGAAGTATTGTCACTTGCTACCTATCCTCTTGTGACACATCATCAGGATGAAAATTCCAGAATTTCCGGCAGAAAATATCTTGTCTTTATATTAGGGACATCCATAGGTCTGGTGTTGCCTGCCATGATCTATTGCTATCATGCCACCGGAACCCTTGAATTTGCCTCTGGCGGAATTTTTTCAGGTCAGCTCAGTAAACCTGCAGCCACCGTGTTATTGCTTATGTTTGTATTCGGATTTGCCAAGGCCGGGATCATGCCAGTCCATTCATGGCTTCCGGCTGCAATGGTTGCACCGACACCGGTTAGTGCGCTGTTGCATGCCGTAGCGGTCGTAAAGGTCGGGGCTTTTTCCATCGTCAGGGTCATCACCGGTATTTTCGGTGTTGATTTCCTCTTGTCCTTTCACCTGGGTTCACTGGTGGCAGCCATTGCCTCCATCACCATTATCGTCAGTTCCTGCATCGCATTGACCCAGGATGAATTTAAGCGGCGGCTGGCGTATTCAACCATCGGGCAGTTGTCCTATATCATACTAGGTGTAGCCTTGCTGTCACCCAAGGGGATGACGGGAGGAATGCTGCATATCGCCATGCATGCATTTGGGAAAATAACGCTTTTTTTCTGTGCAGGCGCAATTTTTGTGGCCACAGGGAAAAAATATATCAGTCAGATGGTGGGTATCGGAAAAAGAATGCCGCTTACCATGATAGCTTTTCTGATAGGCTCTATGAGCATAATCGGGCTTCCCCCCACAGGCGGGTTTATCAGCAAATGGTATCTGGTTTTGGGTACACTTGAAGGTGATCAGATGATCATGTTGTTTGTTCTTCTGTCCAGTTCTCTTTTAAATGCAGCCTATTTTATGCCGATTTTTTACAAAGCATTTTTCTGTACAAAAGAAGAATCCATGTTTGAAGATAAGATTGAAGAGGCTCCCATGATGTGTGTGATTCCTCTTCTGATTACCGCTCTGATTTCTTTTGGTCTGTTTTTTTTCCCTCAACCCTTTTTAGATCTGGCAAAACTGGCTGTAAAAGGATTTATAGGAGGCTGATTCAGTTATGAAAACCGGTAAGGATAAAAGCGAATTAATGGAACTTAAACATGATGCAGTTCCGGGATACCGGGGGATATTTTCCGTTGTGTTTACGTTAAGCCTTTTATATATGGCATTTATATTATTTCAACCTTGTTTCTAAAAGATTAGGCATATCATTTATGGAAAAAAAACATGTATTTGATGATCCACGGAATGTAAAAAGGCTGTTAACGGTCTTTTTCAGTACAGTGGTCATACTTCTGATTCTTGATGTTTTTTATATTGTCCTTTCCAAAACCCATGTGATTCACCGGCACGTGAATTATAAATGGGAAGAATTCTGGGGCTTTTATGCGTTTTACGGTTTCGTTGCCTGTGTCATACTGGTACTGGTATCAAAATATATCTTAAGGCCCCTTGCTAAACGGGAGGAGGACTATTATGACAAATAGCATCCTTCCTGCTTTGATTTTTATAATAGGCGGTTTTATGATCCCATTTTTCAGGGGCAGGGCGAAATCGATCTATATGATGTTGATTCCTGTTGTAGGCTTTATCAATCTGATCAACATCCCTATGGGGAACCATTATCTGATGGGTTTTTCAGATTTTAAACTAGTCCTTCTGCATATCGACCGGTTAAGCCTGCTCTTTGGGTATATTTACCATATCATTGCCTTTATCACGGTCATCTATATCCTGAATTTTAAAAATGATGTGGAATATGTATCCGGTTTTTTCTATGCTGGTGCCGCTCTTGGTGCTGTTTTTGCCGGTGATCTGTTTTCTTTTTTCATTTTCTGGGAAATGCTGACCATTGGTTCGGTCATGCTGATCTGGGCAAGAAAGACAAAGTCGGCACAGGCGGCAGGATTAAGATATCTTCTGGTTCATGCCTTCGGCGGATTGGTACTGCTTGCCGGCATCGTACTCAATTTTACGGAAACCGGTTCCCTTGAAATGCTGAAATTAACCTTATCCGGGCCGGGGTCCTATCTGATCTTCCTGGGTATCGGTATCAACTGTGCATGGCCTGTTCTTCATCCCTGGCTGACGGATGCATATCCTGAAGCCACCATCGGCGGAACTGTTTTTTTGAGCGCATTTACCACAAAAACCGCGGTTTATGCGCTTGCAAGACTCTTTCCAGGAACAGAAGCCCTGATCTGGATCGGAGTGGCCATGGCAGCCTTTCCGATTTTTTATGCTGTTATTGAAAATGATCTTCGCAGGGTGCTTGCCTACAGTTTGATCAACCAGGTCGGGTTTATGGTGGTCGGCATCGGCATTGGGACGGAGCTTGCCATAAACGGCGCCTGTGCCCATGCTTTTAATGATATTCTTTTCAAGGGACTTTTATTCATGTCCATGGGTGCGGTCATGTACCGGACCGGAAAAATAAATGCCACAGATCTGGGCGGACTATATAAGAGCATGCCATGGACTGCATTGTTCTGTTGCGTGGGTGCGGCATCCATTTCCGCGTTCCCGTTGTTTTCAGGATTTGTCAGCAAATCCATGGTGATGGAAGCGGCGGCAAGCGGTTCACATCTTGTGGGTCAGAAAAGCTATGTCATAGTCTGGCTGGTTCTCTTATTTGCTTCAGCCGGTGTATTTCATCATGCCGGTATTAAAATTCCATTCTTTGCGTTTTTCGGTCATGATGCCGGTCACAGGGTGAAAGAAGCACCTTTGAACATGCTGATTGCCATGGGGATAGCTGCGGTCCTCTGTGTTTTTATCGGGACCTTTCCCAAACCTTTATACAATCTTCTGCCGTTTGCCGTGGACTATCATCCCTATACTATTTCCCATGTTTTATCCCAGACCGAGCTTCTCTTCTTTTCAGCCCTTGCGTTTACACTTCTCCTGCTTTCCGGTATTTATCCGGCTGAGATGAGAGCTTTGAATGTGGATGCAGACTGGATATACAGAAAATCAGGGAAAGCGCTTTATCAGATTTTTGACACGGTTTTGAATCCATTGAATGCCTGGTGTGAAAGACTTGTCAGAGGGGCGGCAACCGGAACGGCTGATTTTTTTAAAGATGCCGGTGCAAAGATTTCTATATTTGTAGCGGTTAATATCTGGCTTCTGGCCGGGTACCGTGACAAACACCTGGAGATTAAAAAGCAGAAACTATATAATGATATTCTGCAGGGAACTTTACCTGCAGGGATTGGTGCTGCAGTGACAATTACATTTATACTTCTGGTCTATGTGTTCATTTAAAAAGGCATTACCATGGTTAAAATTGAAGATTTAAAACGGATTAATTTATTAAGGGATATCCCGGATCATCTCCTTGAGATCATCTCCAGAGAAGCACAATTGAATATTTACGGGAAAGACACCCAATTGATGACCATCCATGAAAAAGTTGATACTTTCTTTATGCTCATTATGGGTCAGGTGGCCATCAAAAAAGAATTAACACCCAGGATTGATATTATTTTCGATTTTATTCAGTCAGGGTCTTCCTTTGGAACATCCGCACTTATGGAAGGGTCAATATCTTCCTATACTGCCGTGTGCCAGGAGCCCTGCGAAGCAATCACTTTATCAGGGTTACGGATAAGAGAATTGTTTAAGGACAATCACGAACTGGCCTATTATATGTTACAGGGCGCTGCAAGACAATATAAGAAAAAGATGGATATCCGGGCAAAGATGATTATAAAGACTCTTGATGAAAACCCGGAGTTAAAGGGTGCTGTACATGATATTGAAAATCTCACTCCGGTAGCCTGATAAGGATCTTAAAATAATGGTTGAAAAAGAATATTTAAAAAAAATCGGTTTTTTGAAAGATTTGCCTGACAGGATTCTTGAAAAAATAGGTGCTATTTCTCAACTTGAGACTTTTGATGAGGAAAGTCTGCTCTTCAGACAAAATCAGGAGAAAGCCCTTTTATATATGCTGGTTTCAGGCAAGGTTTTTTTAAACAGCAGATCTGCCTCAGGAAAATCTCTGACTCTGGATGAAGTTACTCCGGGAAGAACTTTTGGCGTGTCTACCCTTTTAGGAGGAGGCCATGCCAGTACCTTTACCGCCATATGTGCTGAAACCAGCACCATGATTACTGTATCCGGCGAACAGATGCGCCAGTTGTTTATAGATGATTTTGAGACCGGGCATGCCGTCATACTGAAAGTTGTCGAGCTTTTCAGGTCAAGGATGGAAATGCATACTCGCCAATTTATTCAATCCCTTGCAAATCATCCTGAAATCAGGGTGCTCTAAAAAAGAGAACCTTATTTTTTCCAGAACTCCGGAACAACGAGGATGATCAGGGTATAGAGTTCAAGACGGCCGAGCAGCATGCAAAAGGATAAAAGCCATTTGGCTGTTTCCGGAAGATGAGCAAAATTTTCAGTCGGTCCCACGGTTCCGAATCCGGGTCCGATATTTCCGATACAGGCTGCAACCGCACCGAATGCAGTCATCATATCCAGTCCCATGCTTCCAAGAAGCATGCTTGAGATAATAAAAACAGCCATATAAAGGATGATAAATGCCATAATGCTTCTCAGCACATCATTGGGAATTACCATGGCATTGATCTTTACCTGGTTAATACTTCTGGGATGGATGATCTTAAACAATTCCCTGTAAACATATTTGCAGCAGACAAGTATCCTTGAGCATTTCATACCGCCGCCTGTTGATCCGGCAGAAGCACCGATAAACATGCAGAAAAAGAGGATCATCTGGCTGAGTCCGGGAAATTTTTCATAGTCAGCTGTTGCAAATCCTGTTGTTGTCAGGATGCTGACGACCTGGAAGCAAGCAAATCTGAAGGCCTCATGAAAGGTATGGTAGAAATTACCATAGGTGTCCCAGGTAACCAGGAGTGTCATGGCAAGAGTGAATAAAAGAAAAAAACGGCATTCTGTATCTTCCCAGAAGATCAGGGTTTTACCCTTGAGCATCTGGTAATGGAGTGTAAAATTGATACCTGCCAGGAGCATGAAAAAGATAATGGTATAATCAAAAAAGGCACTGTTGTAATGGGCTATTGAGGCATTTTTTGTGGAAAATCCCCCGGTGGGCATAGTGGTAAAGGCATGGCAGGCAGCCTCAAAAAGGCTCATGCCGCCACCCAGAAGGAAAATAATTTGAAACAGGGTAAGGACTGCATAAACAACCCACAGGATTTTTGCCGAATCGCTCAGCCGTGGGGTGAGCTTATCCGGAACCGGGCTGGGTACCTCAGCCTTATATAACTGGATGCCCCCGACCCCGAGAAAGGGAAGGATGGCAATGGACAGAACAATGATTCCCATCCCTCCCAGCCATTGAATAAAACTTCTCCAGAAAAGAAGACTTGGGTTTGCCGCCTCAATATTCGTCATTACCGAAGACCCGGTCGTTGTAAATCCGGAAACAGATTCAAAGAATGCATCTGTAAAATTTGTAAATTCCGGTTCGAAATAAAAGGGAAGAGCCCCGAAAAGACCTATGGCTGTCCAGGCAAGGGCAACAGTCGTCATCCCCTCTTTTTGATTAATGTAATCATCCCCTTTGCTTTTTTTGGATAGCACAACCAGAATAAGCCCTGCTGCTAATGAAATGCCCATGGACCGGATAAAACCATCCCAGGCATGATCGTGATAATAAAAGCTTACGAGAAGGGGAAATATCATGGTAAGGCCAAGAAGAATCAAAAGTGTGCCGATAACACCGGCAATGAACCACCAGCGCATCAGAAAAAATCCAGCTTAACAGTCAGAAGTTTTTCAAGCTTTTTAACCGCCTGCCGGACGGCAAACAGGATTATCCTGTCACCGGGTCTGACCACACTATCGCCGGCCGGCATGATGACTTCCCCATTCCTGATAATGCAGACAAGAATAGCGCCCTTGGGAAAGGAAATTTTCTTCAGAGGGTTATCCGTTATATCGGATGTTTCAAGGGCAATGGCTTCTATGAATTCACCCCGGTCACCGAAAACGGAAATATCAGACAGAACTTTACCTTTTCTGACTTCCTGAAGAATGGAGCTGACAGCAGACAATCTCGGGCTGACGATTTTATCAATGCCGATGGTAGATAAAAGAGGGAAATAATTGGATTTACCGATTCTCGTAATAGTATTCCGGACCCCCATGTTTTTTGCCATGAGGGAAACAAGAATATTGGTTTCATCATCTTCAGTAACTGTTACAATGACATCACCCGGGTTTATATTTTCTTCAAAAAAAAGCTTTTGATCAGATCCGTCTCCATGAAGAATGATGGTTTTATTCATTTTTTCAGACAGATAGCGGCAACGCTGCATATCCGATTCTATGATTTTTGTTTTAATGTTGTCTTTTTCAAGTTTTCCTGCAAGCCTCTCACCGATTCTCCCGCCGCCGATGATAAAAACGTGCCGGGCAGGTTCTGTTTTAAGCCCGAAAAGTTTCAGAGTGGTCTCAAGCTTTGCTGTTTCACAGACAAAATAGATTAAATCTCCGGCTTCGACATGGTTGGTCCCTCTTGGAACAATCACCTCATTCCCCCGGATAATGGCAGCGATCAGCGGCCGGTCGGTCCCAAACCGGGATGCAAAATCAATGAGCCGTACGCCCACCATGGGCGATTGTTTTTCAATTCTTATCCCGATATATTTAACCTGTCCGTCTACAAAATCCCCGACATCTGCAGCACCCGGGACTTCAATGAGTTTTCGGATGGTATTCACAACCTCGATTTCAGGATTGATCACGGTATCAATATGGGGATTTTCCTTTTTAAACCGATCATGATACGGATCAAAGTCAGCGTCCCTGATCCGGGCCAGTTTCCTGGTGGTGGGTGAGAGCAGGTCGGTCATGAGGCAGGCCACGAGATTGATTTCATCGCTGTCGGTGACGGCCAGAAGGATTTCAGTGTCTTTGATACCGGCGTCTGTCAAAATTTTCGGGTTACTTCCGGAGCCGGCGATAGTCTGGACGTCTAGATCTTCGGCAAGCCGCCGGAGGGCATCCGGGTTTTTGTCAATGACAATGACCTGTTTGTTTTCAGAAGACAGCCGCCCGGCAATATTGTATCCTACTTCACCGGCACCTACAATAATAATCCTCAAATAGATTCTCCTGTCTTTTCGATCAAGATTTGGTGCCCAATCTACTAAATCACTGAAAAACTGTCAATAAAAGATAAATACCGGATATTACCGGCTAATGATATTTACAGTATGAAAAAATAGCTGACATCTGTTTTTTAAGGAAGTCTTTGTGCAATTCAGGCCAATATTTTAAAATATTGTTGTTATTTCAGTTTGTTAAAAATATTTCAGTTAACTTAAAAATCATCGGCATCATAGTTGCTCTAAAGAGTTTTCAAACCGGTTAAACTGTTTTCATTTTTAAAAGGGTATAGAAGATAATGAATAATACAACCCCAAAGCAGACCCATACAGGAGATAGAGTCAGGCGATCCATTCTCACCAATATGATCATTGTACCGTTTATTCCTTTTATCCTGGCCATTGGCGTCGGTTTTTATTATTTTACCACTTCTCTTGAGAATAACACTACTGCAAGCATGAAGCGAATCGTATCCGACCACCGGAATATGATCGAATCCTTTTTGATGGAACGAAAAGCAGATCTTGAATTTGTCACCAATGCATTCCAATACGATGAGATCAATCAGAAAGAAACCATTGATGCCATATTTGAAAATTTAAAAAAACAGTCCGGCGCCTTTATTGACCTCGGGCTCTTTGACCCTCAGGGGATTCATGTCCGGTATTCGGGTAAATACGAACTTCAGGGTAAAACCTATGCAGATGAATTATGGTTCAAACAGGTCATGCAGAATGGGGCTTATATCAGTGACATTTTTCTTGGATACAGGCATCTTCCCCATTTTGTGATTGCCATAAAACACGGCAGTGGTAAAAATACCTGGGTTCTGAGGGCTACCATTGATACCTTGTATTTTGACCGGATGATTTCCCAGGTGAGAATCGGGAAGACGGGAGAGGCCTATATTCTGAACAAAGATGGGATTTCCCAATCTGAAAGACGATCGTCAAATATCCAGGTCATGGAGAAGGACCCTGAATTTGCCGATTTTTCGAAACCTGAAGAAGCCATTCATACCTTTATCAAAACCGATTCATCCGGCATCAAATATCTGTATGCCGTCACCTGGCTCAAGGACAAAGAATGGATGCTGGTGGTGCGGCAGGAGAAAAAGGATGCATACCGGTTTTTATATACTGCCGTTTATATCAATCTGATCATTATGATTCTGGGTGTGGCCGTTATCATTGTGGTTGCTACCTTTATCACCGACCGTATCCTGAAACAGATAGAAAAACTCGGACGGGAAAAGGAAAACCTTGGGAATCAGCTTATCCGGGCGGCACAACTGGCTGAAATCGGTGAAATGGCAGCCGGGTTTGCTCATGAGATCAATAATCCCCTCCAGATTATCAAAAGCGAACACGCCTTAATTGAAACCTTCCTTGAAGATATATCCCATAAGATAGATGAAAAGGGAAAAAGGGATTTGGATGAGATTGAAGATTCCTTGGGTCAGATAAAGATCCAGGTAAACCGTTGTTCGGAAATTACCCATGCCATTCTAAGATTTGGGAGGAAAAATGAGATACGGCTGGAAACTCTGAATCCATGCTGCGTTATCCCTGAAATTATCCATATGATTGAAAAAAAAGCTGAGGTGCATGGGATTGAAATCATCAAACAACTTTCTGAAGATTCGCCTGAGTTTATTGGCGACACTTCCCAATTTCAACAAGTAATGCTCAATCTTTTTAATAATGCCATGGATGCCATAACCGAACGTCATGGATCAAAAGGGGGGATGCTGAAGATTGAGACCGGTATGAAAGATGAAAAATTTTTGATTGTAAAGATTACAGATAACGGAGCAGGCATCAGCCCTGAGAATATCGGTAAAATCTTTTCCCCGTTTTTTACCACTAAGCCTGTGGGCAAGGGGACCGGGCTCGGGCTGTCTGTTTGTTACGGTATTATAGAAAGTTTTGGCGGAACAATGGAAGTGACGAGCGAAGAAAATGCCGGGGCGGCTTTCATTATAAGTCTTCCGGTAATAACCCAATAGAAAAGTCAGGAGAATAGATATGGAAAAATTGAAAATGATGCTGGTGGACGATGAGGAACGATACCTTCAGACCACAGCTAAATTGATTGAAAAAAAAGGATATGAAGTTTTGACAGCCGGGAGCGGAGAAGAAGCCCTTGAAAAGCTCAGGGTTCAGACTGTTCATGTGGTTGTTCTGGACATGAAGATGCCTGGCATGGATGGGAATGAGACATTAAAGGCCATTAAAGCAATGTACCCTCTGGTGGAAGTGATTATGCTCACCGGCCATGCAACGGTCGATTCTGCCATTGACGGCTTGAGAAACGGAGCATTCGACTATCTTATGAAACCTGCGGATCTGGATCAGATCCTGGAGAAATCCTTGGATGCGTTTGAGAAACGTCAACGGATTGAAGAAAAAATCAGAGTGGCTCAGATGAAAATCTTGTAAGATGCCCCTGTGAATTAGAAGGTAGAGAAATGGCTGGACAAATAGTGAAAATATTTCAGTTCTACGGCTATGCCTTAATTCAAATTCTGATCGAACCTAAGCGGTTTTTTACGGAATTGCCGGATAATGCCTCCCTGATTGTATCTTTGGGATTCTGTACGGTATGCAGCCTCTTTTATACCGGAGCAAGCCTTTTAACCGGGGGTTACGATGACCTTTCCATCATGGGAGGGGTGTTTTTTCTCGGTAGCCTTGGGATGGCATTTGTCTCATCCCTTATAAGCTATATCACCATGATTTTGACCATCAATCGAAAAACCGGTTTTGAAATGATATTCAGTATTCATGCGTTTTCTTCAGGGATTATTCTTCTGATCTCCTGGGTATCTTTTTTCTTCTGGTTTACAGAGATTTGGAAATGGTGGCTGGTTTATACCGGATTAAGGAATGCAGGCCGGATATCAGCAGCGCCTGCCTGCCTGATTCTGTTCATGACCGTGACGGTTCACTTCTTTTTGCTCTTTTATCTTTATCCCGTCTTTTTCAGAATTTGAAAAATCAATCCGGGTTTTATTTATTCATGAGTGAAGATATCTCGGAATAAATATCCTGATTCCGGATGATTCCGATCACCTTTGAAATATCCTTTACCAGCAAGACATCCCCAAAAGTACGGGCCATCATGTGGGCAGCTTCCAGAAGATTTGCATTTTCACTGATGACAGGCGTCGATTCCGGCAGGATCTCCCATACTTTTTTCTGAGAAATGGCTTTAACCCGGTCTGAAAAGAATCCGGACCAGAACATGGGTGAAAATCGTGAACTTTCTTCATTAAAGGATCCGTCTTCAGAGATGTATTCCGGCCGAATCGCCCGGATAATATCCATGTGGGTCAGGATACCGGCAAACATTTTTCTTTCGTCAATAACGGCAAGAAATCCTTTATTGACGGCTATGGCATCCTTAAGAGTCATGTCGGCAGGAATGGACTTTAGATTGTTGATTGGAATCATGATGTCCAATGCTTTTTTATCATCAAATTTAAATCCCCGGTTCTTAGCAAGATAAGCGTCCTGGATTCTTGATGCTAGAATTTCCACGTCACAGGGTTTGGCAAGATAGTCAAAGGCTTCCCTTACCAGTGCCCGCATGGCTGAATACCTGCTGCCATGCCCTGTGAGAATGATCACTTGTATGTCGGGATCTGTTTTTTTGATTTCGTGAAGTGCCGTATGCCCGTCCATTCCCGTCATCTTAATATCCAGGACAATGACGTCTCTTTTCTTATCTTTAAGGATTTGAAGCGCCTTTTCAGCATTATTGGCAATGGCGGTATCAAATCCTTTTTTGTTTAAAAATTTTGATGTTGTTTCACAAAAACGGTCCTCATCATCAACCAGTAAAACTCTTATTTGATTCTGCATATCTACCTCCATGAAATGAGGTTTTAAAAAAGGATAGTATTTTAAATATTAAAAAGCAATTACCGTGCCTGATAATAGTTTCCCTGACAAATAGCCTGAGATATATTTCTTTTTATCATAAAGGCTCTGCAAATCCAAGTGGGGGGATAGGGTTAAATATGAGGCGGGTGTCGGCTTTTTTTACAGCCTGATAGGATTTGATCGTATCATCTTTTTTTTGATTTTATTTCCTTTGATTTTTAAATCTATAAACGCTTGCCTATCAAGAGGGTCACTTTTTTAAAAAAATCTGGCACGCCATTTGCTCTTATTCAGATTAAACAACAAAAACGATCCAAAAAAGGAGAAACCCATGTTGATAAAAGAATGGATGAGTAAACCGGTGATTATGATCAATCATGATGAATCATTGAATGAGGCTGCAAAAAAATTTCAGACAAGAGTGATATCCATGCTGCCTGTAATAAAGGATGGAAAGCCGCCGGGATCATGCTGAAAAAGGGGATATCCGGAATGCCGGTGGTGACTGGAAAAGGATATATCGAGGGGATCATTACCAAAAGCGATATTTTCAGGTGTTTTGTATCATTTACAGGGGTTTCAAATAAAGGCCAGATTTTTGCCTTCAATCTTCAGGACAGACCAGGGGTGATTAAAGTCCTTACGGATATCATCCGGAACAGCGGAGGCAGGCTTTGCAGTATTATGACCTCCTATGACGATATTGAAGACGGGTACAGAAAAGTTTTTTTCCATACCTTTGACATTGATCCCACAAGGTTTAATCCCGTGGTCGAAAAGCTTCATGAGGCAGGAGATCTGTATTATGTGGCAGACCTGTCAAGAGGCATAAGAAAATCAATGAATGAATAAAGGAGATTTTAAAATGGATCAGAAGATAAAAAATATGGTTGTTGCGCTTGATTTTTCAGAATATTCCGGTCCCATCCTGGATTATGCCGTGAATATCGCACGACAGACCCAGGCTGGTATCACTGTCCTTCATATTATTAATAAAAAAGCCATTGATAGTGTGAAAAGACAATTTGAGTCTGACCACCTGGAGTATTTTCCCTATGCAGAATATGTGGCGCGTGAAAAAAAGCGGTGCCTGTCAAAACTTGAGGCTATTGTGAAAGACTGCCTGGCCCACGATATTTCATTGGAAATCAGAGTTGAAGAAGGGATTCCATCCGTAGAAATTTTAAAATTTCTTAAAAATGGAGACTCAGACTTCCTGGTCATCGGCCAGAAAGGAAAATCCGATCTTCCGGAGTTTATTTTTGGAGCGGTTGCTGAAAAAGTCTTCAGGCATTCGCCTGTTCCTGTTTTGAGCCTAAGGCTTCAAAAAAGAGAAAAATCGAATTGGTAACCATATGACGGTTCCTGAAAATGGGAGGGGGACATGAAAAACCTGATCAGCTTCTTATTCCTATCTTTCTTTGCTTCAACCCCGGCTTTTGCCGGAGATATGCATGTCAATGCCTTAAATTTAGTCAATACGGTTTATGGTTATCTGGGTATCTTTCTTTTTTTTATAGCCTATACCCTGGTCCCGCTGGAAAATTACATCCATTTGAGAAAGAGCAAGCCTGTTATGCTGGCGGCAGGCCTGATCTGGATTTTTGTTGCCATGGCTTACAAACAGGCAGGGGACACCCACACTGCACATTTGGCAATTAAAAACAATCTTCTGGAATATGCCGAAATTTTTCTTTTTCTGCTCACGGCAATGACCTATATTAACTCCCTTGAAGAGCGGAATGTCTTTCACTCGATCTTCAAGTTTTTATGATTCCGGTGGAGTGGAGGTGGTAGCTGAGTCTGGCAATACACTCAGG
>Ga0156388_1238_pt1 | contig 25723 bp, 18 predicted proteins | sample RifOxyA3_FD_108032 | JGI IMG/M metagenome (GOLD analysis project Ga0156388, IMG submission 108032) | Desulfobacterales bacterium RIFOXYA12_FULL_46_15
ATATACAGCGTCTGCCTCGTCCTTCGCCAGTGACCGGCTGTCATGCCGAACTGCCCTTTAAATGCCCTGGCAAATGCAGAGGAACTTGAAAACCCGCAGTCCAGAGCGATCGATGTGACAGGGGTGTCATGGTTTGCCGCCAGGAGACCGGCCGCTTTTTCAAGGCGCAACCGCTGAATGAATGCAAACAGGGTTTCCCCTGCAAGGGAGTGAAATATGCGATGAAAATGATATTTTGAAAAACAGGCTACCTGTGCCAGTTCTTCCAGGTTGAATTCCTTTTCACGATGCATTTCAATATAGTCCATCACCCGGTTGAGCCTGGCTTTGTATTCCTTCATCCGCTGCAAAGAAAGAGATTTCATCATAGGCATCTTCATAAATCCTTATACAACCTTTTGAATTATTGACAAAAATAAGTTTAGCACATATATCATGCTCTATGTTTTTAAATAATCCAGGCAAAATACGCCATAATAAATATCTGATTACTTCATTTTAAATGAAACTGAGAAATATCATAGATCCCAGATCCCTGTCAGGCACCGGTTTTTTAAGTATCCTGGTCACGATTCTGATTATCACTCCCACCATTGGCAGTTTCTGGATTTTTACCGAATACCACAAGCAGAAAGAAAATCTTGTCAAGATCCGGGAACACTATATGGATATTTATAAAACAAGGCTGCAGGATGACATCAGCAATACCGTCAATTTTATCAATTATAAAAAATCCAGTGCCGATGAGAGAGTCAAAGCAATTATAGAGGAAAAGGTCCGGAATGCACATTCCCTTGCAGCCCATATTTACAACACGGATAAGCATCGTCTGCCTGAAGCCATACTCAGGTCAAGGATCATTGAAACTTTAAGAACCGTCAAATGGGATGATGGAAATGGCTATTATTTCATCCTGGATCAAAACGGAGTCATGGTCCTGCATGCAGATACCCCGGAATTGGAAGGTCAGGATATGACGGGCACAAAAGACGTGGACGGCCAATTCATGATCCGAGACATTCTTTCCCTTGCCCGGGACAAGGGTTCCGGGTTTTACCGGTACCTGTGGAGCAAACCCGGCTCTAAAGGAACCGGTCACGTGAAAATCACTTATGTAAAAAATTTTGAAACTTTTAACTGGATCATCTGCGCCGGGTTTTATGTTAAGGACATGGAAAAGAAAATAAAGGATGAAATCCTTGACCAGATATCACAATCTGCGGCTGATAAAGACCGGTATACCTTTATCCTTGGAAAAGACGGATTCTGCCTGAGCCACCCCTCAGCACGCTATCTGAAAAAAAATGTCATTCAGACAACCCCCCCGGACATTGGAAAACTCTATAAGGAACTCATTGATCTCAGTATAAAAAATGGAATGAACTATGTTGAATATCCTGTTGAAAAGCCTTCCACCGGATTAATCGCACCCAAACTTACCTATATGGTATTTCTCAGGGATTTTGAATGGATTATCGGAACCGGGGTATATCTTGATGATATTGAACAAATCATTGAAACTGAAAAAGAATCCTTTAATAACGAACTCAGACGCAATATCTTAATCATCAGTTGGTTTTCTTTTCTTCTTATCATTCTCTCCCTCACCCTTGGTTTTGTCATTACAAACAGGCTCTACCAGGGGATGAACCTCTTTACGGATTTTTTTAAAAAAGCTGCAACCTCAGACATTAAAATCAATGAAACCCGTTTGATCTTTAATGAGTTTAAACTCCTGGGACGACTGGCAAACCAGATGGTTGAAGACCGGGTGTCAAAGGAAGAGGCCTTAAGAAGAGCCATGCTGGAAACCGTGAATATCCAGAACATGCTGAAAAATATCACCGATTCCATGCCGTCAGCCCTGATTGCCATTGATCAGAACATGAAAATCATCCAGTGGAATAAAAAAATAGAAAAGACAACAGGAATTACAGCCAGGGTTGCGGAAGGCCGTTTGCTCACTGATTTGTTGCCCTTTACCCCAAAAGAAACCGAGGTGATTGAAAAAACCTTCCGGGACGGAATCCCCTATACCCAGGCAAGGGTCCTGGAAACAAAGGAAAAGGAAAAACGGTATGAAGATATTACAGTTTACCCCCTTGTCACCCATAGAGTAAAAGGAGCCGTCATCCGTATTGATGATACCACGGAAAAAGTCAGGATCGAAGAAATGATGATCCAGTCGGAAAAAATGATGTCCGTGGGAGGACTTGCCGCAGGCATGGCCCATGAAATCAATAATCCCCTGTCAGGTATTATCGGCAATGCCGATGTTTTGAGAAACAGGGTTTTATCCGATCTTTCCGCCAATATGACAGCAGCCGAAGAAATCGGTGTTGATTTTGCCCAGATCAAAAAATATGCAGAAAAAAGGGGCCTTCCCACAATCCTTGAAAATATCCGTCAGGCTGCCAACCGGGCTGCTGTTATTGTCAGCGATATGCTGTCTTTTTCAAGAATGAGTTCTTCTTCTTTTTCTTCCTTCAATATTGCCGAACTCCTGGACAAAACCATTGAACTTGCATCAACCGGCTATGACCTGAAAAAGAAATTCGATTTCAAAACCATCAAACTGACAAGACTGTATGACGCCGATATGCCGCCTGTCATGTGTGACGGAAGAAAACTCCAGCAGGTCTTTTTAAATATCCTGTCCAACGGTGCCCAGGCCATGGGCGAAACCGAGGCTTTAAGAGTGCCTGAATTCACCCTGAAGATAAGCTGTGACAGGGCAAGAGCCATCATTCACATAGAAGATAACGGCCCGGGAATCCCGGAGAGTATCCGGAAACGGATTTTCGAACCTTTTTTTACAACCAAGGGGGTCGGTGTCGGAACCGGGTTGGGCCTGTCCGTATCCTATTTTATTATTACAAATCATCATAAAGGCACCCTGGAAGTTGAATCAAAGCCTGGCAAAGGGACAGCCTTCATTATCAGGATTCCCGTCAACCCGGCGTGAGCGGCCTGTTCTTATTGCAGGAAATTGAACCAGCCAGGGAGAGACATAATTTTTTCAATTCTTTATTTTGGTTTAATAAGGGATCATCCAATACTTTTTCAAACAGCATTTCCTTTAATCTTCCGATTTCAGGAGACGGAGTGATATTCAAAAGATCGGATATTTCATGGCCTGAAATATCCAGGTCGTTGATATTAAAAGCACAGGATCGATGGATTTCATCAAAAAGTTTTTTAAGCCTGAATCGAATTTCGGAAATGGTATAGGGTTTCTTGGCAAGATTCCCTTTTTTATCGGCAATCCGCATCCGCATAAAATCCTGATAGGAAAGTCCATGTTGATTCAACATGGACAAGAGCCGCCGGGCTGCCCTGGGGGTTGTTTCAGGCGTTAAAGGCCGCATATGGGCTTTTATTAAGGCATTGATATAGGAAATGTCTTTTGCTGCAAATCTTAAACCTGTCAAATCTTTCACCACTTCCTGCGTATGATTTTCATGCCCGGCAAAGGTGAGATTCCCGTTTTCGATTGTTGCTGCATCGAATTTACCGGTGTCATGCAGAAACCCGGCCAGTCTCAGAGCCGGAAGCCTTGACGGCAGGGCATCCCCCACCAGCATGCAGTGTTCAAAAACCGTCTCCTGGTGATGGATACCGCCGTCAAGGTCAAAGCAGCGATCCAGGCTTGGGAAAATAAATGGTAAAAGCCCTGTCTGTTGGAGCGCCCGGAAGAACAGGGAGGGCTTGTCCAACATCATGGCCTTCATGATTTCATGACTGATTCTCTCCTTTGCAACCCCCATGGCAAGCAAATCCCGGCAGGCGTGTAAGGCGTCCAGGGTGGAAAGGGAAAAAGAGCCTTTCACAAGGGCCAGAAACCTGCACGCCCTGACCATCCTTACAGGATCTTCTTCTATTCGTTTCAAAGGGTCCCGGGTAAACCGGATAATCCTGTCTTCAATATCTTTTCTGCCGTTAAAAGGGTCTATAATCAGGTTTGAAACAGGATCAAAGGCCATGGCATTGATGGTAAAATCCCTTTTGGCCAGGTCTGACTCAGGAAACCCGTCTGTACCTGTTCCGGCCCGTCCCGATGAAACCTCAACCCCATTGATGATGCAGATGGGAAATGTTTTCCCGACAATCCTGATCCTCTGGCCTGAAAAAATAGATTTGATTTCAGGAATGGCGGCATTGGTCAGGATGTCGGTATCACTCGATTTTCTCTGTAAAAAAAGATCCCTTACCGCACCTCCGGCCAGATAGGCTTGAAACCCTTGATCCTTTAGCCTTTTCAGAATGAAATGAATTTTTTCCTCAATCATTTAAAAAAAGCCTGGGTCAGAACGCCCATGAAAAGAAGAACGGAAATAATGGAATTGATGTGGAAAAAAGCCATGTTGATATGGGTCAGGTCGTCAGGCCGGACAAGATAGTGTTCCAGGATCAGGAGCACACCGATCACGGCCAGGAATAAAAGGAAAACCTGATGCATGCCGGAACTGAGATACATGGCAAAAAGAAAAATGAAAGAAGCGCCGTGCAAAAGAGCAGAGACCGACATGGCGCTGCCGGCTCCTATTTTCGAGGGCAGGGAAAAAAGACCTTCGTTTTTATCAAACTCGATATCCTGGCAGGCGTAAAGGATGTCAAACCCGGCAATATAGGTCAGAAGACCGAGACTTAAAAAAACAACACTGCCGGACAGGGTCCCGGTAATGGCCACCCATGCACCGGCAGGGGCAAACGATATGGCAAGTCCGAGGAAGAGATGACAATACCGGGTAAAACGTTTGGTATAGGAATAAAAAAAAAGAAAAAACAAAACCGGGAAAGAAAGAAAAAAGCAGAGGCCGGACAGCATGGCTGCACTTAAGACAAAAACCAGGGAAGATATAAGGACAAACAAAAAGGATTCTTTTTTAGACAATATGCCTGAAGGGATTTCTCTTAACGCCGTTCTTTGGTTTTTCTTATCAATTTTTGCATCCACAATCCGGTTAAACCCCATGGCTGCCGATCTCGCCCCTACCATGGCTGCCAGTATCCAGAAAAGATCCCAAAGGGAAAAAGGATGGGTTTCAAAGGCCATCACCACGGCTGATAAGGCAAAGGGAAGTGCAAACAGGGTATGGGAAAATTTTATCATCCTGCCGTAAATCAGTAGCTTTTCTTTCAAATTTTCAATCATCTTAAAATTTTTAAATCTCTCTTCTTGTTCAGGATTAATAGATGCCATGGGCAATGGTTTTACATTCAGGACAGGCCCCGCCCAAAAGCAGACGGTTTTCAATTCTGTACCCGTGGCGTTTCACCAGGAGGGTTTTGCAGGAATGGCAATAGGTGTTTTCCGACGGCAGGCCCGGAACATTTCCTGTATAGACATAAAAAAGGCCTGCATTCCTTCCGGCTTCAAAGGCGGTCATCAGACTCGATTCAGGGGTTGAAGGCCTGTCCGTCAATTGATAGCAGGGGTGAAACCTTGAAATATGCCAGGGTGTTTTTTCCCCAAGATCCCGGGCAATGTATTCAGCCATGGCTGTCAATTCCTTTTTATCATCATTGAGCCCCGGGATCAGAAGGGTTGTAAGTTCTACAAGAATACCCAGATCCAGCATGTGCCGGATATTCTCCTTGACCGGTTCTATCCTGGCCTTGCAGTAAGTCTTATAAAAACGGTCGGTAAAGGCTTTTAAATCCACATTGGCAGCATCAAGATAAGGCGAGATCATGTCAATGGCCCTTTGGCTCATATATCCATTGGTGACGAATATATTATAAAGACCGCTTTTCTTTGCAAGTTTTGCCGTATCAAAGGCTAACTCAAAAAAAACTGTAGGTTCCGTATAGGTATAGGAGATACTCTCACATCCTTTGTCAATCGCCTCTTTGACAATTTCTTCCGGCGTCATATCCCTTCCCTGGATCATTCCGCCGGTATCAGACGGCATCTGGGCAATATCCGAATTCTGGCAGAAGGCGCATTTAAAATTGCATCCCACCGTGGCAATGGAATAGGAAAAGGACCCCGGCTTTAAATGGAAAATGGGTTTTTTTTCTATGGGATCAATACTTTTGGCAATCAGCTTTGGATAAACAAGGGATAAAAGCCTGCCGTCTTTGTTTTCACGGATTTGGCAAATACCCCTCTTCCCCTCCCCGATCACGCAGGCATGGCGGCAGATGCCGCATCTTACGGTTTTGTCGCTCAATTTCTCATAGATCAGGGTTTCCATTTTCATGACCTCATCCGTGTGGCAAGACCGGTTGCCGGGTTATAGGCTTTCCGCTCTCTGATCTTGAGTGTCAGTGCCCTGGTCCTGAATTTCGGAACCGGCCTGATCTTCATCCCGATCAGTGTTCCGAAAATGGATTTCTGGATTATTTTATTATTTTCAATCAAGGCTGCTGTGGGTCCGGAGGCAAAAGGAAACTGCAATGTGGTTTTCCATTTGACAGGCACATTCCCGAGCATACCGAACAAAAACTGTTTCAATTCCCAGATGCTGAAAAAATTGGCATGGGCATAAATACCGGGTACAAAAAAACTTTTAAACCGCCTGGCCATATTCAAAGGCGCATACCGGTTAAGAGCGCAGATCACCACCCTGTCCTTTGCCACCCTGCAGGCTTCCTCAATGGCTTTGGCAGGCCTGTCCATAAATTCAAGACTGGTGAAAAAGAACGCGGCGTCAAAAGAATTATCATCAAAGGGCAGGTCCTCGGCACCCCCCCTGTGAAGATCCACCTTGTTTGCAAATTTTTTTGATGCCAGATCCAGCATATAGACAGATGCATCAATCCCTGTCAGGTTCAGCCCTTTATCCAGAAACGGTTCAAGGCTGACCCCGGTTCCGCAGCCGATATCCAGAATCCTCTGGCCCTTTTCAGGAGCCAGGAGGCTCATCAATAAATTGATTTCCAGTTCAAGGCAATATCTGTTTTTAGCCTGGGAAAACCAGGCGTCATAAAACTCTGCATCCTGAAAGTCAAAGCTATAGCCCATGACCACCTAAAGAATCTCTTTTACCTTTTCCATCATGGATTTGATGGCGATTACAGCCGGGGAATCATCAGGCAGATCAAGGAGCGATTTTCTTTCCATGTCGAATTCAAGAAGATTCTGATCATCCGGAATGGTGCACAATATGGGGACCCCGATTTTCTCTGCTTCTTCAAGGAAAGCCTTGCTCAAGGTCTCCGGCGCCCGGTTGACGATGAGCCCCTTATGTTCCACAGACAGCTTGAGATCTCCCAGCATTTCATTGATCCTGCCCACGGCCCGAAGCCCTCTCAAGGCATAATCGGTGACCAGCAGCAGCATATCCACCCGGCCGCTGGTTCTCCGGCTCAAATGCTCCATACCGGCTTCATTGTCTACCAGAAGATAGGTATAATTTTTCTCCAGCTCTTCGGCAAAGCGGTTCAGGATATTGTTAACCATGCAGTAACACCCCTGCCCTTCCTGGCGGCCCATGACCAGGAGATCAAAGGCCTGATGCTCCACCAGGACCTGGTTCATGAGCATTTCAAGGTATACGATCTTATCCATACCGGACGGCACTCCCTGGGGATCTTTCATAAAGTCCTCACGGATGTCCCCCACGGTTTTTTCAATTTTCAATCCAAGGGTTTCCCCAAGATTGCTGTTGGGATCTGCATCAATTGCAAGAAGCGGTTCATGGTGATGTTTTGTAAAATATCGGGTGATAAGGGCTGAAACCGTTGTTTTGCCAACCCCTCCCTTTCCGGCCAAAGCGATTATTTTGCTCATATCTGCTCCAAACTTTGTTATTGACTGTTATGCTGTTTTAACATAACTCCATCTATTAAAAAAGCAATGAATGAGCCGCTTTTATTTTCTTTTCTTAAACCAGTCTTTTTCCCCGTAAAGTTCTGTGAGGCAATCCGGACAGATCCCGTGGGTGAAAATGATTTCAGAATGTTCTTCAATGTATGAATCCACCTGTTTCCAGAACCCTTCATCATCCCTGATTTTTTTACATTTTGAACATATGGGTAAAAGCCCCCTTAACATCTTAATCTCAACATGGGTCTTGATCCTGGCCAAAAGCTCGGCAGAGTTGAAAGGTTTGGTGACATAATCCACGCCCCCGGCATCAAATCCTTTTACTATATCGTTTGAATCTGTCTTTGCAGTGAGAAAAATAACAGGGATGTGCCGGGTGCCAAGATTGGTTTTCAGAAGCCTGCATACTTCATAGCCATCCATCTCCGGCATCATGATATCCAGAAGGATGAGGTCGGGTTCGTTCTTTTTCACAAAATTCAATGCCTGCCGGCCATTCTGACCCATCCCCACTTCATACCCGCTATCAGACAACAATTTGCCAAGAAACTGAAGATTCTGGGGGTTATCATCGACTGCCAGTATCAGTGCTTTTCGAATTTCCATCGCATTAACTCCGGATTTTAGATTAAACGGTTGAATCATTTATTATTTTTGAAATATGCTGTATCATTTCAGGATAATTATCCAGACTGATCGGTAATTGGACCATATCAAATTTTCTGGCCTGACGGGCCAGGGTATCGGCATACTGGTGAAGATAAGGATAATCGAATTTTTTTGCCAGATCTTTCAGGGAATCGGCAAAAATCAGGATTTCATCAATCACCATGGCCTGTTTCAGATCGCTCCAGATGGTTTTTTCAATACCCATGAGTTCATCCAGTAATTGCCTGAGCCGGTCAATGGTTTCAAAAGAAAGAGAACTACCGGAAGATACCGGTGCCTGTTCCATGATTTCGTCAGGCCTGATGTGAATGTGTTTTAACAAAGTTTTCAGGGAATTAATAAGAGCTTCCTTTGCCACGGGTTTTTCAAGAATAAGATCACAGTATCTCATATTTTCCGCAGATACATTCCCGATAGCCATCAGGGGAACGGTCTCACCGTTTATCCCTGTTTTAAGGGCGGTTGACAGCTTTACAGAAGAATCCGCCCTTGAAACATTCCATATGATCAATTCCATCATCATAAATTGCAGGGTTTCAGGCGCTTTTGAAATATCATCGGCCGGAATGACCGTAAACCCGTAATTTCCCAGGAAATCCGATATCATCGCCCGGTTGGCTTCCAAGGCATCCACCAGCAGTATGCTGGGTTTTCCAAAGGAAATATCCATTGCATTGGTATCGCCATGATCCGGGTTGGGCCCGGTCAGGGAAGCCTGCTCAACATTTTTGATCTGAATTGTGAACCTACTGCCCTGGTTCAGAATCGATTTTATGGTGATGGTGCCGTTCATGATTTCTGCAAGACGTTTTGAAATGGTGAGCCCCAGGCCAGTCCCGCCGTATTTATTGATATCCTGGTGCTTCTGCTGGGAAAAAACCCTGAATATGGATTCTTTTTCATCCTCCCGGACACCCACACCCGTATCTTCAACATGGATCAGAAGATCCCCGTGTTCCTTTTCCGAAATATCCGCCACATAATCCACACTCAGGCGGACATATCCTTTTTCAGTAAATTTTACGGCATTGCCCGTGATATTCATGATGATCTGTCTTAACCGGTTTTCATCCAGAATGAGAATGTCAGGCAATTGCTGTGAAATATTCAATTCAAATTTCAAGCCTTTCTGCTCGGCGATTTTTACGAATATCTGGTTGATTTCCAAAAATAACTGGCGGATATTGAATGCCCGGTAATCAATGGTAAATTTGTCAGAGTCGATTTTTGAAAGATCCAGAATATCGTTCAGGAGGGCCAGAAGGGTCTTACCACTGGAACGGATGGCTGAAATAAATTCCTTCTGGGTTTCATCCCGGATCTCTTTTTCAAGGGCCTTGGAAAAACCGAGGATCAGATTCAAGGGGGTCCTGATTTCATGGCTCATATTGGCAAGAAACTGTGTTTTTGCCTTGTTGGCAGTCTCGGCCATTTCCTTTGCAGCCTTGAGTTCACAGGTTCTCTCCGTGACGATTGCCTCAAGATCATCCCGGGCATTGATCAGCTCTTTTTCAACAATTTTCTGCTGTTCAAACAATTCAGAGCGCATCTTGTCAATAAACCTGAGCTGTTCTGATATCTTTCTTTCTCTTGCCAGTTTTTTTGCATAGCTGACGGTCTTGAGGCGGACAACCAATACTATCATCAAGGATCCGGATACTATGTAGATCAACAGCATCCACCAGGTTTCCAAAGGATGGGCGGCAACCGTGAGGCTGATGGAAGTCCCCTTTTTATTCCAGACTCCGTCATTGTTTGACCCAAAGAGATGCAACACATACCTGCCACCTGGAATATTGGTATATTTTCCATACCGCCGGGTCCCGGTTTGGTTCCATTCCTTTTCAAATCCCTCCAGAAAATACGCATACTGATTTTTTTCCGGCTGGGAATAATTTAAAGAGGCAAATTCAAATTCAAAAAAATTTTCTTGCCAGCCCAGATGCAATTCCTTTAAGGTATCCGGAACCCTGCCCTCTGAAAGGTTTTTATCTCCCTGGCGGATGGATATCAATGCCACAGGAGGAATATTGGGGTTGTCCCGGATTTCCTGCGGGTAAAACGCATTTACCCCGTTCAGCCCTGAAAACCACATCTGACCGTCACGGGTCTTAATCGCACTGGTCGGGTAAACACTGAAATTATTCCCCTGGAGCCCATCATCTTTCGTATATATTCTTATGACTTTTTCTTTTTTAATATCAAATTTTATCAAGCCTGAATCCGAACTCAGCCACAGGTTCTGATGATCATCCTCCAATATGGCCTTGATGGATTTAGTGGTAAAACCGTGTGCTTTGCCGTATCTTTTGAATTCCCCTTTTTTCTTATCAAACCGGTTTAACCCGCCGTCATCGGTAGACACCCAGAAATTGCCAAGGCTGTCGATAAAGCAGGCCCTTACGGTATTCCCATTTATGGTTATAGGATTGTCAGGGTCTGTTCTGAAATGTAAAAAAATTTCCTTTTCCCGGTCAAAAAACTCCAACCCGCCGCCCTGGGTCGGAACCCACAGATCCCCATCCTGATCCTGGAAAAGATTAATGACATTGTTCACGCACAGACAGTCCGGATCATCAGGATTGTTTGTGAATTGCCTGAACCTTCCCGAATCTTTCTCAAACCTGAAAAATCCATTGGCTTCCGTTCCAAACCAGAGGATGTTTTTATCAAGCCGGTCTTCGATCATTCCTCTTGCCACCACTTCAGCATGAGGGTTTTTATATTTTTTTATAAATTTCCCCGTAGCTGGGTCAAATATCCCGTGGACCCCATCGTTCATGGATATCCAGAGATTTAGATCACTGTCTTCCAGGATGGAAAAAATATAATTATTGGTAATCCCGTCAGGGTTATTCTTTTCCTGTACATAATGCTTGAATTCATTTTTTTCCCTGTTGTACCGGTTCAGCCCCCCAAGCTGGGTTCCAAACCAGAGATTGCCTTTGCTGTCTTCCAGGATGGTTGGAACAACATTTGAGCTCAGGGAATTCGCTTCGTTTTTCTGGTGCTGGAAGAGGCTGAAGGCTTTTTTATTTCTATCATATTTGTCGATAAAACCTGAATTTTCAACAATCCATAAAATACCGGCCCGGTCTTCAAAGCAGCTCATGATAATATTTCCGCTGATGGAATCCGGGTCCAAAGGATCATTCTTAAACAAAGTGAAGCTTTCCTTTTCAGGATTAAACCTCTCAAGCCCGACGGCATGGGCATAAGACCGGCCGAGCCATAAATCGCCGTCCCTGTCCTTTGTAATGGAATAGACTTCATTGTGGGTAATGCTTTTCTCATCCAGAGGATCATGCATATATCGCCTGAATTTTCCGGTCACCCGGTCAAAGCGGTTCAGCCCGCCAAGACTTGTCCCGATCCAGAGAATGTCCTTATTACCCGGTTCAACCGCATAGACCTTTCCCTTGCCGATACTTTCCGGATCTTCGGGGTCATACCGGTAATGGGTAAATTTCTTTGTTTTCCCGTCATAGGAATCCAGCCCTTCTTCTGTACCGATCCATATAATCCCGTCCGGGTCAGCCATTACCGTCCATACTGAATTATGTCCCAGGCTGAAAGGATTATCCGGGTCATGCCGGAAATTTTCAAATATTTTGGTTTTCTTATCAAACCGGCTGATACCGCCGGTAGTCCCGAGCCAGATGATCCCTTCCCAATCCTGGGCAATGGTTTTGGGCGCCCAGTTGAACTGATCGCTGACAAGACTTGAAGGATTGCCAGGATTATTTTTGTAACAGGTAAAGGTATTGGTTTTTTTGTCAAACACATTCAGCCCGCCGCCCATGGACCCGATCCAGAGCAATCCTTCATCATCTTCGAAAATACCCGGGGTATAATTGGATGATAAAGAATCCCTGCCGGCCTTATAAGGGGTCAATTCATAACCGTCATACCGGATGATGCCGTTGCCGCAGCCGATCCACAAAAAACCGTCCCGGTCCTGGATCAGGCTGTTGTTGTAGGCATTGGTGTTGATGGGATGCTGAAACCTTAATTTTTCATTACCGGCGCTTGCCAATGAGCACAAAAAAAAGGTTAAAAAAAACGCAACTGATATTTTTTTCATATGGGCTCTAAAGCGTATCAAATCCTGCAGTTGTTGCCAGTCCGGCCAGGTTGTTTTCATAGTATAATCTTGCTTTGAGCTTTTTTCCCAAAACCTTTGACAAAGAAATGGGTTCATAAAACACTGGAGAAGTGTGATCCGGGTCGGAACCGTCCAGTGTATACCGGATGATGCCGTTTTTGACAGGGCTTGAAATAGTAATAAAGGAATCCCCGGCCATTTCGCCTTTTTTTCTTTCCATGTCAAAGAAAGGCTGCAAAGTGTTGAGTTTTTCAATAGGGATATAGTTACCGGTATAAGTCCGGCCAAAGGCTTCCATGATCCGTTTTATCTCGCGGGTATACGTTGAAATGATGTCAAGCCTTCTTAAGGGAGCTTCCGGAATGCCCAGAAACTGGATCTCATGTGTCTTAAAAAAATCAGGATCACCGTGATCCTTTCTAAAATCCTCATTGGTAAAGGAATGCCCTTTCTGATAGTTTCCTGAATCCCCTTCCATCAGAAGATAAGAGACTGCATCGGGCCCGATTGCCATGGGTCCTATCTCCAGGGGCGTAGGGACTCCCCGTACAAGCACCCATAAAAGCCGCGTGGCCAACATATTTTCATTGGAATAATACACCCTTGCGCCCATGGCGCTTTTCGGATCCGAAGTGATAAAGTCAGCATAACCGTAATCCTGGGCATGGGCCTGCTGAACGCTCTGAACCAGATACCCCTTGAACAGGGAATAGGGGTTCAGGGCCGGGCCAAGGTGATGCTTGATCTCGCCAAGGATAAGATTCTCAAAATCCGGCTGCCCCATGCATGCCCCCAATCTTCTTGCATAATCATAGGTATTGGAAAAAAGCAGACCGGACATATATAAACGGTTAAGGTCCCTTCCGGTCATCGTATAGGTTGCAAACCCGCCGACGCCCTGAAATTCAGGATAATCATTCATTATATCCAGGATATCCTGCTCAACGATCATGGCATCCACATCCCCTGACGGGTATTTTTTACAGGGGACGACCGTTCCCTGTTTTGTGACCATCTGGAGGGTGTTAAAAGGGACTTTCATCTGGAACAATGCCATATCCATTTCCGACATGGACCGGTCGATCTGGGTATCGGCAATCAGGTAACTTTGGGTTCTCCCGGCAACTATAGCCGGCACGATACCGTTGACAGCACCGACTTCCACCGGGAGAACGGCACTGTAACCCGAAGGTTGTATCAAGGTTTGATAGGAATTCAGGGAAGACTGATAATCCTGATTGGCCCAGATATCTGAAGGCGCAAACACCTGGGCAACCATGGCGATGGTCATTTCGTCCGGAACATAAGGCGCTGCAATAAGATTGACAGAGGTCACACCGCTGTTTTTCAGCAGATTGTAAGCAACCTGCTTCGGGCCCCCGCCACCTGTTGCAAGAAACGTCGCGCCTTCTATAAAATCGCCAAGGTCTTTTTCCGAATAGGTAAACACAGGATTCTGAATTTGCCCGATGCCCATGATGTCTCCTTCATCCCAGCAATAGGAATTCTTATAATTTGGTTAAGATAAAAAAAAGATTAGATTTTAATTTTTATTAACAAACCCGTAGAAAAGAAGCAATAAAAAGAAATTATTTTCCGTATCGCAGGGATAACTCGTGATATTTTCTAAGCTTTTCCTGAACCTTTCCAAAAACCGTATTGTCGGGATAACAAAATTTTTTATCTGCCCGGCCGGCAGCCATGCCTGTTAAGACTTCTATCCCTTCTTCAATATGGCTCACCCTGTAAAGATGGAATTTTTCTTTTTCAATCGCCTCAACCACATCTCTTCTTAAAACCAGGTTTTTCACATTGGCGGCAGGGAGCATGATCCCCTGTTTTCCGGTCAGACCCTTTCTATAACAGATATCAAAAAATCCTTCGATTTTTTCATTCACCCCACCAATGGCCTGGATCTCTCCTTTCTGATTCACAGAGCCGGTGACGGCGATTTCCTGCCGGATGGGAATATCTGAAAGGCTGGACAGGACTGCATATAATTCGGTGGAAGAGGCGCTGTCCCCGTCAATGCCTTCATAGCTCTGCTCAAATGTAATGCTGATGCTGACGGATAAAGGGTAATTCTGGGCAAACATTCTTCCAAGATAGCCTGAAATGATCATCACACCTTTATCATAGGTCTCACCGGAAAGATCTGATTCATGCTCTACATTGACAATTCCGGGTTCTCCCATATAAGATTCCGCCGTTATCCGTGCAGGCCTTCCAAAAGCAATTTCCCCCATATCATAAACCGCCAGTGCATTGACCTGCCCCACGACTTTTCCTTTAACATCCAGCAGGACAGACTGATCATCAAATTCTTCCATCATTTTTTCTTCATAGAGATTATGGCGAAACCTTCTCTGGGTGATGGCTTTGATCACAAATTCCTTTGAAACCAGCGCAGCTTTACCTTTTTTTGCCCAATAATCCGCTTCCTTTAACACCCCGTGGATATGACCGAACCTGAGGGAGAGCTTACGCTGGTCTTCTGCAAGCCTTGAGCCATATTCAACCACTGCCCACACCCCATCCGGGGAAAAACTCAGAAGATTTTCGTCTCTGCAGACCTTGGCAATAAACCCGGCATAGTTTAAGGCATTTTCATCCGTAAACCCGGTTTCATAATCAAAATCAGCCCTGACCTTGAAAATTTTGTTAAACTGGGAATCCGTACTCTGCAGTGCCCTGAATGGTTCATACCCCCCAACCAGTACAACTTTTACCGATAGTGAGATGGGTGCCGGTTTTAAAGAAGGCATCCCGTAATCTGCCTGGTCCGGCATATCTTCAATTTGAAGCATGGAATCCTGAAGGGTTCGCTTTAGGCATTCCCATACCGGGGGGTTCATCAGAAGCGGTTCAATATTCAGAACCAGATACCCATTATTGGCCTTTAGCAGGGACCCGGCCTGGACCATGGTAAAATCCGTTTCAAAGGAACCGGCCACCGGTTTTTTCTCTATCTTGCCAAACAGGTTCTGAAAACTCGGGTTTGGTTCAAAAACAACAGGAGCACCTTTTTCCCTCCGCCGGTCGACCAATACATTGACCTGATATTTTTTTACAATGGACCCGGCCATTTCCGATACTTTCCGGTTCTCCGGATCTTCCAGGTCCTTAACCCCGAGGAATGTGGCAATATTATAAATTATATTTTCCTTGACGTTTTTAAGATAGGTCTGGATATCTTGGCAGTCCCTGAAATAATACCTGACCGGATCAATCTGTTCTGAAATAAGCTGGCCTGCTTTTTGTGCCACCAGCTCTTTTAAAACAGTCTTCATTTCTTCGCCCAGCCTGTTGGTTTCAAGAAGGGTTTCATCCAATGTTTCTTCAATCCCGGCCGCCTTTTCTTCGATTTCCTGACGGGCCCCCGGTTCCAGAGCCAGGTATTCCTCCTCAGACATGGGTGCTCCCTGGCTCAGCGGGACTACCCGATAATCCGTATCGGTCTTGATAATTGTCAGCTCTTGCTGGAAAGCAAGCCGTTCAACCTCATCCAGGGCCAATTTCCGGCGGTTTGAATAGTCTTTATGAATTTTTTTCTGCTGCTCCTGGAATGATCCTGTTTCAAAAATCTCAGGTATTCCGGTTTTGATCACTTCCACAAATCGTGCCATGCTTTCGCTGAAATATACAGCCGAGCCTGCCGGCATCTCAATGGCAAAAGGGCAGTACTCATTCTCAAAATTGTTTACAAGGCAAAGATCCTGGGATGTTTCATCGTTCATCGCATGCACTGTCAAAAGTTCCCGGACAATGGTTGATTTTCCGGTTCCGCCGACACCGGTAACAAAAATATGATACCCCGGCCCCTTCATGTTCAATCCGAAATCAATGGCTTCGATGGCCCGTTTCTGGCCGATGATGCCGGTCAGGGGGGAAAGCCCGGACGTATCCCTGAAATTAAACAGGCCGGGAGGATATGGTGTGCAAAGATCTTTTACCGGGATTCTGTATTTATCAGCCATTTTTTCTCCTTTTGCCGCGCATTATTCCATGGATATGATTTCAGCCTCTGCATACAATTGTGTTTTATCATAGATGTTGCATCGATACACGCCGTTTACCTCTTTAACACTTACCTGAACATGGTCTGTGTTTCTATCAATTTCGCGGCAGAACTTAATTTTTATATTTTTAACAGACTGTCTCTTCATAATTTTATGATACAGAGTCTCAAGAAAACCAAGATAGACCGTATTATTGACATGTCCGTTGACATCAAAATCCGAATACCGAAGGCTGATTTCCATCTCCTGTTCAGGCTCGATTCTGCCGCAGGGAATCCAGTCATCAATTTCATTATCAAACCATTTTTCCTGCTCAATCTCATAGAGTCCTGAAATTTCAGCCGGCACCCTGATGATTCGTTTTCGCATGAAATCAAAAAACAGCCATACACCGGACCCTCTGGCAATCTCCCCTTTTGGGGAGTCAATCAGGTATTCCCTGTATCCCTTATATCCCTTGAACCCCCGGGACCAGGTTATAATCCTGATCTCCTCTCCAAGGACAGGATATCGAAAGACTTCCACTTCAAGACGCGATAGAAACCAGACCACCCCTTTTTTCAGCAGCACCTCAGGACCGGCACCCATGTCTGTTGAATGATAAACGGCAATCTCCTGGAAAAATCTAGCCATGGCCTCGATTTTCAGTTTAAACTGGTAGTCGGTATCAAATAAACCGATCCGGTGTGTTTTTTCAATTTTCATTTTTAGTGGCAGCATCCTGAGTCGCAGCTGCATCCTGACCCGCAATCGTGGGAATCCGGTTCAAGACCGGTTTCTATAATTGTAATATCAAATTCAAGGGTTTTTCCAGCCAGGAAATGATTGATATCCATTCGAACGAAATCTTCCCTGATTTCAGCAACGCTTGCCGGAACCGGCCTTCCTTCAGGGTCCTGGAGTTCAAGCTGTAATCCCTGGGTTAGAGGAATTTCTTTTGGAAAATGCATTTTCGGGATATCCACATAAAGCTCTTCATCCCTGAGTCCATATCCGTCTTCGGGTTCAATAAGAACTGCTTTTGTTTCACCTTGTTTCATCCCGACCACGGCCTGATCAAACCCCCTGATCATCATGCCCGACCCCACCGTAAATTTCAGCGGACTCAAGCCTTCTGATGTATCAAATACCTTTCCATTCTGAAACCTCCCCGTATAATCAACCGATATGGTATCCCCGGATTTTATTGTCTGTGTCATGCTATTTTTTCCTTTAATAATAATTAGCTAAATTGTTGAAATAAAATTTTTTTTATTAAATTTTATCTTTTTAATACATATATAATACATTTTTTAAATACGCCTTCCTATATAAAAAACCCGGCCAAACCATCCGGGAATTTTATAAAATATCTTTTAATCCTTAAAGGGTCAATCCATTTAAAATGACCCGGCAACAACCTTTTTTTAATGCAATCATGCAAACAGCTCTCTAATGTGTTTGTTGGCTTGTTAGGAAAAAGAACGTTTGCGAGTAATTTCTAATCCCGCAAATTGAGTCTTAAGAAATTGTAAAATTTTGCTTGACATTACAATTTTATTCGGTATAACTACAAAATATTAGAATTTAATTTTATAGAATCCAAAAATTACAGAATTGAATTTTGGAGACGACATGGGTGGGAACACTTTAAAGGCATTGCAGCAGGGCGGACGAAAAAAAAACGGCCTGACGTCTTCCACCATGCAGGACCGGGTCAAAAAGAACGAAATGAACATCTGTTACGAAGAACCGGATTCCGCTGGTGTTCAGCGTTTGGTCCCCATTGCAGACACCCGGCAGTTCGGACCGCCCACGAATCCTGATGATTCACGTTTTGGAAAACCCACAAATGATAGCATTCCCGAAGCGATTTATATTATAGAGTCCGGTCTGATCAATGTCCCCAAGCAATCGGTTTATAATGCACCGGTAGATAGTGACAACATTGGTGGTAAATACTTGTTTAATGCGAATGTTGCCCAAATTTTAAAAAAGAATGGCCAATGTTCCGAAATCAAACTGATTGAAGAAGAGTTCAATATTTGATTAAAGATTCATTGTTTTTTTGTTAACTCAAAACTTATTGGGAGGAATCAAAGTATGGCCGAAAAGCAAGTCAATTCGTCAACAAAAAGAGTACATCCCGGTGTTAAGAAAATGGAAAAAAGCCTGGCAGAGGGCAAATGTTCCAGACGTGAATTTTTACGGACAACCACCTTATTGGGCATCTCAGCTACGACAGCCTATAGTCTTGCCTCGGCAATACTGGGCAAAGACATTCTACCGGATCTGATTTCAACCGCCCATGCCGGCCAGAAAAAAGGCGGCATCTTAAAATTTGGCATGATGGTACAGGAAATGGTTGACCCTGCCACCTATTCTTGGATTGAGAAGTCTGTTATCAGCCGGCATATTGTTGAATACCTGGTGGAAACAGGACCGGATAATATCACCAGACCTAATCTGGCTGAGAGCTGGGAAGCGTCCGATGATTTGAAAACCTGGACCTTTCACCTTCGCAAGGGTGTCAACTGGTCAAACGGTGATGCTTTTAATGCAGACGATGTTGTGTTTAACTTTACCCGGTGGTTGGATCCCAAAACCGGATCTTCAAATTTAGGATTGTTTGACGCAATGCTCGAAGAGACCGGGGAAAAAGATGAAAAAGGCAATGCTATAAAGCGGATGATTAAAAACGCTGTGGAAAAATTAGATAATCATACGGTACGGCTTAATCTGAAATCACCGGTTCTGTCTATTCCTGAAAGCCTTTATGATTATCCCACTGCCATCGTTCACCGTAATTTTGAAAAAGAGGGGGGTGATCTTACTAAAAATCCGGTAGGTACCGGAGCATACACGCTTTCTGAATTTAAGATTGGTGAGATAGCGGTATTAAAAAAACGCCAAAAACCCTACTGGGGAGGGGAGGTCTTTCTGGATGAAATCCGGTTCATTGATCTGGGTAATGATCCAGGGGCCTATCTGGCAGCTCTCGCTTCAAAACAGGTAGATGGGATTTATGAGCTTGATTTGACCACTCTTGCAGCAACCAAAAACTTGCCGGGAATCAATGTGATCTCAGTTCCAGCTGCATCAACAGGTGTTATCCGGATGAAAGTTAACACAAAACCCTTTGATGATATCCGCGTCCGCAAGGCGTTACAAAAAACTTGCAACGCCAAAAGACAGCTCGAAATTGTTGTTCAGGGCCAAGGGATTGAAGGGGAACATCATCATGTGGCTGGCATTCATCCCGAGTATTTTAAACTACCGCCGTTTCAACAGGATATTGCCGGGGCAAAAAAACTGCTCAAAGAAGCCGGATATCCCGACGGCATTGAAGTAACTTGCACTGTAGGGAATACGAGTGGTACCTGGGAGCAGAATTCCGTTGCCGTACTCAAGGAAGATGCAGCTAAAGCCGGAATCAATATAAAGATGAATGTCATGCCGGCAGCACAATACTGGGATGTTTGGGATAAAGAACCTTTGAGCCTCACGGATTGGTCTCACCGCCCTTTAGGCACCATGATGATGGGGCTATCCTACCGTTCCGGTGTGCCATGGAATGAATGCAGCTATAGTAATCCTGACTTTGATGCCGCCCTGACCAAAGCGGAAGGAATATTAGATGTTGAAGACCGCCGGGCCGAGATGGAGAAAGTGGAAAAAATTCTCCAGGACGATGCAGTCATGGTGCAGCCGTTCTTTAGATCTTCTTTCACTGCAGTATCGGAAAAAATTATTGGCTTTGAAATGCATCCGACAAGATACTATCGTTTTCACAAGGTCTCTCTATCTTAAAAGATGGCAGTCAGGTAACATCGAGTAAGGAGCCTTTGTGCTCCTTACTTTCATGACATCACGTTTAGGGTTAAGGAGCCAAGATGGTATTGTTGATTATAAAACGAATCGGGTTCATGATTTTTACCATGATTGTGGTATCCATTATTCTTTTCCTGCTTCTGGAAACGGGCCTTACCGGTGATCCTGCCACCCGTGTTCTGGGCCATTTTGCTTCGGATGAACAAAAAGAACTGTGGCGAGATCAGCATGGATACAACCAGCCGGTTGTTTTTCGGTATACAAAATGGCTGGGACATTTTGCAACGGGTGAACTGGGTACTTCCATTCGATATAAAGGCCCGGTAAAAGACGTTCTATTGCCACGGTTATGGAATACTGCCATCCTGGGATTTTGGACTTTTGCCATTATGATTCCCCTGTCTTTAACCCTGGGGGTGTTGTCCGGAATGAAGGAGGGTTCCTTTCTGGATCGAGTTATATCTGTTTGCGGCATTTTAACCACTTCCGTACCTGAATTTGCAAGCGCTGTATTTTTTTCAGCCCTTTTTGTGTTCGGTTTACAGTGGCTGCCCGGAACCAGCAGCATGACCAATGGATTTGAATTTAAACTGCTGATTCTCCCTGCTATGGTACTGGTGGTGTATGACTTTGGTTATGTTGCCCGTATGACCCGGGCATCCATGGCTGAAGTGATGACCTCTCAATATATCAGAACAGCCATATTAAAAGGCCTCCCCTACCGGCAGGTGATTCTCAGGCATGCCTTACGCAATGCATTGATCGCACCGTTCACAGTTATCATGCTGCAGATTAACTGGTTGCTGTCCGGAGTCATTGTGGTTGAGTTTTTCTTTGCATATAAAGGGTTCGGTGCATTACTCCTGGAAGCATCATTAAATAATGACATTGCTCTTTTGGAAGCCTGTGCTATGGTGGCGGTGGTGGTGGCGGTCAGTTCCCAGACCATTGCTGATATCGGCTATACATTTCTGAATCCACGCATCCGTTTCAGCTAAAATGAGGAGAAAGATACAATGACGATTCAATCAATGAGTAAGATGCCTTCTGTGGGTTTTGCTGCAGGGATGTGGCGTGTTATCAAATCCATTGCACTTCTGCGGGAAAGCTGGGTGGGAATGATCGGAGCGTTTTTGGTGCTTTTCTGGATTCTCGTGGCTGTCTTTGCCCCTTTGATCACTCAATTTGATCCCAATGCCTCGATTCAACCCTATGCCAGGCCCGGCACCCTGTCTGCATCGGGCAGCATATTCTGGCTGGGGACGGACCATCTGGGCAGGGATATCCTTTCCCGTATTGTCTGGGGATCCCGTACCGTGCTTTTCTATGCTCCCCTGGCTACCCTGAGTGCCTATACCGTGGGAATTTTGATGGGACTCATGGCTGGATACCGCGGCGGACTGGTGGATGACATCCTTTCCCGTATCTCCGATATTATTTTATCTTTTCCTGTTCTGGTCCTTTACATTATTGTAATTGCCACCATTGGTGCATCCGGATTCAATATCGTTATTGCCATCACATTTGCATCCTCTCCGGGGATCATGCGGATCGTGAGAGGTCTGGTCCTGGATCTTCGCAATCGTGACTATGTGGCGGCTGCCCTGACCCGGGGTGAATCCGACTGGAGAATCATGCTGTATGAGATCCTTCCCAATGCCCGGGGACCTTTAATTGTGGATGCCTGTTTACGATTGGGATATGTGATTATTACTATTGGTGTGCTGGGCTTTTTAGGCCTTGGTCTGCCGCCGCCGGATCCTGACTGGGGTGGCATGGTGAATGAAACACGCCAGATGGCAATTGTATTTCCATACATGACCCTATTTCCATGTATTTCAATATCTTCACTGATTTTAGGATTTAATCTATTGGCAGACGGATTACGTGAAATCTCATTGCGTGATTAAAAGGTAAAAATAAATGACTGACACTGACGAACCGGTACTGGTGTGTAAGGACCTTTGTATCTCATATTATACAAGGGCGGGAGAAATACCTGCCGTTGTCGATTTCTCCTTGACAGTAAGACCTGGGGAAACCATCGGTATTGTCGGAGAATCCGGTTGTGGCAAATCAACGGTTGCCATGGCCATCATGCAGCACATGGGAGCTAACGGAGGGATTAAAAGTGGCAGTATCACCTTTAAAGGCCGGGATTTAACCCGGTTAAACGAAGAAGAACTGCGCAGTATCCGGGGTTCAGAGATTTCAATGATCTACCAAGAGCCCTTTGCGTCCTTAAATCCGAGCCTCAAAATCAGCACCCAGCTAATGGAAGTTCCCCTGGCCCATGAGAATATTTCCAAGGCTGAAGCCCGGGAAAGGTCCGTGCAAATACTCAGGGATGTTAAGATAGCTGACCCGGAACGTGTGATGAACTCATATCCCCATCAGCTGTCCGGAGGTCAGCAGCAGCGTGCTGTCATTGCCATGGGGCTTTTATCCAAACCGTCTCTGTTGCTGCTGGATGAGCCCACCACAGCCCTGGATGTTACCGTGGAGGCTGGTATTGTCAATTTGATTGCCGATATCAGCGAGAAATTCAATACGTCCCAAATTTATATTTCTCACAATTTGGGTTTGATCCTTGAAACCTGTGATCGGGTGTTTGTTATGTATTCAGGTGAGATCGTTGAAGAAGGCACCATAAAATCACTTTTCAACTCACCCAGGCATCCCTATACCCATGGGCTTTTTTCCTGTATCCCCCTGATCACAACAGATAAGAATGCAGCACCCCTGAAACCGATACGAGGGCAGCTGCCCCTGCCGTTTGAACGTCCCTTGGGGTGTTATTTCGGTCCCCGGTGTGATCACTTTTTACAGGGAGTATGTGATCAGGCTCATTTTCAAATGAAAACAGTTGGGGGAGAGCCGGATCATCGTGTCCGTTGTTTAAGGTATGAAGAAATCGATTATAAACAGGTAGTGTCCAATACAGAAACAAAGGTGTCACCTGAAATCGGGAAACGGGTATTGGATGTCGATGGGATGAAGAAATACTATGAGGTAAAGGATTCTTCATTAGCCGCCTTGATCTCGGGTAAAAGTGTCCGTTATGTCAAAGCAAATGAAAAATTGAACTTTACAGCCCATGAAAGTGAAACTGTTGCCATAGTTGGGGAATCCGGCTGTGGTAAATCAACCTTTGCCAAAGTTCTAATGGGCCTTGAGACGGGAACCGGTGGGGAAATTCGTCATAATGGTAAAGAAATTTCACATATCAAGGTCCGTGATCGGTCCACTGAACAGATCCGGTCCTTGCAGATGGTGTTTCAAAACCCCTTTGATACCTTGAATCCCAGCCACAGCATCGGTGGACAGATATCCCGGGTGATTCGCCAATTTGGCGTTGAAACCGATAAAAAGAAAGTGTTTGATCTGGTTATGACCCTTTTAGATACGGTTAAGCTGCCCAGGGATTTTTATTTTAGAAAGCCCCGCCAGTTATCCGGTGGCCAAAAGCAGCGGATTGGTATTGCCAGGGCATTTGCAGGGAATCCGAGCATTGTCATTGCAGATGAGCCTGTTTCTGCTCTGGATGTATCCGTTGCCGCCGCTGTGACAGAGCTTTTAATGGATATCCAGCGCGAGCATAAAACCACGCTGCTGTTTATCAGCCATGATTTAAGTGTTGTCCGGTATCTGTCTGATCGGATTGTTGTCATGTATCTGGGCCATATCCTTGAAAGAGGGACCACAGCAGAGGTTTTTGCTCCCCCATATCACCCCTATACTGAAGCCTTGCTGTCTGCTGTCCCCATTGCCGACCCGGATATAATCAAACGGAGAATTGTCCTGAAAGGGGATCTGCCTAGTGCGATGAACCCACCAAAAGGCTGTCCGTTCTGCACCCGGTGCCATCGAAGAATTGGTGATATCTGTGACCTTGAATTACCGTCCGAACAGTTGGTGAAAGACCGGCATGTCATTAAATGCCATATCCCTGTTGATGTGTTGAGCCGAATTGAGCCGGTCATCAGGAAGCCCGGTGAGTCAGATCTTAATCATGCATAGTCGTATTAATCCTCAGTTTTAGGAACAGGCGATGTTATATAAAAATTTAAAAGCGTCAGCTAAAATTATTATCAAAGCAAAGGAGCTTGGTGCTTCTATGGCTGGTTGGGCTTTGATTTGTGATCTAAAAAAGGCCCCCTCCACAAATTTGGCGCCCAAAATGCCTTACAGAAGAGATGAGTTTGAAAATGCTTCTTACAGAATGGACTCAAGTCTTAAACTCAAGCATGGAGAGGTGCATTGGACAAAAGGTGCAAAAAGCGTTTTAGCCATTGCAGTGGTGCATCCTAAAGAAAAGCCGGAAATGGACTGGTGGGTTGGAAAGACAAATCCACCGGGTAATAAGGAGTTGATTAACATCATTAATAAGCTCTGCAAATGGATTGAAGAAAAATATGGCTATAACTGTACCCATTTACCCTATCAGGTCGGTATGGGAGGGCTCTATCTGAAAGATGCCTGTGTTCTTGCCGGCATAGGTTGTGTCGGGGATAACAATATGATTATTACGCCGGAATTCGGCCCAAGGATCAGGATACGTGCCCTTGCCGTAGACGTTGAAATGCCTCCGACAGGTCCGATTGATTTTTACCCCTGTAAAAATTGCGATAAGCCATGCCGTAGAGCTTGCCCGCAAAAAGCAATGGATGATATTATATATTTGCCTGAAGATTATGATGGCTTGACAAAATTGCCTGGCCGCACTGGTGTTTATAATATAGCAAAATGTGACTTGCAAATCACTGAAGATGTTGAAACGGCCAAAGAAGAATTACTCGAAGGGCAGGACGAACCAAAAAAAATCATCAAGTATTGCCGGAGATGTGAATTGGCTTGTCCCATTGGTGCTGGATAGAACTTGCTTTTTGGTAAACAAAGCATTAAAAATTTTCAAAGTCCATCACCCAGGATATTCATGATATAATAACCGGATAGAACAGCCGCGGAAGACAGTTTCCAGACAATGGTATTTCCCATGAGAGCCTAGGCCGGGGCCTTAGAAAAATTAAAGATGACGCCCTGGGCCAGGGGCAGGTCATCTCCGATTCATTCTTAAAACTGACATTCCGCACCCTGTTTTTATAAATAGCTGTAATTTTAATATTTCATTATTCTGTCATTATTTTAGTGGCTTATCAAAATATTATGAATATTGAATCATATTCATTAACTTAATTGAATTTAGCCTAGGCTTTTCTAGAAATTTTACTTATGATCCGCCTCAATGATAAACAAAAGCATTAAGGCAACCATGAAAAAGCAACCCGATATTGACGGATTTACAGTTCAACACCTTCCCATTATCAGCGCTTATGCAAGACGGAT
>Ga0156388_1241_pt1 | contig 25606 bp, 21 predicted proteins | sample RifOxyA3_FD_108032 | JGI IMG/M metagenome (GOLD analysis project Ga0156388, IMG submission 108032) | Desulfobacterales bacterium RIFOXYA12_FULL_46_15
GGTTTTCAGAAGTCCTCCCGCAGGCCCTTGTCCATTCCTATGATCTTAAGATGGGCGGGATGGAAAAAGAAATCAGCAAGGAGCGGCTGACCGAGGCCGGAGCCATGTATTTTCCCACCTTTGGCCTGCTGTTTACCAATGAGTATATGGCTGATTTTGGCAAGGGTGCGGGCAATACCGTGTCTGTGGGCGAGACCATCATCCCTGGCAATGAATCGACTTTTCAGCATTCTGTGGCCTTATCGGCACAGTATATCTTGTATGATTTCGGGGTGCGGGGGCTCAAATACCGAAATGCTGAACTGGGTATCATCCTTACGGAACATAGCACTGCACAGCGCCTCATTGATCTTAAGGGAGAGGTGCTTTCCCTTTTCGGCACCGGGCTTCAGCTCCAAAAGAAAATTGAGACATGGGATGCTCTCTTGAGCCTGAGAAAAGAAGTGTACGGATTTACCCAAAGGCTGGTGACCTCGGGCGGCAAGGGCAAGCCGGAACAGGGCATTGCTGCCATTGGTGTTGCCGAAGCATTGCAGAACTGCGAAGCCCTTCGGCTGGACATGGCCGGGGTCCTTGAAAAACTCACCTATTATACCGGCGAAAATTATCAAGGGGCTGAGGTCTGGTTTACAGATCTTCATGCGCCGGCCGGAGCGCAGGCATCCGCCGACGTATCAAGGCTGCCCGGGATCAGGTCCTATGATGTGGCTATTGAACAGAAAAATGCAGAGAAGGACATTGCGCTTCGTCATTGGCTGCCCACCCTCAGCCTTTACTCTTCTTATCGCATGTATGGAGATGACAAGACAAATTTTATGGACTCCCTTGAAAGCCTGGAAGAAAAAAATGCCTCTATCGGCCTTGTAGTGAACATGAACCTGTTCAACGGGTTCAGTGATGAGGCAAAGGCGAGAAGATTGCAGATCGAGTTGCAGAAATTGCAGATCGAAAAAGAAAAAAAGGTGGCCGAAGATGAACAGAAAGTGCGCACTCTGATGCAGAAAAGCATTATTTCTGAACAAGGGCTTGGGAATGCAAGCATCTACCGTGATGCCCTTGATGATCAGACAACAATGGCAGAAAGGCTTTCCTTGCAGCAGATCATCGACCGGATCAGCCTGTTGCAGCAAAAAGGAGCACAGATGGAAAAACATTTAACCCTGGCTCTTGCCGACGTGGAGAGATGCGTAAACGCCTTGCAATTGCAGATAATGGCAGAAGGGGCTTTGGAATGAACACCGCACTGATCGCACTTGAAATTGTGGCCCGCCTGAACCAGGTGGATTTTGATGTGAGGGCCGTGAGCCGGGAATTCGGCATCACAGACGCAGAGCTTTTACCGGAAGAGGTGTTACGCATCGCCAAAAAATACGGGTTCAGGGCAAAACAAAAAATGCTTACCCCGGAAGCAATAGCCGGCAAATACCCCTTACCGGCCATCATGATTTTAAAGGACAGGACCTATGCCGTACTTCTGAAAATAGCCCTGGAAGAAAAAAAAGCCTTGATCGTCCTGCCGGCCCAAAAAAAGGCAGACGAAAAAACCTTTGCCGAGCTTGAAGACATGGGCACTGGCAAATTTATCATTGTCAAACACCGCCTTCTTTCCTCTGAGGCAGCCTTTGGCTTTAAATGGTTTCTGGCAGAAATTGCGATATATAAGCGAATCATCGGCGAGGTATTGCTGGGGTCTTTTATAGTCCAGCTTTTTGGGCTCATCACCCCTCTTTTTACCCAGGTGATCCTGGACAAGGTCATTGTCCACCGGAGCATGACCACGCTGGATGTGCTGGCGGTTGCGTTTCTTGGTGTCACCATCTTTGAGCTGCTGTTGAACATCTCCCGGAATTATATTTTTATCCATACAGCCAGCAAACTCGATGCAAAGCTGGGGGCAAAACTGTTCAACCATCTTCTGGCCTTGCCCCTCATGTATTTTGAGGCTAGAAAAGTGGGGACGATTGCGGCACGGGTCAGGGAACTCGACACCATCCGTGAGTTTATCACCAACAAGGCGGTATCTGTCATCATCGATCTTTTTTTCTCCCTGGTGTTTGTGGTGGTGATGATGCTCTACAGCACCCTTCTCACCCTGGTGGTCCTGGGGTTTGTGGCGGTGATTGCCGTCATTTATGTCACCATCACGCCGGAACTCCGGCGGCGGCTGGAGGAAAAATTTCAGATGGCTGCAGCGTCTAATTCCTACCTGGTGGAATCCGTCACGGGCATGCAGACGGTGAAATCCCTGGCCATTGAGGGGTCCATGCAAAAAAGATGGGAAGACCGCCTGGGCCATTATGTCCGGGCCGGGTTCCGGCTTGCGGCCATGGGCAATATCTCCGGGGCCGTGGCCGGCAGCATCCAGAAACTGATGACCATTTCCATTCTCTTTCTCGGGGTTAAGGCTGTGCTGAACAATGAACTGACCATTGGCCAGCTCATCGCCTTTCAGATGTTTGCAGGGCAGTTCTCAGGCCCGGTACTGAGGCTCGTGAACCTGTGGAACGAATTTCAGCAGGCTCTTTTGTCCGTAGACCGGCTGGGGGATATCCTGAACCATCCGGTGGAGGTTTCTGCCGACAAAGCTATCACCCTGCCGAAGCTTTCCGGGCGCATCATATTTGACAAGGTATCTTTTGCTTACAGTCCCAATGCCCCTCTTGTGGTCAACCAGGCGAGCTTTTCGGTTAATCCCGGAACAAGCGTGGGCATCGTGGGAAGAAGCGGCAGCGGCAAATCCACTATTGCGAAACTCTTGCAGCGGCTTTACCTTCCCCACAGCGGGGCCATCTATATTGACGAAGTGGATATCCGCCATATGAACCCCATCTGGCTGCGGTATAATATCGGGGTGGTGCTCCAGGAGAATTATCTTTTCAGCGGCACCATCCGGGAGAACATTGCTCTGCCAAGGCCTGATGCCCCAATGGAAGTGATTATCCAGGCGGCTCGGATGGCCGGTGCCCACGAGTTTATCGCCCAGCTTCCGGAAGGTTATGACACCCTGGTGGGAGAACGCGGCTCCAGCCTGTCCGGCGGCCAGAAACAGCGGGTCGCCATAGCCAGAGCCCTGATCACCAGCCCGAAAATCCTGATTTTTGATGAAGCTACTTCGGCTCTCGATTATCAGTCCGAACGGATCATCAACCAGAACCTTGCCCGGATCAAACAAGGCCGCACCACCATCATTATTGCCCACCGCCTATCCACCATTAAAAACTGTGATCTCATCATTGCCATGGATAATGGGGCCATTGTGGAGATGGGCACCCATGACCAGCTCCTGCAAAAACAGGGATATTATTTTCAGCTTAATGCATTACAGGAATAAGACATGTCGCAACCAAAAGAAGATTCTCATGAATTCAAACCGCTCCTGGCCGAGATCGTTGATGAGCCGGTAAACCCTTTAGGCAGGACCATTTTCTGGATTATTGTGGCCGCCATTCTTTTCTTCGGGAGCTGGATGTTTTTTGGCAAAGTGGATGTGGTGGTGTCTGCCCGGGGCAAGGTGATCCCGAAAGGGGAAATAAAGGTCCTGCAGCCGCTTACCACAGGGGCAGTGAGCAAGATCCTGGTAAAGGAAGGCGATGTTGTGAAAAAAGGCCAGGTTCTCATGGAGATTGATCCTTCCAGTACTGAACCTGAGCTTGCCTCCATGCAGGAAGATGCAAAACTCCTGGAGCTTGAATTGCTTCGTCTTAATGCGGTGTTCCGTCAAAAACCGTTTCAACCGAAAACAGAGCGATATGGGGCCGGCCTTGTGGCCATGCAGCAAAAGCTTCACACCTCCGCCATGGCCCGGCTTCAAAAACAGGCTGAGGCAAAAGAGGAAGAAATAAAACAGATCCGCTCCCAGCTTGCCGCGGCAGAGGCTGACGAAAAAAGGCTCCGGGATCTGTTGGCCATTGCAAATGAAAAGCTTGAACGGCTTGAACCCGTGAAAGACATTGTGAGCCGGGATCAAATTGCCCAGGCAAAAAGTGAAGTACAAAATTACAGCGGCAACCTTATCTCTGCCCAGCATAAGATTAAGGAATTAAATGCAAATGCAAGACGCGTTCAAAGTGAGCTTCGGGTCATCATTGAAACCGAGCATGACAAAAACCTCCAGGAAAGCACTGAAAAACAGAACAAATTGAACTACCTCAAAGCCAATATCGAAAAAACAACCTATGTGAATGCCAAACAGCAGATCGTGGCACCCGTGGACGGATTCATCAACAAGCTTTTCATCCATACCATCGGCGGTGTGGTAAGCCCGGCAGAAAAGCTGATCATCCTGGTTCCGGCAGAATCGCCCCTGATCATCAGCGTCCTCGTTGAAAACAAAGACATCGGTTTTATTGCACAGGACATGGCATCAAGCATCAAAGTGGACACCTTCAATTTTCAGAAATACGGCACCCTTGACGGCCAGGTCAGTCATGTGGCCCGTGACAGTATTGAAGATAAAGAAAAGGGTCTGGTTTACGAGGTGTATGTTGAACCGCAGAAAACATCCCTCATGGTGGAAGGCGTATTAACGCCCATCACCACGGGTATGAGCGTGACAGCAGAAATCAAGGTGGGCAAACGACGGATCATCGAGTTCTTCATCTACCCTCTTATCAAATATCTGGATGAGGGGATCAGTGTGCGGTGAGGCATGAAAAGACAACCTTTAAAGGCTGGTTAATTTCCTGTGCTTTGTCTATTGACAATCTCCCCTGAATTTTGACCAACCTATGACGATGATCTATTGGACGTGTCTGCAAACAGTCTGCTACCGATTTTTTAGATAAACCATCATTCCGGCCATCCGTTTTATTAACATTCGAATTTTACCTGTAAACAGGGAAAAATGAATATCAATTTATCAAAAGTGATCCGGTATCACCGGATCAAAAGCGGATTGACCCAGATAGAACTTGCGGACATGGCTGGTGTGGGCAAAAACATGGTATACGGAATCGAAAAAGGAAGGCTTTCCGTACAGTTTGACAATATATTGAAAATATTAAATATCCTTAATATTGATGTGGATTTGAAAAGCCCTCTGATGGCGCGCTTCAAACAGGAGAACCCGGATGAGAACGGCTGATATTTTTTTCCAGGATTCCCTGGCCGGAAAGCTCATTGAAATCGTTCAAAACAGAGAATACCGGTTTGTTTATGTAAAAGAGTATTCCGGTCCTCCTGTTTCTTTAACCATGCCAATTGAGCAGCAGGAGTATCAATACTGAAAGAAAACATTTCAAATTTAAAGTTTTTCAAACTTTTCCGGCAAATATTAATATAGTTTCGCTTTCCTTTTCAAAAGCTTGATTTTTTTTCTTGTCTTAAATTTACCACCCTGATACAGGTACAACATGCTGTATCTGTATCAGGGTGGAGATAATATTTCTGGTGTTTGAGGGCCGGGTCAGGATTTAGAGAATAAATGGATGTGTTGCAGCATGCAGCCTGGAAAAGGAGTATGATGAAAACAGAAATGAAAGATTCTGCAGGGGTGCGTATTCCGCCCCCTGTATTTTTTTTCATATGCCTGGGCGCGGGTCTTTGGCTTGAATCCGTTTTCCCGGACACCGCCAAGCGGATGCCGTTAATGTTTAGGCTCATCCCGGGCCTTGTGCTAACCGTTCTGTCCGGTGGGCTTGCTGTCATGGCTGTCTGGGCCCTGCTCCGGAACAAAACCACTTTCGATACCATGGCATCGACGGTCAGGATAGTTCAAAACGGAGTGTTTCGTTTTTCCCGCAACCCTATGTATCTATCCTTGTTGCTGCTCCTGTCGGGTATAGCGGTGTGGCGATGGTCCATGGGCCTTCTGGTTACCGTGCCGGTCCTGTATACCATGATTTTGTTCCTGGCGATCAAGCCCGAAGAACGGTATCTGAATGGAAAATTCGGTAAGGAATACACAGACTATGCAGCCAAGGTAAGGCGATGGATATAGGCATCGTAAAAGGAAGAAAAATGAAAAAAGTAACGATCCGTTATTGCTGGGTATGAGTCCATAACCGGATCTATGCATCCCGTGCGGCTGCTTATATCAGGGAAAAGTCCGGAATTGATGTCACACTCGATTCAAAAGGAAAAATCGGTGAACTGACGGTCTGGGTTGAGGGCAAACTGGTTGTAACAAAAGGCTTGTTCAAATTTCCTGATGAACAGGATGTTCTGGAGGTTGTTCAGAAGGAGATGGAATTGAAATAAAATCGTTTATCCCTTATGATATCCATGTGAAAGCCATGCCTGCAACTTTCCATTCCCCTTTGATCATTTTTTATATTGTCAATAGGATTCTTTCATAAAACCATTCATCCGGGATTATTGCTTCCATAAACTTATTTGACCGGAACGAATAGCCTCCTTTGACCAATTTACAGTTTTTATAATTTTATTCTCAACTACGTCAGGGTTATCACATGTTTCAAGATAGTCTTTTGATATTTGTTCCACCCTTTTATCATCATTAACCAACAAAAGAAAGTATATCCTCAGTATTAACTCTTCCCATTTTTTGTTATTATCATTGAGTTCAGCATTGGCTGAGAGGACCTTCTCGGCCAATGAATAATCCCCAGACATAACAGCCATGGAAATCAGATGATTTTTCATGTTGGCAATATCCCAGTTTCTTTCAGGTACCGTGGATAGAATGGATTTTACAATTTCGATTGCATCGTAGTCACTGCCTAACGCCCAAGGAATGTACCCAGTAAGGAGAGGGTTGTGGATGCACTGGTGAAGAATGTAAAGTTGTGAGTATTTTGCTGTTCCCTGACCCATCAATAGATCATTAATAACCCATCTAGAGGAAAAGAAGTTATTGGTGGATTCTTTTATGTTTGATGGCCAAAATTTTGCAATATTTTTACTATGTACGAAATTTTCTAAAGATTTTTCCGAATTCATAAATTTAAGATAAACTGATACACCATCTTTCCATTCTCTGTTGACTGGTGAAAGACGATAAGGGAAATTATCAACTAAAGGATCTGCTGATTCCAGCCATTGTTGAAGCCGCTCACCATCAGCTACGAAAGATGCTCCAAATTGTTCCGGGGAAATAAAGCCTAATTTTTTCAGCTCGTGTCCAACCTTCTCATCTTGCCATTGCTTTCGAAACTGTTCCTCCGATACCGGGCGGTTGAAGCTGTTAGTACCTGCCAACATCCATTCAAGTCCGGCTCCGGACCACAAGGAACAATCTGAAAATTCATTACAAAATGCTTTAATTATAGCTTTTGTATCATTTGGTCGCAATTGGTATACAGGAAGCCAATAGGTAGCAATGCCACCTGAGTTGAGGCGTTTATTTATCAGATGGAAGTACTCCTGAGTGTAGAGATTAACGACACCATTAAAGGAAGGAGGAGGAGGCTCTGCTGTAATAATGTCATATTTTTTTTCTGTTGTTTGTAGAAAAAAACGCCCGTCCTCCACATGGAGATTAACGCGCTCATCCATAGTGGGATTGTTTGTTGGATCAGGATACACAACGCGGCTCAGCTCAAGGATATCTCTTGATGTATCAACTATATCTATTTCCTCAAGGCTCTTTGTGTCTTTTAATGCATTAGCGGTTGAACCACAGCCAAAACAAATCAGCAATGCTTTCTTTGGGTTATCTATCAATGCCACTGGCCAGTATACAAAATACTTCATGTAGCGCCTGGCATCTTTTGAAGTAGCTGACATGGAATAATTGTTAGTAATCAGTCTGTAATAATGAGGTTTATCAGCTATATCCTTTCTCATATATTGTATGGTTTCTGTAACACTTTCACGCCAAACTACCCTTTTTTCACCTGTTGAATCAGAATATAACTCAGAAGAAATATTTATATATGAGTTTTCCATAAGACCAAATGGAAAAGCAAAAATAGAAATAATAAATGCAGTACCAAGTATCTTTGCACCACCCTCATTCTTAAAAATGAATATGTTAGTATGTCCATGCCAAAAGAGTAAGCTAGTTAGACCATAGATAAGAGCAAGAAAAAAGAATGACATTTCTGTGCCAAAGACAGGGAGGAGGATATAACCGCCAATAATGGCTCCCGACATGGCTCCGGTAGTATTTGCCATAGTCAGAAAACTTGTTGCACGGCTTTCTGATAGATTTTCATCGTGAAAAGAACTCCCTATCGCTGTAAAAATAGCGCCAGAAACAAATGAAACAGGGAACATAAGTGAAAATGCTGCAGCAAAGATAAACCTATCGGCCCTTATCTTTTGGAAGACAGATAGAACGATACCAAAATTGCCATATAAGAGGATTATAAGTAAACCGTTTAGTAAAAATAAGTAAAATAAGTAATTATGGAAGTTGGAATTTTTTCTTGAGCATTTTGAGGCAAAAAGACCTCCAAAGCCTATTCCTGCTAAAACAGTTGCAAGCATAACAGCAAAATTCCAGCTATGGCTGTTGAAAAAGAGGAGTATAAATCGGAACCAAATTACCTCCAGAGCCAGTAAAACTGCTCCAGCCAGAAAACTGCCAGTCAAAGGCATAGTTAACTTTTTGATTTGTCTTAAAGAAGCAGTAGAAGCTGTTTTGATACTTGAAGGAAAGGCTGATTCTTGTTTAGCCAAATATATGGCCAAAAATGCTGCCAAAACATTCAAACTTCCCGCTAAAAATCCTGCACCCCGAATACCAATGTATTTAATTATAAAAAGTTCATTTAATAATACGCCTGTTAATGCACCAAGAGTATTCCATCCATAGAGCAGACCAAGGGTTTCTCCAAAATTTGATGTTTGCCTGTAGAGTGCTTTTACGAGTAATGGCAATGTCATCCCCATCGCGATTGTCGGAATGAGCATAAATGAAAATGCAATAATGGCCCTTAAAAAATTCAATAATGATGGTTTTGAAATTATTTGGGTATAGAGAGGGGTAAGATACGATGTTGACTTGGAAAAAAGGATAATTGCTGTAATTCCAAAGATGGCAATAATTATCTCGATGCAAACATAAAAGCGCAAAGGAAATTTGATTTTGTCGCCCCAGGCAGCAACACATGCACTGCCAATAGCTAAACCAGCCATAAATGCAGCGAGAACTATTGAAGACGCAGAGACACTATTGCCTAGATTCAATCCTGCCTGATGAAACCAAATTGATTCAAATATGAGGGCAGAAGAACCCGAGATAAAAAAAACGAAAGGAAGAAGGTTTGATATCTTATTCTGTTGTGTTTGACTAAACATATGTATACCCCCCCCAGAGGGCCCTATGTTCCAGCTGATTATTTGTTAAATAGTAAAACACGGGTAACCTGACCGCGCCAATCCTTTTAATCTTGAATGATATTCAATCCAGACTTTTTTTGATATGGGCGGACATTTCTCCATCCACCACAATGATATTTCTTCCCGCCTTTCTGACCCTGCTTGTGGCTGAGAACCCATCCCCTTTTGCAGGTGCCAGAAAGTTCACCTTGAACTCAATGGACAATACACCGGTATCTTTGGGCATGAGAGAATAGGCAGCATAGCCGCAGGCGCTGTCAAGGACGGTAGATACAATCCCGGCATGGATAAACCCGTGCTGCTGAGTGAATTTCTCATTATAGGGGAATCTCAGCACCACCCGGCCGGGTGAAACCTGATCCATGGTTGCACCAATAGTCTTCATCACCATCTGCCGCCCAAAACTCTGCCTTACCCGTGTTTCATATTCCCCGTCCGCAGGTTGAAATGCCTCATCCATGGATTTGCCTCCAGTTATCATGCCAAAACTGGATATCATGATGAATAAAATAGTTCAACCCTTATTGCCGGCATTAAAGGGCTCAGCCATACTGGATCAGGAAAAGAAGAGCCTTGAAACACGGCTTCATCAAAAATTTGCAGGTTTTTCCCGCAACGATTTTTCAAACATTGAGGTGACAAAAGCCGATGACGCCTTTATTCAGATGAATGGAAAAAGCACACAGTTAAAACCAGGCGACATGATGATGCAAAAGATCTATTGCACAGGAGGCTGTCCCCAGAGCTTATAAAATATTGAATGATCAGCATCACGGATTCAAAGAGCAGGAAAATCCGTTCAACTCATTAGAAACTCAAGATCCGGAATGGGCATGAGTTTTTTGTTGGGTCCAAGGCAGACCAGTTCCAGGGTGCAGGTGACGGCAGGTTTGGTTCCATCGGGCCGCCAGGCTTCATGGGAAAATATGATTCTGTAGGCCCCATCTATTTTCCAGGTGGTCCTGATGGTGAGAAGATCACCGAAAACAGCGCCTTCATGAAAGCCCATGGTAATTTTATAAACCGCAAACCCGATGTTTTGATCATGCCACATCCCGGCCAGGGCTTTAATGCCGATGATATCCTCTCTTGCCCGTTCAAAGAATTTCAGATAATTGGCGTGGTAGACAACCCCTGAATGGTCGGTGTCCTCATAATAGACCTGGGCTTTAAAAATATGGGGGGTCTGATTTGTATCCGTCATAGACTATATCCTGTGCTTTAAAATAATTTTGATAAGGTGAATCCGAGCCAGACGGCCCCGAATCCGAGAACCAGATGAAAAAGGAGGTTGACCAGGGCTGGTATGAATTGCCCATCCCGGGCAGCCATGAAGATTTCATATCCAAATGTCGAAAAGGTTGTGAATCCGCCTAAAAATCCGATAAAGATCAATACCCGGACTTCAGGGGTGAAAATCTGCCGTGTTTCAGATATCCCGCCCAGAAAGCCGATCAAAAGGCAGCCCAGGACATTGACTGTAAGGGTTCCGTAAGGGAAAAAAGGATTATCAAACAACCGCTGGGATAAACTGCTGACCCAATACCGGCATATACATCCTGTGGCGCCGCCGATACCGATCATGAATACTTTTATCATAACTGTTTCCATTCCATTTAACTTATGGTTTTAACTCCGGGAGTTTAAATAGAAATAAAGATAAAAGCCATATTTTTTTAACCCCAAAGAGAAAATGTGGGCTGAGCCTGTTTTCAAAAGGGTCAAACCTCATACCGTGATTTCCCAGCACCGGTGGATCAGTTTCCGTTTGCTCTGATAATCTTCGGGTATGGTCCGGGTGGTGATTTCCTGAAGGTTTGTGACAGATAGTTCTTCTGCTTTTAATTCAAAGCTCTGGTGATTGGTGGAAAAGAAAACTGTGCCGCCTTTTTTCATGAGCTTGAATACATCATTGAGCATTTTGGGGTGATCTGCCGCAATATCAAAATGAACATTTTTAACCCTTGTGGTGGAATAGGAGGGCGGATCAACCACTGCAACATCAAAGTCCCGGTACCTGGGTCCCGGGTTTGAAAGAAAATCAAGGGTATCTTCCTGGATCAGGATATGTTTCGGGTCTGAGAGGCCATTGAGTTCAAGATTTTCCCTTGCCCAGTTGACGGCGGTTTCCGACCGGTCTACGGAAACGGTCAGGCTTGCCCCGCCCCTGGCTGCATAACAGGTAAAAGCGCCGGTATAGCAGTAAAGATTCAGAAATTGTTTGCCGGACACCTTTTCTTTCACCATCATCCTGGTGTCCCGGTGGTCTGAAAAAAGTCCGGTATCCACATAATCATTCAGGTTGATATAAAATTTCAGGTCTCTTTCCGACAGGACAATTTTCTCGTTGGTGTGGTTGATGCGCTCATAGCGCAGGCCTTCCCTGATACCGGCCTTTCTGATTTTAAGATAGAGGTTTTCCATGGGCACATTAAGGGCTCTGGCAACAGATTCACCCATGAGGGGAAGCCATTCCGGTGTGGATTGCTGACGGCTGTATTCCCCGACAACCAGGCTGCCTCCGTACCAGTCCACCACAGCCCTGATTTCCGGGATATCCCAGTCATAGAGCCGGAAGATGTCAAGGTTCAGTTTTTGATATCGTTTTCTTAAGTGCTGAAACCGATTTTTAACCTTGTTGGCCAGCATACCGGCCTGGTTTCTATATTTATCCGTTTGATTTGAAAAATTCATTTTACCTTTTCCTCTTGAAACTGATTATTGCTTAATACTATAGGTTGCCGGTTGTTTGCAAATGACTTCATGGTCTTGACATATATGCGCATGAATAATAATAGAACAGTCTTAAGTCTGATGAAATTGAGAAAAAATGCAAAGAGCAGTTTTCCGGAAAAAAGAAACAGGAGTTTTTATGCTGAAAGATGGTGAAAAAGGAGTCATTCGTCAAAAAGGAAAAGATATCGAGACCTATGCGGTTGCCCCCCATATCCCCTGCGGAGTTGTAACCCCGGCAAAACTCCGGAAACTGGCTGATGCGGCTGAAAAATATGGTGTTTCAGCCATGAAGATCACCAGTGCAGCAAGAATTGCACTGATCGGAATCCGGGAAGACCAGGTGGACGATATCTGGAGGGATCTGGGCATGCATGCCGGCCATGCCGTCGGGCTTTGTGTCAGAAGCATAAAGGTCTGCCCGGGAACAAGCTTTTGTCGGCTGGGGCAACAGGACAGCCTGAAAATGGGGATGAAACTGGATGAAATCTATCACGGCATGGTTCTTCCCAGCAAAATGAAAATGGGGGTGAGCGGCTGCAAGGTTCAATGTGCCGAAAACTGCATAAAGGATATTTCCCTTTACGGCACACAGGAAGGATGGACCCTCCAGATCGGGGGCAATGGTTCTGCAAAACCAAGGCTTGCGGATATCCTGGCAGAGGACCTCTCTGACGAAGAGGCAGTGAAACTGGTTGAACGCGTTATCCAATATTACAAAGTCAATTCCAAACGGGAACGGATGGGACGGATGATTGAAAGGATAGGGCTTGATACGGTACGATCCGGCCTAAAAATCAATTGACATTCCATAAGCTTGCCTGTTTATATCAAAAGAAATAAAAAAGGAGACGGCATTGCGCACACAACCGGGCATTGTAACAAAAATCAGCATTCTGGTTTTTTCAGCCATTGTATCCACACTTCTGATTGTGGTCTCAGGTTTGTTTTTATCTTTTCAGGAATTAAAAAAAACCAATCAGGAAGAACTCCGCAAGATCATTTTTGAAGAAAGAAAACAAAAACTGGTTGAATTGACGGATAATGCCTGGTCTGTGATTGAAAACAGCCCCGGGCATTCTTCAGCCAAGGCCATTTCCGACATGAGATTCGGAGAGGATAAGAAAAATTATTTTTTTGTTTTGGATGTCCTGGGGCATTTTGCAATTCATCCTGAAAGACCGGATCTGGTCGGCGTTGACAGCATGAATTTGAAGTCTGCAGACGGCAGATATATCGTAAGGGAAATGATTGAACAAGCTGAAAAAGAAAACCAGGGGTTTATTGCCTATCAATGGGAAAAACCCAATCAAAAAGGTGTTGTGAGTGAAAAACTGACCTATTTCAGACTGATCCGGAAATGGGGATGGATCGTCGGCACCGGTATTTACAATGATGATATCATGGATATTGCCCGTGAAAAGGAAACCATTTTTCTTAAAAAACTCAATAAGAACCTGGGTTTTTTTATTGGAGTCATCCTGTTTTTTTCCCTTTGTTTTTTAATTTTATCCATCACCGTTACCCGGAGGCTTCTCAGCCCTGTGAAGGAAGTGGCGGAATTTGCAAGACAGATCGGTGAAGGCAATTTTTCCGCAACCCTTGAATATAAAAGCAATGATGAGGTCGGGGCCATGGCGGAATCCATGAGAAACGGGGCAAAAGATCTTGGGAAACTGGTAAAAAAACTGATACGGTCATCCGCGACTATTGCAGAATCGTCTTCCCGGCTTCAGGGGATTGCCTATGACCTGAAAGACTCGTCAAAGGAAATGGAAAACAATTCAGACAATGCCACGACCGAGACCCGGAATATTGCCGGCCGCATGGCCAATATCCTTTCTGCAACCGATAAAATTAATACCCGGATTGAGAACATTGCGGAATTCACTGAAAAAGTTTCAGATAATACAAACGATGTAGGGGCTAAGGTTGATTTTGTCTCAGAGTCCACCACAGCTGCTGCCTGCGCCGTTGAACAAATGTACGCCTCTTTTAACGAAACAGCCCGGAATTCAAGCATTGGTGCAGGGGTTACGGAAAATGCAGCCAAACAGGCGAGAGAAACCACTGCAATCATGAATCAACTCGGGGAATCGGCAAAGGAAATCGGCGAGATCATCGGTATTATCCAGACCCTTGCATCCCAGACCCATCTTCTGTCCCTCAACGCTGCCATTGAAGCTGCCGGGGCCGGTGAAGCCGGGAAAGGGTTTTTTGTGGTGGCCCATGAAGTAAAAGAACTGGCCAACCAGTCGGAACGGTCTGCCGGAGAAATCCGGTCAAAAATCCTCGGCATGCAGTCCCATGCAAAAAAAGCGGTTGAAGTGATCCATACCATTGTCAAGGTCATTGAAGAGATCGATCAGATCATGATAGCCATTGCCGCTTCCGTGGAGGAACAGACCGCGGTGACCAATAGTATCTCATCAAGCCTGAGTGCCACTGCGGAAAATGCAAAAGACCTGAATATCAAGGCAAAGGAAAATATGGAGGCCATCCGGCAGGTAGTTGTCAATATTGAGGCCACATCCAATGAATCCGAACTGATCCGCAAAGATGTCAATAGCACTGGTAAAGGCATTACAGATGTGTCTGATTATGTGGGCAAAACCAATGAATCCGTCAAGGCATCTGCCCACAGGATCGAAGAAATCCAGGTTCAGGCCGATGAACTGGCAGGTCTTGCCAAGGATCTGAACCGGGCGATTCAGATATTCAAGGTTTAAATCCAAAAAAAAAGAGAAATAGCCATACGGGTATTTGAAAGAGATGAAAGAAGAAGTTAAGGGAGAAAAAAGTGAAAGCACTCATCATTGCAGCCCACGGCAGCAGAAACGAAGAATCCAATAGGGAAGTGGCATCCCTGGCAAACCGTCTGTCAAAAAAAGCCACAGGTTCGTTCGGGTCTGTGGATTATGCATTTTTGCAGTTTGCAGAGCCGTTCCTGGAAAAAAAAATTGATGAACTGGTACAAAAAGGGGCTATGAAAATTGTCATCTTCCCGTTTTTCATTGCCGCAGGAAACCATATCCAGGTGGATATCCCCGAGGTTGTGAAAAAGGCAAGGGCCTCCCACGGCGACATAGAATTCAGTGTAACGGATCACTTGGGAAAAATTCAGGCAATCGAAGAGATCATCTTAAGGCAAGTCATGACAGCGTAATGAAAATTCTTCATATCATCAGCCAGACCCCGGATTTTACCGGGAGCGGCAAATTTATCCGGGAAATCATCTGCCAGAGTGAACAAAACGGTCATGAAAATTTTCTTCTGGCCGGGGCCCAGGCGGATTTTATGATGTCTGAGGACCGGGTGCCCGAAGATCATTGCATGTATGTCAAATTTGACGGAAAAGACATTGCCTGGCCCATCCCCGGCATGAGCGACGTCATGCCCTACCCGAGCACGGTTTTTTCCAGCCTCTGCGAAGCGGATATGGATATGTATCAGCTTGCGTTTAAGGTAAAAATTCAAAAAGCCCTTGAGACATTCAGACCTGATATCCTGCACACCCATCATCTCTGGGTGGTCTCGGCCCTGGCCAGATCCCTTGCCCCGGATCTTCCCATGGTCACGACCTGTCACGGCACCTGTCTTCGCCAGCATTATCTGTGCCCGGATGTGGGTGGCAAAATCATCCCCGGCCTTGTCAAAATCGATAAAATCATTGCCCTGAGCCTTGACCAGAAAGAGAATATCGTCAGGACCATGGGCGCTAATCCCTCAAGGATTCAGGTCATCAGCGGCGGATATAATGAGGCCTGTTTTTTTTATGAGCCCAAACCCTTTGAAGGAACCGTGGAATTATTATATGCAGGAAAACTCAGCACCGTGAAAGGGGTTCCCTGGCTTTTAAAAAGCCTTGACCGGATCAAAGACCGGCCTTTCAGGCTGCACATGGCCGGCAGCAGCACGGGCAGGGAACAGGAAACCTGTCTTGCCCTGGCCCGAAACCTCAGAGAAAAAGCCGTCTATCACGGGCCTTTGAGCCATGAAAAACTGGGAGCCCTGATGCGGCGCTGCCATGTGTTTGTTTTGCCTTCCTTTTTTGAAGGCCTGCCCCTGGTATTGATGGAAGCCCTGGCTTCAGGATGCCGGATCATCACCACAGCCCTGCCCGGGGTCAGGGAAATCCTTGGAACAAAAGAAAATTCCATGGTCAGACTCATCAATCTCCCGGAACTTAAAACCATTGACACTCCCCACAAAAAAGATGAAGAAAACCTTGAAACCCGCCTTGCCAAAACCTTAAGCCGGGTCATGGAAGAGGTCGTGCATAAGGCGGAACCGGACCTGGACTATATCCGGTCGGCTACCGCCCCTTATACCTGGGAGAAAATATACAAAAAGATAGATGCGGTTTATAACGGGTTGGTTTTAAAAAAAAAGCCCGAAACCTTTTTTCCCGGGTCTTCATTTTATATGAAATAACCGGGCACCCATCGGGATTCTTATGGCAAATATCCGGACGGGTGTTTGAGTGTTTGACATTCATACAGCACTATTTTATTGTTCGGGTCATGATATTACACTTTTTGAGCGTCAGCATAAGACCGGGAATGAGGCCCTGCTTTGTTTTATTGATTCTGTTTTTTCTTGGCTGTTCATCACCGGAACAGATGGAAGTAAATAAAACAGAAGATTCGACCGGCATCATGACCGATGAAATCCTGATCGGATCTTCCCTGGCCCTTGGCGGGCATGCCGGATACCTCGGGACCCAGACCCTCCAGGGCGCCATGTCCTATATCCGCCACATCAATGATACGGGCGGGATACACGGCAGGAAAATCAATGTGATCACCCTGGATGACGGATATGATCCGGCCCGGTGCCTGTATAATACCCAGAAACTGATACTGGAAAAAAAGGTGTTTGCCCTGTTCTGTTATGTGGGAACACCGACAACCGTAAAAATCATTCCCCTGGTCAATGAGGCACAAATCCCCCTGGTCGGCATGTTTACGGGCGCAAATCGTCTGCGCCAGCCGGTCAACCGCTATCTGATCAATATCCGGGCTTCTTATTACCAGGAAACCGAGGCAGCCGTGGAGTTTATTGTAAAGACAAAGGAGCTGGACAAGGTAGCGGTCTTTTACCAGTATGATGAATACGGGTTTGACGGGCTCAGGGGGACTGAAATCGCTTTGAAGAATTATGGATTGCTGCCTGTAGCAAAAGGATCTTATGTCAGGGGGACCCTGGATGTGGAAGCCGGGCTGGACAAAATCAGGGCATCCGGGGCAGAGGCCGTGGTCATGATCGGCACCTATGACGCCTGTGCGGAATTTATCAACCTGGCCCGGGAACGCGGGTTTTCACCGCTGTTTCACAATGTCTCCTTTGTGGGGTCGGAAGAACTTGCCAGAAGGCTCGGCCCCAACGGGGAAGGAGTGATCGTGACCCAGGTTGTGCCGCCGCCCAGGATTGGTGACGCAACAGAACCCCTGCCTGGAGTCAATGAATATCTAAGGCTCCTTACGACCTATTATCCGGATGGCAAACCAAGCTTTGTCGGGCTGGAGGGATACCTGAACGCGAGAATACTGGCAGAAGCCCTGGAAAGGGCGGGCCGGGACATCACCCGGGAGAAATTCATCCGTGCCGTTGAATCCATCAGTCAATATGATCTCGGGATTCAAAACCTTTTATCCTTTGGAGAAAATGACTACCAGGGATTGGATAAAGTCTATTATACCGTCATACAAAGCGGTGAGCTGGTATTGTTTCGATGAAAATGTTTAATGAACTGACCCTGAAAAATAAGATTTTCATTTCCTGCCTGGGGTTTACCCTTCTTTTGAGTATCCTGATTGCCCTTTTTACCCGTTCCCTTTTGATTACAGGCCTGACCAATGAATTGAAAAAAAGGGGGATCGGTATTGCCCAAGGCATTGCCGACAGTTCAAGGGTCCACCTGCTGATGAAAAGCCAGGCCGAGCTTACGGCCCTGGCCTATGATGCCAGGCTCGGAAACCGGAAGGACATGGTCAAATACCTGATCATCAGTGACAAGGAAGCCCATATCCTGGCCCATACCTTTACCACAGGGCTTCCATTGAATATTGAAGAAATTGTCGGGAACCAGAATATTGAAAAGGAGAATGTATCCAGTATCACCGTGGACCGGCATTCCGTATTTCATGTGGTTGTGCCTGTGGAGGAGGGGATCTACACCATCGGATCAGTCCAGATGGGCCTGGACAAGCAGCATATTGAAGAGCTTATTGAGGATCTGAGGCTTGTTTTTTTGAGTTTTCTGTCTCTTGTCACTGTGATTTTTTTCTTTTTAAGCCACAGGCTTGCCCTTCATATCACAAAACCCGTAACAGCCCTGATCCGTCATACGGATCAGCTTTCGGAAGGTGATTTTAATATTATTTCAAAGGATGACCTGGATAAAATGATCCTGGAAACCGGGGCAAAAGATGACGAACTTGCCAAACTGACCAATTCATTTATCAAGATGATGAACCGGCTGAAACAATCCACGGACAGGCTTAAAAATTCCCAGAAAAAATACCTGTCCCTGTTTCAAAGCGGACCAAATCCCATCTTTGTGGTCAATAAAAAAACCTTTGAAATCCTGGATGCCAACCCCAATGCCACAAAATTGTTCGGGTATGAAAAAGAAGAGTTCATTGGAATGAACCTGTTTGATCTGGGCAGCCTGGATGACCGGAAATTCACGGCTGATTACCCGGACGGCGCTGCCATGGTCATCAGTTCAAAAGTCAGGTTTCATAAAAAAGACGGGGGCTCCGTATTCGTCAACATCCATGCAAGCCCTTCGGAATACCGGAACAAAGATGTGGTCATTGTGGCTGCAACAGATATTTCGGAACTGGTTGAAAAAGATTCCCAATTGATCCAGGCCAGCAAGATGACCAATCTTGAAAAAATGTCGGCCGGTATTGCCCATGAAATCAACCAGCCCCTGAATGCCATTAAAATGGGGAGCGAATACCTTTCCATGATGGGTGAAAAAAAACGGAAAATCCGGGAAGAGGATTTTCAGATGGTGCTGAGGGAAATCAGCTCCCAGGTATCACGGGCAGCCGAGATTGTCGGAAGGCTTAAAACCTTTTCCAGAAAGGCTGATTTTTCAAGGGAAGTCATTGATATCAATCAGTGTATCCGGTCTGTCAATAAAATTATCGGCCGGCAGATCGCTCTTCAGAATATTGATTTCATCCTCAACCTGGATGAAACCATTCCCCCGGTCCTTGCCCACAACAACAGGATGGAACAGGTGGTCTTCAATCTTGTGACCAATGCCAGGGATGCAGTCAATGAGCGGATCGAAACCGGCCGGGATATTCAAAGGGGCGTCATTACCCTTTCAACCTTTTCCGATAGCCGGGATGTGGGGTTTGTCATATCAGACAACGGAACCGGTATTGATCCGGGAGTGATGGAAAATATTTTTGAATCTTTTTATACCACCAAACAGATGGGAGAGGGTATGGGGCTCGGTCTTCCCATTATCCAGGGAATTGTCCGGGACTATAACGGAACCATCAGTGTGTCCAGCAACCCGGGAAAAGGAACCGATTTCAGAATACTCTTTCCGGCCCATTTAAAGAATGCTATGGAATGAACCAGGGGAAAGAAAATGAAAATTTTAGTGATTGATGATGAAAAACCGACCCTTTCCATGTTCAGGCTTTTTCTCACGGCTTATGGATATGAGGTCCATACGGCTGAAGACGGTGAAAAAGGATTGGCCCTGTTTCATGAGATCAAACCCGGGATCGTGTTTACCGATATAAAAATGCCGGGCCTGGACGGCCTTGAGGTGCTGCGGAGGATCAGAAAGTCGGGGATTCCTTCGGAAGTCATTGTCATTACAGGTCACGGCGATATGGAAAATGCTGTGGAAGCCCTTGATCTGGATGCCTCGGATTTTATCAACAAACCTGTTGAACGGCATGCCCTGAGTTCTGCCCTTGCCAGGGCTGAAAAAAGAAGGCAGATGCAAAAGGATCTTGTCTTTGAATTTTTTGAAACAGAAAAAGAAAATCATCATATTGTTTCTTTACAAGGAAAATTGAGTGCTTCGGCAAGACCGCTTTTTTCATCTTTGTTCAAAACCTTGAAATCAGGGAATGAAAAAGAGGTTATTCTAATTTTCAATGACGGTTTTTCCATTGACAAATCAGGCATTTCTCTTTTGATGGAAGTGATACAGAAGCTGAAACAAAAAAACATCTCCATTGTCATGGAGAATCTGTCCTATAATTATTTAAGGATTTTCCAGATGGCCGGGATGGATAAATTTGCAACCATGAAAGAAGCTTTGGCAGAGGATTAGACAAAAAAGGATTGCCATGACAGGCCCCTACGGCCCCCCCCATATTACAGACACTCTCAGACGGCCAAGGCTGTTCAGCCTTCTGGATCACCATTTTCACAGACAGAATTTTTTTATTACAGGCCAGGCTGCCCAGGGAAAATCTACCCTGGTGGCTTCCTATCTTCATGAATTGCAGAAAAAATCTCTCTGGTTTCACCTCTGCCCGGATGACAATGACGATGTCAAATTTTTTGACCGGCTCGGGGCCGGGATCAGGTTTTTTTCAGGCATCATGCCCGGAGATGGAGATGAAATTATAGCAACCGCCACCCTGGGTACTGAAAAAGACCTGTTACGGTATATTGAAGGGGTGGTCCTGATGCTTAAAGACCTGTCATCCCCCCTGGTCATGGTTTTTGATGATGCCGAATGCCTGGAAGAGACATCTTCGGGGTTTGAATTGATCAATGGTATCCTGAACACCCGGTTTTATCAGCATAAATTTTTTGTTTTGTCCCGCAGTATACTGCCTTTCAGTATCCCCCGGCTTAAGACCGGGCATCACGGATTTTTTCTTAAAAATGACGATCTCTCGTTTACCCTGGATGAAACAAAGGCATTTTTTCATGAGAAATACAAAATAGAGCCCCCGGATATTGAAAGAATCCACAGGATAACTGGTGGCTGGGCAGGCGGGCTTACCCTGGTTTCGGAAACCCTGCGCCGGTCCGGCGGGATTTCAAACCTCCCGGAAAGAGTGTCATCGGAAGCTTTTGAATATTTTTCCAGGGAGATTTACAAGACATTGCCGGAATCTATCCGTGAATTTTTAAGGATTACCGCTATTACGGATATCATTGATCTGGATATGGTGACCCATATGGCTGAACCTGTGGACGGCCTCAGTGTTTTAACAACCCTTGAAAAAAGGAATCTTTTCATCCAGAGAATGGATTCCGACGATCCCCGGCCCCAGTTCAGGTATCACACCCTGTTCCGGGAGTTCCTGCTCCAGGAATTGATGCGGATCATGAGTCAAGACGAGGTCAAAAGCCTTTACTACAGAGCCGGAGAGGTTTCATGGGAAAAAAAGAACCCTGAAGCAGCCATGAATTATTTTATAAAAGCCGGAGCGTTTTCCGATATTATCCGCATTTTGAAAATCAAAGGGGCGGATTATATGATCAAGGGAAAGATATCAGGGCTTGAAAAATGGATTTCCTGCCTTCCGGAGCACCTGGTTCAGGATGATCCATGGCTGATCTTTTTTATGACCATGGCCCGGCGGATCAGGGGCGGGAAAAAAAATATCAGGGATTTTCAAAAAGCATTGAGCCTTTTTGAAGAAATCGGGGATGTCCGGGGTACCCTTTTGTCCGCCGGTTACCTGATTGAGGCGGCCGTCTTTATCCGTGAGCCCTCATCCGTTATTCTCAAATGGATACGAAAAGCTGAAGAATATCTTGAAACCATGCCTGAAAAGGACAGGTTCCCATGGGCAAGAGGGCTTTTGTGGCAGCAGATGGGGCTTGGGTATATCGCAGGTGACGGCAATATCCCCAAAGGGGTGTCTGCCTGCAGGAATGCTGTTTTGCTGGGAACACAGATCAATAACCCGGATCTTGTGCTTCACGCATCCATCACCATGGCGTTTGGATATGTTCAGGCCGGTGATTTCGTCAATGCAAGACTTATGCTGGAAAAACTCCAGGGCATGACCAGGGAAGGGCGGCATCCTGAGTTCAGAGCTCTGAAAAACATTGTGGATATTGATTTTGCCCTGAAAAACGGCCGGTTTGATGATGCAGGAGAACTTTTGATAAAGTCTGAACAGGATATTGAAAAATTCGGATTGATTTTTCTTTACCCAAGCCTTGTTGAAGCCGGGGCATTATACAGGGTTTATACCGGACGGTTTGATGAAGCCCTCAGGATGGCGGATCATCTGAATGATTTTTCGATCCTGGAAGGAAATGATTTCTACAAGGGGATTTCCCATCGGATCAGGGCCTTAAGCTTTTTTAAACAGGGGAAAACCAAAGCTGCCGTCCATGAGATTCAAAACGCGCTGGATGCGCTGGATCAGATAAGAAAAGGGGATATTCATCATTTTTTGACACAGCAGATGGCCGGGATGATTCAGTTTGAAGCAGGGGATTATGGAAAGGCAGAAAGTTTTTTACGACCGTCACGGGACTATTTTGAGCACATTTCATCAGACTTGAGCTGTGCGGAAAACTACCTGGTATCCGGGTTGATTTTATGGGAACAAAAGGATTCAAGGCAGGCCATGCTGTTTTTGGGACAGGGATTTTCGATGGCTTTAAGGGAGGGATATACGTTTTTCCCCTTGATCAGCGGGAAATTCCTGGTCAGATCAATTCTTATCCGGATGGCTGATGAAGAGCATTTTCCGGAAGAATCATATTTGCACAATTTAAGTTTGAAATGCGACCTGTCTGTAGTCATGGAGGAGATGGACAGGGTCCTTTCATCCATGAAATCCAGGGAAAAAGACCGGGCCATAGAAAATTTAAGACCTTTGTATAAACTTTTACTCCCCCGTATCAGAATTGAAACCCTTGGCCGGTTCACTATCCTGTGCGGTGGTAAGACGCTGGACAGCCGGATCTTTGAGGGCGCAAGACCGCTTCTCCTGCTTAAATCCATTGTTCTTCACGGGTCAAGGGATATTCCCAAGGAAATCCTGATGGATGACCTGTGGCCAACGGCTGATGCCGCTGCCGGAGAAAAAAATTTTAAAATCAACCTTCACCGGCTCAGAAAAGCCATGGAACCTGTGGTCAAAAAAGAATTCGGATACTCCTATATCATTCAAAAAGCAGGGCTGGTATCCCTTGATCCGGTTCTTGTCACTCTGGATGTGGATGAATTCTTGTCCTTAATTGTCAGGGCTGCGGAAAAAGAAAAAAACAATGATTTTGATACAGCCCTTGAATTGTATGAAAAGGCAACAGGACTTTACAAGGGCGATTATTTTGCTGAAGAACCCTACCTGGAATGGATTTTGAGAAAAAGAGAGCTTTTACGGGCAAAATATATCGAAGTGCTTGAAAACAAAGCAAGACTCCATGAAGAACTGGATCAGATTCAAAAGGCCGTAGAAACCTGGCAGCAGATTCTTGATGCCGAGCCTTATTCCGAGACTGCATATCAGAACCTCATGATCCTGTATGCCGACTCGGGGCAGAAAAACAAAGCCAGGGAAGCATTTGAGGAATGCCTCCACGTGTTCAGAAATGAACTTGGAACCGAACCGGATAAGGAAACCTTTAATATTTATGATAAAATCCAGATGAAAAAATAAAAAAGACCTGGATTTTTTTTAAAAAGGCATATCAGAAATTAAGCTTTTTCATTTCCTTCATTTATATATCCTTTTTCCCTGGCCTGTATATCCAGGTGAAGGGTTGCGATTTTTTCAAGGTTTGGAAAAAATTCCCGGTCCATCTGTCTTAAATCCACCAATTTGATAAATCTCTTGCAATGATCGCAGAGCTTGACCTGATACTCCTTTTCTTCCTCATTAAAAAAATAATGCTGCATGTCTTTTTCATTATTTCTGCAGAATACACATCCCATCCTGCCGGATTTCCATTTATGGCAGCAGAAGGAGCAATTAAGGTGCTGCCGGCCTTCCATGTCCAGGAAAGCCATATCCGGAAGATTGCCGCAGACGGGGCAATAGCCTTTTTGAAGTTCAGGCATTCCGGAAAGATAAGTTTCAAGCTGCTCGGCACAAACCCGGATGCTCGGGGAAATGCTGAGATACCCGAAAAGGGAAAGTTCATTCAGCGGCACATCCAAAAGCTGGGCAATATCCTGGAGGGTTTTGTCATGGCCGTTGAGAATGGCAGAAAAAAGGCTTTCAGGGTCAAAGGCTTTTTCAGACACTGCTTTTTTTAAAAACCGTGCATTGGATGACAGCCCCGGCGCAAGCTCTGCAGCAAGCTCACAGATGTCTTCAAAGGTTTGAACCGCTGCTTTAAGATCAATGAGAAATTCAGACGGATCAATCAGGGGCAGCTCATTTTTCTGTTTAATTTTCAGAAGATCAGGTTCTATTATGACAGGGGGCAGCCGGATATCTTTCAGGCTCTCTTCCTGGACCCGGAAAACCTCTTTGTAGAAATCAAGAATTTCACGGTAGGCAGGCCTTGAATTGACAATCATTCCTGCTGTTTTATTCAATTGTTCCAAAGTGTTCATATTATCCGTCCTTGAAAACTGCCCGGGAAAAAATATCCCGGGCAGAAGGTTAAACTTTTTTTATACCCGCATCATCCTCGCAAGGGGCCCCATCATTTTCCTGATGGCCACACTACGGCTTAAACCTCCCCTGTCCGAGCCTGCCACGGCATAATCCGAATAGAATTTGGGATCAAAGGCAACCAGATAAATCACGTTTACCTCATCCGGGTTCAGCAGCATGGCCTTGGGAAATCTGGACTTGACGGTTTCAAGGCGGCTTTTGGCCAGCTTCAGCATTTCCTCCCGGTCTCCAAAGACCATGGCCCCGGTGGGGCAGGTCGTGACACAGGCCGGTCTCATGCCGTTATGGATCCTGTCATTGCACATGTCGCATTTTGCAAGGGTCCCGTCTTCGGCTTTTCTTGGAACATTGTAAGGACAAGACCCGATAATGTCATCGGCGGCCAGCTTTTTCGTTTCCTTTGTATACAGGATCGCTCCGGTAGCCGGGTCCTGATAAATGGCATCCTCGTTAAACGCGGTTGCAAGGCAGGGCGCATCCACGCAATGCCGGCACTGATCCGGGAAAAACAGCCAGTGAAGGTGATTGTCAATAATCTCTTCATTCATCCGGACAAGCTTGTACGTAAAAAAGGAGAGATCCTGGGGATTCTGGTGACTCCCCATGTTTTTAGTTTTTTCAGCTGGCAGGTCATGCCACTGTTTGCACGAGACCTGGCAGCCCCTGCATGCTGTACAAATGGTTGTATCAACAAAAATCGATTTGGTCATGTCGTTCTCCTTTAAAGCTTTGCCACATTGACCATAAAGGCCTTGGTTTCTGGAATCCGGGTATTGGGATCACCGGCTGAAGGGGTCAGAAGGTTGGCACTTTCTTCCGTTCCCGTTTCAGGCCAGCGCCAGCCGTAATGCCAGGGAATTCCCACCTGGTGGACCGTTGCATACCCTATCTTAAACGGTTTAAACCGTTTGGTCACAATGGCGGTGCATTCAAGGGCGCCCCTTGCACTGGTGACCTTTACCCGTTCACCGTTGGCAATGCCCTTTAATTTAGCCAGTTCCTCACTCATTTCAACAAAAACATTGGGCTGGAGT
>Ga0156388_1219_pt2 | contig 24939 bp, 15 predicted proteins | sample RifOxyA3_FD_108032 | JGI IMG/M metagenome (GOLD analysis project Ga0156388, IMG submission 108032) | Desulfobacterales bacterium RIFOXYA12_FULL_46_15
ATATCCCGGTTATCTTTATTACCGGCATGTGTGAAACGAGGGGTGAAACCAGAGGGTTTGAAATGGGCGCAGTAGATTATATCACCAAACCATTTAACCTGGAAATTGTCGAGGCACGGATAAAAACCCATCTTCAGCTTCGAAAAATGCAGATCGATCTTGATACCCTGGTGAAAAAACGTACAAGGGAGCTTGAAAAGACCAATGAGATCCTGAGAGAAGAAATCCAGCAGAGAAGAAAAGCTGAGAAAAATGAAACCCTTGCCAAAGCCCGGTACCAGTTTCTTTATCACAGCACACCGGTCATGATGCAGTCCATTGATGCAAACGGCAGGTTGACCGGTGTCAATGACCATTGGCTGAATAAATTAGGATATCAGCTTGAAGAGGTTGTAGGGAAAAAATACATTGAGTTTTTAACCCCGCTGTCGCGGCAGCTTGCTGTTGAAGAAATCCTGCCCGAATTGTTCGGAAAAGGGGTTGTCGAAAATGTAGAATTTCAAATGGAAAAAAAAAATAATGAAACCATTGATGTTCTGCTAACAGCAATCCTTGAAAAAGATGATGAAGAAAAAGAACATTTTCTGGCATTTGCTGCAGACATCACCCAGAAGAAACAATCGGAAACAGAAAAAAAATTCTTGGAAGCCCAGTTGTGGCAGGCACAGAAAATGGAGGCCATCGGTTATCTTGCAGCAGGAATTGCCCATGATTTTAACAGCCTTTTGTTCATCATACTCGGCTTTGCACAATTGGCCGTAAATTCGGCTGATGAGGGTGGGGATGTAAAAAAAGAGCTGAATGAAATCATGAAGGCATGTCACAGGGCAGAGGCATTGACAAGCCATATCCTGACGTCCTGCCGCAAGACGGATATTCAAAAAATGCCTTTGCCGGTAGCCCCGATGCTCAAGGAGACTATCAAGTTTATCCGCGCCGGCTTGCCGCCCACCATCAGAATCAAACAAAGGATACAGGTTTCGGAAAGTATGATCAATGCAGACCCCACACAGATGCATCAGGTCATTATGAACCTGTGCACCAATGCTGCCCATGCCATGAAGGAAAAAGGCGGCGTATTGGAAATAAGCCTTGATGAACTTCATATCCGGGAAGCATCTGATATGCCTGGTCATGATGCAGTTCCCGGCAAATATTACAGACTTGTGGTGCACGATACCGGCCACGGAATTCCTAAGGCAATCATGGATAAAATTTTTGATCCGCTTTTTACGACCAAAAAACAGGGGGAAGGAACGGGATTAGGGCTTTCCATGGTACATGGCATCATAAAGGAGATGAACGGCAGCATTCTGATTTCCAGTGAGCCTGAAAAAGGAACACGGGTTGAAGTCCTTTTGCCGGGATTTAGTTTAAAAAATGAGGGCATATGAAACATAATTATTTCAATAATAATGCTTTATTTATTCATAAGGAGGGGTAATATGACCCAATTGACAGAGAGAAAGAACCAGGCAGCTAACATAAAATTGTTTATCTGGATGATGTTAGCCTGTTTTATTATGCCCCTGAATCTTTGGGCGGCCGCAAAGCCATCCCCGGATCAGGCGATTAACATGCTGAAGGAAGGGAACAAAAGATTTATTGAGCAAAAATCCATACACCCGAACATAAGCTCTGCCCGCTTGTATCAGGCAGGGACTGAGAATCAGGGAGATCATGCCTATGCCACAGTCATCGCCTGTTCAGATTCCCGCGTGCCCGTGGAAAGAATATTTGATGCCGGGGTAATGGACCTTTTTATCATTCGCGTGGCCGGCAATGTTGCAGACACGGATGAAATCGGTTCCATTGAATACGGTCTGGCACATGTGAACACGCCTGTGCTGGTGGTGCTGGGGCACAAACAGTGCGGTGCCGTGACAGCGGTAGCCCATGCCGTTCACGGCACAGGTCATGCGTTGGAACGGAATATCCCGCCTTTGGTGGATAATATCCGGCCCGCAGTGGAACGGGCTATGAAAATGCACTCGGATGTTCATGGAGATAATATTATCCCCTATGCCATTGTTGAAAATATATGGCAGGGAATTGAAGACTTGTTTATGAACAGCCCTTCCACTCGAAATCTGGTCAACAGCGGTAAGGCCAAAGTGATCGGTGCTGTTTATGATGTAGGTACCGGAGATGTGGAATGGCTGCCTGATGAGCCGGTCGCTCAGATCCTGCACCGTGTTGAGGCTAATCCCCGACGGGCCATGAATGCCATGGCAGAATCCGGTCACGGGGGATCTGATGGTGAATCCTCACACACACCCGGAAATGCCGAAGACAGGACTGAGGCTGAAAAGATCCTTCAAAATATAGAAAACAATAAAATGGCTGTTGCCACCTATGAAAAGAAATTTTCAGGGCAGGGATACGGCAACTGGTTAATTTATATGTTTGGCCTTGTCGTGTTTGCCGCAGCACTCTGTTTGACCCTGTTTTATGCCAGGGTGAAAAATGCCGGCGGCAGAACAAGCCTGCAAAAAACTCTGGGGGCCAAACTGATCGCAAGCTTTTCTTTCATTGTGCTCATTTTAACCGGAGTGGCTATTTATGCCATAAGTTCCATGGGAAGCATCGGAACAAAGATTGCAGGCTTGTCCGGGGAAATTATTCCCATTACAGATAGCGTGGCCAAGATCGTAACCCTTCAGCTTGAACAGGCAATTGCCCTGGAAAGAGCGTTTCGCTTTGGCGAGGAAGAAGGGGATCATGCCAGAGAATTGTTCAAGGAAAGTGTTGAGCATTTTGAGCATGCAGCCAGGCAGGTGGATGTGAAGATTGAGGCTGCCCTCAAATTACTGAAAGATCTCACGGCTGATTCTGTGGAAGATGCTGTGGAAATGACAGCGGCCATGAACAAAATCGCCGCAATCGGTGCCGCTCATCATGATTTTGACACATTGGCCGGAAAAATCCTTGAACTGGCGGCAGAAGGACATCTTGCCAAGGCCCGGCTTTTGGAAGAGTCTATTGAAAAAACGGAAGACACCCTAAATCATGAGATGGAACAATTTTTGGAAGATCAGCAAAAGCGTATGGAAGAGGCTGCCCTCAGAGCTGAAACAGAAGAAAAGCATACGGTCATGGTGCTGATGATCACTGCTGCGCTGGCAGCGGTCTCCGGCCTGGGTATCGCTGTCCTGATGACCCGGGGCATTACAAAACCCATTAACGCAATCATTGAAGGGCTTAGTGAGGGTTCAAACCAGGTGGCATCTGCATCAAGCCAGGTGTCGTCATCCAGCCAGTCCATGGCGGAAGGGGCTTCCGAGCAGGCAGCCTCCATTGAAGAGACCTCTTCTTCCATGGAAGAAATGTCATCCATGACCAAGCGGAATGCGCAAAACGCCGGCCAGGCCGACAATCTGATGCAAGACGTTAATAAAGTTGTGGCCACGGCAAATCAATCCATGGATCATTTGACCGAGTCCATGGAGGATATTTCCAAAGCCAGTGAGGAAACTTCAAAAATCATCAGGACTATTGATGAAATCGCTTTCCAGACCAACCTTCTGGCTCTGAATGCAGCGGTTGAAGCAGCTCGTGCCGGAGAAGCCGGCGCCGGCTTTGCCGTTGTGGCCGATGAAGTCAGAAAGCTTGCCCTGAGGGCATCGGACGCGGCAAAAAACACTGCCAGCCTGATCGAGGGAACGTTAAAAAAAGTCAAGGACGGAACAGAACTGGTAACAGTCACAAACAAGGCATTTAAAAAAGTGGCGGAGAGTTCAGCGAAAATCGGTCATATTGTTTCCGAGATAGCAGAGGCCTCCAAAGAACAGTCCAGCGGTATTGAGCAGGTGAATATTGCGATCACGGAAATGGACAAGGTGGTCCAGCAGAATGCAGCCAATGCGGAAGAGTCTGCTTCAGCTTCTGAAGAAATGAATGCCCAGGCAGAACAGCTCAGAGAATATGTCGGAGATCTTGTCATTCTGATCACTGGGAAAGAAAATCAAGAGGCGGACATGCATGCTCACTAAGCAGCAATAAAGCGGATTGTATCGCATAGAAGAAAACCTGAGATATCAGGCAAATTTTGCAGTGATTGCATGACGTTTCTCGGGATCATGGGTTTTGAGAAAAGGAATCGTAAATTTTTAAAGGGCTTGACTAAGTTCACATATTTGTATACTTTATATTCATGCGATCAATAGTATTTTACAAGACCATTTCAGGAAAATGTCCTGTTGAAGAACACTTTGATTCTTTATCGGATGTTCAAGTTGCTAAAATCACTTGGGTTTTGAAATTGATCCGGGAAACTCAGAACATTTCCACTCAATATTTTAAGAAACTGGTCAATACAGATGATATCTGGGAAGTAAGAGTTAGCCTTGGAAAGAATATTTTCCGTCTTCTTGGTTTCATGCATGATCAAGAATTAATTATTCTGACAAATTCTTTTCAAAAGAAAACTCAGAAGACCCCTAAGAATGAAATACAATTGGCAGAAAAGAGAAAGAAAGAATATCTTAGCAGGAGGTATAATCATGGATGATCTTGATCAATATATCGAAAAAAGAAAAAAAATAAGCCCTAAATTTGCAAAAAATTTTGACGACGGGTATGACCAATTCAAAATTGGTATTTTATTGAAGCAGGCTCGTATTGATGCAGGGCTAACTCAGGAACAGATCGCCAATTTGTTGAAGACCAAGAAATCAGCTATTTCCAGAATTGAAAATCATGCTGAAGACATCCGCCTCTCAACATTGGTGAATTATGCAAAGGCGGTGGGTAAAAGCCTCCATCTTGAAGTTGCATAAAAGATAGGTTACAGTCTGAAACCCGGCTTCCGGAAACGATGCCTGGTCAAATGAGGGCATATGAGAATAATCATCAAGGATCCAAGGCGTTTTACTCGGACAATCCGTATAATTTAATTTTCCGGTAGAGCGCCTTTCGGTTGACTCCCAGGTCTTTTGCCGTCTTATCCCGGCTCCATTTGTTTTTGATCAATCTGTCCAGGATCATCTTTTTTTCAACCTGTTCCAGAACAGCAGGCAGGTTCTGGCGTTCTAAAGAAAATGCCGTGGTTATTTCATCCTGACGGTCGAATTCGGCCGGGTCCACTCCGATCAGATCAAGCCGGTTCAATGTAATAAACCGATGAATCGTATTTTCAAGCTCCCTGACATTTCCCGGCCATTCATAGTTTATCAGAACATCCATGATTTTTGCAGTGATGGCATGATGTTTCCCCGGATCATGGGTTTTGAGAAAATGTTCGGCCAGAAGGGGAATGTCTTCTTTACGTTCCCGCAATGGGGGCATGTAAATGGGGATTATATGAATTCTGTAAAAAAAATCTTCCCGGATCGCTTTTTTTCGGATCAGTTCCTTTATATCCCTGTTTGTAGCCGAGATGATCCGGACATCCGGTCTTAGCGGTTTCGTACTTCCCACAGGATTGTAGCCGGCTCCCTCAATAGCCCTTAATAATTTGACCTGGACATTTAAATTAATTTCACCGATTTCATCAAGAAACAGGGTACCCTGGTCAGCGATTTCCAGGAAGCCTGCTTTGTCCTTGTCCGCACCGGTAAACGCCCCCTTCTTATACCCGAAAAATTCACTTTCCAGAAGATTTTCCGGAATAGCGCCGCAGTTTACCGTGACCATTTTTTTATGCTTTCGTTCACTGTGGCTGTGAATGGCTTTTGCGACAAGTTCTTTGCCGGTTCCGGATTCTCCGTAAATAATGGTATTGGCATCGGTGGCGGAAGCTTTCAGGATATTTTCGTAAACTTCTTGCATGCACTGGCTTTTACCCACAATCTCACCAAACCTGTAGCGATCCTTCATGGAGGTTTTGAGTCTTAAATTTTCCCTGCGCAGATTTTCTTCTCTCTCCAGCAGTTCCATTTCCCGTAGTTTCCGTGCCGTGATATCAATCAGGATGGCCTGTCTTTTTGCAATTGAGCCGTCATTGGCAAATACCGGGGAATGGACAATATGATACCATCTTTTGTCCCAGGGGTTTTCAATTTCCATTTCAATGGTCTCTCCCTGGTCAACTTTATCAGCAGGGCAAAAGGCGCAGGGTTTATCAAGACCGAATATGAAATCATAACAATTAAGGTTTTCAGTCTTATCCCCGGCCCAGTCTCTGAGGGCCTGATTCATAAAATCCATCCTGAAACGGTCGTTTTTTTCACATGTGTAGATAAACCCCCTGAATGCGTTGATTATGGAACCAAGCCGGGCCTCGCTCGCGGCCAGATCAATCGTGCGCACCCTTACCTGATCCTCAAGATAGGACCGGTGGGCCAGCAGTTCGAGCTGGGTATTGACCCTTGCCTCCACAACAGCAGGGTTAAAGGGTTTGGTAATATAGTCTGCTGCACCCAGTTCAAATCCCCTGGTTTCATCTTCAGCTTCCCCCATTGCAGTGATAAAAATAATGGGAATGTCCCGGGTTTTTTCATCTGCCTTTAATCGCCGGCACACCTCATACCCATCCATATCCGGCATCATGATATCCAGCAGAATCAGGCTGGGCGGAGTGTCGGACATGGCTGATTCAATCGCCTCAGCACCGCTTGCAGCGGCCATGAGCTTGCACCGGTTTTTCAATAATTTGACCAGTATCCTGATGTTTTCCGGCTGGTCATCCACAATCAGAATTTTGTCCTTTAAAACAGTTGTGTCCATATCCGCTCCCTTTTTTTTATATCCGGATTCCGATTCTGTCTGTAATACTCTTCAATGTGGTTAAGGCACCTTTGAAATCAAATTCATTGATCTGTGTTTGAATTGTCCGGCATTCTTTTTCAAGACCCCAGGAGACCAGATGGGTTACAATTGATTCCATGAGGTCTTCGGCTCCAGGGTCATAGGCAGCCAGGCGCTGGGAGAATTCAGCCAGAACGGGTTTGATTTCAGACAGACTCTGTCGGTGAAGGGTCTTAGAACCGGCCCCGGTCCCTGGTAAATTATTTTGTGATCTTTCTAAACAAGACACGGATTCCAGAACCTGGGTAAGGGTTTCTTCCACGTGTTGGATTTTTACAGGGATCTCTGAAGAGATTATCCCCTCTTTGGTGCAGTTTGGATTCAAGGCAGCCTTTTCCAGTTGTCCGGCAGCAGCCTGAAGCCTTTTGGCTGAAATATTGCCTGCTATACCTTTTAATGTGTGGGCCAGATGTCTGATCCGGGTCAGATCACCCATTGACAGTGCGTCATTCAGTTCTTCTGGCAGGCTGATCCATTTTTCAGCAAATTGTTTTAAGATCTTTCTGAAAAGCGGTATATCCCCTCTGACCCGCTGCAGTGCTTCGCTGATATCGACACCTGCAAGAGAAGGCAGGGAATAAGGTGTATCAGATCTTAGAAAAGGTGATAAAATTTTATCAGCCTTTGATTTCCTGTCTTCAGCTTTCCCGCTTTGGCCGATCCATTTCTCAAGCATGATAAAAAGCAGGTCCGGGTCGACAGGCTTGCTGATATAATCATCCATGCCGGCTGCCAGGCATTTTTCCCGGTCACCCTGCAAAGCATGGGCGGTCATGGCAATAATGGGAATTCTTGGAATCAGGAGTGGTGCACTATGATTTTTTTTTGTATCAATGAATTGGGCGTTGAGATGGGATTCATATTCCCTGATCCTTTTTGCGGTTTCATACCCATCCATTTCCGGCATCTGAATATCCATGAGGATAGCATCATAGGATTTGTTTTTCATGGCTTTCAATGCATCTTCCCCGCTGACTGCAACATCTGCAGTGATTCCTTCCTCTGTCAGGAGTTTTAAAACAACCTCCTGGTTGATCTCATTGTCCTCTGCCACCAGAACATTTCTGCCTTTGAGATTGACCAAATACCCTTGTACATCGCTCATTACGCCTTTCAGACCGAATCTTTCATTCATTGGTTTTTTGCTGAAAACCTGCATCAGTGCATCAAACAGCATAGACAGTTTTACCGGTTTTATCAGAAACGTATTGATGCCGATGTCGGCTACCCGGCTGACATCCAGTCCTGAGACAAATCCCGATATAAGGACAATTGGAACAGAGGCGAACCGGGAATCCATACGAATCGCTTGTGACACCTCAAGGCCATCGGGAGGCGGCATTTTCCAGTCAATTACCAGAAGTTCAAAGGGATTGTCTGTGCCGGCTTTTTCATGAAACAGCCTCAACACTTCACTGCCTGAATCAGCCTCTGTGACTTGAAATCCGAAAGCAGCCATCATCCGGGTTAAAACCTTCCTGCAGTTGGAATTATCATCTGCAACCAGCACCCGTTTCCCTTTAAGATCAGTGTTGATAAAATATGGAAATCCAGGGCCTGCTTCTATTTTTTCAAATGTCATGATAAAGGAGAATGTGCTTCCTTTGCCGGGCTCGCTTTTTACCTGTATTTCTCCGCCCATGGCATCGGCCAGATTCTTACAGATAGCAAGTCCCAGCCCGGTTCCGCCATATTTCCGGGTAATATTGCCATCCACCTGGGAAAAAGCTGAAAAAATGGTATCGAGATTTTCCCGGGATATGCCGATACCCGTATCCATCACATGAAAGCACAGGGTGGACAGGTTTTTATCTTCTTTTAACAGGATTGCATGGATAAATACCTCTCCTTTAGATGTGAATTTGATGGCATTGCTGGTCAGGTTTATTAAAATCTGGCGGATTCTCACAAAATCACCTATCAGAACTTCCGGAATCTTATGATCCGAGCCGATGATCAGCTCAATTCCCTTGTCATCAGCCTGACGGGCAAAGATATCAGCCAGGTCTTCAAGGATATCTGCCGGCCGGAAATTTTTCTTCTCGATTTCAAGTTTCCCGGCTTCGATTTTGGAAAAATCCAGAATATCGTTTATAATTTCAAGGAGAATGGTTGACGATGTTTTTATCCGGTTGATATAGTCTGTCTGTTCCATGGTCAAAGAAGTTCTGAGCGCAAGGGCGGTATAGCCGAAAATGGCATTCATCGGGGTCCGGATTTCATGGGACATATTGGCAAGGAACATGGACTTGGCCTTGGTTGCCGATTCTGCCTGCTCCTTGGCAACAGCCAGTTCAGCCGTCCGTTCCCTGACACGCTCCTCAAGAAGGTCTCTGTGCTTTTTAAGTTCCTCCTCTGAGTCTTTGAGTTGTTTGTTGACGGCAGACAGGCTCCGGGTTCTTTCATCCACCTTTTTTTCGAGATGTTCGGTCAGCTCATAGAGTTGCAGATGGGTTCGAACCCGCGCCAGCACTTCTTCCGGCTCAAAGGGTTTGCTGATGAAATCGACTCCTCCGGCTTTAAACCCTTCAATTTTTTGCGCTGTCCCGGTAAGGGCACTGATAAAAATGACCGGGATTTTGCAACTGTGTTCATCTGCTTTTAAATGGCGGCAGACCTCATACCCGTCCATATCCGGCATTTTTATATCCAGCAGGATAAGGTCCGGCAACTCGGCCGCCACTGATCTTAAAGCCAGGCTGCCGCTTGAGGCGGGGCGTACGCGATACCCCTGCTCTTTTAGAATATCTGTCAGAACCTGCAGATTGGCCAGGGTATCGTCAACCACAAGGATATCCTGTCGATCTGAGTTTTTGGATTGATGCTCATTCATGATATGCATTTGCCTCAAGCAACCTCAAAAGACCTTCATAGTCAAGTTTCCCGGCAAGCCTTCCCAATGCACTGCCAACAGACGGATCATGCCTGTTGATCTTTTCGATCAGCAGAAGACATAGATCTGTGTCAAGCCTGACCGCAGCATCATTCAGCCGGCGGATCAGTTCTTCGGGCAGGGCCGCGAGTTGTTCCGGGTTTAATCGGACATCAAATTCGGCCGGTTCCGCTTCTTCCTGCTCTTTTTTATACACATAGTTCAGACCCAGGTGTTTTTTCATTACCCTGAAAATTTCTTCCTCACGAAACGGTTTATTCACGACATCATCACACCCGGCTGCCAGGATGGTTACCCGTTCCTCTGCCAGGGCATGGGCGGTCAGTGCTGCGATGATGACGGATTTACCGGTTTTGCTCTCTTTGATTAGCCGGGTGGCGGCAAGCCCGTCCATCACCGGCATGCGGACATCCATCCAGATAAAGTCCGGAAGAAACCGTTCAAATTTTTCAACAGCTTCCCTGCCGTTGGCTGCCTCTTGCACTTCAAACCCGGTTATTTCAAGAAGTCTGACCAGCAGTGCCCGGCTCTCCTCCATATCGTCAGCCACCAGGATACGGCAGCTTTTTTGGCCCGGCGCAAGCTTGACCACATTTTGCTCCATTGATGTTTTTCCTCTGAATTCCGACTCGCTGCCTTCCTTGACAGTGATCTCGAATCGAAAGGTGCTGCCTTTACCTTCCCGGCTGGTTACAGAGATATCTCCTCCCATCATGCAGACATAATCCCGGCTGATGGCAAGTCCAAGCCCTGTGCCGCTTTTTTTTGCCCTGCCGCCGGCTGTCTGCTCAAAATATATAAACAGCTTATCCAGTTCGTTTTCACAGATGCCGGTCCCTGTGTCTTCCACCTCGACCGCGAGACGCGCTCCCTCCAGTGTTTTATTTTTAACGGCCACCCGCATGATGATACGGCCTTGTTCGGTAAATTTGACCGCATTGCCCAGGATATTGATCAGCACCTGGCGCAGCATTTTTTCATCAGCGACCACATACCTTGGCAGCCGGCTTGTTCCGATTATTTCAAACTGCAGCCCTTTGGTCCTTGCGCCTGAGCCCAACATGCTTTCAAGATCTTCCAGCAACGCGTGGAGATCAAAGGTCGTGGCCTCCGGAACGCTCTGACCGGCCTCAATTTTGGATATTTCCAGCACATCATTGATCAATGCCAGAAGATGCTCGCCGCTGCGGTTAATGACAGCCAGAACCTCTTTATGTTCAGTCAAAAGCGAGTTGCTTCGCTGCATCAATTGTGAGTATCCCAGAATGGCATTCAGCGGTGTGCGCAGCTCGTGGCTCATATTGGCAAGAAAGGTGCTTTTGGCCCGGCTGGCCTTTTCAGCCGCATCTCTGGCAAGCTGAAGCTGGCGGGTGCGGATTTGTATGCGGTATTCCAGTTCGGCATTCAGGGTATGGAATTTCTCTTCGATCTGTTTGCGTGCAGTAATATCGTTTTTCACTGCAATAAAATGGGTGATTTCTCCTTCTTGATTTTTAACCGGGGTAATTGTTGCTTCTTCAGTATACAATGCCCCGTCCTTTCGGCGGTTCACTATTTCATTGCGCCATACATTCCCGGATAGAATGGTTTGCCAGAGATGTTTATAAAACGCTGCGTCATACACACCGGATTTAAGGATACGCAGATTCTGCCCGATGGCCTCTTCAAGGGCGTAACCTGTCAAAACGGTAAAGGCATGATTTGCCCAAAGGATGGTTCCGTCTTTATCGGTAATGAGGATACAATTGGCTGCGGCTTCCAATGCCAGGCTTTGCAGATGCAGACGCGCTTCTACCTGTTTTTGTTTCAGCTCGAGAGTTTTTTGTTCAGTTCTGATTTTCGATTCACGCAATTCCCGTTCAACCGCAGGAAGCAACCGCTGTAAATTATTCTTCATGATGTAATCCTGGGCCCCGTTTCTCATTGTTTCCACTGCAATGTCTTCTCCGATCGCACCTGAAATGACAATCAGCGGTATGTCCGTGCCGGATTCCTTTAAGACGGTTAATGCTTCTATCCCATTGAAGTTTGGCATTTGGTAATCGGAAAAAATGATGTCCCAAGGTTTTTCTTTGAGGCTGGCTTTCATCCCTTCGGCAGTTTCGACACGCTCATGTTCAATGTCGTAGCCGCCTTTTTTAATCTGATGCAGAATTAAAAGGACATCGTCTTCCGAATCTTCAATAAATAATATCTGCAGCACCGGTTTCATATATATAATTCTCTTTTTAACGGCGGACTCTCGTTAAGCAGCAGCCAATACAAACCAAGTTGCCTGACCGCCTCAGCAAATTGATTAAAATCGACCGGTTTACGGACATAACTGTTCACGCCCAGACTATATCCATCCATAATGTCTTGTTCGTGTTTCGATGAAGTCAGGATAACCACTGGAAGAAATTTTGTCCGTTCATTTGCACGAATCTGCTGCAGCACTTCAAACCCGTTGACCCTGGGAAGGTTGAGATCAAGCAAAACTATGGCCGGCAGGGTTGCAGGACCATGGCCTGAATAATTTCCAGTACCAAAAAGAAAATCCAGTGCCTCGGCCCCGTCGTTCACCACTGTAATCTCGTTCTTAATATTGTTCTTTTTTAATGCAAGAAGCGTCAGTTCAACATCATCAAGATTATCTTCCACCAATAAAATGGTTTTGGCTTCTATCATGATCCCCCTTATTAAATTGTGAAATAGAATACAGCCCCTTTTTCCACTTCCCCTTTTGCCCAGATCCGGCCTCTATGGCGATGGATGATCCGCTGCACCGTTGCCAGGCCCACACCGGTTCCGGGAAATTCCTTTGCCGAATGCAGCCGTTGAAAAGCCCCGAACAATTTGTCTGCATACTTCATTTCAAAACCGGCGCCGTCATCACGGATGAAATATACCAGGAACTCTTTTTGCTGCTGCAGGCCAAATTCGATTTGTGTCCTTGGATGTTTTGAGGTAAATTTCCATGCATTACCGATGAGATTTTCAAGAACGATACGCAAAAGCCGGGCATCTCCCTGTGCTTTGATTCCCTCATGAATAACAAACTCAACCTGACGTTCAGGAGAGGTCTTATGTAGATTATCAGCAATCTCCAATGCTATCCGGGTCAGGCTCACCTGCCCGATCATCATGTCACTGCGGCCGACACGCGAGAGAGCAAGCAGGTCATCGATAAGCTGTGCCATGCGCTGAGCAGCCGAACGTACGCGGTTAAGATAATTTTTCCCCTGTTCATCCATCCTGTCCTGATATTCTTCAAGGAGAATCTGGCTGAACCCGTCAATACCTCGTAATGGCGCCCTTAAATCATGGGAAACGGAGTAGGCAAAGGCTTCCAGTTCTTTGTTTGCAGTTTCCAATTGCGCAGTGCGGCCGGCAACCCGTTCCTCAAGCTCCTGATTCAGCTTCCGGAGATCTTTCTCTGTTTTTTTAAGGTCGGTAATGTCGGTAACCATCCCAAAGCTGCCTTTGAAATTTTGTTCCTCATTTAAAATCGGTGTGGCCGAAACCTGGGTCCATACGACTCGTCCGTTCTTATGGCGAAACCTGCGTTCGTAATGCTCTATCCTTCCATGGAATCGATTTTCCATTCTTCTCTGGTGATCGGGCACATCTTCCTCAAAAATAAAATCAGCCAACGGCCATCCGATTATTTCACCGGCCTGATAACCGATCATCTCCGCCATCCTGGAGTTCACAAATGTTGTTATAAGATCTTCTCCGGACATCCAGATGCCTTCATCGGCAGTGTCTACGATCCGCCGGTATTTTGCCTCGCTTTCCTGCAGATGCCGGTATGATAAAAAACCGGTCAGGGCATCGGTCAGCCGCTGGGCAATGCCCTGGAAAAGCCGCTCTTCCTCCTTTGTCCAGATCCGGGGGTAAGAACATTGATGCAATACGAGTTCCCACGGTTTTCCCACCTTGGGGTGTAAAGCCATGCAGAGTAAGGATTGACAGCCAAAGCGCTGCGCCACGTCAAAGGGTAAGGGATGTTCTGATCCAGGACCGAATTTAACCGGGCTGTCTGAAGCCGTCAATATTTGAAACTTTCGGGCAACTTCAGGGTCTATGGGCATATCAATCCCCAGGCTGCGTACACCGGGATATTCCGGACGGGTATGCTCCATGGGCACCTGCCATGAATCCGTCATGGGATCGCACGGATACACAAGACTTGCCCGGTCGCAATCAAAGATTAAAAACACGGTATTGAGCGCATCATCCATCATCTGTTCAAGATCATTTGTTCCCAGAATGGCTCGGTTGAATTGATCCATGCTTTGAAAAAACCGCAGATGGTCCGTCCGCTCCTTTTCCGCCTGTTTACGCTCCTGAAGCAATTTTTCAGACCGGATGCGTTTTTTTATTTCAATTAAAAGAAAAATACCCGCTATGATCATAACCAGGAGCATGCCAAGAGTTGCCGTCAGAATAATTTTCTGTTTAAAATATTGGTCTTTTGTCTGGTAAACAATTTTTTTTGACTCCCATTTGGCTAATATTTCCGTGTAGGTTCCATTGTCCTTAATTTCGGCAAGCGCCTTGTTGATATCAGCCAGCAGTTTGGTATTTCCCTTTTTCACTGCAATGGCAGAATTGGATTTATCAATCGCTTCCCCGGTAATTTTGATGTTTCTTAAGTTGTTTTCAGCGATCACGAATAATCCGACCCACCGGTCTACGACAACAGCATCTACTCCACCCCCCGCCAGCAGATGAAACCCGCTTATAATATCAGGAATGACCACTATTTTTATTAAAGGGTCCTGCTTAAGTATTTGAACCGGCAGCCCTTTTTCTTCCACACCCACCTGAAGTCCTCTTAAACCGGTACTATCAAAAACATCCATTCTGTCGGATGATGTAAATATGGAGAATTCCGATTCAAGGAGGGTATCTGAAAAATCATAAATTTTTTTACGTTCTTCTGAAGGATTGATTTGAAGCAAGGCATCGGCCTTTCCCTCAAGCACAAGCTGCTGAGCCTCGGACCAGTTCATATAATCCAGGCGAACTGGATGATTCATTCGATTTTTGATGGCCTCGGCAATATCCACAATAATACCGACGGCTTTGTCATCTTTCATATAAATCATGGGCGGCAGGGTTTTATTGCCGAGAAATAAAAGCAAAGGGTTTCTTAAATTTTTCCGGTCGACGGCCCTGGAAGGCTGGGAATAAACAGTTGCCGCATAGAACAAGATTAAAAAAAGACATGCTGTCAGGCTGATATTCTTATTCATTTTTTTGTTCCTGCCAAAATTTTCACCATCTTTTCGTTCTGATTAAAAGCAATAAAGATGCCACATCAGTCGCCGAATCAGGCCGTCAGGGGGAGATTATCACGGCAGCTCGTTTAGAAGACCAAGGTCTGTCTTCTGTTTTGGAACAGGTTGAAAAAAGGATACGGGTTATTTGTGCAAAGGTTAAGGACCAATTTGTCCCATTTTGGGATATGCTGTCCTAACAGGCTTATCAATAATAATTTCAATGAATTTCATCCGGAACACAGCAAATTGATGGTCTTTTTTGTCCCATTTTCGTTTTTCATCCTGGCTCCTGAATCCCCTGATCTCTCATGAATCCTGATTTTTCAGGCCTATGGTTCCATTTTATATATAAACGCAAACTTGGCACTGGTTGTGCATAATCCGTGTGACAGGGATAATATACTATATGATAAGGAGATTTAAAATGGCAATAATTAAATGGGACGACGGATTCAGCGTAAATGTGGCAAAAATAGATCAGCAGCATCAAAAGCTCATCCTGATGAACAATGAATTAAATGAGGCTATGGGCCAGGGAAAAGGTAAAGATGTTCTGGGCAGAATCGTGAACGGGTTAATCAGCTATACGGCCACGCATTTTAAAACCGAAGAGGATTATTTCAAGCAATTGGGTTACCCCGAAGCCGGCAGCCATATCAAGGAACATATTGCATTTGTAGAGAAGGTTACGGAATTTAAAGAAGGTTTTGAAAACGGGAAATTATCCTTATCCATCGAGGTCATGACCTTTCTGAGCAACTGGCTGCGCAACCATATCAAAGTTACTGACAAGAAATATTCCCGGTTTTTTAACCAGAAAGGGCTGAAATAAGAATAAAATGCAACCAGGCAAATAAAACGCCCATCACATCAATATTTTAATTTAATAAAAGGAGAAAAGCGATGAAATCTGTAATGTACTGTTTTTTGCTATGTAGTCTCTCACTTATGGTTTTTCTAACCGGCAGCAGTCAGGCAGCCGAATACAAGGCCAGTATCGCAAACATGCCGGGATACGCCGAAAGCACTGAAAAAGGGGTGCTGGTCGATTTTGTCAAAGCCATGTCCAAGGCATCCGGGACGCCGATTTCCATCGTGGTGGAACCTTTTGCAAGATCCATGAACAACGCCGTTGAAGCCAGGACCGCAGACTTCCACCTGCCCCTGATCGTGCCGCCGACACCTCCGCCAAACCATGATTTCTCCACAGCCGTCATTTTTCATGTCAATTTTACCCTTTATACCAATAAGGACTCCAAAGTCACCCGGGACAACCTGGACCAGTTCAAGATTGAAACCGACAATGCCCACATTGCCTATATCAAAGAAAAGACAACAGGCTCCAGCAGCCTTGAAAACAGCCTGAAAAAAGTTGATGCCGGACGCCTTGACGGATTTATTTTTGCTGATTTTGCCTGCGACCCGATTATCAAGACAGACAAACTGAAGAACATCAAACGAACCCTGTATCACCGGTTTGACGTCAAGATCGTCCTCCCAAAGGGTGGGAATGGAGGCCCTGTAGATAAATTTTTAACCGAAACCATTGAAAAGCTCAAAGCCAGTGGAGAGTTCGCTAAAATCATGGACTCCATTGATACTCCGTTCGATCCCTGGCAGCCCTATGAAATGGAATAATTACCAAATTATTTTGAAAGGCTGGTTATGGCTCTATATAAACTGAAAAACAGCAAGCTTGGTATAGGGGCAAGGACAGCAATCTTCTGTGGCTCACTGATTGCCGTCCTCCTGATTATAACAACGCTGATGATCCTGAATATGCAGCAGTCTCTGATGTTTTCCACTGCTGAGGTGACAAAGGAAAAAATTAACACAACGGTAACGGATTTTTCAGAAAAACAGAAAAAGGATCTCAAAGCCAGGTATCAGACCATTGGAGATATCCTGAACGGTGTTTGCGCAAAATATGTCTTTGATTTTGATGATCAGGCGCTCCGCAAGGTTTTGAAAAGTTTTATGACGCTTAACGATATCATTGCAATTCAGGTCATGGAAACCAAAGATAAATCTTTTGCCGCTGTCTGGGATGAAGGAGGCGCCGTCTCCGGTAAGGAGCTTCCCAAGAATCTGAAGCTTAACAAGGATTTTTCCGTTAAGGAAGAAGTCCATTACGACGGCAGATTACTGGGTGCTGTGGAAGTTTTCTATTCTGATGATCAGATCAAGAACCAGATCACAGCATCCGAACAAAAAACCAAGGCATCCCTTAAACAGTTCGAAGCCTTTGTGTCCAAAGAACTCAAAAGCGCTGTGATCAAACAAGCCGTCGCCATACTGGCGGTCATTATCATCCTGATTGTTGCCATCATGATTTCCATCAGGATACTGGTTATCACGCCGCTGAATTCCGCCACTGTTATTTTGAAAGAGATTGCCATGGGGGAAGGAGATTTGACCAAAACCCTCCCTGTTATTCGCCAGGATGAAATCGGTGAGCTTTCAAAATGGTTCAACGCCTTTATGGCCAGTCTAAAAGAGATGATCATCAGTATCCGGCGTGATGCCGGTACGGTCAGTGATTCTTCCACGGAAATGCTCAAGATATCGGATCATTTATCGGAAGGTGTGGAAGACCTGTCTAAAAGAGCTTTAAGCGTATCGGCAGCTTCTGAAGAAATGAGTTCAAATATGAAATCCGTGGCCTTATCCTCTGATGATGCCACGGCCAATGTCGGGACCATCGCGGCGGCAGCCGAACAGATGACCGCTACGATTAATGAAATTACCCGAAGTGCGGAAAACGCAAGGTCGGTTACCGAGGAAGCGGTGAGCCAGGCAAAGGTGTCCCTGGATCAGGTCGGGATGCTGGGAAAGGCTGCCATTGATATTGGCCATGTCATCGAAACCATCCAGGACATTTCCGAACAGGTCAATCTTCTGGCTCTCAATGCCACCATTGAAGCGGCCAGGGCCGGAGAGGCCGGTAAAGGGTTTGCCGTTGTGGCCGGAGAGATCAAGAGCCTTGCCGGCCAAACCGCTCAGGCATCTGCTTCCATCAAGGAAAAAATCAAAGTCATCCAGGTATCGACCCAGGATACGGTTCAGCAGATCAATTCCATCAGCAAGGTCATCTCTGAAGTCAATGATTCGGTCAGCACCATTGCCGGCGCCATAGAAGAACAGTCAGCAACGACCAAAGAAATATCTAATAATGTACAGCATATTTCCTCAGGCCTCGGCGTTATAAATGACAATATTTCCCAGAGTTCTTCGGTATCCGGACATATTGCCCGGGAAATTTCAGAAGTAACGGCTTCATCAGAGCAGATGAAAGACAACAGTATGAAGGTGACCGCAACTGCGAATTCTTTATCCAAGCTGGCCCACGGCCTTGAAGGATTTGTCGGTAAATTTAAGATCGAATAGTTTTTTTCCGTGCGAGAAAGGGCTGAAATAAGAATAAAATGCAGCAAAGCAAACCAGACGATGCCAAAAAAAAATATTCACTGCCTTTGAAATTATTTTTATTCATCGGTATTTTCTGGACTATTTTTATCGTTTTTTTATTGTCATGGGCCATCCGGAGCGGGGATAATATGATTCATACCAGGACTCTTACCCAGGCGCGTGCTTTTTTAAAACAGATCATTCTGACACGATATTGGAGCGCTATCCACGGCGGAGTATATGTTCCGGTCACAAAAGAGACCCAGCCCAATCCATATCTGGAAGTTCCCCATCGCGACGTCCATACCGAGGACGGACAATTGCTGACATTGGTAAACCCGGCATATATGACCCGGCAGATAGCCGAAATCGCCGACAGCAAAGGCAGTATCCATTTCCATATTACAAGCCTGAACCCGATACGGCCCGGCAATAATCCGGAAGACTGGGAAGCCTTTGCTCTCAGGAAATTTTTGTCTAATGAATCAGATGAATACTATGAATGGTGGCAACCCGATGAAAAAGAAGAAAAAACCTTCAGGTATATGGCGCCTCTGTGGACTGAGAAGGCTTGTCTAACCTGTCATTCAAAACAGGGATATGCCGAAGGTGATTTAAGGGGGGGAATCAGCGTCACGATTCCGGCGAATGGCATTTTATCCGAAAAGATGCTGAACCACCGGTTATTGGCCGGAAGTTTCTTTTTGATCTGGGCTGCCGGCCTGTCCGGGATTTTTTTCTCTTTCCGCTTGTCAAAATCCGAGTATATGAAAAGATCCCATCTGATTGAAGAACTTGAAACCGCTCTGAAAGATGTTAAAACTTTGGGCGGATTCATTCCGATTTGTGCCTCATGTAAGAAAATAAGAAATGACCAGGGGTATTGGGACAGGATTGAGCAATATATCGGCGATCATTCCGATGCAAAGCTCAGTCATGGAATCTGCCCCGATTGTATGCAAAAACTGTATCCTGAGTTTTGCGGGGAAGTGACCGGAAAAGAAAAGCCTGATAAAAGCAAGCCCCATGGCCGGCCCTGGTGGGATGAAGACCGGCTCCAGGCGTTTATAGAAAGTGAAAGGCGTTTCAGGGAATTAACGGAATTGCTGCCTGAAACAATTTTTGAAGCTGATTTACAGGGAGTTCTGACCTTTGCAAATCAAAAGGCATTTGATGTCTTCGGATTTACCCGTGATGATTTTGATGCAGGCATCCTTGCTTTTGATGTCATCAGTGAGAAAGACAGGGACCGGGCAAAAAAAAATCTTGAAAAAATCCTTCAGGGAGAAGCTGTTCAGGATAATGAACTTGAGATGAAGAAAAAAGATGACAGTGTTTTTCCCGGACTGGTAAGGATTTCGGCAATTGCCCGGGATAACGGGCCGGCCGGGTTCAGAGGGCTGGTAATGGATATTACTGAGAAAAAACGAACCCAGGAATTCCTCATTCAAAATGAAAAAATGATGTCCATCGGGGGTCTGGCTTCCGGGATTGCCCATGAAATGAACAATCCTTTGTCCGGTATTCTTCAGAATGCCCAGTTGATCTTTAATCGTTTGATTGGGAGTATTCCGGGAAATGAAAAAGCAGCCTGTGACTCGGGTACGGATATGGAATCCATAAAAGCTTATATCGAAAAACGAAAAATAGGCGAACTATTGGAAAATATAAGAATTTCAGCTATTCGGGCAACGGAAACGGTCCGGAGCATGCTGGATTTCGCACGGCAAAAACCCTTTGTTCCAAAGCCGGTTGACTTGTCCGTTGTAGTTGATGATACCTTCTTGCTTTTAAGGCAAAATCGCGATTTTAAATATATCCGGATGATAAAACAATTTGACCCTGATTTGCCGTATGTCCTGTGTGAAGGAAACCGGATATGCCAGGTCATTATGAATATTATCAATAACAGTATGGATGCGGCTTTGGAACAATGGGGAACAGTGAAGGATCTGGTTCTGTATGTCAGGCTGACCCATGAAAAGGGCAAGGTCAGGATGGAAATTGAAGATAATGGGCCGGGAATGGATGAAGAGGTCCAGAGACACATTTTTGAACCTTTTTTTACTACAAAAGAGCCTGGCAAGGGAACAGGGCTCGGGTTATCCATTGCTTATTTCCTTATTGTCGATCTTCATAAGGGAAAGATAGAGGTTCAATCAACACCGGGGCAAGGGACTACATTTATTGTCACACTCCCTGTTGAACCCAGTCACTGACCTGTTTTACCGGGATCTAAACAGATATATATTTATGATTGCAGGTTAATATTTACTCTGATTCAAAATTATACTTTCGTATAATTTACAATAAAAAAAATAGGTTATAAAATCTTCTCCCAGATACTGATACTAGTTCCGTACAAATGTAATATTTTCAGTTCACCACAGGTAAACCAGCAAAATTGAACAGGAGATGCCATGAAATTTATCAGAGTAAACATGACCGATAAGTCGGTCCAAAATGAAGAAGTGCCCGAAAAATATCTGGGATTAGGGGGACGGGGGCTGACCTCAATAATGATCAATCATGAGGTGCCCGGGACATGTGATCCTTTGGGTCCGGAGAATCTGCTTATTTTTGCACCAGGCTCCCTGAGCGGCACTCCTTTGGTTAATACCAGCCGTATTTCGGTTGGTGCCAAAAGCCCCTTCACAGGAACGATCAAGGAAAGCAATGCAGGAGGGAGCATTGCAGCAGATCTCGGGCGCCTGGGAATTACAGCGGTTATTGTAGAAGGCAAACCTGAAGAAAATGATTTGAGTTTTTTGAAAATCGACGCAAAGGGTCATGCACAACTCATTGCGGCAAACGATTACAGGGGCATGCGCACTTATGAATGTGTGGCATCAATTAAAAAAGAATACGGCCAGAACCAGACCGTCATGTGCATTGGACCGGCAGGTGAACAATTAATGCCGATTGCATCCATTCAGGCAACTGATGTTGATGGCCGCCCCTGCCGGGCGGCAGGCCGTGGCGGCCTTGGTGCGGTCATGGGGGCCAAGGGATTGAAAGCCCTGATTGTTGACCCGTCAGGCAAAGATGCTGATGCCATTGCTGATCCGGATGCATTTAAAGAAGCCGGGAAAGCGTTTGCCAGAGTGATCAAGGCCGACCATATGGCAGGGCAGGTCATGCCGGCTTTCGGAACAGCCGCATTAGTGGCTCCTGTCAACAGCCTGGGAGCGTTTCCCTGTTTTAATGCCAGAAAAGGTGTCATGGAGGGATGGGAAAAAATCAGCGGTGAAGCAATGGCCGAAATAATCAAAAAACGAGGCGGGAAAACCACCCATATGGGGTGTTCACAGTGCATTATTCATTGTTCCAACGAATATGTGGATGATCAGGGAAAATATATCACAAGCTCTCTTGAATATGAAACGATCTGGGCATCCGGGGGGATGACCGGCATTGATGATCTGGATACCATTGCACGTTTTGATTTCATGTGTGATGATATCGGCATCGACACCATGAATGCGGGTGTGGGTATCGCTATTGCCATGGATTCCGGATACAGGTCCTTCGGAGACAAAGAAGCCCTTCTCGAAATGCTGGAAGAAATTGCAAAGGGCAGCGAAATAGGGAAAGTATTTGGCCGGGGGCCTGAGGCTGTCGGCAGACATTTTAACAATGATCATGTTCCTGCGGTCAAGGGCCAGAGCATAGCTGCATACGATCCAAGGGGGATGAAAGGCAACGGTGTAACCTTTGCCACCTCACCCATGGGTGCTGATCATACAGCCGGTAATGTTGTGGGCGAATACCTTACAAACAAACTGGACCCACTTGCCAAAAAAGGCCAGGCAGCCGCTTCAAAAAATCTTCAGGTTGCCATGGCAGCCGTCGATTGTACAGGGTTATGTTTTATGGCAGCCACTGTACTGGAGAATCCTGAAGCCGGCATTGCTTTTTTAAAGGCGATAAATGCTAAATTCGGTACTGATTTCGGACCTGATGCCATTCCTGAAATGGGTATCCGTGTGCTGAAGGCAGAAAGGGAATTTAATAAAAAAGCCGGATTTACCGCCAAAGATGACCGGTTGCCCCGGTTTTTCTATGAGGAGCCCCTTTCCCCCCATAATACTGTTTTTGATATTGGTGACGATGAACTGGATGCTGTCCATTCATGGTCCTGATCGGAGGTTGTATGGGTAATAATATTTTTGAGGATCATTATATAAAGGCAGGTAGCGTAAACACCCGGTATTGGTCGGCAGGGGAAAAGGGATCAGCGCTAATCCTTCTTCACGGGGTCGGCTGCAGTATAGAATTCTGGGAAAGCAACATTGCAGCCCTGGCACAGGCTCACCGTGTCTTTGCAGTCGATATAACCGGGTTTGGCCGGACCGATAAGCCTGATGTGGACTATACGTTTCAGATGATGGCTGATTTTGTTCTCGACTTCATGAATGCGGCAGATATTGAAAAAGCCACCCTTGTGGGAAACTCCATGGGTGGAGGGATTTCCATAACGGTTGCTGCAAAGGCCCCCGAACGTGTGGAAAAGCTTGTTCTCGTGGCCCCTGTCGGGCTGGGCAGGGGGTTGTCTCCCGTGATGCGTCTGATGACCCTTCCTGTGATCGGGAATGTGCTGACAAAACCGGGTAGGCAAGGGGTGGTGCGGCAGATGCAGTTGTGTCTGTATGATCCTTCAAGGGCAGGGGAGGATTTGATCGACCGGGTATCTGAGATCTGCATGGTCCCCGGCAACCAGCGCAGCTTTTTGTCTCTTTTGCGTGAAACGGGAAACATAACCGGTGTGAAGAAAGGAATTATTTCCGGCTTTCAGGAACATCTTAAAAAAATCCGGCTGCCCATATTAATGATATGGGGCCGGCAGGACCGTATTCTTCCCGTTTCCGACGGAGAAGCGGCATTGGGGAAAATGGCCGGCGCAAGACTTCACATCATGGATCAGGCAGGCCATTTTCCGCAGATCGACAAACCCGGAGAGTTCAACTCGGTTGTGCTCGATTTTTTGTCAGAGGCATCGGCAAGGGCATAGATTTTTTTGATTCTGTCAAAATGGTGCCTTTTATATAATACGCAGGCAGAGCACAGGATCAGTCCGCGAATGGTTGTCAAGCGTATCTGAAAATCCGGCTTGTTCCATGAAATCGGCTCCCATCCTTTGTCGCAAACCTTGATTTCTGATAAGGGCAGGGGGTCAGGTATTGCATCTGCCCAGCACCTTATTACAGATATTTATGCCCTGAATGGCGTCCCTGGCCCAATAATCTGCATTTGAATACGCAAGAATGTGTTCATCGATACAATTGCCCCCGATCAGGACAGGAGCTTTATGTTCTGCAAAATGTTCATGAAGCAGTTCCACGGTTGTTTTGAGTTCCGGCAGGGCAGAGGTCAGCATACAGCTCAGGCCGATCAGGCCGGGCTTGATTTTGACAGCAGTTTCAAGAAAATGTTCCGGGCTTACGTCCACTCCTATATCCTCCACATGATATCCTTCGCACCTGACCAGGATGGCAAACAGGTTTTTTCCAAGATTGTGGATATCACCGCTGATGGTCCCGAGAAGGATTGTGCCGTGATCGGGTTCAGCCTGTTTTTGCACAAAATTTGCCTTTAACAATTCGTTTGTCCTGCGCATCAGCTCGCCTGCCATAATCAAGCCGGAGATAAAATAGCAGCCGGATTCGAATCTTTTGCCGACCTCCCGCATGGCCAGAAGACAATATTCCATGACTTTGACTGGTTTCCATCCCGAGGCCAGCATGTTCTTGATTTCAAGCAAAGCCTGTTCTTCTTTAAGATCAGCAATCAAATCCGTCAGGTGCCTGCCCTGCCGGATGTCGTCCCTGCCAGGTTCGTGGCAACATGGTTCAGTCATTCCATACCCCCATCCTGCAAATAAGCGGCATCTGATCCGGAGCTATCAGAAACCATCCATATGCTGACGGTAAATCGTCAAAAGAAAAATAAGTATGCGTCAATTTAAAAACATTTTTCCCTTTTTCCAATTGCAGAAGGTCGGCCTCTCTCTGGTTCAGGGATGCCGGCAGAAGCTGCAGCCGGGCTTTTTTAAAACTGGAGACATTGCTTTCAAGCAAAAGACCGGTCAGCACATCCGTGTCAAGCATGGTTTCTACAAAAGGGGATTTTGCATCGGCACGGGCATAACCGGTGTGGAAGATGATGGGCGTTTTGCTCAAGAGAATCAGCCGTTCAACAACAATGACATTGCTTCCGGCCTCAAGCTGCAATATGTCCGTAAGATCGCCGGACGCAGGCCTGACACTTGCATCGATAATGCTGGATTCAAGTCTGTCTTTTTTTATAAAGAGCCGGCGCAGGGTATCCAGCCCAAAACTGCTGGAGGTAAACTGCAATTGCCTTACAAAGGTGCCGCGCCCCTGAATCCGGTCTATCAGCCCTTCTTCATGAAGGATACCAATGGCCTGGCGGGCCGTCATGGCACTTATGCCGAAATTCTTTGCAATGGCCGATTCCGACGGCAGGCGGGAACCGGACGTATAGACATTGCCGGCAATGCGCTGCCGGAGTATTTGAGCCAGCTGAACATAGGCAGGAACATAGTTTTTCTTATCTATCTTCTCGTCTTCATGAAAATGGGCCCCAGGTTCCGGTGGTGCGGGA
>Ga0156388_1244_pt1 | contig 24716 bp, 20 predicted proteins | sample RifOxyA3_FD_108032 | JGI IMG/M metagenome (GOLD analysis project Ga0156388, IMG submission 108032) | Desulfobacterales bacterium RIFOXYA12_FULL_46_15
AAGAGATTGAAGAGGCATCATCCAGGTGATGGCCGTATTTTTTCAGCTCAGCCCCGCACCCCCCGCAATCGGTGACAATGAAGTCAACCCCTGGGTTGCTGAAAATATCCACATTTTTCCGGGCAGCTGTTTTCAACCCGGCCTTATCACCGGCCAGCATATTGGGTGCTCCGCAGCACACCTGGTTTTTAGGGGTAATAACCCGGTAGCCCAGGGCTGTCAACAGGTTTATCGTAGCCCGGCTGGCATCGCTGAAGATAAGGCTCATGACGCACCCGAGAAAGAACCCGATGGTCCCGCGCGTTTCCCCCCTGGCCGGCATGTCCTCTTTTATCACCCGGCGCAGCGGTTTTTCAGGCAGATCCGGCAGGAGCCCTTCCATCCGTTCCAGCGGCTTTGGGAACATCTTGAGGACACCCAGGGTCCGGACCAGTTTTTGCAGACCCATGCGCTGGTAGAGCCGCATGGGTACCATGGAAGTTTCCAGCCGGTCCGGGTGGGGCAAGAGTTTCCGAAGGACCATGTCTTCCATAAACCCCATGCGGTTTCCCGCTTTGCGTTCACAGGTAAATTCAGCCACCAGTTCTCCGGCGTTGACCCCGCAGGGGCAGGCCGTTGCACAGGCCTGGCAGTCCAGGCAGAGGGAAAGATATTCCAGGAGGCGCTCCGATTGATCCAGTTCTCCTTCCTGAATTTTGCGCACCAGGGCTACCCTGCCCCGGGGTGAGGCGGTTTCAAGAAAGGTCTCCTTATACGTGGGGCAGGTGGGAAGGCACATGCCGCAGCGCATGCAGTTTATCAGTTTGACATAGTCCATGGTGATTCTAAAATATTTTCCCCGGATTCAGTATCCCTTTGGGATCAAAGGCATGCTTGATTCCCTGCATGACCCGGATACCCGATTCTCCCGCCAGCTTTGGCAGGTATTTCTTCTTGGCCAGCCCCACCCCGTGCTCTCCTGTGATGGTGCCGCCCATGGATATGGCGGCTTCGAAAATTTCATCAAAGGCCATGTGGGCACGGCTGATCTCGTCCTTGTCCCTTTCATCGGTCAGGCAGGTGGGATGAAGATTCCCGTCCCCGGCATGACCAAATGTGCCGATGGTAACATTGTATTTTTTTGCAGAATCCTGAATGGTTTTGAGCATGGCGGCAATGCAGCTCCGCGGCACGGTAGCATCTTCCAGGATGGTAGTCGGTTTCATGCGCGCCAGGGCTGAGAGCGCTGTCCTGCGGGCTGTGGCCAGATTGAGCGCCTCACAGGCATCCCTTGCAGTCTGGAAGAATGAACAACCGTGTTTTCTGCAGATCGCCTCCACACCGGCAGCCTCTTCAGCAACCACCACGGGGTGGCCGTCCGCTTCGATGAGCAGGACGGCCTCCACATCCAGGGGCAGCCCGACGTGGGCATAATCTTCAACACATTTGATGGTGACCTTGTCTAAAAATTCCAGGGTGGCCGGAATGATTTTGGCAGCAATAATGGCCGAGACTGCCAGGGCAGCCTGGTTCATTTCGGGAAAATGGGCCAGCATGGTGGTCTTGACCTGGGGCTTGGGGATCAGCTTTACGGTAATGCCGGTGAAAAATCCCAGGGTGCCTTCGGAAGATACCAGGACCGGGTTGAGGCGGTAACCGGCCACGTCCTTGACCACCTTGCCGCCGGTCCGCAAGAGACTTCCGTCGGCAAGAACGGTTGTAAGCCCCATGATATAATCGGCTGTGACACCGTATTTCAGACCGCGCAGGCCTCCTGAATTTTCCGCCACATTGCCGCCCATGGTGGAGATGTTCATGCTGCCCGGATCAGGCGGATAGAACAGGCCGCGCGCTTCCACCTCACGGTGCAGGGCGCTGGTGATCACCCCTGGTTCCACTGTGGCGGTCAGGTTTTCCTCATCCACCTCAATGATCCGGTTCAACCGGCTGGTCTGGACCACCACGCCTTTGCTGCCGGAGATGGCCCCACCCGACAGGTTGGTGCCGGAGCCGCGGGGGGTTACACTGACTCCGGCGCTGTGGCAAAGGCGCATGATGCATGCGATTTCATCGGCTGTCCCGGGCAACAGGACCGCTCCCGGGCGGTTCTCCAGCTCCGGGGTTGCATCATAGCCGTAGACTGCCAGTGACTCCGGGTCCGAGAGGACGTACGGTTCGCCCACGATGGCCTGTAATTCCTTGATGAATAATGGGTTCATGGTTGCCTTTACCCCACTGAAGCCCCGAAAAAAGCCCTCGGTGCCCAAAGGATGATTTCCGGCCAGATGATGCACAATATCAGCCCGACCCACTGGAGAATGACAAAGGGAACAACACCTTTGTAAATATGGTAGATCGTCATTTCCGGCGGGGCAATGCCCTTGAGGTAAAACAGGGAATAGCCAAAGGGCGGGGTTAAAAACGCCATCTGCAGGTTAATGCAGATCAGGGTGCCGAACCAGAGCTGGTTAAAACCGAGTTGCTGGGTGACCGGAATGAAGATCGGGGTGACGATGAGCAAAATCCCCAGCCAGTCCAGAAAACAGCCCAGAAAAAAGATGATGCCCATCATGACAAAGAGAAGGGCGATGGGACTCAACTGGGTGCCCAAAAGGAAATTAGCAATGGCATCCCCGCCGCCAAGACCCATGAAAATCGCCTGAAAGGCGTTGCCGCCCAGAAACAGGGTCATAATCATGGATGTGGTCAGCGTGGTGGACCAGCAGGCATCCTTGATGATTTTCCAGGAAAATTTGCGGTATGCCAAGGCCAGGACAATGGCGCCCACGCAACCCAGGCCCGCAGCCTCGGTGGGCGTGGCAACCCCGCCGATGATGCTTCCCATTACGATGAAAACCAGGACCAGGGGCGGCACAATGGATATGGCAAACATGTTCAGCTTTTCCGCTGTGGTATGATCAGATCCGGTTTCCGGGGGACCATATTCAGGTTTAACGATGCAGAGCACGGCAATATAGATCACATAAAGACCGGCCAGCAAAAGGCCTGGAGAAAAGGCGGCAGCATAGAGCCAGCCCACGGAGATCTGGGTGAGGCTGCCATAGACCACCAGCATGATGCTCGGCGGGATCAGGATGCCCAGAGTTCCTCCTGCGCAGATGGTGCCTGCGATCAGGGGGATATTATAGCGTACTTTCATCAGGGCCGGAATGGCGAGGAGGCCGATGGACACTTCAGTGGCGCCGACCACTCCGGCAGTGGCTGCAAAAACGGTGCTGGCCAGGATGACGGCAATGCCCAGCCCGCCGCGAATCCGTCCCATGACCACATGCATGGTTTCAAAGAGCCGCCTGGCAATACCCGAGGCATCGAGAATCAAGGCCATGAAAATGAACAGGGGAACGGCCACAAGGACGTATTCTTCCATGACCCCGTATGCCCGGTTTGCCAAAAGGCCCAGGATGGCATCAAGAGATCCGCCCCAGCCGATTACGCCGAAAATCACAGCTAGTGTGCCCAGGGAAAAGGCCAGGGGATGGCCGAGCATCAGGGCCAGGAAAAGGGTGAAAAACATGGTGATGGCTAAGGTTTCCGCGTTCATATGTCTTCCCCCTTAAGCTTATACCATTCACGGATGAAATTGGCCGATCCCTGGAGCAGCAGCAGCAGCAGCGAGACCGGGATGATGGTTTTAAACGGATACAGGGGCGGCTTCCAGGCGCTCCAGCTATGCTCCCACTGCATCCAGGATTTGGCCGCATATTCTGTGCCAGCCCAGAGCATGGCCCCGACAAAGGGCAGAAAAATAACCCAGAAGGTGATCAGCCTGAGTATGAGCTGAGCTTTGGAAGGCAATTGCAGAGTAATGATATCAATGCGCACGTGCTTGTCGTGAAGACAGGTCACGCCCATGGCCATCATGAAGTGGAAGCCGTAGATGTAGACCGTCATCTCGAATGCCCAGGTGGTAGGGGCATTGAAGACCTTGCGCATGACCACCTCGTAAAAGACCACGGCTACCAGGGGAACCAGCATCAGGGCCGTAAACCTTCCGATCGCCGAGTTGACGGCATCCACGGCCTGTACAAACTTTTTCAGCATGGGTAATATCCTTTCAAAAAGCCCCGCAGCATTGAAAGAGCTGCGGGGGTATAGCGGTTTTTATTGAAGCAGTTTTCCCTTGACCACGTCTTCCTGGGGCCAGGGGGCAATCCCTTTGCGCATTTCACGCCAGGGAGCATAGGCCTTCTTGAATTCTTCCTGAGAATCCAGGGCTTTTTTCACGTCCGGATTTTTTGCCTTTAAATCTTCCAGATATTTAAACGATACTTTGGCAAACTCCACAATGGTGGCATCATCCATGCTTACAAATTCAGACTTGGCGCCGATAATTTTCAAGGCCTCGATGTTAAGATTTTCCTGCCAGGCATTGGACCACAACTGGGTTTCCTTGGCGCAGATTTCCACAATGGCTTTCAGATCGTCGGGCAGTTGGTTCCATTTATCCTTGTTAAAGACCACATCAAACTGGCAGGAAGGCTGATGCACGCCCGGTTCGATCACGTATTTGGTGATCTCATGGTACCCCTGGGGAACGTTCGCTGCCGGTGAGCTGAACTCACAGCCGTCTATGACGCCGCGCTCCAGGGCCAGGTAGATCTCCGGGCCGGGAAGCGGGGTGACGGAAACACCGAGCTGGGTTAAAATGTCCATGTACCAGCCCACGGTCCGGACTTTCATCCCTTTGAAATCTTCCAGCTTGGTTGCTTTTTTGCTGGAGTGGAGACCCAGTTCCTGGCCGACATTGCCGCAGAAAAAAGGAACAAGGTTGTAACGGCCATAGAGTTCATCGAACATGGCTTTTCCGCCGCGTTCGTAGTACCAGATATTGTATCCTTCGTTGTCCAGCCCGTAAGGCACGGAAGCAAAGGCGACAAAGGCTTCGTTTCTGCCCTTCCAGTAACCGGACCAGGAGTGGAAGGCATCCAGGGTACCCTTGGATGTGGCCTCAAAGATTTCCATGGCCGGGACAATGGCGCCGGTGGTAAAGAGCTTGATTTCCAGGCGGCCGCCGCTGGCAGCCTTGACACTGTCGCAGAAATGCTGGGCAATGTCATGGAATAAAATCCCGCCCCAGGGATCACTCATGCGCAGGGTGTATTTTTGGGTTGAGGTCTCCCATTTCTTGGCAGACCATTCCTTAACTCTTTTGTCTTCACCGAATTTTTCGATTTTTTTGGGCTGGGCCGCTCCGGGCGCTGCGGGGGCAGCCGGGGGCTGTTGGGCCCATACGTTGACCGCGACAAAGGCCGTTACCATTAAAACAACGAATACTGCCACACTCAGTTTTTTCATACCATCTTCTCCTTTAGGGGTTAGGGTTGATACGGGATTTGAGGCGCGCGGCCAAAACCGGCGCCTCATAACTTAAGTTCATAGGGTTGTTTTTTCAGATAGAATTTTCCATCCGGGGTCTTTCCCACGATATCGCTTTGGACAAGATCATTTAGGGATTTGGGTCGCAGATCACGCAGGCCTTTGGGCAGGAAATCGGCTTTGGCATAGGCAAGGTTGATGGCGCTGAATGCATCCAGTGCCCTACGTTCCGATAATTCCTTGAGTATCCGGGTGCCTATGATACGCAGACGCCGGCCGACTATGATCTGGCTGAGGATAAAAGCCCCGATAAAGAAGACAACGCCCATCAGAATCTGTACGGTTGTTGTCATGTGGCGCCTCTTGAGACAGTGAGCTGCAAAAACGGAATCATGTTTTCCATCCTTATGGATAGTGTTGCAAGCCGGTTCATCATTGAACCATAACGATCTTATTGCAATTATCGGCTTAATTGGTAATACCACTAATATAAATAATTTTTATCTGTGTCAAGATAAAAATATAAAATAATATCAATGTAAATTAATAGACAATATTGGCATGGGCTAATGTATTTATAATTGGTCATACCAATTATTGTCCATGAATTGCCATTGACTTCAAGTTCAGTATGTGAGCACGCATCCGCCGTCAAACAGGAGATCTCCGCCGACAAGATACCGGCTATGGTGTGAAAATCCGAAAATGATCAGGTTGGCCGCCTCCATGGGTGTCATCATTTCCTTGATACGGGATTTACCCATCATCACGTTTTTAATCACGTCTTCTTTACTGATGCCTCTTTGTTCTGCCTGGGCCTCTATCTGTTTTTCGGCAAGCGGTGTTCTTACAAATCCGGTGCTTACGGTAAATGACCTGATTTCCCCGTTTCCTTCGGCAGAAATCGATTGGCTTAATGCCCTGAGCCCGAATTTGGTGATATTGTAAGCAGGTTTATTCATGGTGCAGATATGCCCGTGGATGGATGCCATATTAGCGATAACGCCGATACGGTCTGGACTTTTTTTCATGTAAGGGATGACAAGCTTTGATAACAAAAAAGGCGCTCTCAGCATCAATCTCTGCATGAGGTCATATTTTTCCATGGGAAAATCCTCTACCGAGTTGATATGCTGGATTCCTGCAACATTGGCCAGGTATTTAATCTGTCCAAGCTTTCCTGCCTCCTGAACCGCAGTTTGAATATCCTCATCATTGCAGAGGTCGGTTTTGATAAATACCATCTGGCCTCCTGAATCCCTGGCTATCTTCTGGGTTTTCCGTCCTTCGGTTTCATTGATATCAAGCCCGATGGTCATGAGCCTGTTTTTTGCAGCAGCAATGGCAACCGCTCTCCCTATCCCGGTTCCTGAACCTGTGACAATACAGACATTGGCTGTGTTGAAATTCTTATCATTAATCATAAGCGTTTCTTCATAATTGATTTCAGGCTCTTTGATCAACATATTGCTCTCCTTTTTAATATCCCGTAAGAAAGTGTTAAACTTATATCCGGCTTGCATCTTTATCAGCAAATTCCAGACCAGCCTGATTCACAATAATGTTTGTCATGCCAAGACTATTTTAAATGGATCGTATAAATATTTATTGATTGTTCTCGACTTTTATTTTTTTCCGTTCTATAGACAGAATAACTGTAGCAGTATTTATACATGTAGTATCTTTAATACAATGGTTTCATATCATCATTCATAAGGGGGAATCCGTATGACAGAAAATATAAGCGCAGGTTCCATACAGGAATTACAAAAAAAAATCGAACTTTATGAACTCATTATTGATCATATCCATGCCGGAATTCTCATCACGGATGCGGACGGGTATGTCACCCATTTTAACAAACCCTACGGGCGGTTCCTGAATCTTGATCCAAAGGCCCAGATCGGTAAGCATTGTACAAAAGTGGTCGAAAATACAAGAATGCATATCGTTGCAAAAACCGGAAAGGCAGAGATTAATAAATCACATCGCATCAACGGGCATGATATGGTTGTACAGCGGATACCCATTAAGAAAAACGGTGAAGTGATTTCGGTTTACGGCCAGGTCATGTTTCAGACTGTTGAAGAAGTAAAAGAACTTGCAGCAAAATTATCCATGCTCGAGTCAAAAGTTCAGTTGTTTGAAAAAGAACTCTTTGACCTTCGCTCGACCCAATATACATTTAACTGCATCATCGGGGAGAGCGATGAAATAAACCATCTCAAGGCTGAAGCCCGGAAGGCGGCATTAAACGATTCCAACGTTCTGATTACAGGGGAAAGCGGGACAGGCAAGGAACTGTTCTCCCAGGCAATTCACAATGCAAGCCAGCGAAGGCATAACCCCTTTGTACGGATCAACTGTGCAGCAATACCAAAGGATCTTTTGGAATCGGAGTTATTCGGATATGACGAAGGTGCCTTTACCGGGGCTAAACTTAAAGGCAAGCCCGGGAAATTTGAGCTTGCCCACACCGGCACTATTTTCCTTGATGAAATCGGTGACCTCCCTCTTGATATGCAGCCCAAGCTGCTTCGTGTCCTAGAAGATAAGGAATTCGAAAGGATCGGCGGAACAAAAATCATCAGATCCGATTTCAGGGTGATTTGTGCCACAAATCAAAAACTTGAAATATTGATGGAAAAACTTGCATTCAGAAAAGACCTTTTTTATCGTCTGAATGTCATTCCCATCCATATACCCCCTTTAAGAGAAAGGCAAAAGGATATCATCCCCCTTGCCCGGCATCTCTTGAAAAAGATGGCACTGGCTGCCAACCGCCCTCAGATGGGCATAGAGAAAGAAGCTGAAAGGGAATTGGAACGTTATGACTGGCCCGGCAATGCACGCGAATTGTCCAATGTCCTGGAACGTGCCATGTATTCTTCGGGAAACACCACCATTTACAAAGGGGATCTGCCCTTTAGCCTGGACTATGCCACACAGATCCAGGGAGAAAATATAGGGCCTGTTCTGAAAAACGCACAAAGCCAGGCCCAGGTAAAAATCATTTACCAGGCCCTTGCCAGGACAAATTATAATAAGGCAAAGGCAGCAAAGCTTCTCGGGATACACAGGACCCTGCTGTATAAAAAAATGAAAGAATACAATATCGGGCTAAAGCCTGAATGATCTTGCCGTTATTCTTTTTTTTCATTATCATCTGTTAAACCGTCAATCAATATTATTAGATCTTCTTTGCAAAAGATCTGTGAAAGCAGTATACACATCGTAATGTATATTAAAATTTGAGGGAAATGATAGGTTATATGATTCTATCAAAAATCCAATCGATTAAAAATCGCATTGTTGCCATTATCCTTTTTGTCTGTATGATAACCATGGGTACGGCATTTATCATAATCACCATCATGGATATCAGCCGGATTAAGGAAAACATGATAGATCATGCTTCTATTGCCGCCGGTTTGGTGGGCCAAAACTGTGTCAGTGCAATAGCATTCAATTATCCGGATCAAGCTGCGAAAAATTTGAAAGCGCTTAGTACTTTCCCAGGCATGGTGAATGCCTGGGTTTTTGATGCTAACAAAGAACTGTTCGCATCCTATCTGGATGGGGGGAAAATCGATCCTGTTTTTTTAAATCTGGCAAAAAAAACATATCAATATCAAAATGGTTTTCTATATTTAAGCAAACCGATTCATTACCAGGACAAAATTTATGGCATGATCTATCTGAAGATCAGCCCTGAAATCAAAAAAGAAATTTATTCAAGAATCATTGTTGTTACCATACTGGCTTTTGGCCTTATTTTTATGGCTTATTTACTGGCCAGATATTCGCAAAGGATAATATCCGATCCGATCTTGATGTTATCGGATGCAGCAAAAAAGATATCTGATGCGCACAATTATTCAATCCGCCTTGAAAATACCCATGAAGGAGAAGTCGCGATCCTTTACGATTCCTTTAACAGCATGCTGGAGACTATTCAAACCCGGCAAAATGAGAGGGATGCTGCTGAAAGGAAATATAAAGGCATTTTTAAAAATGCGGTTGAAGGAATTTTTCGAATCAGTGCTGACGGACGAATTCTCACGGCAAATCCGTCTTTTGCGGCAATCCTGGGATACCATTGCCCGGATGAGATTGTTTCGTCTGAAAAACAATCATGGTTTCCGGCTGCAAAAAAAGATAAAAACAGATTCATGCAACTGCTGGATAAAGAGGGAAAGATAGTGGACCACCGGATCCAGCTCTTTAAAAAGAGCAGGGATAAATTATGGTGTTCGATTTCAGCCAGCAAAATTCATAATGAAGAGGGAACGGGTTTTTATTATGAAGGATTTGTGATTGATATCACAGAACGTCTGGAAAAGGAAAATGCCTTAAGAGAATGGAGAGTTGCCAGGGCGGCGAACCAGACCAAATCGGAATTCATTGCAAACATGAGCCATGAAATACGAACACCCCTGAATGCATTGCTTGGATTCAGTGAATTATTATCTGCTGACATTAAAGACCCGAAACAGAAAAACTATGTTGAAATAATGAAAGCATCAGGGGAAAGCCTTCTCACGCTTATAGATGATATCCTTGACCTTTCAAGGATTGAAGCAGGTAAACTGGTTATTAAATATAGACCCATCAGCCTTAAAAAACTGTTTTCGGAAATAGAACATATTTTCAAAGAAAAAATCATCAATAAAAAGATTGACTACCAGATTGACCTGGATACCGATATGCCGGATTACCTGCTGCTTGATGAAATACGCCTGAGACAGATACTGTTAAACCTTGTAGGAAATTCGGTTAAATTTACTGAAAGGGGAAGGATCAAGCTAAGCGCTGAAAAACAGGATGTTCAAAATTCCGATACAATTGATCTGATCATTAAGGTGACAGATACTGGCATAGGGATCAGTAAAACGGATCAGACGGCAATATTTGATCCGTTCAAACAGGTGAACGGGCAGATAGACAGAAAACATGGCGGAGCCGGTCTTGGACTGGCAATCTCTAAAAGGCTGTGTGAAGCGATGGATGGGCAGATCAGCGTTATAAGCGAACAAGGTGCTGGCGCAACATTTGAGGTGCATCTTAAAAATGTCAGGATTTCATCAAATGATATCATCAGTGACAGTCAAATTGCATCTCAAGACAAGATTGATCCGACTTGTTTTGCGAAAAGGAAAATTTTAATAGTTGATGATATCGCATCTAATCGTTTTATGCTTAAAGAACTTCTGATCAGATGCAATCAGGATGTTTTTGAGGCCTGTGACGGGAGAGCTGCCCTGGACATGGTAAGGGAAAACCCGCCGGACATCATTCTTATGGATATAAGGATGCCCGGCATGTCAGGAAACCAGGCGACCCGGATACTCAAATCCGATCCGGACACAATGCATATTCCGGTTATCGCGTTTACAGGGGATATAGTGGCAAAAAGCAGGGATGGTATCTTAAAGGCAGGATATGACGGATATCTGACCAAACCGGTAAAAGTGCAGGAATTGGTAAGTGAATTATCAAAATATATCAATGTGGCCTGTATCGGACGTGAGGCCAAAAAAAAGACACGAGCACTGGACTTCTTTACAAAAGCGGAGGTCTTAAATCCTGAAGGGCTTATCCTGAGCTTGACGAACGAGATTTTTTCCCAGGGAGAGAAGCATAAAAACTCGATCATCATCAGCCAGGTGAAAAATTTTTCAGAAACACTATGGCAGTTGGCAAAAAAACATCATGTCCGACCCCTTGCTGATTTCAGCAGAGAATTGACCGAATGTGCGGAACTTTTTGATGTAATCAAAATTGAGGAAAAAATTGAAGAACTGCCTGGCTTCATTAATGAACTGATACAAAAATTATAAGGGAATTGAAATATAAAGCAGATTAAGAGAATATGGAAGCATTCCAAACGAGGGTTGGCAAAAGGAGGCGCTTATGTGTTGCGAAAAGAATACACCTATCTCAAGTGAAATTCTTGTCGTGGACGATGTTGCCCAGAACCGGAAACTGTTGACAGGTCTTCTGACAAAACAGGGATACCGTGTCCGTCCGGCCTCTGACGGCGCTCTGGCACTTAGGTCAGCCGTCCTTAAACCGCCCGATCTGGTCCTGCTGGACGTGATGATGCCAGGGATAGATGGATTTGAAACCTGCCGCCGGTTAAAAAATGATCCAGCCACACGGGACATCCCAGTGATTTTTATGACTGCCTTGAATGATGTCCAGGACAAACTAAAAGGATTTGAAGCCGGTGGTGTGGATTATATTATAAAACCGTTCAGTAAACCTGAAGTCATTGCACGTATCAATAACCAGTTGTCCCTGTTCAGCCTGAAAAAAAAGCTTGAAGAAAAAAATTATCTCTTGCAGCAGACTGTAGATAAGTTGACAGACGCGCTGGCAGAGATAAAGACACTTCAGGGGGTTATTCCCATCTGCTGCTCATGTAAAAGAATCAGAGATGAAGAAGGGGTCTGGGAGCCGCTCGAAAAGTATTTCAGTACACATACCGACGCTGTTTTCAGCCATGGCATCTGCAGGGAATGTACAGATAGGTTATATCCTGAAATTCAGATCCCTGACGATTAGGACACTCCCTCGATATTTTCCAGCAGTGATAACAAGGAAGCATAATCCAGGTTGTCTGCCTTTTTTTTCAAAACAAAGGCCAGTGAGACATCCTGTTCGGCGATCCGTTCCACAATCCCGGGAACGCGGGTCATGTCCAGCTCCAGAACGGCGGTGAAAAGTTCATCACGCAGCCTGACCGGCAGTTTTGCCAGTCGCAGGCTAACTTCCTCTGCCTGCAGCTCAACCCGTGCCTCTGGTTCAAGTTTTGTCTTATCTACGGTCTCAAGCCTGAGATGCCTGGCCATGACCTGAAAAATATCCGATTCCTGATAGGGTTTGCCCACAAAGTCATCATACCCTGAGTCCAGGATTAATTCCCGCTGACTTTCAAAAACGTTGGCTGTTAATGCTGCAATTTTAACTTTTTTTCCCCCTGGAGCCTGTCTAATCGCCCGGGTTGCCTCCAGGCCGTCCATGACAGGCATCCGCACGTCCATCCAGATAAAGTCTGGCCGCCATTGTTTGAAAAGCGCCACTGCAATTTCACCATTTTCAGCCGTCCGCACCTTAAACCCGACATGTTTAAGAAGCTTTTCCATCAACATCCGGCTTTCCGGCATATCATCGGCTACCAGGACACGAAAAGATCTCCGGCCAGGCAAAAGCCCGATAACCCGATCCTGGCGGATATGATCAAGATCCGGTTCCATGCATTCCCGGACATGGATTTTAACGCTGAAAAGACTGCCTTTCCCAACCTGGCTTGTGACCGTGATATCCCCGCCCATCATGCGCGCATACTCCCGGCTGATGGATAGTCCCAGTCCGGTTCCGCCCTGATAGCTTCTGCCTGCGGCAGCCTGTTCAAAATAGACAAAGATCTTTTCAAGCTCATCTGAGGCGATGCCGATCCCGGTGTCTGCCACGTCCATGGACAGGCAGATTTTTTCATCATTTGTTTTTTCTGCCGCCACCCGCATTTCGATACCGCCCCTGTCTGTGAATTTGACTGCATTTTCCAGCAGGTTCACCAGTATCTGGCGGAGCTTGCCAGCATCTGCTTCCACATAATGCGGAAGCAGTCCGATCCCGCTGAATTGAATGGACAGATGACCGGCATCGGTTCTGATCTTAAACATCCCGTACAGGTCCCATAACAAGGTGTGAAGATCAAAGGCAGAGGGCGTCAGCACAATATGGCGGGCCTCGATTTTAGATATTTCCAGGACTTCATTGATGAGATTGAGCAGATGCTCCCCGCTGCGGTTAATGATGTTAAGGGAGGCACTCTGTTCAGCCGTCAAATCCGTATCCTGCTGCATCCATTGAGAATAACCCAGAATGGAAGTCAGCGGTGTGCGCAATTCATGGCTCATATTGGCCAGGAATTTACTCTTGGCCCGGCTGGCGGCTTCAGCCCGTTCCTTTGCACTGAACAGTTCTGCCGTCCTCTCTTTTACAATATCTTCGAGATGGCTCAAATGTTTGATCAATGCTTCCTCAGCCTTTTTTCTCAGGGTAATGTCAAGAGCTGAGATCAGCACTTTATCGAGACATTGTTCATGACCCGGCGCCACTGCGAATCGAATAGCCAGCCAGGTCTTATCCCTTTTTGGCACTGTCAGGGCCGTTTCTCCTTCGAATTGCAAACCTCCTTTTGAAACCGTTGCCAGTACCTGTTTTAAAAAGCGGGATGACAAGGAAATGACCGGCAGCTGCGAGATAAAATCCGCTTTGTCCCTGCACTGCAGCAGATCCAGACTGGCTTTATTGACATCCACAATCCTGACCTTCCGGATGCAGGTGTAAACAGCTTCCGGGTGGGCGCTAAAATAACGATCAATATCTGCCGGCGGCTGAAACTCCTTCAAATATTGGCTGACAAGGGAGAGGTCTCCCTCCATCAGTGATATGGGAGAGTGATCAAAGAGTGCACGATAATGTATTTCGCTTTGCCGCAGTGCTGTCTGATGCGCTTGAATTGTGCGGTTCATATGGAGAAAATCGGCTGCCAGGCGGTCCAGTTCCGCAAACTCGACCGGGATGGACTCAATGGATTTGACCTGATCGAAATCACCGGCAGCCAATTCATCCAGGCATCGGCTGAGTTGCTCCAGCGGAACAACCACCTTTTGTTGCAGTTGTCTGCGAAGCCGCCAGATCACTATCAGCCAAATTGACAGCGATAGAGAAAACACCGCAGCAGTAATCAATAAATAGGGGATCAGCAAAACCCCCAGGTTGATTTGTTCTATTACAATCCAGTCTACGTTTTTAATATGCGCTGAACATCCTAAGACCCATTTTTCTTCATGTATGTAAACCATGGCGCCGTTTTTATGCCGGCCCCGGGAGAATATTGCCAGATCCCTCATATTGGTCTGTTGCCTGACAAGGTTATATACCGGATGGGCCAGTACGGTTCCTGACTGGTCAAGAATAAAAATTGAGTTTTTTTTAAGATTGCCTTGTCCCTTTGCAATTTCGAACTGAAACGCACCCAGGTTTAAGGATCCTGCCACACGTCCGCCCCGGGAAAGTGATTTGACAAGATAGACCGTTGGATCACCGGTTCGAAGTGATACAAAGGGACGGGAAATGGTGATGCCTTTTTTCCCGGCATCCTGGAAATCTGACAGATTGGACATATCCATGCCCACATAGGCTGGATCATAGGGCGCTATCAGTTTGATCCTGAGGGATTCATCCAGATAGTAAATCGTCTCAAAATGTTTATAGGACTCCCATGTGCTTTGCATGAAAGCGCCAATATTGCCGTTTGCCGAAGCATCGGCCGATCTGGCCATGGCGTCCAGTATCCGGCTTCCCTGATCAAGATGGAGTTCTACCATCCGCGCAATGGAAGCCACGGTCTGCTCCTGCTGATTGATCAGGGCCCGAATCCCCAGGCAGCCCATCACTCCTATTCCAAGTATCCCGACGGTCAGAAGCGGAATAAAAAGACCGCACAGCACGAGATTCGATACCAACCTGTTGAGAAAAGGAGATTTTTCTGGAATCATCATTTGCATCTGCCTGTTTCATATCAGATCTTATATCGGATTCTATATCAGGGCATGCCAGAGTCAATCCGTTTAAGATCGATAAATTTACCCTTATGGACAGCACCAACATAAAACGGTCGTATCACATCCCCCCATTTGTCCATGGAGAAAGCATCGACCAAACCGGAAAAATTTTTTATCTCTGACAAGGCCTTTCGCAGGCCTTCGGGTTTTCCCCCTGTTTTCTCAAGGGCGGCGGCCAGGACTCCGGCAGCTTCATACCCGAATGCCGCGCCAAAGGAAGGGGCACGCCCGTAAGCGTTCTGATAGAGCTTTTTGAAATTAAGCAGGGTTTCTTTCTGGCTATTCAGGGCGTAAGCCTGCTCGATTTCCATCCCTTCTACCGCCCGCCCGCCTTTTTTAATCAATATCTCTGTCTGAGCCCAGGCAGAGGTAAACATGGGGATTTTCCAATTCATCAACAACATTCTCTGGGCAATAAATGCGGTATCATGATCTGAAGCCACGATGAGCAACCCATCCGGGGCTTTGGTGTGCAGTCCGGATAAGAGGACGTCATAGTCAGGCCGGGCAGAGGAAGAAAACCAGATTTCACCTGCAATATCACAGCCCATGGACAGATAGGCCCTGCAAAAAGAATCCCTGTAGGACCGGCAGTAGGCTGTGTTATCTGAATCATACATCACGGCAAGCCGTTTTATGCGGCGATCCTCACAAATATGCCTGGCAAAAATATCCCCCCGCCTGTCATGGGGAGGAATAACTCGGAAAAAATAATCATCAAGGCCTGCCAGATCCTGGGTGGTTGCCGTGGGACTCAGCATGACCACATGGGCTGCATTGATCAGCGGCACGCCGATAATGGTCTGAGAACTGGTTGCATGTCCGATGATAGCGACAACGCCTGCCTTTATCAATTCCTGATCAGCTATTTTTGCTCCTTCAGGCGTACCAAGGTCATCCCGGATCATCAGCCGGATCGGTCTGCCTGCAATCCCGCCTGAGGCATTGATGTGTTCAACCGCCAGCAGAACCCCGTTACGCTCCTGAACCCCCAGCTCTGCCTGCCTGCCTGTAAGCTGGCCGGCAAAACCGACCGGGATATCGCCATTATTGCCACAGCCATATAGTAAAAGAGCTGCGATAGAAAGCGGCAGAACGATCAGGGCAGCACAGCGCAACAGATTTTTCATTAAACCGTGTCCCATTCTTCCATTCTCCTTGCCGGATTTAAGGAGTCAGGCCAGATAAAGATCATCTATCAAAAGCTGCAAAGCCTGATAATTACCGGCAATACCAGCACAATTCCAAATCCTTAAGAATAGTTGATGACGTAAGCTGATGTTTTTCCAATACACGATGGGCCTCCTTTGTAATATGGATTACAATTCTTACAAACTGTAAAGAATCGCTTCCTGTTCGTCAAGGATTTCATCCAGGATATGGCTGTTGGTCATGGGGTTCATCATCACGGATCTTAAGACCACGACATTGTGGGGATCAGCCGGGGAATTTCTGAGCCGGGTTCTGGAGACAAAACTTTTACCAGCCTCCCTCTGGATTCTCTGGATTTTGATATTGATCTCGTCCAGGATGGCATCCAGTTCCTGCCGCTCTTTTAAATCAGCAATCTCTAGTTTTTTCCGGATATCCGGCGGTATCAGCCTGTAGGTCAGGATATTTAGTTCAGGTTTTGTCACGAGCTGGAAAAGCGGTCTTTTTTTAATTTTTTTGGCAAAGAGTTTTGCCGTTTCAATGCCGTGCTCGATCATCAGGGCATAGCCTTTTGATCCCATGATCTTGAGGGCGCTGTCAAGGATCAGGGAATTGGCTTCCCGTGACCCTTCAAGGGTTTTGATGCCAAGATCCACGCTGCCGGGCCGGATCACGTATCTGGCATGGTAGACAATGGTGTCAAGGGCTTTGGGGTCCTTGAAATAGACCATGCCCGAACTCATGGGCATGTAAAACTGTTTGTGGCAGTCAATGGTTACGGAATCAGCCCGTTCAATGCCTTTTAAAAGATGGCTGTATTTTTCAGATAAAAGCACTGGCCCGCCCCAGGCCGCATCTATGTGAAAATGGATGTGATGCTGTTCACAGATATCGGCAAGCGAGGGCAAAGGGTCAATGATACCGGTTTCCGTAGCACCGGCAATCCCGATAATAGCCATGATTTTTGTTTTTTTATCAGCTGTCAGGTCTTTTATTTTTGCTTTCAGCTTTTTAAGATCAATGCTCCGCTTTGCATCCACATCAATGGGGATGACGTTCTGGTTGCCAAGACCCAGGATGCCTGCCGCTTTTCTCAGGGAATAATGACCCCGCTTGGATACCAGGATCACCATTCTTTCAAGGTCATGGGCCATCATGGCCGCATGGAACCCGTTTTTTTCAATACTTTCAAAATTGCCTTTGGGCGGGAAACAGTGATTTCTTGCCACCCAGAGGGCTGTGAGGTTGGCCGTGGTTCCGCCGGATGTGAAAACACCCAGCGAAGTATCGGCGTTCTGGACATGTTCAAGGTAAAAGGATTCCTCAAGATTGAAGATCATGCGGTGGATTTTGGCAAGGATCTGTTTTTCAAGAACCGACAATACCTTGGAAGTTTCAAGCTTGATGACATTCTGGTTCAAGGCAGCGGTAATGGCTTTCAAATGAACCATGAAAAAGGGGATGGCAGAGGTCATATGACCGATAAAATATGGGGAAGCCACATTGACGGCCTTTGGGGCAATTTCATCAATGATGTCCTTGATCACGTCGGCAAGTTTTTTCTTAGGTTCGGTATTGATTTTTGTGTCGGTAAAGTCTTCGGCGAGTTTGATGAGGCTGATTTCTTCAGTAACCCCCACATGCGTGTTCAAAAAATCATGAAGCCCGAACAGGATCTGTTCCATATATTTTACAAGGGTGTTTCTGCTTTTTTCATCTTCAGGCCGGATAAACACCCGGTGAAGGGTGTTCCAGTCAGCAACAAGAGATGAAGATCTGTCTTTTGTTCCGGTCATGATCTGTATCAAAGGTCTCCTATGTGCTTTATTATGAACCCGTTTTTTTGATGACATGTATCACAAGAATAAAGAGGGATACACCTTTTTTTGTTTTTCTGGGGAAATTTATCTTTTAAAAGCGGATGAAAGCCTGTAAATACTTAGAAAAAAAGAAAAGGAGAAAATCATATGGATCTTCATCAGACCGATATCCTGACAAAAATATCCAGGTACAATCTCATCAGAAACGGAAGAATGATTTATATCGATGTCCACCAGAAAATCCAGGGCAACCTTGCAGGCAAATATGTGGCTGTGCCCAACCTGGTGAATATCGTTGCAAAACCAGAACATCAGGGTGCAGGAGAGGATGAACAAAAAGCCCTGGAAGACTGCCTTAAAAAAATAAAAGGCCTTAACCTGGAAGACCTTTTCCCCACAACTGTTCCAAGAAGAAATACGCTCAAGGACAATTAAATAAAAAAAGCCTGCTGCGGTTAGACCGCAACAGGCTTTGAACGGGCTAAACCGTTTTAACCCCTAAGCTTTTCACCCATTTCAAACCCGAGATCCAGGGCTTTTTTATTCATGTCCATGAAATCCTCGGCAATGGTCGTCTCCAGCACCTTCAGGATGGAATCCGGTTTGATGAGTTTTGAGACCCCGATCAGGGCGCCCAGTACGCAGATATTAAATACAATGGGCTTGCCGATTTCCTTCATGACCGTGTCATACATGGGAAGGTTGATATGAACGGCATCCACCTTTTTTTCAACGGCAACATATTTTGAATCCACCAGGAGAAGGCCTCCGGGCCGGATAATGGATGCAAATTTGTTATAACTTTCCTGGGTCAGGCTGATCAGGATATTGGGCTGGACCACTTTTGGAAAAAAGATTTCCGTGTCGTCAATGATGACGTCGCTCCGGGTGGAGCCCCCCCGTGCAGCCGCTCCATAGCTCTGGGACTGGATGGCATTTTTGTTTTCATAAATCACCGCAGCTTCTGCAAGGATGATGGAAGCCGTGATAATGCCCTGTCCACCCGAACCTGAAAAAACCAATCGTGAACGTTCCATCATGCTTTTCCTTTCATTGCGGTTTGGATGATTTTGTCATAGGCTTCACAGTATTCAGGGACATCTGTCTTTTCAACAAAAATACCCCTCTGGATCAGGTTTGGATTATCTTCCAGTTTTTTGGAGCCGATTTTAACCGTATTGTTCTTATAGCCTTCCATCATCTGGATGGCATCCCCTTCCTTGTTTTTCCGGCCGTAATAGGTCGGGCACTGGGTCAGGATTTCCACAACCGAGAAGCCTTTGTGGGTGATGGCTTTTTTCAGGAGGTCTTTGCATTCAATGGCATGGAACACCGTGGATCTTGCCACGAAAGTTGCACCTGCACTTCTGGCCAGATCTGCAATGTCGAATTCCCGGTCAATGGTTTTATAAGGTGCTGTGGTGGCTTTTTTCCCGCTGCCGGACAGGGGTGAGAACTGGCCGCCGGTCATGCCGTAAATCCGGTTGTTCATGACAATGGCGGTGATGTCGATATTTCTTCTGGCCGCGTGGATAAAATGATTGCCGCCGATGGCCAGGGCATCCCCGTCACCCATGGGGACAATAGCTTTCAGCTCGGGTTTTGACAGCTTGACCCCGGTGGCAAAGGCCAGTGCCCGTCCGTGAATGGTATGAAGCGAATGAAAATCCACATATCCTGAAATCCGGGAAGAACAGCCGATGCCGGACGTGATGACAATGTCGTTCTTGTCCAGGCCCAGCTCATGGACGGCCCTGAGCAGGGATGAGAGCACAATACCGTGGCCGCATCCAGGACACCACATATGGGGGAAGAACCTTGGCCGGATATAATCTTTAAAATCAAATCGTTCTTTTGTCATATTATACACCTTTCCCCTGGATCATTCTTAAAAGGGTTTTGATATCGCTGGGTGAGATCAGTTCTCCGTCCACCCGGTTGGCAAGAAATACATTGTGCGGATTGTCCACGGCATTTTTTACCTGGGTGACCACCTGGCCCATGTTCATTTCAACCACAATGACTGCTTTTGCACCGGCACATTTCTCCCTGACGATATCGGCCGGGAAGGGCCACAGGGTCTGAAGTTCCAGGACGCCTATTTTTACCCCGCGGGCCCTCCTGTTTCTGGCCATGTGAACGGCGGACCGTGCAGAAGACCCGTAGGAAATCAGGATATAGTCGGCATCATCCAGCCAGTATTCCTTATACATGGCAATTTCATTAACATTGTTTTCGATTTTATCGACCAGGTGCCGCAGGAGTTCAGAAACGATTTTAGGATCATTGCTCGGGAACCCCCACATGTCATGGAAGAGGCCGGTTACATTGTACCGGTGCTCCCCGCCGAAATCAGACATGGGAAGACGGCCGTCTTCCCTGGGGAGGTAAGGATGATAATCCACCCCCTTTTTGACTGAGGTCCTAAGCCGCTCCACCACAGGGATTTCTCCCTGTTCCGGGATCACGAGTTTTTCCCGCATATGGCCGATGACTTCATCCAGAAGGAGGATCACCGGGGTCCGGTAGGTTTCCGCCAGGTTAAAGGCCTGTACCGTGATATTGAATACATCCTGGTGATTGGAAGCGGTCATGGCAATGATGGCATGGTCGCCATGGGTTCCCCACCGGGCCTGGTTGATATCTCCCTGGCTGACATGGGTGGGATTGCCTGTGGAGGGGCCGCCGCGCTGGACATTGGCAATGACGCAGGGGATTTCCGCCATGCAGGCATATCCGAGCGCTTCCTGCTTGAGTGAAAACCCGGGACCCGAGGTGGCGGTCATAACCTTATGGCCTGTGAGGGATGCTCCTATCACGGCCCCCATGGAGGCGATCTCATCTTCCATCTGGATGAATTTCCCGCCTTTCTGCGGAAGTCTTGATGCCAGATGTTCCGCTATTTCCGTGGACGGGGTGATCGGGTATCCGGCAAAAAAATCCAACCCGGCATAGATGGCGCCTTCCACGCAGGCTTCATTGCCCTGGATAAATTTGATATTGTTTTTATTGTTCATTTTCCCCATCCTGTTCTATGATTTGTATGGCCAGGTCAGGACACCTGAGTTCGCATAACCTGCACGCAATGCAATCTTCAGGCCGCACAGCATCAGCTTTTTCCTGTTCGTCGAATGCAAGAACTTTCTTTGGACAGAAATGAATGCAGATGCCGCACCCTTTACACCATTCTTTGTCTATTAAATGTTTGACTGTTTTGCCTTTTTCCATAATATCCTCTTGGTTAGATAATCACTATCTACTGATTTAAGGCCTTTCATTAAGTGGTTTTTTATCGTATGTCAAGGATAACCGTTATTCAACTGAAGCAGATTCATTGTTTTTTATTCCATAAAAAAAAGCATGCAAAAAAAGCAGGTTACGGAAAAGTTGAATGGTTGGGCCTTTTCATGTTTTCATCCTTGAAAATGACCTTTGTCTGATTTTAAAAAAAATTAAAAAAACGATTAAAAAAAAATTAGCTCTTATGAATTAGCTCTTATATATATTGGTTTTAAAAATAAGTAATTTTTTATGGATAATTGTAACCAATTGTTGTATTCAACATCATGTCTTCAGAATTTATCACCATTTATATTGATCGAAATCAAAAAATTTCTTTATTCAGGCAGGTTTACGAAAAGATCAGGGATCATATTCTGTCCGGATTCCTCAAACCCGGCACCCGGCTTCCTCCCACAAGACGCCTGGCAAAGGAATTAAATTTGTCCAGGAATGTTGTCATGGAAGCTTATGACCAGCTCCATGCCGAAGGCTATATTGAAAGCAGCCAGGGGTCTTATACACAGGTGGCCAAAAACACTTGTTATCATGGGTATTCATATAAAACGCCGGCAATGGCAGGACCGGAAAAGAAAAAAGCCGGTTATGATATTGAATTTAAGACCGGTATCCCTGACCTGAACCTGTTTCCCAGGGCTGCCTGGGGGAAATATCTGAAAGCGGCAGTCATGGAGGCAAAGGATGCCGAGCTTTCCTATTATGAGCCAGAGGGCCATTTGGGGCTTCGGGAGGAACTGTCTGCTTATTTGTACAGGGCTAAAGGGATTAAGGCTGATCCGTCCCGGATTGTTATCACAAACGGTGCCACACAGGCGCTTTCACTGGCTGCCGGGATATTGCAGAAAGAGCATTGTGAAGCGGTTATTGAAGATCCCGGGGGGTATGGGGTGATTCAAATCCTTGAGAAAGCAGGGTATCGCCTGAATCCGGTCATGACCGGCAGTAAGGGGATTGTTCCGTCCGGTATTAAGATGACGCCGCATATCAGGATGATATATATTACCCCATCCCATCAGTTTCCCATGGGAAGCATTCTGCCTGCGGCAAGCCGGATAGAGCTGCTTCATCTGATCCGGGACAGGGATATTTATATTATTGAAGATGATTATGACAGCGAATTCAGGTATGATGGGCCGCCGATTCACCCGCTGAAAGCCCTTGATCCTGAAAAGGTGATCTATCTCGGGTCCTTCAGCAAGGTTTTAAGCCCGGCGTTGAGGATCGGGTATTCGGTCCTGCCGGCGGCACTGGTGGAACAATTTAAACAGAAAAAACATTTTTCCGATGCCCAGTCTCCCATGATGGACCAGATTGCCCTGATGAAATTTATCAAAGACGGCCTGTTTGAAAACCATGTGCATAGAATGAAAAAGGTTTACAAAAGAAAAAGAGATGTCCTGGTCAATGTGCTGCTGGAGGAATTCAAAGACAGTATCCGGATTTATGGTGAAAATGCAGGCCTGCATCTTGTCGTAGAGTTCAAAGAGACCATCCTGCCGGTCAACGGCAGGTTTGAAGTCTGCCATAACGGGGTGTTTATCCATTCCGTGGAAAAGCATTGCCTGGAAAAAGGCAGGCATAAAAATCAATTGATTTTCGGATATGGCAATCTTTCGGAACAGGATATTGTTTCAGGTATCAGGAAATTAAACGGATTTAAACCATATCGGGCAGATCTGTAGGGAACAACAACGCATCCCTATGTCGTTGCGGCAGCGATTGATTATTTTAAAGAATGCAATGCCGCCGAAGCAGCGGTGGGTGAAAGCCCGGTCACCGGTGTGCATATGCCTGAAGCATATGGCTTTGAACGAGATCGATCTGATTTTTTAAAGGTCTTTTTAAGCCCCATCGACCCCAGACAGCCCTTAAATTCAATATGCCTGTTTTATATCAGTCAGTTACGTTTCTGATACCTTGATAAGACCGGGGTATCTTTCCCCAATTGCCGGACACAGGCTTTTTGTGTGTTAATGATGCATGCGGTGTCTTTTCATTCATTTCACGCATTCCTTGAAAATGGTCATGTTTAAAAAAACCTTTTTACAAAGATGGCATATAATTTGCTCTTGTTCTGGCAAATTGCGGCATTGAGAACTTTTGATGGTGTGCGTCAGGAAATGTCTGACTGGTCAGACAGGGTTCTTAATAATAATTTTTAAACAGCTAAAGCGAAATACGTATGTATGAACATCTTTTTTCTTCATTGAAATTGGGGAAGACAAAATTGCCGAACCGGATTTGTCTTTTGGCCCACCGGACCAATTTCGGCAGGGGCGGTGTTTTAAACGACCGTCATATTGCCTATTATCGCCGGCGTGCCCAAGGAGGATGCGGATTGATCATCGTTGGCGAGCTGGCTATTCACCAGAATGACCGGCCCTGGGAAAGCCTTATTGATTTACAGGCCCCGGGAGTTACCAAAGATCTGCAAAGACTCACGGATGCGGTTCATGAATTTGATACCCGTGTGTTTGCCCAGTTAAACCATCACGGATTCCAGAGCAGCGGGCATATTACCCGCAAACCCGTATGGGGGCCTTCGGCTGTGTCTGATATCGTGTTTGGGGAAACCTGCAAACCCATGGAACCCGAGGATATGATCGAACTCCTGGATGCCTTTGGCAGGGCGGCCCAGCGGGTGAAAGAGAGCGGGTTTGACGGCCTGGAGATTGACATGGGGCCGGAATCCCTCTTGAGGCAATTTTTATCTCCCATCAGCAACCACAGGAATGATGAATATGGTGGAAGTTTGGATAACCGGATACGTCTGCCCTTGCAGGTGGTGGATGGTATTCGTAAGGCTGTGGGTAAGGATTTTACAGTGGGTGTCCGTCTTTGTGCAGATGAAAAGTTCTGGAGCGGTATTACTCTTGAAGAATCCTTGCCCATGGCCAAGACCTTTGAAAATACAGGGCAGATTGACTTTATTAACATAGCTGTGGGAACCTATTATAATCTTCACATGATCATGCCCTCGGATCATGTCTTAACCGGGTTTACCATTGAAACGGCTGAAGCTATCAAAAAAGGGGTAAACCTGCCTGTATTTGCAAGTTACCAGATCGGTTTTCCGGGCATGGCGGAAAGCATTATTGCTGAAGGTAAAGCTGATGTGGCAGGCTTTGTCCGGTTCATGATCTGCGACCCGGATATGGCCATAAAGGCCAAAGAAGGCAGAATCCAGGACATCCGGTATTGCGTCAAGGATAATAAGGGATGCATCGGCCGCTTGAACCAGTCAAAGACCCTGGGTTGTATTCAGAATCCCGGGGTCGGCCATGAACCCCTTAAAGGAGAAGACACCCTGACAACCGCAATAAAAAAGAAGAAAATAATGGTTGTCGGGGCCGGGCCTTCGGGTATGGAAATTGCCCGGGTGGCGTGTGAACGCGGGCATACGGTGGCCGTCTATGAAAAAGAAGATGATGTGGGCGGCCAGGTCAACCTGATCGGGAAACGCCCCGGCCGTGAATCCATGCCCAATGTG
>Ga0156388_1243_pt1 | contig 24620 bp, 19 predicted proteins | sample RifOxyA3_FD_108032 | JGI IMG/M metagenome (GOLD analysis project Ga0156388, IMG submission 108032) | Desulfobacterales bacterium RIFOXYA12_FULL_46_15
CCGAAAACCGCCACAATAATTGAGAACGGCAATGAAAAGGAAATTTCCATTGCCATGGTTCAGGCAAATGATATCCTGGTGATCCGGCCCGGGGAACGGATACCGGTGGATGGGGTGATTGTTGAAGGGGCCTCGTCTGTTGACGAATCCATGCTCACCGGAGAGTCCATCCCGGTGGACAAGACCGTAGAGGGCAGGGTCACCGGCGGAACAGTCAATGGGGAAGGACTTTTAAAATTCAGGGCCACGGGTGTGGGTAAGGATACGGTGTTGTCACGGATCATCCGGATGGTTCAGGATGCCCAGGGCAGCAAGGCCCCTATCCAGGCCCTGGCCGACAAGGTGGCCGCGGTTTTTGTGCCTGCGGTCATAAGCATTGCTTTGATCACTTTTTTCATCTGGTGGGGAGTTACCGGTGAATTTGTCCCTTCAATGATCCGGATGGTGGCGGTCCTTGTCATTGCCTGCCCCTGCGCTCTGGGGCTTGCAACTCCGACAGCCGTCATGGCGGGTACAGGCAAAGGAGCTGAAAACGGTATCCTGTTCAAAAGAAGCGAAGCCCTTGAAAATGCAGCCAAGCTTGACATCATTGTGATGGATAAAACCGGGACTCTTACCCTTGGAAAACCCGTGGTAGTGGATGTTATCCCGACTCAAACCTCTGGTCTTTCCCCGGACGGGCTTCTGATTCTTGCCGCATCCCTGGAAAAAGGGTCTGAGCATCCCATCGGCAAAGCCATTGTAAGATTTGCACAGGAAAAAGGCCTTGCCCTGGGTGACCCCATGAATTTCAAGGCCCACAGCGGTTTGGGAGTGGAAGCAGACATTGAGGGCGGGCGTTTCAGATTCGGCAAGCCAAAATGGTTTGATCAAGAATTCAGTATGAGTGATGAGGCCGGGAAGATAATTCTTGAACTTCAGAAAAAAGGAAGAACCGTTATGGCGCTTGTAAAGGACAGGGCAGTCCTGGGTGTGGTGGCGGTCTTTGATGTGCTGAAACCTGAATCCCGTCAGGCGGTAAAAGAGCTTCATGCTGAAAACCTGAAAGTGGTCATGCTCACCGGTGATAATCTGGAAACGGCAAAGATTATTGCTGCTGAAGTCAATGCCGATGAAGTGGAGGCAGAGGTCAGGCCTGATGAAAAATCCGACCGGGTGAAACAGCTTCAGAAAAACAACACCCTTGTGGGAATGGTGGGGGACGGCATCAATGATGCCCCGGCCCTGGCCCAGGCTGACATCGGCTTTGCCATCGGCACGGGAACGGATGTAGCCATTGAAACCGGGGATGTCATCCTTTCCGGCGGAAATCTGACCGGCATCCCAAAAGCCATCAAAATCAGCCGGAAAACCATTGCCACGATCCGGCAGAACCTGTTTCTGGCATTTGTTTATAATATCATCCTGATCCCTGTTGCAGCCGGAATCCTGGCGCCCTTTGACCTGTTCCCGGATTTTTTAAGACAGCTTCATCCGATTCTGGCGGCACTGGCCATGGCAGCCAGCAGCATATCGGTTGTCACCAACAGCCTGAGGTTGTATAAAGCAGATATATCATAGCAAAGATCATGATCAAATTTCTATAGAGGACATATGGAACCGGTGGACAAAAGTTCAAAACAGGAAGAAACAGAAAAATCATCCGCTCAACTGTACCAAAAAAGCCGTCTTGCCCAGAAACGCCTGAACGCGATGCTGACATTCCTTCCTGACCCGGTGTTTGTCTTTGCCCTTGATAATACGGTTGAATATATAAATCCGGCCTTTGAGAAGGTTTTCGGCTGGACCCTGACTGAAGTCAAAGGCAAGAATATCCGGTTCATCCCGGACCATCTTATCGGCCAGGCCAAACAGGGGATGAAAGGTTTGTATAATAACCGTTCGGTTTATGATTTTGAAACCCAGAGATATACAAAAGACGGGCGGATTCTGGACATTGTAATCAACGGCTCGATTCTATATGATGAGCATGACAATCCAGCAGGCCAGGTGTTGATTCTGAGGGATATGACCGTTGAAAAACGCATGGCCAAAACCAACCGGATCATGTTCCGGATCTCAAAAGCCCTTCACAGCTATGAAAAACTTGGGGATCTGATCGCCCTGATAAACAGCGAAATCAAGGAACTCATTTCCGTAGAAGGAGCTTTTATTCTCCTGGTAGATCGGAAAAAAGACCAGTTTTATTTTTTTTCAGCCCAATACCGGGATAGGGAATCGGAAAAAAAATTCAAGAAAATTAAATTTCCGGCTGACCAGGGGGTTTCCGGACAGGTATATAAAACCGGTGTGCCGATGATGATTCCGGATGTGTCACAGTGCTCTTTTTTCCTGAGACGAGTGGATGAAGAGACTGATCTGGTAACCAGGAATATGCTTACTGTTCCCATTCAGCTCCAGGACAGAACCATTGGTGTTGTTGTGGTTGTGAATAAACTGTATGGCGGATTTGACGCAACGGACATGGATCTTTTAAGCATGGTGAGCAGCACCATTGCCCTGCCCATCGAGAACACAAGGATCAATGAAGAGCTGAGAAAATCCTATAAGGAACTCAAAACCTTGAACCGGGCCAAAGACAAAGTCATCAACCACCTTGCCCATGAATTGAAAACCCCTGTTTCCGTGCTGGGTGCATCCATTACGCTTCTGTCAAGAAAACTGAGAGCCATGGGCATGGATTCCGATTCGGTTGAAAATATCCTGACCCGGAGCCAAAGAAATCTTCAGCGAATCCTTGATATTCAGTATGAGGTTGAAGATCTTTTAAGGAAAAAAGATTACAAAGCCTATCATATCCTGACCCGGCTTCTGGATGCATGCCGGGACGAACTCAGTTCGCTGATTGAGCTTGAAACGGAAAATAAAGATATTTTTCATCAGGTTCACAGCAAGCTGGAAAACCTTTTTGGCCCAATGGATTTCAAATCCAGGACCATACGCCTGGCCGACTATCTGACAGAACGGATCAGCCATCTCAGACCCGGGTTTTCCCATCGCAATTGTTCTTTAGCCATAAAGATTGAAAAAACAGGCCCGGTCCATATTCCTTTAGAAATCCTTGATATCATCACGCAGGGGCTGATCCGGAATGCCGTTGAATACACTCCGGACAGCGGGAAAATTGAAATTATCCTTAAACCCGTAGAAAATCATCCCGAACTGATCGTTAAAGATTATGGGATCGGCCTGACCCGGGAAAAGCGAAGGCTTATCCTTGAAAATTATTTCACCCCGCCGGAATCCGCCAATTATTCAACGAAAAACCCCTACGATTTTAATGCAGGCGGCAGGGGGTTTGATCTTTTAAGAATCAAAATTTTTTCCGAGCGCTATAATTTTACCCTACGCATCGACTCGTCCCGGTGCCGGGCCATCCCTACAGATATGGATTCCTGTCCTGGCGATATCAGAAACTGCCCTGCCTGCACAAAACCGGAAGACTGTTTTTATTCCGGGGGAACAGCGGTTCATATCAGGTTTGGAAAGATCTGATACGGGGCAGGATCGGGTGCGCCATATTTATGACGCATGGGAAGATATTTCCTTTTAATAACCAATGATAAGATTCTTAAAAAAATATTTAACTATTTGAATTTTAAGCATATTCAATTTATATTGTCATCAAGGCACAACTATTGCTTTATTCCCTGTCAGGACCTTATATGAACTGAAATGAGGGGAAAAAATGAAGCAGACAATGGGGCACTTATCCGGAAAAATAACAGCATTGTTTTCCATGATCTTTAATACAGCAAAAAAACAGGCAGATCATAAAAAACTAACCCAGCATATCCTTTTATTAAATAAAAAACAGTCCCCGGTCGACATTATCAACGAAATGGCCCTTTGTCTGAAAGATATACTGAGTTACAGGCTCTTTGCCTTTGTGATGAAAAAGGAAGACGGGGCTGATGTCTGGCTTGACCCCAGGATGTATAAAAAATCACTTGAAGAAATTATCCTGAAAGACTTTGGCATTAAAAGCAAAGACGGGCTGAATTACCTGAATCACCGGTTTTATGATGATGAACCTGAAATATCCTTTGATATGAAGGACCTTTTATATTATGAAATCAGTGAGGAAGATTCAAGTTTCAGACTCTATATGCTGGCTCAAAAGCATTTTTGTTCCTATCATGATGAAATTGTGAATCTGATTCTCCAGGGCGCTTCCGTGGCACTGACCCGGCAATTGAAAATGGAAAACTTGAGGGATGCGGCGGTTATTGATTCTTTGACCGGATGCTACAACAGAAGGGAATTTGAAAATCAACTCAACAGGCATATTTCAGGTGCCATACGGTACAGGACTAAATTATCTGTATTCATGTTTGATCTTGATCATTTTAAGGAAATAAACGACACCTATGGTCACCCGGCAGGGGATAAAGTCCTGCAGGAAGTCACCGCCATTGTGAAACAAAATATGAGAACCGGAGATATCCTTGCCCGGTACGGCGGCGAAGAATTTATTGCCGTCCTTCCGGGAGCAGACAAGATCAAGGCCATGGAACTGGCAGATCGTTTAAGGGCCAAGATTGAAGGAAAACTTATTCTGCACGGTAAAGACAGGATAAAAGTCACTGCCAGCTTTGGTGTAGCTGAAATGAACCGAAATGCCGACATGGGAAAAATTATCCAGGATGCCGATACCATGCTCTACAAAGCGAAACTGAACGGGCGAAATACGGTAATGCCGGGAATAATAAAAATAGTACCGGATGATGGCCCTGGCATATTAAGCAAAAATGTAAATTAGGGTTTTTTTCTTAAAAAAAATTAGATTGTCAAGCACCGGCTTCCTTGGTAAAGGTGTATGAAGCGGGTTTTAAGGCATCCGGAATTTTTGAGGGAAAAACATGAGCACCATTCAGGCACTGGTTAAGGGAATAAAGCTTCTGAAACCCATTCCGCCTGTAATCCATCAGATTCTTGAAGTTGTTGACAGGCCTGATAGCTCCATGGCCGAGGTGGCCAATATTATTCAATATGACCCGGCGGTCACTGCCGGGGTTTTAAGAACCTGCAATTCAGCTTATTTCGGACTGAAACATCCTGCCGAATCCATCAGGGATGCCGTGAGTATTCTTGGTATGGACCAGGTTGTTCAAATCGTATTAATGAAATCCGGTGTAAGGGCGCTGTCCGGGAAACAGGAAGGGTATGGCTTGCATGAAGGCGCTATGTGGAAATATTCCGTATCCTCGGCATTGATTGCAAAACAGATAGCAAATAATCTGTCCCTCAAGAATAAAAATATGATTTTTACGGCAGCTCTCTTAAAGGACATTGGGAAAACGGTTCTGGACAGGTTTGTCCTGGATTCTTTTGAGAAAATCTCTGCCCTGGTGATCAATGAAGGATTGAGTTTCCAAGAGGCTGAGAAAAAAATCATCGGCGTGGACCATACTGAGCTGGGGGGTATGATTGCAAAGATGTGGAAATTTTCCTCCAGGATGGTTAAAATTATCCGGAATCACCATCTCTCAGACGCCTCCATGGTCAAGGACAAGGAAATCGCAACCGTTTACCTGGCCGATTGTATCTGCATGATGATCGGTATCGGGGTAGGGTCTGACGGACTTGCATACCGGTTTAACGAACAGGCCATGAAAGAGCTGGGCATGGATGCGGATGACATTTCAAGGGTTATTGCCCGGTTTGCAGTCAATATGCAGGAAGTTGAAGACCTTTTAAAGGTGGTTTGACGAGAGTGGGTTTTACCCTGGCGCATGGAAGACCATGAAGAAAGCGATTTCATGCCCTCCATGGTCTTTATGACTATAATATAAACCCGTTGATCCGGTTCTCTAAATTTTAAATTTTTCAGTCATGGCCTGCAATTGAAGCATGACGTCATTGAGAACGATTGCTTTTTCTTTAACGGTTGAAGACAAGCTGTTGATTTCCTGGGAGGCCGTCAGAACATCGCTGATCTCCTGAGCAACCTGGCCGGATACTGTGGAACTCTGGCTGACATTGATATTGACTTCCTGGATACCCTGGGAAACCTGACCGATATTTTCCGCAATGGCATTGGTGGTAGTGGATTGATGCTCAATGGCGGCAGCAGCTTCATTCACAAAATCATTGATCTGGTTTATGATTTTGGTGATGTCCTGGATTTCGGTCACAGCGCCACCAATCTGATCCTGGATTTCCTGGATATTTCTGGCAATATCTTCTGTCGCACGGGCGGTCTGCCCTGCAAGTTCCTTGATTTCATTGGCCACTACGGCAAAGCCCTTCCCGGCTTCACCGGCTCTTGCCGCTTCAATGGTTGCATTCAGGGCCAGAAGGTTTGTCTGTGAGCTGATGCCGTTGATCGTGTCGGTTACTTTGTTAATGGCTTCGGCAGCCCGCCCGAGGTCGCTGACCCGTTTCGATGTCTGCTGGGCTTTTTCAACAGCCTTGTTTGTGATGTCACGGGTATGGTTGGAGTTCTGGGCAACTTTTTCTATATTTCTGCTCATATCCGTTGTGCCGTTGGCAACGATTTCAACATTGGTGCTGGCCTGCTCCATGGCTGCGGCCACGGAATCCATATTCACACTCATTTCCTCTGCGGCAGAGGCCACGGTATTGACTTTTGAAACGGTTAATTCCGAGCCCTCCGTCATTTTATCTGAAATCCGGTTTAATTCTCCGGACGCAGAACTTAAGGTATGGACCCCTGAATTCAAATCCCTGATCATCTGGGCCAGACCCTTCACCATTTCATTCATGGAATCCACAGTATCCTTGATGGCATCCTTGGCATCATAGGTAAAGGTGTGCTGGAAATTGCCCTTTGCAACCTCTTTGGCAAGGGTGGCCATGCCGTTCATATTTTTCATCAACTGCCGGTTCATGAACCCAATGATCAGTACGCCGATGATCAGGGCGATCACCCCGCTGATGACGGCTCCGGTAAGAATCTGCTTATTGATGCCTGTCATAAGCTCACCTTCAGATACTGCCACAACAAAATAAATATCCCAATGCTGGAAATATGTGGCATAGGCATAATAGTTTTTTCCGTCATGTTCATATACGGCAAAACCTGATTTTTTGTTCAGGATGTCTTTTCCGTTTTTAAAATCCTGGACTTTCATGGATTCATAGGCTTTGTCCGGATGTATGAGGATCTGCCCTTCCGAGTTGCTTATAAAGGAGTATCCGAGTCCCCCGACATTCACCTTTTTGATCAGTTCAACAAGGTCGGCGGTCAGGATTTTGCTTGTGATTGAATAGGCACCGACGGTCTTTTGTTCCAGGCTTTCTTTAAACGGCTGAAGATGCTGCATGGACATCTCAGGCCCTTTTTTTGTAATAAACATATAAGGCTTATTTTCCACCAGTGATTTGTAAATTTCGGAATCAGCCGTATAATATTCGCCAACGGATCTTGATTCATCTTTGTTTTTAATGCTTGAGGAAACTTTAACCAGTTTATTGTCATGGAATTGGTATATGGCAATGTCTGATGTGCTGAATCGGCCTATTTTATCAACAGTCACAAAATTGGCGGTTGCAAATTCAAGCCCGAAAATGATTTTCGGAACGGTCATCTTTTCCTTTGTTCCGGTATTGATGTTATACACATCCAGGTCAGCGGTTCTGGCATTGACCACCATGATATTCCCGGCATTCATGCTTTCGGAAACCAGGGCACCCAGATCGGATTCAATTTTTTCTTTTTGAAGGTTGTATTTCAGCTGGATGGTTTTTAAAAGAACATCGGACACGTTTTGAATACTGGTCTGTCCTTTGGCAAGAAATGAGTTTTTGCTCTGATAAAAATTGACAACCGCAATGATTAGAATGGTGAGAAAGATAATTCCGATGGAGCCGATATAAAGCTTTTTATCAAAACCGATGGATACCATATTTTTACTCCTTGTCTGAATCAGTGACCAATTGACCCTTGCATTGGTGAGGCAAGGCTAAAGCACGCATTAAAAAAGGGACCAATACCTTAAATCAAAATTTATATTAAGCTTGAAATTTTATAATTTCAAGAAAAATATAAAAAGCCAAATCACAGCCTGACGGGAATATCCCGGTCTGCCAGATATTGTTTTACTATCTGAATCGGTACTTCTTTCCTGTGAAATATCCCGGCTGCAAGGGCTGCTTCTGCATCAGTCGTCTCAAACACCTTTGCAAAATGATCCTCACAGCCTGCCCCGCTTGACGCAATGACAGGAATTGACACAGCTTTTTTAACGGCATCGATGAGTTCAAGATCAAACCCGGAATTGGTTCCGTCCTTATCAATACAGTTGAGAAGAATTTCTCCTGCACCCAGTTCCTCACAGACCTTTGCCAGGGTAACGGCATCCATATCCCGGCCTTCCCGGCCACCGCTGACCGTGCATTGATACCAGCAATACACTTCATGATGAGGGCCTGGGAACCGGGTCCTCATCACATGGTGGTGTTTTGCCTCATCCGGTGATGCCACATAAACCCTTCTGGGATCAATGGAAACAACAACCGCCTGGTTTCCGTAAACCCTTGATATTTGTTCAATGGAACTGGTTCCTGTCTTTTTCTTTGTTTTCACATAATCTTCTGCAATCAGCACGGCATCACTGCCGATGGAAACCTTGTCCGCCCCGGACCGGAAATACTGTGTGGCCACATCCAGAGCCGTATAGGTTTTCCCCCTTTTGTCCGTATAGTCGCGGATACCGCCGCCAATGGTCAAGGGGACAAACACATTTTGGCTGGTCCTTTCAAGAACCTCGATCATGGGCATATCTTTTAAAGGAAAATCCCTGAACCCGGTTATATTGAGAAACGTTATTTCATCGGCTCCTTCTTCATAATACCGCCTGGCCAGTTCCACCGGTTTTCCAAGATTCCTGACATTGCCCTCCTGCCGCACATCATACTGATCTCCCTTGGTGACAACAAGATCCCCCTGGTCATTGGTTCGCACATCCAGGCAGGCGATAATTCTTTTTGAAAGCCCTTTTCCCCTGATATCGACATCCCTGCCGGCTCTCAGGTCTTTTTGAGTCATGAAATTTTCAAGCAGCCTTATGCCGGCATCTCCGCTTTTTTCCGGGTGAAACTGAGTACCGATGATACTGCCTTTTTGAACGCTGCTGACAAAATCATAATCATAATTCGTGGTTGTGAGGATGACGGATTCATCTTCCGGTACCACATGATAGGAATGAACAAAATAAAATTTGGTATCAGCACTGATACCCTTAAAAACAGGGGAGTCTTTTTTCAGGTTCACGCCGTTCCATCCGATGTGGGGGACAGCAAGCCCGGTTTTAAAACGCGTGACCCTCCCTTTGAAAATTCCGAGACTTTCATTGCCGGAAAAATCTTCTTCACTGCCCTCAAAAAGGGCCTGCATCCCCAGACAGATCCCCAAAAAAGGCCGATCTGCCTGAAGATATTCCCTCAGAGGCCGGACATAATTTTTCCGGTTGAGAATTTTTATCATGTTTTCATAATTGCCCACACCCGGGAAGAGCAATTTTTCAGCATCCAGTATATCAGAAGGCTTCTTGACTTCTTTTACTGTTCCGCCCAGTTTTTCGACGGCATTCACGATGCTCCTGACATTCCCTGCACCATAATCCAGAAGGCTGATGATCATATTGTAGTATCCTTTAACAGTCTGATAAATAAGGGTCTATTGTTATCATTCAATACGGTTTTTAGAAAGCAAAATATTTATTCTCTTTTAATCAATCCTTTCTTGCAAAAATCCCTTGCAAGTCTTTTCTGAAGCAGACAGCACTGAACCTTGATTTTTCAAGCCGGCTTATTGTGTTCATGATAAACCGGTCATTGGTTTTGATTTTTTTCGGGCTGCCAGTATAATGAAATAATCTTGCCTTAGGTGCCATGACCCGGAAAAGTGCATCATAAAAGGGTTTTCCATAAAGGTCCCCGGTTGCTGAGGTAAATCTCGGGGGATCATGAATTACACTGTTAAACAGGTTGTCTTTAAAACCTTCAATATACCGGGTAACGTCTTCATGGATGAAATCGATCCTGTCCTGATCCATTTTACTCAGCCATGGATTCAGGCTGCGGAGTTTTATCACTTCATGGCTTTTCTCTGTTGAAACCACTTTTCCTGCCCCGGCTTTTACAGCAAAGAGGGCTGAATACCCAAGACCGCCACAGGTATCAAGAGTGATATCATCCCTGGTAACAATCATCCGGGTTTTTTCTTTTGCATCCACCAGGGGGTCAACCTCTTTTGACCGGTGCATCTTGATTCCGTCGATCTCAAGGATGGGCGCTGTTTTGGTGGGAACAAGCTTATAATAGGCATTGCTCCGGATTTCAAGAGGGTGCAGGGCATTCTCCCGGAATAAAAAAATCCGATTTTTTACAGAGGAAATTGTCTCAAGCGTTTCCCTGTCAATAAACAGGGAGGGGTAAAGGATAAGCCGGTCTTTTTCAATCCGGCACAGGGTTTCGGTCAGGTTAAGGTCAAGGGACAGCCGGATTTCATTTTTTTTCTTCTGCATAGCCTCAAGAATGCAGGCCACAACTTCAAAATGAAAAAAAAAGGAAGGTTCCGTCATTTAAAAATCAATACTGCCGGGAGTTCTTGGAAACGGGATGACATCCCTGATATTGCCGATACCGGTAATCATCATTAAAAATCTTTCAAACCCCAACCCAAACCCTGAATGAGGAACAGACCCATATCGCCTGGAATCCAGATACCACCAATAATTTTCCAGGGGCAGGTTCATCTGTTTCATTCTCCCTTCAAGCACATCCAGCCGTTCTTCCCTCTGGCTACCGCCGATGAGTTCACCGATTCCCGGCACCAGGAGATCTACGGCAGCCACTGTTTTTCCATCATCATTGACCCGCATGTAAAAGGGCTTGATCTGTTCGGGATAATCTGTCAGAAAAACCGGTTTTTTGCAATATACCTCTGCCAGAAACCGTTCATGTTCGGATTGGAGATCAGTACCAAATTCGACCGGGAACTCAAATACCTGTCCTGATTTTTTTAAGATATCCACAGCATCTGTATAAGTGATCCTTGCAAATTCCGAGTTCAGAATGACATCTATCCTTCTGGCAAGGGTTTTATCCACAAAATTCATGAACAGCGCCATATCTTCGGCACATTCTTCCACAGCATGCCGGGTCAGGTATTTAACAAGCTCTTCCCCATGATCCATATTGCCTTTTAAATCGCAGAAGGCCATTTCCGGTTCCAGCATCCAGAATTCAGCCACATGGCGGCTGGTATTGGAATTTTCCGCCCTGAAGGTCGGTCCGAAGGTATATACGTCCCCAAGCGCCATGGCAAACATTTCAGCCGACAATTGTCCGGACACGGTCAGATTGGACTCCCGGCCAAAGAAATCAAGGCTGAAATCCATTTTTCCCATCTTTTTAACGGTTTCAGGATCAAGGCTTGTGACTCTGAACATTTCCCCGGCCCCTTCGCAGTCAGACCCCGTGATCAACGGTGTTGTCAGATACCTGAATCCTTTTTCCCTGTAAAATTTATGCACGGCCCAGGCCATTTCCGATCTGAGCCGGAAGGCTGCCCCGAATTTATTGGTCCTGGGCCGCAGGTGAGCAATGGTTCTTAGAAATTCATCGGAATGCCTTTTTTTCTGGAGGGGATAGGATTCCGGCGCAAGGTTGATAATTTCGACATTTTTTGCTTTGACTTCCCATTTCTGTCCTTTTCCCGGTGATTCCGCAAGCGTTCCCATAATTGATACCGAACTTCCAGTGATAATGGTTCCGATATCCGGATAATTGATCAGATCCTTATCCGCAATAACCTGGATGTTCGAAAGACATGATCCGTCATTGACTTCCATAAAAGAGAAGTCCTTTGAATCCCGTTTTGTTCTGACCCAGCCTTTGACAAGCACATCTCCGGGGGATTGTTCAAGTATGAGCAGCGCATTGATTTTGGTTCTTTTCATTGCTTTATCCTGGAAAAAATATTAAATTAAAAAATTTGATTACACCCTATAACAAAAAGGTTTTTTTATAAAAATCAGTATCATGCACAAGCAAAATTATCAAGACATCCTTTCAAGGGTTCAAATGCCCACGCAATATGTCGGTAATGAAATCAATACCATCAGAAAAGATCTCAAAACCGTGGACCTTACTTTTGCCCTGGTATTCCCGGATCTGTATGAAATAGGAACCTCCCATTTCGGGCTCCAGATATTATATTCCATTTTAAACAGCCATGAAAAAATAGCAGCCGAGCGGTTTTTTGCACCTGCACCGGATATGGAGGCCCTTCTTTCTGAAAAAAAGATACCCTGTCTTTCCATGGAGTCTAAAAAAGAGCTGAAGAGTTTTGACATTATCGGTATCAGCCTTCTTTACGAACTGAATTTCACCAATATCCTTACCCTTCTGAGCCTGTCTTCCATCCCGTTTTATTCAAGGGACCGGGAAGGTGCATTCCCCCTTATCATCGGCGGCGGCCCCTGTGCATTTAATCCGGAACCCCTGGCCGACTTTTTTGATGCCTTTGTAATCGGGGATGGAGAAGAAGTTTCAATGGAAATCGCTGACCTTGTCATGGCATTCAAAAAAGAAGGGGACGGCCAAAAGAAAACATTGCTGAGGCTCCTGTCAAAGATAGACGGGGTATATATCCCTTCCTTTTTTACACCAGTCTATGATAACCTTGGCCTCCAGAGACTCACCCCTTTGTTTGAAGATTATCAGACCGTCAGACGGGTGTTTTTGCCGAGCCTGACCAAAGAGAGCTTTCCCGTTGCCCCGATCATTCCTTTTGCAAAACCGGTTCACGACCGGCTAAGGCTTGAAATTGCCAGGGGCTGTTCAAGGGGCTGCCGGTTCTGCCAGGCCGGGATGATTTACCGTCCGGTCAGGGAAAGATCATTGGAAGACCTGATCGATATTACAACGACTTCCTTAAAAACAACCGGGCATTCCGACATCTCCCTTTTATCCTTAAGTACCGGGGATTATTCAAACCTGCCGGAATTGATGAAACGTCTGCATGCCATCGGGCAGGAACACTGTAATGCCATCTCCCTTCCTTCCATCAGGGCGGAAAAACTGACCCCGGATCTCATGCAGATCATAAAAAAAGTCAGGAAAACAGGCTTTACCATTGCACCGGAGGCCGGTTCCCAGAGATTAAGAGATATCATCAATAAAAACCTGACCGAAGACAGCATCCTCTCGGCTGTTGAAAATGCAATGAATCTGGGTTGGAAAAATATTAAGCTCTATTTCATGCTGGGCCTGCCCTTTGAAACCCAGGAAGATATTGAGGCCATCTGCCACCTTTCAAGACGCCTGGCGTCTTCCTATGCCAAGGGTAAAAAAACCATCAACGTGAGTACCACCTGTTTTATTCCCAAGGCCCATACCCCGTTTCAGCGATACCCGCAGATTTCCCTCAGTGAGGCCAGGGAAAAACTGCAATATCTCAAAAGCAATCTTCGGCACCCCAAGATCAACCTGAAATGGCAAGGTCCTGAAATGAGTCTTCTTGAAGGAGTCTGGTCAAGGGGGGACAGGAGGTTGTCAAGACTTCTGGTGTCTGCTTTTGAAAAGGGATGCCGCCTGGACGGCTGGACGGATAAATTTGATTTTTCCTTATGGCAGAAAGCTTTTGAGGAAACCGGGATTGATCCTTTATTCTATACATCCCGCCAGAGGGACGATGACGAGCCGCTTCCCTGGGACCATATTGATTCAGGCATATCTCCCGGGTTTTTAAATAAGGAATTTGAAAAGGCAAAACAAGGCTCCCTTACCCCGGACTGCAGGGACAATGACTGCACAGGTTGCGGGATCTGCGATTTCAAAACGATCAGACCCGTGCTTTATGACGGGATTTTCGATAGCCGTGAGACAGCCTCCCTTCCTCCCCAAGATCAAAAGAGGCTGCCGGAAGATGCATTTACCAAATTTGAACTTTCATTTTCAAAACTGGATGAAGCAAGGTTTTTTGGCCATCTTGAGTTGGGCATCATTTTTCAGAGAGCTGTAAAACGGGCTGGATTAAACACCAGATATTCACAGGGCTTTAATCCTTTGATGCAGATTTCCTTTGAAAATGCCCTGCCGGTCGGAATGGAAAGTGAAGAAGAAATTCTTTTTATTTATTTTGAAAAAAAAATGACTCTGGTCAACATCGTTGATTTATTGAACAAGGAGCTTCCGAAAGGACTTTTCATAACCGGGTGTAAACACTATCACCGGTTAAAGAATGGAAATGAAAAGCCGGCCCGATACAGCATCCGGATTTCGGAAGAATGCTTTGATAAAGAAGAAGTGGAAAGGTTCTTGCAGCTATCAGAATTTGTTGTTCAGGATTTGAGCAAAAAGGGAAAGACACGGACAACGGATTTAAGAAAATCCGTTGAAAAAATATCGTTTATTAATCCACATACTATTGAAATGATATTGAAACGCTATAATGAACGGACCGTAAGACCCATGGAAATTCTGACAAATTGTTTTAAACTGGATGAAAAAGCCATGGCCTCTGCCAGGATAACGAAAATGAGACAAGGATAGATCCATGTTAAAAGAGCTTGTTGTAAATGCCGCCCCCCATGAAACCCGGGTAGCACTACTAGAAAACGGTACGGTTGTGGAGGTATTTATTGAAAGGCAGGATGAAACCTCCATTGCAGGCAATATCTACAAAGGCCGGGTTCAACGGGTTTTACCCGGGATGCAGGCCGCCTTTGTGGATATCGGGTTTGATCAGGCGGCATTTATCTATGTAGACGATGTGCTGGATACGGCAAGCCATGTCATATACCGGGAATTTGAACAGGGTAATGACGGGGAAGCGGATGCAGAACCAGGCGAAGCAGATATGGAATCCGAAAGCATGGCAGAAAATCTGCCTTCCTGGAAAGCTTCCATGAATCATGATTGTAGCATTGAGGAACTGTTGACGGAAGGTCAGGAAGTTTTGATCCAGGTTGCCAAATCCTCCATTGGAACCAAGGGGCCCAGGGTGACGACCCATATTTCCCTTGCCGGCCGTTATATGGTGTTGATGCCCACAGTGGATCATATCGGTATTTCAAAAAGAATTGAAAATGACGCCGAACGTATCCGTCTGAAAGACCTTTTATTGTCTATCCGGAAAAATAAATTCGGATATATTTTAAGAACCCAGGCTGAAGGAATTGATGCAGATACGATAACAAAAGAAATTGAATTTTTGACCAAAACCTGGGAAGCAATCCTGGCCAAAATCAAAACTGCACCAGCCCCCTCTCTTATCTATAAGGATCTTACCGTTACATTCCGGGCTGTAAGGGATCTTCTGGCAAATGAAGCTGATAAACTCATCATTGATTCAAAGGAAGAATATGAAAATGTTCAGAGATTTTTAAAACGGCTGATGCCTGATGTTAAATTGTCTGTGGAACTATATGAGGGAAGGGAGTCTGTTTTTGATGCCTATAATATTGAAGGGGATGTGGCAAGAGCATTAAAGAAAAAAGTTTGGCTCAAATCCGGAGGATATATCGTCATTGAGCAGACAGAAGCATTGGTGGCCATTGATGTAAATACAGGCCGCTATGTCGGCAAACACAATTTTGATGAAACCATTTTAAAGACCAACCTGGAGGCGGTGAAAGAAATTGCTTACCAGATAAGGCTCCGCAATATTGGCGGGATCATCATCATTGATTTTATAGACATGAAAAAAGAGCATCATAGGGAAAAGGTCATGGCCCAGATGAACGAAGCCATGAAAAAAGACAAGAGCCAGACCAATATCCTGCCCTTGACTGAGCTTGGACTCGTTCAGATGACACGAAAAAGAATCCGGCGCAACCTGACCCGGACTCTTTGCGAGCCCTGCTTTTATTGTAATGGTGACGGGCATCTTCTGTCCGGAAAATCCATATGCCATAAGATTTACAGGGATCTTGTCACTGAGGCGGCCGATATCATGGGTAACCGGTTTACGGTTAAAGTTCATCCGGAAATTGCCCAGTTGCTCCACGGGCGTGAAAAGCACCTGATCTCATCCCTTGAAAAACAGTTTTTAAAACCCATTGTCATTTATCCTGAACCCAATTACCACATCGAAGAATACCATATATTTGAATCCCTGATAAAATAGGACCCGGCAAAATAAGAAAGACTTGATGAATCAATAATTCTCAGGGATATAAGGAGATAAATAAATATGCAGAAGATAAAAATGAAAACCGCGCTGGTTGAACTGGACGGCGATGAAATGACCCGGGTTCTCTGGCCGGTTATTAAGGAAAAACTCATCCTGCCCTTTATTGAGCTGAAAACCGAATATTATGATCTTGGGATAAGGAACAGGGATCACACCGATGATCAGGTAACGGTGGATGCAGCCAATGCAATAAAGAAATATGGAGTGGGTGTAAAGAATGCCACCATCACCCCCAACCGGGAGAGGGTGGAAGAATATGGGTTGAAAAAACAGTGGAAAAGCCCCAATGGGACAATTCGTGCCATGTTGGACGGGACCGTTTTCAGAAAACCCATAATCGTAAAAAACATCAAACCCTTTGTAAAATCATGGAAAAAACCGATTTCCATAGGCCGGCATGCCTATGGGGATGTTTATAGAAATGCAGAGATAAAAACACAGAAAGGAGGTAAGGCGGAAATTGTGTTTACGGATAAGCTGGGCAATGAGACAAGGCAGACCATCATGGAATTTTCCGGCCCTGGTATTATCCAGGGAATGCACAATACCGAAGCCTCAATTGCAAGCTTTGCAAAGGCCTGCTTTGAATATTCCCTTGAAGAAAAAATCGACTGCTGGTTTGCAACAAAGGATACGGTTTCAAAAATTTATGATCAGACATTTAAAACTATCTTTGAAGACATATATAAAACTGAATACAAAGAAAAATTTTCTGCAGCCGGGATTTCCTTTTTTTATACCCTTATCGACGACCTTGTGGCCAGAATCATGAAAACCGAAGGCGGAATCCTCTGGGCGTGCAAGAATTATGACGGGGATGTGATGAGTGATATGGTGGCATCGGCTTTCGGATCCCTTGCCATGATGTCGTCCGTGCTGGTCTCTCCCCATGGATATTTTGAATATGAGGCTGCCCACGGAACCGTTCAGAGGCATTATTACAAACATCTGAAAGGGGAAAAAACATCGACCAATGCCGTTGCCTTAATTTTTGCCTGGACAGGGGCACTGAAAAAAAGGGGGGAACTGGACGGACTTCCATTGCTTTCAGGTTTCTCAGACAGGCTTGAAAAACTAGTGATTGAAACCATTGAGGACGGATATATGACAGGGGATCTTGCAGCCATATGCGAGCCAGGTGCAAAAAAGGTTCTTGATTCCATCGAATTTCTCGATGCCCTGGCAAAAAGACTTGAACATGGATATTCTGAATAAAACAAATTAAAAAGAAGAATCAGGCCAGGTTCATTCTTGACAATTTTAATAAAAAACGATAAAGTCCTGCGTTTATGGTGGTTTGCAGTATTGAAGTTAACATATGGAAATATTTAGTTAAGGATTGATCATTTATGAAACGAACATTTCAACCCAGCAACCGGAAAAGAGTTAGAAAACACGGATTTCTTAAGAGAATGGCCACACCCGGAGGAAGACGGGTCCTCAATGCCAGAAGGGCCAAAGGAAGAAAAAGGCTTGCCGTTTAATAAAGGGAATGATTGACTAAGTTTTGTTTGCCAAAAAATGTACGGCTCCTGAAAAGAGCTCAATTTCTAACACTTTCAGAATATGGGAAAAAGGTACATACGGACAGCTTTATAGCAATTGTGCTTAAAGGAACTGCTCAAAACAATCGAATTGGCATTACAGTATCAAAAAAAGTAGGAAATGCAGTAGAGCGCAACAGGATAAAAAGAATTATTAGAGAATATTTCAGACATAATAAAGAGAATATTTCAGGACCAAAGGATATTAATATCATTGCAAGGAAGGGTCTGGCTACGCTATCCACTCAGCTGATAATCGGGAAGCTTGATAAACTTTTTACAAAAATAGCATTGTATGAATCATGAAAAAGCTATTATTGATATTTATTAAATTTTATCAATATTTTATATCGCCTTTTACAGGCAATAACTGTCGCTATTACCCGACGTGCTCGGCCTATGCGGTTGAGGCGGTTGAAAAATACGGCAGCCTGAAAGGTGCACTTTTAACGGCAAAACGAATACTGCGTTGTCATCCGTTCCATGCAGGGGGATTTGATCCGGTTCCATAATTTATCCGAACGTGCGGTGTGTTTCCTCTTCTAATATATAGTACCTTTGCAATATATTTAAGATTTAGGAGAGAAAATGGATGAACAAAAACGGTTAATACTCGCTGTCGTACTTTCTGTATTAGTCCTTGTCGGATATCAGGCATTTTTTGTAAAGCCGCCTGATCCAAGCAGCCTTCCACAGGAAGTTCAGACCCAGGGTGAAGTTCAGACAAAAGACGGGGAAGCTGCTCCGAATGTTTCAGAATACAAGGCAAAAACTGATGTCGCACCTGAAACCGTTGAACCCCAGAAGAAAAATTACCGAACCATAGCCATTTCAACACCGTTGTACCATATTGCCGTTTCAGAGGCCGGGGCTGCCGTAAAAAGCTTTGAGCTGAAAAATTATTATCAGACAAACCAAAAAGATTCTCCGTTAAAGCAATTGGTGCCCAAAGAGCTTAATGAAGGCGTTCTTTCCTTTGATCTTGAAAGGCAGTCTGTTCCAGGGCTGAAAAATGCCGTATATACAGCAAAAACCGATGATGCCGAAATCAATGTCTCCCAAGGTGAAAAAAACCTGGAATTTATTTTTGAAACACCTGAGGGAATCGTGGTTAAGAAGATTTTTACTTTTAAAGCCGATTCCTATCTGATTGATTGTGATATCATATTCCAGAACGGATCTGACGCGACTTTAAATGATACCCTTGTGGTTTCCATTCCCGGTATATATAATGAAGAAGTCAAGACCAGATCCAAATTCGCTTTTGAAGGCCCTTCAGCGTTTATCGGCAATGAATTTACCGAAATCAATCCCGATGACATTAAGGAAAAAAATACATATATAGGGAAAATAGACTGGGCCGGTTATTCGGAGCGGTATTTTTTTACAGCCTTGATGCCGAAACAAAAAGACGGCGGGAGCCCTGCCGATGCTAAGCTTTTTCTTTCCTATGACAATGACAGGGTTATAAGTCATTATATCCGGAAAATGGAACCACTGGATAAGGGCCTGCAAGGCAAATACTCATTTGTTTTCTATATGGGGCCTAAAAGCCACAAAGTTCTGAGCAAATATGACAACAGCCTCAAGGAAGCGGTCAATTTCGGGTTTTTCAATGTAATCGCTAAGCCGCTTCTGATCGGCATGAATTTTATTCATGATATGATTCCCAATTATGGGGTTGCCATAATTCTTTTGACCATCATTATCAAATTAGCGTTCTGGCCCCTTGGCACAAAAAGCTATAAATCCATGAATGAAATGAAAAAAATTCAGCCGCTGATGATGGAACTCAGGGAAAAATATAAAGATGACAAGCAGAAAATGAACCAGGAAGTCATGGGGCTTTACAAGACCTATAAGGTTAACCCGGCCAGTGGTTGCCTGCCCATGCTGGTCCAGATGCCGATTTTCTTTGCCCTTTACAGGATGCTTTACCAGGCTATTGAGTTGAGGCATGCACCCTTTTTCGGGTGGATGACTGATCTGGCAGCCCCGGAACGACTGTTTCATTTTAATTTTTCAATTCCGTTTATGGACGCTCCCCATGGTATCCCGGTGTTGACACTTTTAATGGGAGCCTCTTTTTTGTTGCAGCAGAAGATGTCACCTGCAACAGGTGATCCCATGCAGGCCAAAATGATGATGCTGATGCCGCTGATCATGACGGTTTTATTTATCAATTTTCCGGCAGGATTAGTTCTTTACATGTTTGTAAACAATATAATTTCTATGGGACAGCAGTATTATATTCAAAAGAAATTAGCGTAAGCAGGAGGACAAGCTTAAATTATGACACAAACCCAAGAATTTACAGGAAAAGATTTAAATATTGCTATAAAAAATGCCTGTTCGGCATTATCCCTTTCCAAAGACAAATTGAAATATGATGTCATTTCAGAAGGAACGTCGGGGATTTTCGGGATCGTCGGCAGAAAAGACGCCAGGATTCGGGTAACCCTTCCAAAACTTGATGATTTCGAAGAAAAGGAAGGAATTCTTTCTATGGTAGATGAGGCCTTTGGTGAAGGAACCCGCCGTGAAGACAAGACCGGATCATCCCGATCAGAGATTGAAGAACAGGACGACGACGAAGATTATGATGATTATGATGGCCGGGATGATGACGCTTCAGATGAATATGAAAACGAAGAGATGGATGAAGCTGTAAATGGTTATCCTGAAGCAGACAGTGAGGAAGAAGAACCTGATCCAGATGCTGTTGATGTGACTGAAGAATCAGCAGCATTAGGGGTTGAAACCCTTCAGAAGATTGCCGATCTGATAACCGAGGGAGCAAAAGTCACTGCTAAAACAGAAGCTGACCGGCTAACCCTCTGTATTGAAGGCGGAAATTCCGGTATATTGATCGGTAGAAAGGGACAAACCCTTGATGCCATGCAATTTTTAACAGATAAAATTATTAACCGGAAGAGTGAAGCCAGGGTAAGAGTCAGGGTAGATATCGAAGGATATATGGAAACCCGTAAATCCAATCTGAAACATCTTGCATACAAAATGGCGGACAAGGCAAAAAAAACGGGCCGTCCTGCCACCATCAACCAGATGAGCGCCCAGGACAGGCGAATCGTTCACCTGGCGCTCAAAGATGATACCAAGGTCAGAACCCAGAGCATGGGGGAGGGATATTACCGGCGGCTTGTTATTTTTCCAAAGAAGAAAACCGCCTTCAGGGGTAAAAGACGGGTAAAAAAATAAAGCCTTATGAATGACACAATTACCGCAATAGCAACTCCTTTTGGAAGTGGCGGAATAGGTGTCATACGCATCTCGGGCCCCGATGCCTTCAGTATCGCATCAAAACTGTTTTCAAAAAGAAAAAGCCGGTTTGAGATATCTGAAGATTTTGAATCCCACAAGGTCTATCACGGCTATATTTTTGATCATCAAGCCTTGGCCGTGATCGATGAAGTCTTATTGATATTCATGAAAGGGCCGTCCTCGTATACGGCCGAAGATGTAATTGAAATCCAGGCCCATTCCGGCACCTATGTGCTGAGGGCTGTCCTTGAGGAAGTGCTGTTTTGCGGGGCAAGGCTTTCCGAACCGGGTGAATTCACAAAAAGGGCATTTTTAAACCAGAGAATTGACCTGACCCAGGCCGAAGCGGTTGCCGATATTATCGCTGCCAAGTCTGCAAATGCATTGAAATTTGCCACGTCCCAGATTCTTGGAACTTTGGGGGAAAAAATCCGGGAGTTAAGGGAACGATTGATTCATTTTTTATCCCTGATTGAAGTCAATATCGATTTTCCGGATGATGTCACACCTTTTTACCCATCGGAAAATGAGATTTTGGGACTTGCCGATGTGCTCGAAAAATGCCGGGGGTTTATCAAACAGCACAATGATGCCTGCTTTTTAAAGGAAGGTATCCGGGTGACCATCTGTGGTTCGCCCAATGTCGGGAAATCAAGCCTTATGAACCGGCTGCTTGAAAAAGACCGCTCCATTATCACTCCTATTCCGGGAACGACACGGGACCCTGTTGAAGAAGGCTTGAATATAGACGGCATCCCTTTTGTAATCACCGACACGGCGGGTATTCATCAAACAGATGACCTTGTGGAGATTATCGGAATAGAAAAAGCAAAAAGTCATATTACCACATCTGATATAATCCTTTATATGAAAGAACCCGGGACTGTATTTTCAGAAAGGGAATTTGAAAAAATCGTACCCCAGGGGAAAAAAGTGATTTTTGTGGTAAATAAAATTGATATCAATGAAGGGAATCTGCCAAGGCTTTCTGAAAAATATCAGCATATTCCGGCTGTTGAGATTTCAGCGCTTTTAAATCAGGGAATCAGGGAGCTGAAACAGAAAATTCTCAATATCAGTATTGCCGATCTGGATATGGCGAAATCTCCTGTTATTCCGAATCTGAGGCACAAAAAAGCCCTGGAACAGGCAGCAGACAGCATAGAAGCCGCTCTTGCCGGGTTAAAAAATGGACAGGCTGAAGAAATTCTTGCCATTGACATTAAAAGCAGTATTGATTCTCTTGGAACAATTACAGGGGAAACAGCATCCATAGATATATTGGATAATATCTTCAGTAATTTTTGTATCGGCAAATAAAGGATTTAAACTCATGGCATTAGATTTAAAAGAACACTTTGTAAAATATGAAGCCCTGGTTGAGATGGTGGATGCCATATTCAGCCGGGTTAAAACCGAGTATCCCAAAGAAGTGTTCTGCAGGGAAAAATGCAGCGACTGCTGTTATGCAATTTTTGATCTCACGCTTATCGAAGCTCTGTATATTAAAGACAGGTTTTTGAAAAAATTCAGCGGTAAACCGAAAAATGATCTCATCGAAATTGCAGATAAAACAGACCGGGCGCTTGCCAGGATGAAACGGGATGCATTCATGGAGGTCAGGAAAGGTGCTGATGAACTCGAAATAGTCGGAAAAATGTCCATGGAGCGGGTCAGATGTCCGCTTCTGGGTAAAGATGATCTTTGTGTGATGTACGAATCAAGGCCTATTACGTGCAGGGTTTATGGTATTCCAACCGCCACAGCCGGGAAAAGCCATATCTGCGGGCGCACAAATTTTAAACAAGGTGAGCCTTACCCGACCTTGAACATGGATAAGATTTATACCCAGCTCCAGCTTTTTTCCGCCCAACTGATCCAAGATATTCATTCGACCAACATCCGGATGCATGAGATGCTGATTCCTGTTTCCATGGCCTTGTTAACGGATTTCAATGAAGACTATATGGGGATCAAGAAAAATGGATAGGTTTACTCCGGAACAGATTGAGGAAAAGAAAAAAGCCATTTTTGATGCCATGGGCAAAAGAGGGCAAAAACAGATTTTAAAGAAGGGTTATGAGAAATGGGACCCTTTCCAGGAACCCAAAGATCCTATTGATATCCGGAAAGACAAAACCAAACGGACTACCCAGGCTCTCATAAGGGAATTTTTAACAGGAGTCAGGCATGAGGAATATTCAAATACCTTTGCCCAGGGCGCCCTTGAAATGTGTCTTGGAATTGTCAACGATGATGAAAAAATACGGGGAATGTTTGAGTTTGCCTGCTGGTATCAGGATCTCTTAAAAAAAGAAGGCTATGATACCCTTTGACAAAGAAAACCTTTTAAATATTCTTTTTCAATCCGATGTTAAACTGACGGCTCAGGGATTCATTAAAGAAATCAAATCCCGGTATTCGTTATCCTTTCATAAAGCAAAAAAGATATTACAGGATCTTGTTGATGATCAGGAACTCACCTATCATTATCTTTACGGTTCCACCTATGTTGAAAAAAGCTTTTTAAAACCGGTCCGGATTTCTGATCATTTTATTTTAAAACCTCCCGGGTATGGCAGTCATCCTGCCGTAAATGATGTTGAAATCATAATCGAGCCGGGCATTTCCTTTGGTTCAGGCCAGCACCCTACCACAAAATTGTGTCTTAATGCCATTGATTTCTGCTTTTTTAAAAATATGGGAATAAATTTTAAAAAAGGGGATATTGGGGCTGATATCGGGACAGGTTCCGGTGTCCTATCCTTGGCCATGTGCCTTGGCGGGCTTACATCCTGTATGGCCTATGAGATTGATCCTGTCTCCATCCGTGAGGCCCGGAAAAATATCGAACTGAACCGTCTTTCTGAAAAAATTGAAGTGATTGAAGACGGCATACACGTCAGCGGAAATATCTTCTCAATCATTTCTGCCAATCTTCGCTATCCCACATTGGCTGAATTGTCTGAAATCATTTATTCAGGTTTATTGAAAAACGGGATCGTGATTTTATCCGGTTTCAGGGAATGGGAAAAAGAACTTGTTTTTAATGTTTATGCTGATAAAGGCTTTGATCTTATTTGGCAGAGAGATGATAAAAAATGGTCTTGCTTTGTACTGGTTAAAAAAATGTGTTAAAAACAAGGGATGAAAGCTTTCCTACAATGTGTTTTTGTCCTTTTTTTAAGTGGTTTTCTCTGCGGGAATATTTATTTCTGGGTCGATGAAAGCGGAACCAAACATTATACCAATGTTACACCACCAGAAGGAAAAACGGTTGAAGAGCTTCTCGAAAGCCGCAAGGCCTTTGCGAAACTGGCATCCGGAGAAAATACTCAACAAAAATTCAAAATTCTGAAAATATTTGATGGTGACAGCCTGCAGGTCATGGCGCTTGATCTTGTATTCAGCATCCGGCTTGTGGGGATTGATGCACCGGAAATCGGGTCTGAAGATTTGAAAGGCCAGCCCTTCAGCCTGGAGGCAAAGGCGTATCTTGAACATCTTCTCAACAACCGGGAAGCCGGAGTAAAAAGTTATGGTGCAGACGGGTATCACAGGCAATTAGCCGAAGTATTTGCTGACGGGAAAAATATAAATATTGAAATGATAAAGCAGGGCCTTGC
>Ga0156388_1246_pt1 | contig 24231 bp, 26 predicted proteins | sample RifOxyA3_FD_108032 | JGI IMG/M metagenome (GOLD analysis project Ga0156388, IMG submission 108032) | Desulfobacterales bacterium RIFOXYA12_FULL_46_15
CAAGGCCGGGGAGACCCAGGGAGGCCATGAAGGCAAGGCCCATAAGGCCTGTATATTCGGGCATGTGAGATGCCAGCCCGCCAAAGCCGTTGATTTCCCGGGTATGGGCCCGGTCATAGATCACGCCGGCAATTAAAAAGAGCATGGGAGAAATCAGCCCGTGGGCCACCATCTGGAACATGGCGCCGGAAATGGCCTGGGGAGTGAAAGCCGCATACCCCAGGAGGACAAACCCCATGTGGGAGACCGACGAATAGGCAATGAGTTTTTTAAGGTCGGTCTGGGCCATGCAGACATAGGCGGCATAAACAATATTGATTGTACCGAAAATGGCCATAGTCGATGAAAAATAGGCTGTGGCTTCAGGAAAAAGGCTGAAATTAAACCTTAAGATACCATAGCCCCCGGTTTTCAAAAGGATGCCGGCAAGGATGACCGATACCGGGGTCGGGGCTTCCACATGGGCATCGGGCAGCCAGGTATGAAACGGGAACATGGGAATTTTTATGGCAAATCCGATAAAAAAGGCTATCCAGATAATATGTGCAAAGGAAAAGGAAAAGATCGGGGCAGCCTTGGCAAAGATTCCCTTTTTTGCCATATCCGAGAGAAACACAAGATTAAAGGTATGGTCTGCCGGTGTTCCGTCAGCCAGGAATACCGGGCCTGAGGTATAATAAACGGCAATCATGGCAACAAGGATCAAAAGGGACCCCATAAGGGTATATAAAAAAAACTTAATGGCAGCGTATTCTTTTCTCGGGCCGCCCCAGATGCCTATGAGAAAAAACATGGGCAAAAGCATGATCTCCCAGAAAATATAGAACTGGAAAATATCCAGGGAACAGAAGGTCCCCATCATCCCGGTTTCAAGAAAAAGAAGCAGGATCATATAGCCCGGGGTCATTTTTGATGAAAAATGATGGCCAAAAAGTTTTCCCCACCAGGGAACCGATGCAATGGCTGCAATAACCGTAATAAAGGCCGTCAAAATCACCAAAGCAATATTGATGCCGTCAACGCCGAAAAAATATTCAATATTAAAACTTTTAATCCAGACAAACCTGTGGATAAACTGAAGGCCGGAAGAATCCGGGTCAAAATTTCTCCACAAGATCAGACACAGGACAAAGACCAGTGTTGTGCAGAAAAGACAAATCACCCGGTCGATATTGTTGAACAAAGCCTTATCAAGCCTGAACAGGTTTAAGACGGCAATCCCTAAGATAATGGAGGCCGCACCGATTAAAGGGATGAATACGATCCAGGATAACAAAAAACCGGTTGTCTGATAGTTCATTTTTCCCCCTAGGTGAAGAAGATATAATTGCCAATGACAAGGATACCCCCTCCTGCCAGGGCAACCCCCAGATAATGCCTGAGCCTGCCGGTCTGAATTTTGACAAGCCCTGACCCTGCGGTAAAAACCATATCGGCCGCGGCATTGACAATACCGTCCACACCTTTGGCGTCTGCCGTACCGGCCGCATTCCCCATGAGTTTTCCGATAAGAGCTGCAAAATTGACCAGGGCATCAATGATATGCTGATCCGTCCAGTTGGAAATATTTTTTAAGGTCATGACCAGCCTGACTGCCGTGCGTTGATAGAGTTCATCAATATAAAATTTATGGTAAATCAGATCATAGGCCAGCCGGATGATTTTATTTTCAAGGAAAAGCAGTTTTTCAGGCAGGGGATGCACGGCATCCTTGTATAGCCGGCTGGCAATAAAGGCCCCTGCCAAGGCAAGGATAACGGACATTCCCATCAGCAGCCATTCCAGGGAAAGGGAGCCATGGGCAAAGTGCAGGTATGGCTTTGAGGATTCAAATACAGGGTTAAGAAAATCCTGAAACAGATTGGGCACACCAAAAATTTCAGGCATGCCCAGGAAACCTGCAACGGCTGAAAAAAAAGCAAGAAGAAGAATCACAAAGGTTATGGTTTGGGACTGCTCTTCCGGGATATGGGACTGATCCCCCTGGTAGGGCCCTGTAAATATCATGAAATAGGAACGGAACATATAATAGGCCGTACCAAAGGCAGCGAGCACGGCAATGCCCCAGATGAAAATTCCCAGCCGGGGATACAGCATGTTTCTTGTGATAAACGCCTGGTACAGAATTTCGTCTTTGGAAAAAAAACCAGAGAAAAAAGGAAATCCTGAAACCGCAAAACAGGCCATGAGATAGGCCAGGTTTGTTCTGGGCATGAAGATGGACAGTCCGCCCATTTTCCGCATATCCTGCTCATGGCGGCAGCCCATGATCACGGAGCCTGCGCATAAAAACAGGCAGCTCTTGAAAAACGCATGGGTGACCAGATGAAAGATTCCTGCCGAATAGGCACCCACGCCCACACCAATAAACATAAAACCGAGCTGGCTGATTGTAGAATAGGCCAGGACTTTTTTAATATCATGCTGGAAAAACCCGATAACAGCGGCAAAGATTGCCGTAACTGCCCCGAAAATGGCTACCCAGGTCATGGCTGCAGAAGATAAGGAAAATAGAAAATGGAGCCTTGCCACCATGTAGACACCGGCTGTGACCATGGTCGCAGCATGGATCAGGGCGGAAACAGGTGTCGGTCCTGCCATGGCATCCGGAAGCCAGACATAGAGGGGGATCTGGGCTGATTTCCCCATGGCGCCCACAAACAGGGCTATGCAGATCAAGGTGATTGCAGGGATATGAAACAGGGTGTTTCCCGTAAACGCCTGCCGGATGGCCGGGTTCATCAAGGTTGCTTCAATCTCATGAAACACAAGGGATGCATGGCCGACTGGTGAAGACCCCGAAGGCAGGGAGGCAAGGGTCCAGAACAAAAGAAAGATCCCGATGACAAAACCGAAATCGCCGACCCTGTTAACGATAAAGGCCTTCATCCCGGCCCTGGCATTGTTGATATCCTTGTACCAGAACCCGATGAGAAGATAGGAGCAAAGCCCCACTCCTTCCCAGCCCATGAACATGATCAGAAAATTGTCCCCCAGGACAAGGACCAGCATGGAAAACATGAAAAGATTCAGATAGGCAAAAAACCGCCAGTAACCGGGGTCATTCTTCATATACCCTATGGAATAGATATGGATCAAAGATCCCACAAAGGTGACGACAAGGCACATGACTGCTGAAAGACGGTCCATGATAAAGGCGGCATCGACTGTGAGGCGGCCGATGGCAAGAAATGTCCAGGCATGGGCATGAATGGCTGTAACGGACGGGTCAAGGGCAAGCTTTGCAAACCCTATGGACGAGAGGACAAAGGAAAGGACAACCGTTGCAACGGCTGTTACATGGATAACGGATTTATCCAGCCTGGCCTGGATTGCGGCACCCGAAAGACCGTTTATTATGGCGCCCAGAAGCGGCAGCAAAGGGATAAGGGCAAGATAAAGCGAATTGTAATACATTCCATGCGCCATGATGCTTATTCCCTTAATGTGGTTAATTCTTCCATGTCGATTAATTTATTGAAATTCCGGTAAATAGCCATGACAATGGCCAGGGCAACCGCACATTCCAGCGCTGCCAGAACGATACAGAAAAGGGCGAACACATGTCCGTCAATCCTGGTTTGAGCCGTCCCTGAAAAATGCGCAAAGGCGATAAAATTAATATTGGCTGAATTTAAGATCAGCTCCACTCCCATGAGGACACCGACGGCATTGCGCCTTGTCATGACGCAGAGGATACCGAAGGCAAACAGGAATGCACCCACGATCAAAAAATGCGGCAGACCCGGGGTCATTTTTCATCTCCTTTTGGCATACGCTTGCGTCTTGCTATTACAACAGCCCCCATGAGTCCTGAAAGGATCAGGATGGATACCACTTCAAAGGGCAGAAGCCATTTGCCGAGCAGGGCATTGCCGATGGAGGCGGTTGTGGGGGAAAAATCGACCTTTTCTGTGACCGGCCACTGTCCGGATACGGCAACATAGATCAGGATGGCTCCAAAACAGATAGTGATGAAAAAACCGGGCACACGCCCTACAGACTGGTTGGAAATCCTTATTTCAGATATCCTTGAAGACAGCATGACGGCAAACAGGATCAGGACCAGGGTCCCGCCCACATAGATTAATACCTGGGTTGCGGCAATAAAATCTGCCGACAGCAGGACAAAGAGCCCTGCCACTCCGAGGAAGGTATAAACAAGGGCAAAGGCGCACCGGACAATGTTCTTTGAGATGGCCACATACCCTGCCGACCCTATGACCATGGCGGCCAGGACATAGAATATAACCGAATAGATAATGTTATTCATGGGCCTGTCCTTTCATCCGCTGTTTGACAATAGCGCCGTAAAAGTCTTTGGGTATATCTTTGGAATCACTCTCCCGGGGTAGTTTGTAAAGGACCACAGGATGATCCACAAACCTGATGAAGAGGTCTTCAACGTCCTGGGTGACCGCGTTAAACAGCTTGGTATGATAAATTGCGGATGTGGAACAGTTTTCAGAGCACAATCCGCAATACATGCATTTGGATATATCAATGTTAAAGGCGGTAAGAAACCGCTCGCCGGTTTGTGCATCTTTTTCAACGGCAATGGTGATACAGTTGATGGGGCATGTGCTTTCGCAGATCCTGCACCCGATGCAAAAACGCGTATCTACCTGGAGGATTCCCCGGTAGCCGTCCGGAAGCTGTTCTTCCAATGGCGTCTCGAGTTTGTTGGGGTATTGGATGGTGGCAGGCCGTCTGAAAAGATAGCTTGCAGTGACGGCCATACCTTCCGTAATAGAGGAAAACATGCGATAGATATTGTTGATATAGGATATCACGGCAGCCTCCAGAACGGGTACCATAAAGGGATTCCCTTCATTTTTTCATAGGCTGCCTTGCCGGAAAGATAATTATACCGGATTCTCATGATATAGAAAATAACGGCACCCGCACCGATCCCGGACATAATAACCCGGATCACAAAGCCTGCCATGCTTTCCCAGGGAAATACCAGCATCCAGATCATGGTTCCGATAATGGAGGCAAGACAGACGGGGGCCAGGTATGTCCAGCAGACAAGGGTCATCTGGTCCACCCTGACCCGGGGAAGGGTCCATCGAATCTGGATGATAAAAAATACCACCAGGGAGGTCTTGCCCGCAAAAACTGCAACACTAAGGAGAATCAGCCAGGGACTGCCGGACAGGGTTTCAATGCTCACAAAAGGAATCTGCCAGCCGCCTAGATAGGTCAGTGAGACCATGGCTCCGATCACCCAGAGATTAGCCCATTCGGCCATGGGAAATACCAGAAACCTGAACCCTGAATATTCGGTATTGTACCCGGAAACCAGTTCACTTTCCGCTTCAGGCAGGTCAAAGGGAATCCTGTTGCCTTCTGCCAGGGCAGATATGAAAAAAATGATAAAACAGGCCAGGGTGAACGGACTGTGAAATATATTCCAGTTCCACGGCATACCGCCCTGGGATTTGATGATATCCTGGGTGGAAAGACTGCCTGTCAGCAGGATCACTGGGATCAACGACAGGGCTGTGGGGATTTCATAGGAAATAATCTGGGCTGCTGATCTTAAGGCACCGAACATGGCCCACTTGGAGTTTGAGGACCATCCCCCCATGATAATGCCTACTACGACAAGAGAGGTGACAGCAAAAATATAATAAATGCCGATGTTCAGGTCTGCCGCCACAATGCCGAAGCCAAAGGGCAGGGCCACAAAGGCTGTAAAAAGCCCGGAAAAGACAAAATATGGAGCGGTCCGGAACAAAAACCGGTCGGCCCGGTCCGGGATAAGATCTTCTTTCAGGAGCAGCTTGATGCCATCGGCCACCCATTGGAGAATGCCCTGGGGGCCGACAACATTGGGACCTATCCTGGACTGTATCCTGGCTGCGATACGTCTTTCCACAAAACTTGTGATGCCTGCAAAATTGGCAGCAAAAAACAGCAGGGCGCCGGCCACAAGGAAAATAAACAGGCCATACCAGATCAAAGCATAGGAAGATGTTTCAACAGGAGCTTGAAACAGAAACCGGAAAAGCTGGTCAGCATAGTTTTTCATGGTTCATCCGATTGATTAAAAATTTATTTACCGGTCTATTTCCGGGGCCACCACATCCAGGCTGCCGATGAGGGCGATCAAGTCCGCCACCATAAGCCCCTGGCTTATCTTTTCCACAATGGACATGGCTGTAAAAGAACCGGTCTTGATCTTGAGCCGGTAGGGTCTGTCCGATCCGTCGGACACAAGGTATATCCCCATTTCCCCTCTGGCGCTTTCAACGCAGGTGTAACATTCATTTTCCCTGATTTTTAAATTCCGTTTGATCTTGGTGCGGATATCGCCTGGCGGCAATGTTTCAAGTGCCTGGCGGACGATACTGCAGGATTCCTTCATCTCAAGGATACGGACAAAATACCGGTCATAGCTGTCTCCAAGGGTCCCCTGAAACCCCAGGCCAATGGGGATTTTAAAATCAAACCGGTCATAGACACCATAGGGAATGGCCCTTCGGATATCCATTTCAATACCGGACCCTCGAAGGTTCGGGCCGACCAGCCCGAAATTGACGGCATCCACCTGGCTGATGATTGCCACATTGGCCAGGCGTTTGATAAAAATCCCGTTAAAGGAGATCAACCTGTTGTATTCGTCGATAATGGGCTCAAAATGATCTAGGAATTTCAAGACAGCATCTTTGATATTTTGGCTGATATCCCGGGATACCCCTCCCACCCGCATATAGCTGTAAGTGAGCCTTGCCCCGCAGAGGGCTTCCATGATGTCGTTGATGCATTCGCGTTCCCTGATCCAGTGGACAAAGGGCGTGGAGGCACCGATATCCAGTGCCAGGGCCCCGGTTGAAATCAGGTGGCTGGCAATCCGGTTCAGTTCGCAGGCAATCACCCTCAAATACTCTCCCCGTTCCGGAACTTCGATGTTTGCAAGCGTTTCCACGGCCATGACATAAACATGATTGGCAAACATGGCGGAAAGATAGTCAATACGGTCGGTGAACGGGATAAAAGTGGTATAAGGCGTCTGTTCGGCCAGTTTTTCAATTCCCCGGTGAAGATAGCCCACATTGGGTAAGGCCTGGTGAATAACTTCACCGTCCGTGATAATCAGAAAATTCAAAACCCCATGGGTGGACGGGTGCTGGGGGCCCATATTGAGGATCATCTCCTCCATAAAGGGAGTTGCCTGGGGTTTTAAATGGCTGAGTTGATTTTTCAACATTTTTTATAATTCCGTTGCCGTCTGCATAACGGCTTAAGATGGTTTATCCCGGGATGTCTCCATATCGTGATATAATAAGGGTTCTTTATAATCCTTTCTCAAGGGGTAGCCGACCCAGTCGTCGGGCAGAAGGAGTCTTTTCATATTGGAATGCCGGATAAAATTAACCCCTAAAAGATCATGAATCTCGCGCTCAAACCATCCGGCCGTCTTCCATACGCTTTCAATGGATTCCAGTTCCGGGTGATTCCTGTTGACCGATGCTTTCAAAACACAAAGAGTTTTCAATTTCATGGAAAACAGGTGATATACCAGGGTGATCCGGTTTTTTTCAGGATAATCAACCCCGGAAAGGGAAAAGAAAAATGAAAATTTCAATTCCGGATGATAGCGGATATAAATGCAGACCTCCTGGATCTGGTCCGAACTTACTTCGATATAAGGATTCAAGGTTTTGTCACAATAAATAATGGTATCTTTTCCAAAGCGCAGGGCAAGGATGTCGTAACCCTTATATGTCATTTGACCTCCTGCCGTGGTTTTTTAAATAATTTTCCTTCATCATGATTTCCCGGATTGCCAAAACCCCTTCCATGAGGGCTTCGGGTCTTGGCGGACACCCTGGAACATAAATATCGACAGGAATGATTTTATCGACACCTTTGAGTACTGAATAACTGTTTTGAAACAAGCCTCCGCAATTGGCGCAGCTTCCCATGGAAATCACATATTTGGGGTCTGCCATCTGGTGGTATAAAAGCACGATTCTTTCCGCCATTTTATAGGTCACTGTTCCGGCAACAATCATGAGATCCGCCTGCCTGGGTGTGGAACGGAACACTGAACCGATGCGGTCGAGATCGGTCCTGGGGCCTCCTGTCTGCATCAGTTCTATGGCACAGCAGGCCGTACCGAATAAAAGGTACCAGATGGATGATTTTCTCATCCAGTTAATGACGTCATCCATGGTGGATACAATCGTATTTTTATCAGTAATTATAATATTTCCTTTCATTTTCCCTTAAGGGTGAAGCATGATCCAGTCGTTTCTGCCAGTTGATGTCGTTATTTTTCCAGACATAGGCCAGGGCCAGGGCGATAAAAATAAGGAAGACCGTAATCTCAATAACGGCCATCATTCCAAGTCCTTGACGGATCCATTGCCTTACGGCCACAACAACCGGGATGGTGATGCAGATTTCCACATCAAATACGATAAAGATTAATGCCAGGATATAAAACCTGGGGTTAAAATTAAACCAGGCTTCGCCGATGGTTCTTTCGCCGCATTCATAAATGGTTGATTTTTCGAAATTTCTGATACTCGGCCGAAAGAACCTGCCCACCGTCAGACAGGCAAATACGAAAAACAGACCCAGGAGGATAAAGGCCGCGACCATTGCATAATCAAACAGCATCATCAAATCCTTTCACATCACGGGTTAAGGATTCACATCAAACCACTGGTGAAAATCTGACATCAGATCATCGTATTTTTTCTTTATACCGGTATACATCCCGGCATCGCGGATGGCCAGGGCACACTGTTCACCCACGGCCATCATCAGGTTGATCTCGCTTTCGGAAAATTCATGAGGCTTATGGGTATAAATCCTTAAATCTCCGATAATTTTTTTATAAATCATCAGGGGAATGCTCAAGATGGAACCGATGCCTTCCTTTATCGCAGCTTCAGGATATTGCAGGCGGTCATCCTTTGCCGCATCATAGATCAAGACGCATTGGCCGTTCAGAACCTCAGATATGCTTTTTTTGGCCATGACAGGTCCTTTGTTCAGATACCCCTGACTCAACCCAAAGGCGGCCTTGAGATGAAAGATCTCCTGGTTTGGGTCCAGGAGTCTTATGGTGGTTCCTTTGACCCGGAGTTTTTCAGTGACAACCTTAACCACTGATGTCAGGACTTCGTCAAGATCCAGGGAGGAATGGACCACCTGGGTGACTTCCCTTAGTGTTGTATTAAAGATCCAGGCAAGGATTACATTGGCTGAAAATTCCGAAATGGTTTTCATAGTTTCGATTTCACATTGATTCAAAACCCGTATTTTATTATCATAAAGGTTCAGAACCCCGACCAGTTGGATACTGCGACAAAGCGGGATGGTAACCAGGGATTTGAATCCTTCCCGGTCATAGGCGGCTTTGGTGCCAAGCCGGATATCTTTCGTAATCTCCTGCTGCTGAATTCCTGCTGTTTTTAAAATATCTAAAAAATCATGGGTTACATCCGGCTGAAAGGTTTCGGCAAAGCTGGTGCAAAAACCATAGCCTGTAATGTTTTCGAGCCGCATGTGCGTGCTGTTGTAAATCAGGAACTGACAGGCTTTGACAGATATATGGCTGGTAATGGCCGTGCAGACGGTTTTTAAAAGTTCCTGCATGTCCATCGGGGAGTTGAATGCAGCCATGACCTTTTTAAACAGCAACAGGCAGCCAAGGCAATTTTGGCTTTTATTGTCCGGGAATAGAAATTCCGGTTGGTGACTCCTGTTATCCATTGTTCATTTCCCTTGTTTTATAAAGCAGTTATTTACTTAAAAAAAACCAGGTCCGATATGAACAGATTCAAAAAAATGTGCTGTGTATCCGCAGTAAGGAGGAAATCCATACAAGAGTGTTTGTTGAATAAATGATTTTAAAAAAGCAGTGGTATATTGTCAAGCAATATAAGGCAGCCCGCATATTAATTTTCTTGACAGGATCACAGCCCATGATTTAGTTTGTATATATCCGACCTGTTTTGAAGTTTCGTTTATCATCTCAATTATTGTAATCCGGACTTTGTTGTTTCTTCCTGTTTTTTGCTTTGTGAATAAGGCCATTATATTTTTAATTTTTAAAAAAGGAGGACGCCATGAAGGAAAATAAAATCCTGTTTCCGTATAATTTCAAGGAGATGGATAATAAAACATTGGAGTTTATTATTCAGATCTATGGCGGGCATGAAAATGTAAAAATTACTGTTTTTCATGCCTATGCACCAATTCCTGAAATCATCACAGATAAAAACAGTGTGATGGGGAATATGTCAGCCAATCTGCATTATCTCCGCCAGAATCTTATTGAGCAGGAAAACCGGATGAAGGAAGTCCGGCAGCATTTTCTGGACCAGGGTTTTCACAGCAGCCAGGTTAATTATTTATATTTGCCTAAAAAAAGAGATCTTGCCATGGAAATTCTCGCTCTGGCAAGGGATGAAGCATATCAAACCATTGTGCTGAACCGCTCAGGCTCTGTAACCGGATTTTTCAAGGCCAGTGTGTTTAATAAAGTCGTAACATCACTGAAAAATGTCAATATTCTAATCATCACCTGAATTTTTTTTGATTTTGCATATATGCCTGCGGTTCTTGAATTGAAAATCAATAAATAAGGAGAATATATTATGAGTACTGAAAATAAAATCGATATGGAAATTTTTAAAATTATCAAAACAGCCATGCACTCGGCTTCAGATCTTGAGGACATGGGTAATCGCCTGGTTCAGCTTCTGACCGGTGCCCTGGATATCAAGGGATGCACCCTGTTTGCCGCCAATCCGGATAATAAAGAGCTGGAAATTTTAACCACCTTTGGACTAAGCCCGGGTTATCTGAGAAAAGGCGCTATTTCGTCTAAAAAGAGCATTGCGGCCATTTACAATCAGAAACCTGTTGTGGTTTCCGACACATCTCAAACAGATCTTCTCCAGTATCCTGAAGCAGCCCGGAAAGAAGGCATTAAATCCATTATTTCGCTTCCCGTCGTCTTTTCAGATAAGGTGATCGGGGCCATCCGTCTTTACAACCATAAATCCTGGAATGTATCAGAGCACGACCTTGGCACCCTGATGCTGTTTGCCGATCATGTCGGTATGGCCATGATGTATACCCGGCTTTTAAATGCATTTATGCTGATCAAGGATGCGGTTGACGGTGTTCATAATATATGGGTTGATTCAAACTGATACTTTAGGTTTGCGATTTCATTGATGATGTAATATTTAAGAGCAGATCCGGTTCTTTTCTTACCGGCCTGTGAAATTCGGGGTCCGTTTTTCCAGCAGGGAACCGATGCCTTCCTTTGCATCTTCCATTTCAAAGGTAAGGGCCTGGTTCCGGGCTTCCATGTCTGCTGCCCGGACCAGGTTCCAGTCAAGACCGTCGTAAACGGATCGTTTCATCATCTGGACGGCCACAGGCGCGCTTTTTGAAATTTCCTCCGCCAGGGCCAGGGCCTTGTCCATCACTTTTTCCTTTTCCGTGGCATAATTGACAAGACCCATGGCCAAAGCCTCCTCACCGCTGATGATCCTGCCGGTATAGAGAAGTTCATTGGCCCTGGCTACGCCCACAAGCCGGGGCAGGATATAGGAGATGGCCATGCCGGAATGGATGCCGAGCCTGGCAAAATTGGCGCCCATTTTTGCCTTTTGGCTAACCACGCGGATGTCGCACAAAAGGGTGATGCCGAACCCGCCGCCGATGGCATGCCCGTTGATGGCCGCAATGACCGGGACTTTCAGGTTTGAGATTTCAAGAAAAGGCCTGTAAAAATCCAGCAATGCTTCGTTTAAAAAAGTCCCGTGATTTTGTTCAAACCCGCTTTTCAGATCGGCACCGCCGCAAAAAGTGGTGCCGCTGCCCGTGATGATAAGGCATCGCAAGGCCTTGTCCGCTTTCACACTGCTGATGATATCCCTGAAGATCGGGATCATTTTACGGTTCAGGGTATTCAGGGTGTCGGGGCGGCTGAAGGTTATTCTGCCGATGGTATCTGTTTTCATATAATGTACGGGTGGATATGTCATAAATCCTTTTCCTTTACTATAAAGCTTAATGTTAATCCAGGTTCAGTTCAGCCTTGCATTGATTGCATCTGATAACACCCCTGAACACTTTATTGCCGCAGTTTGGGCAATGGTATCGGGCTTCTTCGTCTTCAACCCATTTTTTTGTGCCGAACTGACGCCGATAGGGGACTGACCGCAGTATGACTTTTTTCCCGACAGCCATGGAGAAGTTCTCAATATGATGACAGGGGAATTCATCACATTCATGGCATCCGGAATAGCCCTTGTCTTTTGTGCACTCCCTGATGCCGCATTGCCTGCAATGCATGAAAAGATCATTGGACCCGCATCCGCTGCACCGGATATCGTCTGTTGAAAGCCGATCGCTGTTTGGAAGGGTGCCCTTGCCAGGGGTTCCGCCTTTATAAAGGCTGACCAGTTTTTCTTTGAGCTTCTGATTGTCATCCCGATGGGCAATGTGGATGGCGCAGACGCCGCAGTAAAGACTGCAGGGTGAAATAAAATCCGGATTTGTTGCCATGGGTTGAATCCTTTCTTTTTTCCATTGCCGATTATTGTATGGAATATTCCCCTTTTTTTGTATTGTCAATGCCGGACTTAAATCAGGTTGTAAATCCGGATGTCCTTTGTTTTCATGCCGTTTTTATATCACAGGATTCCCTGTATTCAATATATTCGTCAAATGTCGTTAGCCGGTCAATGATGCCTGCCGGGGTGATTTCAATGATCCGGTTGGCCAGGGTATTGACAAATTCATGGTCATGGGAGGCAAACAGGATGACTTCGGGAAATCTGATCAGGCCCTCATTCAGTGCTGTAATGGATTCCAGATCCAGGTGGTTGGTGGGTTCATCCATGATCAGGACATTGGATTCGGCCAGCATCATTTTTGACAGCATGCAGCGGACTTTTTCACCGCCTGACAGCACATTGATTTTTTTTGTGGCCTCTTCACCGGAAAACAGCATGCGTCCAAGAAAAGTCCTGGCAAAACTTTCCCCTTCTTTTGGAGGGGCAAATTGAAGCAGCCAATTAATAAGATTCAGGTTGCTGTTGAAGAAATTGCTGTGTTCTTTTTGGAAATAAGAGCGGGTAATGGTGACACCAAAGGTAAAAGAACCGCTGTCCGGTTCCATTTCACCTGCAAGGATCTGGAAGAGGGTGGTTTTTGAAAGGCTGTTTTTGCCCACAAAGGCGATTTTGTCCTTAGTGTTCACTGTAAAGCTGATATCGTTCAGCACCTTTTCCCCGTCAATCGTTTTAGTCAGGTTTTTAACTTCCAGGATGACGTTGCCGCAGGGCCGTTCAGGTTTGAAAGCAATAAACGGGTATCTTCTGGAGGATACAGGGATATCTTCAAAGGTCATTTTTTCCAGGAGTTTTTTCCGGGAGGTGGCCTGTTTTGATTTGGATGCATTGGAGCTGAACCGCTGGATAAAAGCTTTGAGTTCATTGGCCCGTTCCGTCAGTTTTTTGTTTTCCGACAGTTTCTGCTTCAGGTTCAATTGGCTGGCCTGGTACCAGAAATCGTAATTCCCTACATAAACGGAGATCTTGGAAAAATCGATGTCGGCAATATGGGTGCAGACCTCATTCATGAAATGGCGGTCATGGGAGACTACGATGACCGTATTCTGGAATCTTCCGAGAAAATCCTCAAGCCAGGCAATGGATTTGATATCAAGATTGTTTGTGGGTTCGTCCAGGAGCAGGACATCCGGGTTTCCGAACAGGGCCTGGGCCAGCAGGACCCTGACTTTTTCCCCGCCGTCCAGTTCCTTCATCCGGTTCCTGAGTTTTTCTTCAGGAACCCCGAGGCTGTTCAGCAGGACAGCGGCTTCGGATTCTGCCTCATAACCGTTCATTTCGGCAAACTCGATTTCAAGGGTGCCTGAGCGGATGCCGTCTTCTTCGGAAAAATCAGGCTTGGCATAGAGTTCATCCCTTAATTGCATTACCTTGTATAATTTTTCATGGCCCATGATGACGGTGTCTATGACAGTCTCTTCATCAAAGGCAAAATGGTCCTGCCGGAGCACGGCGATCCTTTCCTCAGGTCCCACAAAAACTTCACCCGAATCAGGTTCCATGTCTTTTGCCAGGATTTTCAGGAATGTGGATTTCCCGGAGCCGTTTGCGCCAATGAGTCCATAGCAGTTGCCTGGCGCAAATTTGATATTTACATTTTTAAACAGAATCCGTTTGCCGTAGGCCAGGGTGATGTCGTTTGCCCAAATCATGTTCTTTTGCTTCCTTATTAAATCAATAAAAAACCACAGGAATGAATCCTGTGGCAAAAAAATGAAATCTTATCATTTCCGGCAACAAAAGGGAATCCTTTTTTGTATTATTTTAATGTGTTATCAATTGCCGGAAAAGGACCGGGCCAAGATATTTTCATAATCCATGGGCGTATCCACATCTAAAAGAACGGCATCGGTTTCAAAATTTATTTTTAATATGGAATCCTTATACTTATCAAAAATCACCCTTGCCCCTGTATCCCCGGACAAAGATAAAAGTCTTGGAAACAGGATTCGTGAAATAATGACCGGGTTCCCGCGGCAGCCTTTGCAAAAAGGGATGAGGATGGGCGCGTCCGAGGCCTGAAACACAGTGATCATCCGGTTTATAATTCCGGCCGTGACCATGGGCTGATCCGCCAGGAGAAACATGGCCCCGGCACAGGAAGGCGAGACTGCATTAATCCCTTTGACCAGGGAATCGCTTTGCCCTTTTTTGTAATCTTTGTTGATAATGGTTTTCATGCCTGAAAAATCTATGGTTTTCAGTATATTGTCAGCATCATGGCCTAGAACGACAATGATTTCATCCAATTCAGACCGGGCCGCATTTCCGGCGACCCGGCCCAGAAGGGTTGTGCCCTGGAAAGGCAGGAGCTGTTTTGTTTTTCCCATGCGGCTGGCAAAGCCTGCAGCAAGGATAATCCCGGCTGTTTTTTTTAATATCTTCATGAGATAATATTTTTTAATTTTTTCCCCGGTGCCCTGACCTTTACCAGCTCTGCCACGATGGAGACGGCAATCTCCTCAGGGGTTTCCGCATTGATATCAAGGCCCACAGGCGAAAAGACCGATTCAAGCCGTTCTTTTGTGATCCCCTGCTTCATGAGATCCTTATATATCAGGTTTCTTTTCCTGATGCTGCCGATCATGCCGATATAGCCGGCCGGTGTGGAAAGGGCTTTTTGCAGCACGGTTTTGTCATGAATATGTCCGCGGGTGATGATCAGGATATAGGAATTTTCTGAAATCCTGAGCCCTTCAAACACATGGCTGAAATCCGAAACAATGAGTGCGTCGGCATCGGGAAACCTTTCTCTGTTTGCAAACTCGGGCCGGTCATCAATCACGGTGATATTGAATCCAACGAGTTTGGCCAGCTGAGCGACAAATACAGAGACATGACCTGCCCCGAAAATAAAAACCTGGGGATTAAGCCTGATGTTTTCCACAAAAAATGCAATATCCTTTATGCCGGAAGGAATCAGTTCAAAAGGGGTATTCCAGGTTAGGGGCAGTTTTTCAGGCTCAAGGCCTTTAATGCCGCCGATGACGGCTCCATCTTCTTTAATGAGCATCCGGGTCCCGGTTTCCAGGGCCGGGATGCCGTCCTCAATCCGGGTTACGAGCCTTACCGCACGATGGGCCGTAATTTCTGATTCAATGGTTTGAAATAAGGACAGGGTTTCTTTATTTTCCGGGAAAAGCGGGTCCAGGTAGAGGTCAACTTCACCGCCGCAGATCATCCCGGCTTCTGCTATGTCCCGTCCTGTCAGGCGGAAAGGATAGACAAAAGATTTTTCTTCTTTGAAAAGGGTCCTGGCCCGGGTCTGCACCTGGTATTCCAGGAGCCCTCCGCCAACGGTTCCGAAAAGATCACCCTTTTGTGTGATGATGCACATGGACCCCACATCCCTTGGGGTTGATCCGGAGCGCCGGATGGTTCTAGCTAGTATGAGTTTCTGCCCGGATAAAAGCAGATCACAGGCAGCCTGGTAGATATTTTTTTTCATGATATTTCCTTATGTTTGGCCTTGGACAGGGTTATTTCCGCTTTTATACAGGATACATCCTTTAGTGAAGCAATGATAATTCTGCCGTCCTGGTTAATGTCTTTAAGAAAATTTATTATTTTTATGCCTGAAGCAGTCCCGGCCTGTGTGTCAGCCTTGTTGAGAAAGATGATGTGATCCTGTGCTGCACAAAAAGCAGCAGCTTTTTTTAATTCCATGGCAAGGCAAAGCGCAATGGAGGATTCACCAACGGTTTTGCCCATTGGAAGCCCTGTATTGCCGGAAAAAAGCAAGGCCCGGTGGACATGGGTTTCATCTAGGGGAACCCCGACGGCATCCAGTCCGGTTACAAGAATAAGGCAGGTGGTTGATCCCGGGATCACGGGTTCATGTGAAGCCGTGGCTTTCAGGGGCTTTTGGCGGGAACCGTCGGCTTCCACAATAATCCAGTCAAAAAGGCTGGCCTGCCATAATTGATCAATGGTTTTTGGAGAGAAGCCCTCAAGCTTGCCTGAATCCGGGTCATGACGGCTCCCTGCCGAGAAATGGAGATTCCGGCTCAGTTTTGATTTTTGGATCAGGTTTTCTTCAGAAACGGCAATGATGGTTTCAAAAGAAAGCTCTTTTTCCGGAAAGAATATCTTGGTCGTGGTGGTGGTTAACACCTTTTTCCCCAGGTCCGCCAGATCCTTTGCCAGGCGAAACATCAGGCTTGTTTTTCCGCCGCCGCCAATGATGCTGATAACGCCTTTCGGGCCTTTGCATATGCTGTTTACCAATGAGGATGTCATGTTATGCAGTCGAGAAAGTCTATCCTTTTTTTTATTTCTATCCTGCCAGGGATTATTTCATAGTTTTTTAATAATTCAAGCTTTAATAGGCCGGGGTGCTAATTTCCTTGACTTGTTCAAGTCTTAAACGTATCTATGAACAACAGGTTATCCGGGGTGATAGCGTGTCTGCAAGATGAAAAACATCCGGATCAGCCGGGAAAAAACAGTAATGTTCGGGCAAATATGATTCAGGTACAGGATTTGCTTTATCGAACAGTAAAGAAACATAAAAAAATCAAATTATAGGTGATCAAATGACAGAAACAATTTTTGAATTTCTAAGCAAAATCGGATTCCATCACCCGATACACCCAGCCTTGACGCATATTCCCATGGGAATGGTCATGGGGGCGGCCATGTTCAGGGTTCTATCCTTAATCCCCAGGATGAAATTTCTGGCAAGGACAGGATATCACTGCGTTGTTCTTGGGCTTCTGGGCATATTCCCGACAGCCTTTGCCGGTTATCTGGACTGGCAGCATACGTTTCAGGGGCAGTGGGAATTTCTTATCATTTTAAAAATGGTGCTGGCCGTGCTGCTTACCCTTCTTATGGCAACCATCCTGTATCTGGATGATACTGAAACCCCGAAATTGAACAAGGTAACGCTTTTTTACTGTCTGGCAGTCCTTTGCGCCATCGGCCTCGGATTTTCAGGAGGAGAACTTCAATACGGATAACAAGGAGAAAATAAAGATGAAAAAGAATATCATGATGACAGTGCTGGTCCTGTGTTTAACTCTTCCCCTGGCCGGGTTCGCAATGGACTATCAGCATAGGCTTGAAGCAAAGGACATCATATTTTCCTGGACCCTTGAAGGGGATCTGATCCATGTCCAGTTATCTGCAAAGACCGAAGGCTGGGTGGGAATCGGATTTGACCCTGAGGATGCCATGGCCGGTGCCAATATTATCATCGGAGCGGTAAAAGACGGCCAGGTCAAAATCGAAGACCATTTCGGGGACCGAAAAAGAGGACATTCCAGTGATGAAGAGCTGGGAGGTAAAAATGATGTCCAAAATCCTGCCGGAACAGAAGATAAAGGAATGACCACCATTTCCTTTACCTACCCGCTCAATTCAGGGAATAAATATGACAAGCCGGTTCCGGCGGACGGGACCGGCAAAATAATGCTGGCTTATGGCGCAGGCAAGGACTCATTTAAAAACCGTCATGCTTATCATGTGCTGTATGAAGTCAATTTTAAGACCGGTGAGAGCAAAAAGATTAAATAATGAATCGCAGACTTGAATTTTTTGTCGTTTTGATGCTTGCGCTATTTGTCTTTACCCTGTCGGAAGCTGCTGAAATCAAAAAGGAACCGGTAAAAAAGGGGAATGCTTCAGCAGATGTAAAAAAAGATAGCATAGGTCAGGACCACGACCATGCGATCCTGACTGAAACCCTGCCGGATAATGATCTTGCAGGCCAGGTCAGGATCGATGAAGAGTTGGGGAGCGTTGTGGCGATGGACACCCTGTTCAGGGATGAAACCGGAAAGGAAATAAAACTTGAAACGCTTTTTGACAAACCGGTTGTCCTGTTGCCCATCTTTTTTTCATGCACCGACGTATGCGGTTTCCTCCAGGCTGATCTGGCCCGGGTCCTGAACGTCGTGGATCAGGTCCCGGGCCGGGATTTTAATATCATCACCTTAAGCTTTTCCGATGATGAAAATGAGATTGATGCGGCAGGGGCTAAAAAGAATTATAACAACCTCATCAAGCGGGAGTTTCCCCTGGAAAAATGGTCTTACCTCACTGGTGATCAGGGCAATATCAGGAAACTCACTGATTCGATGGGGTATTATTTTATCAAAAAAGCTACGCATCAGTATGTTCACCCGTCTGCCCTGATCGTCCTTTCAAAGGAAGGCAAGATTATCCGGTATCTGTATGGCCCGAATTTTCTTCCCTTTGATGTGGGGATGGCATTGAATGAAGCTGAAAAGGGAAAACCCGGAATATCCATAAAAAGAGGGGTCCTGTCTTTCTGCTTTGATTATGACCCGGCCAGGAAAACCTATGCATTCAAAGTGTTCAGGATTGCCGGAACCGTTGTCCTGATTTCGCTTATCGGGTTTATCATATTCCTTTTGTATCCTTCAAAAAGAGACAAAAAAGACAAAATTGTCTCGTGATACAGGTAAAAAAGACAGCCGGGTCAAAAACCGTTTAGCGTTTATGAGGCGTTCATGGAAGCTGTACCATCATTTTTTGAAACCCATTCACCATCAAGATATAAAGGGGTCTGGTCCTGGCTCTTGACCATGGACCATAAACGGATCGGGATCATGTATCTTTTCTCCATCCTTTTCTGGTTCCTGCTTGCCGTTCTTTTAGGGGGGATGATCCGGCTTGAACTCATGTTTATCGGCCAGACATTCATGAGTGCCGAGGTTTACAATTCAGTATTTACCCTTCACGGCGTCATCATGATATTTCTTTTTATCATTCCGGCCCTGCCTGCCATATTCGGGAATTTCTTTTTACCCATCCAGATCGGGACGGATGATGTCTTTTTCCCGAAACTCAATCTTTTATCCTGGTATCTTTATATGGCAGGCGGATTGATTGCCATTGTGTCCCTTTTCTCCGAAGGCTTCCCGGATACGGGCTGGACCTTTTATGTACCGTTTTCCATCTCCACCAGGACCAATGTTTCAACCGCCGTTTTCGCAGCCTTTGTCCTGGGCATGGCCTCCATGCTCACAGGCCTGAATTTTATCACCACCATCCACCGCATGCGGCATCGGGACATGGGATGGATGCAGATTCCGCTGTTCACCTGGAGCCTTTATGCCACCTCCTGGGTTCAGCTTCTTGCAACCCCTGTGGTGTCCATTACCTTGCTTCTGGTGATCATTGAACGGTATTTCAATGTCGGGTTGTTTGACCCGGCCAAAGGCGGGGACCCGATTTTATACCAGCACCTTTTCTGGATGTATTCTCATCCGGCCGTCTATATCATGATTCTGCCCGGCATGGGCGTGATCTCTGAAATTATCCCCGTGTTTGCAAGAAAATCCATATTCGGGTACAAGGCCATTGTGGCTTCGTCCATGGCTATTGCCATAGCCGGTTCCCTGGTCTGGGCCCATCACATGTACACCAGCGGTATGAGCGACACTGCTGTTTTTGTATTCTCCCTTCTGACTTTTGTGGTGGCTATTCCATCGGCCATAAAAGTCTTTTCATGGGTGTCCACCCTTTACAAAGGCTCCATCCTGATGACGCCGCCCCTGTTTTTAGCCCTGTGTTTTATTTACCTGTTTTCCGTGGGCGGGCTGACAGGCCTTGTGCTGGGCGCTGCCGGAACCGATATCCATGTCCATGACACCCATTTTGTAGTGTCCCATTTCCATTTCACCATGTTCGGAGGCACCGGGTTTGCCTTTTTTGCCGCTCTCCATTATTGGTGGCCCAAGATGTTCGGCCGCATGTATGATTTTAAAAAAGCCTATATCGGGGCCATTCTCCTGACAGGCGGGTTTATGTTCCATTATGTGCCCATGTTCATCCTGGGATTGCAGGGCATGCCGAGACGGTATTTTGATTATCTGCCCCAATATGAGAAAGGCAATTTTTTTGCCGGGTTTGGCGCAGCCTTTATGATTATCGGGGTCTTTTTAATGATTATCAACCTTTGGCTTTCCCTGAAGAACCAGAGGGATGTTTCTTCCGATCCCTGGGGCGGGACAACGCTGGAGTGGCAGACGCCTTCGCCGCCGGCCCTGTATAATTTTATCACCGAACCTGTGGTGCCGGATTACCCCTATGATTTTTCAGGGGTTGTGGAAAGATATTCAAAAGACGATAAAGGAGAATAAATGGCTTCTCACCCGGATGAGTCCGGTAAAAAGCTGGGCATGTGGCTTTTCCTTTATACGGAAATTATTCTTTTCGGAGGTCTTTTTGTCCTCTATGCCGTCTATTTTTCACGGTATTTCGGTGATTTTAAGGAAAGCGGCAAGACGCTGAACCGCCTGATCGGTCTCATGAATACGGTGATCCTGCTTTTTTCAAGTTTTGCAGTTGCCGCAGCCGTCACCGCGATTCAGAAAAAAGAAAAAAAAATAGCCCTTACCGGACTTGCCACGGCTACCCTCTGCGGGCTTATCTTTCTGGTGAACAAATATTTTGAATGGGGGCATAAGATCGAGGCTGGGATTTATCCCAACTCGGAAAAACTGGTGAGCGGCCCCCACGGTCAGAATATGTTTTTCGGACTTTATTATGTCATTACAGGATTGCACGGCGTCCACATCATTATCGGGATGACCCTGCTGATCATCAGTCTTGTTTTTGTGTTAGAAGGGAAGGTGACTTCGGAGCGGTTTGCCCTGCTTGAAAATTCAGGGCTTTACTGGCACCTGGTGGATCTGATCTGGATTTTTATTTTTCCGCTGTTCTACCTGATCATATGAAAGAAGGGTCTTAAAGGAACGTCCATGGAAAAAACACATCATTCGCATTATCTGGAATACAGGACCTTATTTTCCATTTTTCTTTTGCTCCTCATGTTTACCGGCATTACCGTGGGGGTATCCTATATTGATCTGGGTGTGTTCAATGTCTGGATTTCGCTTTTGATTGCATCCGTCAAGGGATCTCTGGTGCTTTTGTTTTTCATGCACATGAAATACGAAGGAAGAGCGCTGATTTTTTCCTTTCTTGGAACGATCTTTTTCCTTTTTATCATGATCAGTTTTACATTCTGGGATGTTTCCTTCAGATGAGGTTGAAATATGAATAACATTGTAAATCCGGTCACCCTGGTGGACCAATCCTTTTATTATATCATCGGGTTCTCCTTTGTCTTTCTTTTTGCCATTACCCTTGTGATGATCTTTTTTGTGATCCGGTATCGCCGGAGCAAAAATAAAATACCTTCCGATATCAGGGGAAATCTTCTGCTTGAAACCGTATGGATTGCCCTGCCCACTTTTATTGCGCTCTCCATGTTTGTTTCCGGCTGGCGGGCCTATACCGGTCTGCGCAACGTTCCGGAAGGCGCCCTGGAGATCAGGGTGGAAGCCCAATCCTTTTCCTGGCTTTTTTATTATCCCAATGAAAAAGAGACTGAAAACGAAATTGTGGTGCCGGTGAACACGCCAATCAAACTGAATATTACCTCCCTTGACGTCATTCACAGCCTCTATGTTCCCGCTTTCAGAATTAAAGTGGATGCTGTGAACGGGATTCAGACCTATGCATGGTTCCTGCCGGAAAAGGAAGGGGAATTTAATTTCCAATGTACGGAATACTGCGGCACAGGCCATTCTGAAATGAACGGGGTGATCCGTGTCGTCTCAAAGGAGGAATACGAAGAATGGGTGAACAAAGAAGATGAATGGTAGCAGGGCCGGCGTTTCCGAAAACGCAGTTCAAGGCTCAGCCCCGGTGCTGAAGCATTATATTGAACTTTTGAAATTCCACCTTTGCGCCTATATTGCGCTTTCGGCGGTTTTCGGTCATGTCATGGCCCTTCAGAAAATTTCCCCGGATTCGTTTTTTCTCGGCGCTTTTGTATTCCTCCTGGCCTGTGGCTCAGCCGTCCTCAACAATATCCAGGACATGGAATTTGATACTTTTTTTAAAAGAACCTGCAACCGGAGCCTCCCCCAAAAAAAAGTGCCGGTCCCGCACGCCGCAGGCATGGCCGTTCTGCTTATCCTTGCCGGATTATCCGGTGTGTTTTTCGTCTTCAGCCTGATCCCGACTTTAGCCGGTTTAGCAGCCCTGATCAGTTATAACGGCCTCTACACCCCTCTGAAAAAGCGTTCACTTCTGGCCATTCTTCCCGGAAGCCTTTGCGGCATGCTTCCCCCGCTTATGGGCTGGACTGCAGCAGGCGGATATCCTCTTGATCCCAAAATCATTCTTCTCATGCTGGTCTTCGGCCTGTGGCAGGTCCCCCATTTTTTTATCATCCTCATCAAAAACGGCAACGCCTCGCCGGATTGCCAATCCTTCCCCAGCTTTTCAAAGATATTTTCAGAAACCGAGATCAAATTGCAGACCCTGATCTGGACAAGCCTTTACAGCCTTTCCATTCTGCTCTTTGCCCTGAACGGATTTTTCGACAAGCCTGTGCTTTTCTCAGTGTCTTTCATTAATGCCCTGGTCATTATTGCCCTTGTTTCAGCCGCCTTGTTCAAAAAAATCACCCTGCCGACTGCCTTTGCCACCATCAACCTGTCCATGCTGCTGTTCATGGGCTCAGGCATTTGTGGTGCCTGTTTTGCTTGATTGAATAGTCCTTTACATAGGTAATAATTGCTGATACGAACTTTGTTATTAAAATTGAAATAGTTGTCGGTTGGATATTATTCAAATTTGAATGATAGACAGATCTGTGCAATTACTGGTTCGAATAAGAAGGAAGGGACATACCAGTGCCAAGAAAAATGTGGGTTTATGATCCTCAATCCGGTGGTGTGCAAATCCCCCAGAAACTGCAATCCAGGATTCGTCAGCGAATATTGATACATGCCGAGAATTTTTATGCCGGCAAATACAATCGGATCAACGTGAGATTCAGAGGGCAATTTTGTTACATTGATGCCTACACGGAGCCATGTGTTGAGGAAAATTTTAACTCAAATCTATTTGGGGAATCCCTTGAGGAGCATGTTGAAAGGTTACGGAACATACCGATACATCTATGCCGACTCTGATTCTTCGGAGATGAGAACCGTTGGTCAATGGCATTCTATAACTATAGCCATGAGGAATATGAGCCTTGTATCTTTAATAATAATAGTTGGCATGGAACCCCGGAAGAGGCTTTCGATACTTCTTCGGTTTACCTTAACGGATAAGGTCGGCGATTGAATCTATGCCAAGCTGGTTGAAGATATTGTTGATTTTGCAGGGAAAGAAACCATGAAGGCTCAAGCGGACAAGCCAGGAGACATATTAAAGGGGCTGTGGGTTGAAAAGTTGAATCCATTTGAAGAAAAAGGATATAATAAACTGTCAGGGAAAATATGAAATAAATAAGGACAGATGAAGGAGACATAAATGGAGATTAAAGAGATACCGTTTCAGGTATTCGATTTAGAGAACATGACAGCTGAAGAGCATCCCGGTGTTACGGGTAAAGCCTTCTGGAAAACCGTCAGCAGGGGAAACGTCCGGATCAGGATTGTGGAATATACACCCGGATACCTGGCGGATCACTGGTGTGAAAAAGGCCATGCCGTGTTTGTATTGGAAGGGGAATTTGAATCCGAACTCAGGGATGGACACAAATTTACCTTAAAGCCGGGAATGTGCTATCTGGTGGCGGATGATACCGATGCCCACAGGTCCTATACAAAAGACGGGG
>Ga0156388_1249_pt1 | contig 23779 bp, 20 predicted proteins | sample RifOxyA3_FD_108032 | JGI IMG/M metagenome (GOLD analysis project Ga0156388, IMG submission 108032) | Desulfobacterales bacterium RIFOXYA12_FULL_46_15
GCTCCCCGGAAATTTTTAGAGTACTGCTGGCAGGCAAGACCTACCGTGGGGGTATAGATGATGGGTAAAAACCGGGTCACATTGCCGGCAATAACGGCATGGGCAAGGATAACATTTCTGTCATAGAGGCTTCTGATATAAATATACCGTTCAATATCACTTTCTTTTTTTTGAATGATATCAAGACTATTGTTAATCTGTTCGATGAGGGTTTTCACCCTTGGCGGCAGAAAACCGCTGAGTTTAAGCTTCTGTCTTTCTTCAATGGTAAATGCAGTTCCTTTGCTGATATTGTTGAAACGCAGAACATCAAATCCTTTAATATTAATCCGGACACCCAGGGTTTCCCCGAACTCGCCGTATTTAAACTCGTAATGATTGATTTCCATTATTAAAATTTCCTCAGTATAAAAATTGTTTTAAATATTCTGCGTCTAAAAAAATATGGGTTTAAATTTATCATGCAGATAAGATTATATAAAAACAACAGACTCATTGGAAATCGGAAGTTTTCTGAATTGCCTGTAAGAAATTCTCTTATTTTGGCATAACAATAGACCCGGATTGCTGTGGATTTCCCCTGCGGGGTGTGATATACACGGATTTATAGGCATAAATCGTTAACCCATCCCGGAATATGGATACCATGAAAACAATGAAAGCACTGGTAAAGGCAAAGCCTGAAAAAGGTCTGTGGCTGGAGGACGTTCCCGTTCCAGATATCCGCCACAACGAAGTTCTCATCAAAATCCTGAAAACGGCCATCTGCGGAACCGATGTCCACATTTACAACTGGGACAAATGGTCTCAGGCCACCATTCCCGTGCCCATGCACATCGGCCATGAATATGTGGGAACCATTGAAAAAACCGGCTCCCATGTGGCGGATTTCAAACCCGGCGACCTGGTCTCCGGCGAAGGCCACATCGTCTGCGGCCATTGCCGCAACTGCCTGGCCGGCCGGCGGCATCTGTGCCGCGACACCAAGGGCGTAGGCGTGAACCGGCCCGGCGCCTTTGCCCAATACCTGGCCATCCCGGTCACCAATGTCTGGTACTGCAATAAAACCATTCCCCTGGATGTGCTGGCCTGTTTCGACCCCCTGGGCAATGCCACCCACACCGCCCTTTCCTTTGATGTTCTCGGGGAAGATGTCCTCATCACGGGCGCCGGTCCCATCGGGTGCATGGCCGCGGCCATTGCAAAGCATTCCGGCGCAAGGTATGTGGTGGTCACGGACATCAACCCCTATCGCCTGGATCTGGCCAAAAAGGCCGGGGCCACTCTGGCCGTGGATGTCACAAAACAGAATCTTGCCGATATCCAGAAGGATCTGGGCATGAAGGAAGGCTTTGATGTGGCCATGGAAATGTCCGGCAGCCCGGCCGCCTTGAATTCCATCCTGGACAATATGTGTCATGGAGGCAAGATCGCTCTTCTCGGCATCATGCCTGAAAAAACGGAAATCGACTGGAACAAGGTGGTATTCAATATGCTGACCATCAAGGGGATCTACGGCCGGGAAATGTATGAGACCTGGTACAAGATGACCAGCATGCTCCAGTCCGGCCTGGACATCTCCCCCCTCATCACCCACAGATTCCATTACACGGAATTTGAAAAAGGGTTTGAGGTCATGAGATCCGGGAATTCGGGAAAGGTGATCCTGGACTGGGCTTAGGTGAATAGAGCCCTGCTAACTTTGATGGTATGCCGGTACAACAGCTTTTCAATATCAGTTTTTTTTAAACTCTATAAAAACAATCAAGAATCAGGTAATAAATAGAGGAACCAAATGGCTGAAAATATTTTAATCATTAATGGCGCAGCCAGGAAAAATGGCAATACTGATATGATAATTCAAAAAATCATTGAGAGCTCATTAAACAAGGATGCTAAAATTAATCTGGTTATTTTAAGGAACAAAAAAATTAGCGATTGTATTGGTTGTCATCTTTGCCATAGAAAGGACCAATGTTCTATTAATGATGATATGATAGAAATTTTTAACAGTATTAATAAATCTGATATGATTATTTTTGCTTCACCAATCTACTGGTGGGGAGTCACAGGTATAATGAAAATATTTATTGACCGGCTTTATTTTTATCATTCATCAAACAATAAAAGTTTAATTTCAGGTAAAAAAGCGGTAGTTGTCGCTCCAATGAATATGAAACAAGACAACTATAAAACACAATTGTTTATAAACTTCTATGATATTTTATTTGATAACCTTGAATTGGTTAAGTGCAATACATTCCTTTTTGATAATGTTAATGAAAAAGGGGAAATCTTGAACAATCCGGATTATATAAAACAGGCCCATATTTTTGGAAAAAGTTTATAAGTTTTGTTTTTAGTCATCCTCATAACCATTTACAAGCGGGAGTCACAAAACAACTCATCGGCTTAATTCAGTATTAACCTTCAGGAGAATTATACTTGAAAACCAACTTGGTATGATTTATTGCCATACCAAGAGAGAGGATGATTACAATGGCAGCATCAAAAATTGCAAAGGCAGGCTATCCGCTGACTATGGAGCTTGTGGATACAGAGCTTCCAAAAAAATCCCGGGTAAAGATCAGCCAGATACGAGTCCTTTCTACGAAGCGTATCAACAAGAAAATAGCAACAGCATCTGAAGAAGAACTGCCTCTCATCATTGAAGGGTTGAATGAAATAATCGGCGACTGACAACATGCCATATTCAGACCGGAGCTGCAGGCAGGGATTTTGTCTTTCTTGACTTGGATCAAAATGATGTATAATAATGATGTATACAGCATAGGAGACCATCATGGTAAGAACACAAATATATCTGACGGAAAATCAACGGGACGGGCTGGCCGCTATTGCCAAGTCCATCGATAGTTGTTGCAGAATTGTATGCCGGAGTAAAAAGAGATTCGGAGCAAGATACCCTGCAGGAGTTTATCTCCCTCTTCCGTGTTGTACCTGTAAGTGCTGAGATTGGGAAGGCCGGAGGGCTCTACAAACGAGATTATGGTAAGTCTCACGGGATTGGGCTTGCAGATGCCATTCTGGCTGCTACGGCTGAAATCGAAAACGCAGAATTAAAAACCCTCAACATCCGACACTACCCCATGTTCAAGAAACTTAAACCGGCCTACCTTAAATGAAAAGCAAAAACAACATTCAAGCAGATCCCATAAATCTTCGTCCACTTAATTCGACGTTGATCCTTCACCATCCTTATTTTCATAGGAGAAAAAAATGACCATTGACAAACTTGACAGATCCCTTTCACAGGAACTGGAGTTGCTGAAAGAAGAAGGACGGGCCAAGGCCCCGGAGAGAATCATTGGGGCTTATATTCCGGCCCGGGGCCCCAAAGGGCCCCGGTATAAGCTTGTCGGAAGCGATACGGAATTTATCCGGCTCAATTCCAATTCCTATCTTTCCCTTTCCCAGCATCCTGACCTTATAGCAGCGGCAGACAAGGCCACCCGTGAATTCGGGGTCGGACCGGGTGCGGTCAGGTTTATCGACGGCACCTTTATCCATCATGCCGCCCTTGAAAAAAGGGTGGCTGCCTTTGTGGATAAACCGGCAGCCAAAATTTTCAATTCCGCCTATACCTCCAACTGCGGGCTGGCCCTGTCCGTTTCCCATGCCAAAACCTTCTGGATCGGGGATCAGCTCAACCATAACAGCATTATCCGGGCCATGAGGATCAGCAATATCCCCAGTAAAAACAAGGCTATTTACAAACACAATGATATGGCCGACCTTGAACGATGCATGAATGAAGTGCCTTTGGATATGGAACGGGTAATGGTCATATTTGACGGGATCTTCAGCATGCGGGGGGATTTTGCCCCTATCCATGAGATCAATGCCGTATGCAGGGCCTATGATGGAAAATTCAAAGACGGCGTCATCACAGTGGTGGATGATTCCCACGGGATCGGCGCTTATGGGGATACCGGGCGCGGCACTTCGGATTATTGCGGGGCATTGCCGGACATCATTATCGGCACTTTTGGAAAGGCTTTTGGGGTGAACGGAGGATTTATTGCGGCAAGTTCCACTCTTATCGAAGCCGTGCGCCAGAAGGCAGACACCTATATTTATACCAATCCTTTGAGTGTTGCAGATTGTGCGGCTGCGGTAAAAGCCCTGGATATCTGTGACGGAAAAGAAGGGCTTGCCCTCCTGAAAAACCTGAAGGAAAGAACAATCCGGTTCCGGCAAGGATTGGAAGACCAGGGTAAAGAATCCATCCCAGGCCCCCATCCGGTGGTGCCTTTAATGGTGCGGGACACACAGAAGACCCATGACCTTGTCAAATACTTATTCGACCACGGGGTTCTTGTGGTGGGATTGACATTTCCCGTTGTCCCAAGGGGTGACGAGACCATTCGGTTCCAGATCAATGCCTGCCATACACAAACAGATATTGAATATGTTATTGAATTATTAAAAAAATTCAAATAATGTAAACCAGTACCGGGTGTTAGAATAAACACGGGAGACTTTATGGATCGTCAAAGCATTCTTAATAATAAAAAAGTCCTTGTGGTGGATGATGAACCGGATATCCTTGATACCCTTGAAGAGCTTCTGCATATGTGTGCTGTGGACAAGGCCCTGACTTTTGAAGAAGCCGTCCGTCTTTTAAAAAACAACACCTATGACGTGGCGGTTCTTGATATCATGGGGGTTAAGGGCTATGATCTCCTGAAAATCACCCATAGAATTGATATCCCGGCCCTGATGCTGACGGCCCACGCCCTGACGCCGGACAATCTTAAAATTTCCATTGAACAGGGCGCCGATGCCTATGTCCCAAAGGATAAGCTCAGTGATATTGTCCTTTATGTGGCCGACATCCTGAATGCCAGGCAACAGGGCAAAAAAGCCCATGTGACCTGGTTCTCGCTTTTAAAACCGGTATTTGACAAATTGTTCGGAGAGGGCTGGAGGAAAAAAGACAGGGCATTCTGGGATGAATTCGATGAAAAGCAGATGGAGGCCAGGGACGACATCCAGAAAATGGAATGATCCTGAATAAATACTCCTAAAGCGGAATTTTCACAATAAATTCAGCGCCTTTCCCGCAGTTGGAATTCAATGTCATTTCTCCGCCCATGTCTTTTAACAATACCATAACACCGGCAAGCCCTAGGCCATGGCTTTTGATGGCATTATCAAGGGATGACCCGGTGGTGAAATAGGTTTTAAAGATTTTCTGATGCTCTGAGGGAGGGATTCCCCTGCCGTCATCCCTTACGCACATGGTGAGCAGTTTATTCTCAATACTTCCGGAAATCTCAACAAAGACTGCCTTATATTTGAATGCATTGGTCACAAGGTTCCGTAAAATCTGCCGGACCTTGGCTTCATCCAGGTGGACCACGGTTTTCCAGACTTTTGCATCAAAGGCCAGCTTAACGCCGTAATCGTTCACCACCCGGCAGAGAGCGTCATAGGACTGAATCTTCCGGATCAAATCCACGACAGCCGGATCGGCAAGATCGAATATTTCAATCAGGACTGACATCACAAGGGAGCATATATTAAAATCCCGGGTAATCATGACCCCTTCTCTGGAGCGGCCCAGTTCCAGCACGTCATTGACCAGCCTCTGGGTTGTCAATGCATTCCGGATGATTCTTTTGATCACCTTGACCTGTTTTTCAGTCAAGGGGCCATAGGTATCCTGACGGTTGAGGAGTGATTTTGCCCCTGCATCAATAACTGAAATGGGAACCTTTAAATCATGAATCAGAATTTCTGTTTTAATGGTTGTATCTGATGACATTTGTTTCTATTACCTTTAAAATCCTTGCAATTTCAATCAATGATTTTATATAGTGTGCAGATCGAAACACTCCCGGCTGATTCGGGAAAAGACCGTATAAGATCCTTAAAATCATAAAATTTGTTATACGAGGATCATTCCGTCTTGTAAAGTCTTTTGGAGTTTTATTTATGAAGAGCCATGATACCTGTATATCCGAACTTGAAACCAGGATAAAAGAACTGGAAGAAGAAAATAAAATCCTGAACAATATCATATATAAAGCGCCTATTCCTGTATTTGTCCTGGATAAAAACCATACCATCACCCATTTCAACCAGGCCCTTGAAGAACTCTCCGGGCTTTCCGGTAAAGAAGTCATCGGCACAAGGGACCAGTGGCGGGCATTTTATGCAAATCAGCGGCCGGTCATGGCCGACCTCATCATCGACCGGTCTTCGGATGCTGAAATCGTTGAGCATTACGGGTTGAAATATGACCGGTCCTCCAAAAACAAGGAAAGATTTGCAGCCACGGATTTTTTCCATGACATCTGTGAGAAAGGAAAATGGCTCTATTTTACGGCTTCTACGTTTACAGACGCTGATGGGGGAATTGCAGGGGCTGTGGAAACCCTCCAGGATGTCACAGAGGAAAAAACAGCTTCAAGAAAAACAAGGGAACTCTACCGGGTTTACCGGAAAATTCTTGAATTTGTCCCCTATCCTATAATCGTATATGATGACAACGGACTTGTATCTTATGTAAATCCCTCTTTTACTGCCATTTTCGGCTGGACCCTGGATGAACTCAAAGGCAGTCATGTCCCCTTTATCCCGGAAGGCCTGAAAGCCGAAACCAGCCATATGATCGACCAATTCCGCGAGAATAAAGACCTGAACCGCTATGTGACTCAACGCTTGACAAAAACCGGAAAAACCCTTGATGTAGTTCTCCGGGCCGCTACTTATACGGATCCGAATACGGAAGCCACCCAGACTTTTGTGATTTTGCGCGACATCACGGAAGAAAAACGGCTTGAAGCCAATAATAAAACCATCATGAGAATCAGCGCGGTTCTCCCGGAATACCCGGAACTTGAAGAATTGATGACCTATATTTCAAAAGAAGTCAAAGCGATTCTGAACACGGAAGGGGCTCTGGTCCTCCTCTATGATGAAATCCGGGATGAGCTGTTTTTCAAAGGCGGGGCCTATGATGATTCGGATACAGACAGAAGAGCCAAAACATTCCGGTTTCCTGCTTCCTCCATCCTTGCCGGGGAGATTATCAAAACCGGGGAATACGCACTGGTGAATGATGCGGAAAAACTCCTGAAGGATTACCCTGAACGGGAAGAAAGACTGGGTTATAGAACCCGGAGCCTTCTGGAAGTTCCCATCAAAAGCGATGACCGGATCATCGGTGTGCTCTGCGCCATCAATAAAAAGCAGAATCTGTTTGACTATCATGATATGGAACTTATGACCATGATTGCCGGCACCTGTGCCATCTCCATTGAAAATGCCAGGTTCTCGGAAGCAGTCCGGGATGCTTACCGGGATGTGGCTTCAATGAACCGGGCCAAGGGAAAAGCCATCAACCATCTTTCCCATGAACTGAAAACCCCTGTGGCCGTTCTTACAGGTTCCCTGCAAATCCTGAGAAAAAAGCTGGAGGCATTCCCCCAGGTTAAAGTGGAAGCCACCCTGGGCAGGATTGAAAGAAACCTGAACCGGATTATCGCTATCCAGGATGAAACGGCCGACATCATGGATGACAAGACCTATTCGGCCCAGACCCTGTTGCTCCGCATGTTTGAAGCCTGCCAGGATGAGCTTGAAACCCTGATCAATAAAAATCTTGGTTCCGATCAGCTCGAACAATCGGTGAAAAAACTGATTGATGAACGGTTCGGACCCAGATCCATTATTTTTAAACCCATTCATTTCCCTGATTATTTCAGCAGGCTTTTTGCTTCTCTCAAACCTCAGTTTGAATCCAGGAATATCCATATCAGGACATCCATTGATGAGAACCTGCCGATCCTCCGTCTGCCTGAAGAAATCATCACTAAAATGGTGACCGGAATTATCAAGAATGCGGTTGAAAATACCCCGGATAAAGGAAGAATAGAAATTTCCATGACAAAAAAAGATTCAGGAATCCTTTTTTGTGTTCATGATTTCGGGGTCGGAATTGAAAGCGATGCCCAGAAAAGAATTTTTGAAGGCTTTTTCACAACCCAGGAAACCCTTCTATATTCAACTAAAATGCCTTTTGCCTTTAATGCAGGAGGAAAAGGGGCGGATCTGCTTCGCATGAAGATATTTTCAGACCGCCACGGTTTTGTCCTGAAAATGGAATCAAAGCGGTGCCGGTTTCTTCTTGAGCATGAAGGTTCGGTTTGTCCGGGTGACATTGCAATATGCCGGTTCTGTACGACCACCGAAGATTGTCTTAATTCAGGATATTCAGTTTTTACAGTATTTTTCCCGGCAGAAAAAAAATAAAAAAAGTCTTTGACAAACCCGGGTAAATTAAATTAATAGAGAGTATGTATTAAGACTGAGCGCTCGTTTGGTTTGCGTACGCTTGAGTAGAAGTTGAGTTCCTATTGAGATTGCAATATGTGAATTAAAAAGGAGTCATGCTACATGAACAGTCTTCACAACCTGACCTGTTTTGACATCTTTGAAAAAAATGCGCTTTACAACGGTGCTTCCCCTGCTATTCACTGGAATGGCCAGGATATCACATATGCTGATCTTTTTGCGCAAACCACAAAACTGTCACATGGCCTCAAAAGTCTGAACCTTCCTGCTCAAAGCAGGATTGCCGTCCTGTGCAAAAATCATCCGGTTTTCTTTCACCTCTTTGGCGCCGCATCTGCCCTTAATTTTGTACTGGTGCTCATCAACAGGCGCTTGAGCCGGGAAGAAATTTTCCATGTCGTTGAAGACACAATGCCGGCTGTGATTATCTGCGATAGTGAAATGGCAGGTGAGGCAAGAGCGGCTGCAACCTCTTTTTCATATATCAAGCACTGTTATGTGGTGGATGAAGACAAGGAGTTTTCATCCCTTTACGATTTTCCTCCCCTTGAGAATCCCAGGCCCATAGGCCCGAAAGACCCGTATATAATCATTCATACAGCTGCCGTGCAGGGCAAACCCAGGGGTGCTGTCCTTTCCCAGGAGAACATCCTTTTTTCAAACCAGCAGATTATCCAGACCTACGGTCTTGACCGGACCAAAGCCTATTTGAACATATTGCCCCTGTTTCATATCATGGGCATCAATATGAGCCTTGGAATGATTCAGGCCGGTGGTAGAAATATTTTACAGGAAAAATTTGATCCAAAGAAAACCTTAGCCCTTATCCAGGAACAGAAAATTACAATTTTTGGTTCCTTCCCGCCCATATTATCCAACCTCATGGACGCCATGCAGGAAGGTAAATTTGATCTTTCAAGCTTTGAAATCGCAGCAGGGCTTGAAACGCCTGAAACTGTAAAAAAATGGGAGTCCTGTACCCGGTCAAAATTCTGGACCATGTACGGACAGACCGAAACCTCAGGCCTGATCACATTTGCCGAATATTTCAAAAAACCAGGTTCGGCCGGTGCTGTTTCAGCACTTGCCAATATTAAAATTGTCGATGAGTTTGATACTTTTCTGCCCACAGGAACCACAGGAGAAATCGTGGTCCAGGGCCCCCTGGTATTCCAGGGGTACTGGAATGCAGAAGAACTCAATGCCATTACCTTCAGGGAAGGCTGGCACCACACCGGAGATCTCGGGATGATGGATTCTGAAGGCTTTTTATTTTTCAAAGGCCGGAAAGCAGAAAGAGAATTGATCAAACCCGGAGGAGAAAATGTATTCCCGGCCGAAGTGGAAAAAGCCATCCTGAAGCATGATGCTGTGAAAGAAGTCTGTGTTTTCGGTGTGCCTGACCCTAAATTCGGAGAAGGCATTAAAGCGGTCTGCTCTCTCAACCATGGCAAAAACCTGACAAAAGAGGATCTGATCAAATTTTGCGGTTCCCTCATCGCAGGGTATAAAAAGCCAAGATATGTTGAATTTATAAAAGAGCTGCCCAAAACGGAAAACGGCACTATCGACCGGCAGAAAATAAAAGTGGAATATGCCTGAAAAAGGCCTGCTTTTTTAGAAACAAGGTTTTTATCTTGACACTGTAAGGCTGATTTACTATGGATGGCATTTAAGGGATACCTTATTCATTGAAATCCCTGATACATTATCCATACTGTCAAGACAAAATATTTTTTGATTCAAGATAGGAGGTGGGTGATTATTTCAATGATTTTTATCAATTCATTTTTGTTTTCCGGGAAGCAGGTTTTCTTTAATCAGATTTAAAGAATTTGGATATCATATGGCACAATTAACAATTTCAGACGTTACACTCTCTTTTGGCGGACTTAAGGCGCTATCCGATGTCAATATGACCATCGAGCCGGGTCTTATCACGTCCATCATCGGCCCCAACGGCGCGGGTAAAACCAGTATGCTCAATTGCATATCCGGATTTTACCACCCAACCCGGGGTGATATTTTCTACAAGGATAAAAAGCTCACCCATGCATCCCCCCATGAAGTCTCCAACATGGGGATTGCCAGGGCATTTCAGAACCTTGAGCTTTTTTCCGGCCTCTCGGTTTTAGACAATCTTCTTCTGGCACGGCACCAGAACCTGAAATACGGCTTTCTGGAAGCTGTCGTCTTTTACGGAAAGGCATCCCGGATTGAGGCGGAAAACAGGGCCTATGTCGAAGACATCATTGACTTCATGGAGCTTGAGCCCTATAGAAAAAGCCTTGTCGGAAATTTAAGCTACGGGGTCCAGAAAAAAGTCGAGGTGGCCCGTGCAATGACTCTTGCACCGGATATTCTTCTCCTGGACGAGCCCATGGCCGGCATGAACCAGGAGGAAAAAGAAGATATTGTCCGGTTTGTCATGGACATTCAAAAAGAACGCCAAATTACCGTTGTACTGGTAGAACATGATCTGGGGGTTGTCATGGATATATCCGACCGGATCTATGTTCTCGATTTTGGTGAGCTTATCGGCTCGGGAACCCCTGAAGAGGTTGCAGGGAATCCTAAAGTAATTGAAGCTTATATTGGAGAGGGTTAATTTAAAATGACTGACAACAAACACCTGCTTTTATACTCTATCCCCCAGCTTCTTCGATGGCGGGTCAAAAGTACGCCCAAACGCCCGGCCCTAAGAGAAAAGGATTTCGGGATCTGGAATACCTATACCTGGCAGGATTATTATGATTATGTCAGGAAGACGGCTCTGGGCTTAAGGGCCATCGGACTTGGGAAAGGCAGCACCATTGCCCTTATCAGCGACAATATCCCGGAACTCTTGTTCACCGCCATTGGTGCTCATTCCATCGGGGCTGTGTCTGCCGGTATCTACCAGACCAGCATGCCCCATGAAATTGCCCAGATCCTGCAATCCCTTAAAGCCACGGCTGTGTTCTGTGACAACCAGGAACAGGTGGACAAGGTTCTGGATGTCCGGGACCAGATTCCCAATGTCAAAAAAGTTATTTTTGAAGACCCCCGGGGCATGAGAGAATACATGTCTGACGACTGGTTCGTTAACATCCGGGATCTGTATAAACTCGGGGATCAGGAACATGAAAAAAACCCGGGGCTGTTTGAATCCCTGGTGGATCAGGGCAAACCCGACGATGTCTGTCATCTCTGCCTCACATCCGGAACCACGGGCCTTCCCAAGGGGACCATGCTGACCCATAAGAATTATATCAACATGGGGATCCAGTTGACAGAGGTCGACCAACTGGAACCTACGGACGAATATGTCTCTTTTCTGCCCTTTGCATGGATCGGGGAGCAGATGAACTCCTTTGGTGTGGCCATGGCCACCGGGATTACCCTTAATTTCCCCGAATCCGTTGAAACGGCCATGTCGGATTTGAAGGAGATCGGGCCCCATTTCATGTTCGGGGCTCCGAGAATTTATGAAACCATCCGGTCCCAGATCTGGCTGAAGATCGACCAGTCCTACTGGTTTAACAAACTTCTTTATAACTATTTTATCAAAGTCGGGATCAAAGCGGCCCATTACAGGATGCGCGGCAAATCCATGCCCATCGGGCTGAAAATCAAATCCTGGCTGGGAAAGCAGATCATTTTCCGGCCCCTGGTAAACCAGATCGGTTTTTTACGTCTGCGGCGGGCCTATACCGGCGGTGCAGCCCTTGGCCCGGAACTCTTTACCTTTTACCAGGCCATTGGCGTAAATTTAAAACAGATCTACGGCCAGACCGAGATTGTGGGTATCGCCTATATGCACCGGGATGGTGATATCCGGCCTGAAACTGTGGGTAAACCTCTGCCCGGTACCCAGTGCAAAATTTCTGAAATCGGTGAAATCCTTTCCAAATCCGACTCGGTCACGCCAGGGTATTTTGAACTGCCTGAAAAATCTGCAGAACTCCTGGAAGGCGGATGGCTGCACTCCGGGGATGCAGGCTTTATTGATGAACATGGCCACCTGGTGGTAATCGACCGTATTTCAGATGTCATGCACAATAAAAAAGGAGAAATGTTCTCCCCCATGTTTCTTGAAAATGCCCTGAAATTCAGCCCCTATATCAAGGAAGCCGTTATTTACGGGAACAAGGAAGATTTTGTGGCCTGCCTGATCAATGTGGACCCGGTTGTGGTGGGCAAATGGGCTGAGGACAGGGGAATTTCCTTTACCACCTACATGGATTTATCAGGCAAACCCGAAGTGGCTAAACTGATCATGCAGGAAGTATTGGATGTCAATTCCAGGGCTGAAAAAGAACATTTTAAGATTAAGCGGTTCGCCCTTCTCTACAAGCTTTTAGATGTGGATGACGGCGAACTGACCAAAACAGGGAAGATCCGTCGTAAATATGTACAGGAAAGATACCAGAACCTGTATGAAGCCCTTTATGACGCATCTGTGGATAAAAAAGAGGTTGAAGCATCCTTCCAGTACCAGGATGGGCAGTCAACCACGGTTAAAACAAGCATCTCTTTTTATACAGTGAAAGGAGTCTGATGACATATTTTTTCCAGATTATCATCAGTGGGGTCGTTGTGGGCTCCATCTATGCACTGGCAGCCCTGGGCCTGGTCCTTATTTACAAATCCAGCCGGGTAGCCAATTTTGCCCATGGCCAGATCATTGCCTCCGGGGCCTTTATCGCCTTTTTCCTGACGGTCGATAAAGGAGTCCCTATCTTTTTTTCATTCATCATCAGTATGATAGTGACATTTTTTCTGGCCATGAGTGTGGAAAGGATATTTTTGCGGCGTCTCATCGGCGAACCCATTATTTCGGTCATTATGGTGACCATCGGGCTTGCCTCCATTATCGACGGCCTTATCTATTTTACCAAGTTCGGGACGGAAAACTATTCCTTCCCGGCTTTCCTTCCCCAGGAACCCGTCAGCCTCTGGGGTGTTTCCATTTCCTGGACCCAACTGGTCGGGCTTATCATCACAAGCCTGCTGATCGGGGGCTTTTCCTGGTTTTTCAAGAAATCCACAGTGGGTATTTCCATGCGGGCGGTTTCCGATGACCAGTTCGGTTCCATGTCTGTTGGAATATCCGTCCCCCGCGTGTTCGGGCTTGCCTGGGCCACGGCAGGATTGTCGGCAGCCGCTGCCGGATGCATTATCGGAAATATTACCGGGCTCAATTTTGAAACCCTCCATGCCTTTGGTATTGTTGTCTTTCCCGTTGTCATCCTCGGGGGATTGGACTCCATCCTGGGCGCTGTTATCGGGGGGATCATCATGGGCCTGATCCAGCAGTTTGCCGCAGGTTACCTGGATGGTAATTTCGGTCTGAGCGGTACCGGAGACGTCATGCCGTACCTTGTTTTATTAATCATCCTTCTATTTAAACCCCACGGTTTATTTGGAATCCATGAAATTGAGCGGGTGTAATCCATGTCAGCAAATTCTTGGTTAGCAACAGGTAATTTTCACACGACCTATAAACATGAGCAGAATACATTTTATACCAGCCTGGACCGGTCTGTATTTACATTTTTTCTCATCCTCCTTTTTGCATGGCCGATTTTCTATCCCCTGAGCAATAAATATATGCTGGTAACGGATAATATCCTTATTGCCATCGTGGCCGTCATGGGTCTGAATCTTGTGACCGGGTTTGCCGGTCTTATTTCCATCGGCCATGCCGCCTTTGTCGGTATCGGCGCCTATACCGTGGCCTCTTTTTGCAGGACCCTAGGGGCAGACCATGTCATGGTCACCCATTTCTGGCCCGTACTCATCATCTTCAGCGGTCTTTTCGGTGCTTTCTTCGGTGCCCTTGTCGGACTTCCCGCACTGCGCCTGAAGCATCTCTATCTGGCCATCGCCACCCTGTCTTTTCAAATGATTTTCCAGTGGGTCATCAATTTCATGAGTTTTTTCAACCAGGGCCAGACCATATCCGTGGGCCGGGCATTCTGGCTGACGGGAGAAATCGGCAGAAACCAGCATTATGTATTCTGGTACTATATTATCCTGACAATTGTCGTACTCCTGGGTTTCGGCGTCAGGAACCTCATGAAAACGCGCTATGGACGATGTCTAATTGCAGTCAGGGACAATGACCGGGCCGCCGATGCCATGGGGATGAACCCGGGACTTACAAAAGTCTATGCCTTTGCCCTGGCCGGTTTTTTTGCCGGTGTAGCCGGCGCCCTTCATGCCTATCTCTACCGGGGGGTCGGGTTTGACTCCTTTACCCTGAAGATATCGGTTTCCTATCTTGCCATGGCCATTGTCGGCGGTCTCGGGACTCTCAACGGGTCTTTCTGGGGGCCTGTGGCCATAAAGCTCCTGGATCTTCAGGTCGAACACCTTTCAGAAGTGGCCAAACAATATCTGCCGTCTGCCATGAATGTTGCCACGGCATTGAAGCCCTTTACCTTCGGTCTTGTCATTGTTCTGTTCCTGATGTTTGAACCCAGGGGGATTGCCAACTGGTGGAGAATCACCAAATCCTATACCAAGCTGTGGCCCTTTCGCTACTGACGAATCAGGGAAGAGCACCGGCTTTACAAATATTTTGTGAGTCATAACCCAAATCTAGGAGGAAAAGTGACATGAAAAGCAAAAAAGCAGTGTTATTCAACGTATTACTGGTTCTTGTATTAATGGTCGCATTCACCGCATCGGTTCAGGCAGGGGGCAAGGTGTATAAATTAGGAATGTCCCTGGCTATCACAGGCCCGACATCTGATGCCGGGAACCCCATGTCCAAAGGTGTTGAAGACTGGTTTAAATTTGTAAACGATACCAAACTATTGGGAGACGACACCATTGAATGCGTCATAAGGGATGATCAATATGAAAATGACGCCACCAAAAGAAATTTTGAAGAATATCTGGATGAAGGGATCGTTTTCTATCTGAATTATTCTACCGGGAGCACCCTGGCTCTTAAAAAAGACTTTGAAGATGCAAAAGTCCCGGTTGTCCCTGCATCCTACCATGAAGGCAATCTCATTGATTCAACCCAGATTTTCCTGCCTGTGGCAACCTATTCTGAAAACATAGTCGGACTTGCAGAATATATCGTTGCCAATCATAAAGAAGGCGGAGTTCCCAAGGTCGCCTTTTTTATTCATCCCTCCGCTTTTGGCAGAGGCCCTCTGGAAGATACCCAGAAAGCAGTTGCAGCCGGTCTGAAAATTGAAATCGTTGAAACTGTTGAACATGGTAAAGATCTTGATAGTACGGCCATGCTGACCAGGCTCCAGAGCAAGGGCGTCCAATATGTATTGTGCCATTCGGTTCAGTCACCGGTTGCCACTCTGCTCAAGGATTCACAGCGCCTGGGCATGACTGCAAAATCTTTTGGCGAAAAAGGCAAACTCACTTTTGTGGGTGCCCATTATACCGGCGGAAATGACCTCATCGCCCTTGCCGGCGATGCAGCAGAAGGATTCCTCTGGGCATGTTCATATAATATGACCTCGGAAAACAATGAAGGTGCAAAAAAACAACTGGACCTGGCTAAAAAATACGGTCGTGATGATAAGGCAGCCAATTCCCACAACTATGCAACCGGTATCCTGATGGCACAGATCCCAACGGAAGCCATTAAACGGGTAAAAGAAGCAAAGATGGAAGTTAACCCGGCAAATCTTTATAAAATTTTAAATGAAATGAACGGTGCCAAGGAATATAAGTCTTTTGTCGCAGCAGGGCCGCTTTCCTACTCCCCCAAGGATCATATCGGGGTTGACGTGCAAAACATTTATCAGGCTCAGGGCGGACAGTTTAAAGCAATCAAATCTGTTTCATCCGAATACATGAAAACAATAAGAGCCGGTAAATAAATAATTATAAGCAATTCCATACGGATCATGAAACCGCCTTACCGGGGATATTGAAGCATTTTTGATGTCACCGGTAAGGTTAACTTAAAAAAGCCAAAGAAAGTGCATATGGAAAAAAACCTGCTTGAAGTCAACAATATTGAAGTTGTCTACAATGATATCATCCAGGTACTGCGCGGCGTCAGTCTGAATGTCCCTAAAGGCAGTATCGTCGCCCTTCTCGGAACCAACGGAGCCGGAAAAACAACTACCTTGCGGGCCATCAGCGGCCTGTTAAAACCCGAGAACGGTGCCGTCAAGGAAGGATATATCAAATTCAACAACACCGATACCACCCAGCTCATGGGTACGGATGTTGTGAAACTCGGGGCCGTCATGGTGCCCGAAGGCAGACGGGTATTCAAACACCTGACCGTGAATGAAAATATCCTTGTGGGGTCCATTACAAGAAAAGACGGGTCTGCCAAAATACGTGAAGACAATGAACTCATGTATAAACATTTCCCCAGACTCTCCAAGGTGACCAACCGGATGGCCGGTTACAGCTCGGGCGGAGAGCAGCAGATGATTGCCATAGCAAGAGCCTTGATGGCGGCCCCAAAGATGCTGATGCTGGATGAGCCGTCTCTCGGGCTTGCGCCTCTTCTGGTCAAAGAAATCTTTGATAATATCCTGAAAATCAACAAAGAACTTGAAACCACCATCCTGGTTGTAGAACAGAATGCAAAGGTCGCCCTTTCCATATCAGATTATGCCTATATTATGGAATCAGGGAAGATCGTTCTGGAAGGCCCGTCCGAAGAATTGCAGAACAATCCGGATGTCAAAGAATTTTATATGGGGATCACCAAGGGCGGCGGCAGGAAATCCTTTAAAAACGTAAAGTCTTATAAACGCCGGAAACGCTGGATGTAGACTGTAATTGCAAGGAGTTCAACATGAAGATACTGGTTGGGTACAATGGCGGTGAAGTTGGAAGGCTGACTTTGTCCCTTGCAAGGGATTATGCAGGGATGGCAAATGCTTTTATTTATATCATCACCTCAATGGAAGGGGGAACTTCTGAAAAACAATCGGATATCATCAGAGCCGAAGAGGAGCTGGATGCAGCAAGAAAGCTCATGAAAGACTCAGGGATTCCCCATGACGCCCAGCAAAGCGTCCGGGGGCTTTCCGCCGGGGAAGACCTTGTCCGGTTTGCCGAGGAAAATGATGTTGATCACATCTTTCTCGGTATCAAGAAAAAATCCAAGGCTCAGAAGGCCATCCTGGGCTCCACAGCCCGGTATGTCATTTTAAAAGCCCCTTGCCCGGTCACGACCATTAAATTCGAACTGGACACTATTAAAACGGAAACGCTTCTGAGAGACAGAAGGGTTCTGGTGGTAGACGATGAACCCGATATCCTTGAAACCGTTGAAGAACTCCTGGACATGTGTTCCATTGATAAAGCCGCCACCTTTGAAGAAGCAAAAAAATTCCTTGAAAAAAACCGGTATGATATTGCCATTCTCGATATCATGGGGGTTTCAGGATATGATGTGCTGGGGCTTGCAAGAAAAAAAGACATCCCCGCCCTCATGCTGACCGCCCACGCCCTGACTCCTGAAAACCTGAAGGAATCCATTGTAAAAGGTGCGGATTCCTATATCCCAAAAGATGAACTTGCCAACCTTGTCCGCCATGTGGCCGATGTCATCAAAGCCCGCATCGAGGGCAGGCAGGGCTATGGTGCCTGGTTCAGAAACCTGAAGCCTTTCTTTGACAAAGCATTCGGCAAGGGCTGGCGGGACAGGGACAGATCCTTCTGGAATTCCTTTGATGATAAATACGGGAGATAAATCTTTAAAAAAATCATTTCTTGTCCGGTTAATTTATTTAACAATTCTCCTCTTAAAAAAAAGATCATTGAAAAATTTTGATTATCAATGCTAAAAGGAATTGTCTGATTTTTTACCAACACTTTTTCCGGAGTAAAAAATGAATACGGTACCTGTTAAATTTATAATAGCCCTTGTCTTTATCGGATTTTTTTTTACAGGGTGTTCCTCTGATGAAAAAAAAGCTAAAACTTTCCTGACAGAAGCCCAGGGCTATTTTGAAAAAGGCGACTATGCAAAGGCAAAAATTCAGATCCTGAATGCCGTCAAGCTTGTTCCCGATTCCCTGGAAGCTCATGACCTGCAAGCAAAAGTCTATCTGAAACTCGGAGATGCCCAGGAAACATTTAAAACATTTCTGAGGCTGGAACAACTGGCACCGGAAAACATGGATTATAAACTCCAGACAGCTTCCTTTTACATGCTTTCACAAGATAGCCATGAAGCTGAAAGAAGGGTCAATGAGGCTCTTGAAAAAGAACCGGAAAATATTAAGGCCCTTTATCTTCATGCCGGCCTCCTGGGAGCAAAAAATCAAGACCTGAATTCCGTTAAAGCTGTTTATGAAAAAATCCTGGAGATTGATAAAAACCAGGCCAAGGCCCATCTCATCATTGCAAAAATCTGTATGTCCCAGAATAAACCGGATGAAGCCGAAGACCGGCTTAAACAAGCCCTCAGCATCGATCCTGAAGAAACCGGTATTTACAAGTCCTTATTTGAGTTCTATTTATCCCGCAAAGATGTTGAATCTTCTGAAAAAATCCTTAAAAGCCTTATCGGAAAGAAACCCAAGGAGGTTGAACCCCTCCTTATCCTGGGAAATTTTTATGGTTCCCAGGGTAAGGCCGATGAAGCAGAAGAAACCTTTTTAAAAGCTGTTGAGCTTGATCCAAAAAGCCCTAATTCCTATATGCTTCTTGCAAAACTGATGAACAGCCGGAAAAATCCAAAAGAAGCGGAAACCTATATTCAAAAGGCCCTGGAAATCGAACCGGAAAATTTTGAAATTAAAAATGCATATGCGGATTTTCATTTTTCAAATAATGACATAACCAAAGCAGAAACCCTGGTGGATGAAATTTTAGCAAAAAGAAAGGATTATCAGCCGTCCAAACTCTTGAAAGGAAAGATCCTTGCCACCAGGAAAGATTATGACAAAGCCATTGACATATTTCAGAGCCTCTTAAAGGACGAGCCTGAGTCAGGTCTCTTCAATTATCTTTTAGGCTCGGCTTTGTTTGAAAAAAATGATTTTGACAAAGCCAAACCCATCCTCACAAAAGCTTTGGAAAAAAATCCTGAACTCATCCAGGCAAAGCTGATGATGGCTGATATGTATTACCGGGGAGGAGATTTTGATCTTGCCGAAGACCATGTCAAGCAGGTGCTGAAACTCTCTCCCAAACATTACAAGGCCAACATCCTGATGGGCAATATTGAAATGGCCAATAAAAAGAATGCTTTTGCCAAAGCCATTTTTGAGGACATGACCGAACTTGAACCCGATAACCCTTCTGCCTGGTACCGGCTTGGAATGGTCCACCAGTATGAAAAAAATATTCCGGAAGCGTTAAAGAATTACAACAAGGCCCTGGAACTGAATCCCAAACTTATGGATGTCTTTACCAACCTCATATCGGTTTATGCATCTCAGAAAGAATTTGAGAAAGCCGGAGGCCTCTGTGACGATCAATTAAAAAAAGTGGGGGATAATCCTGTTGTTGAATCAATTATCCTGAATCTCAAAGGAAGCCTTCTGGTTGCATCAAAAAAGGTGGAACAGGGAAAAACAGTGTTCAGACAATCCATTGAAAAAAATCCCGGTTTTATCACTCCGTATCTCACACTGGCCAATCTTTACACCAGCGAAGGAAAAATAGATGAGGCTATTGCCCTTTATCTCACCCTGATTGAAAAACGGCCGGAACAGGCATCTCCTCACAGCTTTATAGGAACCCTGTACGAAAAACAGCAGAAATATGATCTTGCGGAAACCCATTATAAAAAGGCCCTGGATATTGATCCGGATTATATCCCGGCAGTCAACAACCTTGCCTTTTTCTATGCTGAGCAGGGAAGAGATCTGGACAGAGCCCTGGATCTTGCCCGCCAGGCCAGGGAAAAGGCGGAAAAAAACCCGGCTGTCATGGACACCCTGGGCTGGGTTTATTATAAAAAGGAATTCTATGATTCTGCTGTAACAGAATTCGAAGCCTGTGTGGAAAAAGAGCCGAAGAATCCTATTTTTAACTATCATCTGGGACTTGCCTACAATAAAAAAGGAGACTCTGTAAAGGCTGAAAAGGCTCTGAAAAAAGCCCTGGAACTTCAAAAGGATTTTAGCGGGGCAAATGAGGCTAAAAAAGTTCTGGGGCAGTTGTAAGACCTGTGCTGTGAACTCTTTTGACTGAATGAGTCAGGAGGCTATATCAGGGTGATCCCGTCCCTATAAGTGGTCAGGGATTCAAGGCCATGGTCTGTGACGAGCAATGTGTTTTCTATCCCGACCACTCCTTTTCCCGGCAGGACAATTTTAGGTTCAAGTGCAATGATCATGCCTTTTTCAAGCGCCAGGGACTGGCCCTGGGCGATAAAAGGGAATTCGTCCAGTTCTATGCCGATGCCGTGGCCGGTAAACCGGATTCTTCTTTCCCCGGCGCCCATGAAAGAATCTTTATAGCCTTTGGTTGTTGCATCAGATTTCATCATGTCATAAATTTCCCCGGCACTGGCTCCGGGAATGGCTTTGTGCTTGACTCTCTCCTGGATTTCCAGCATGGCTTCGTGGGCCTTTAAGAGATCATCCGAAAGAGTACCGATACAAAAAATCCGGGTATGATCGCTGGTATAGCCATTCAGTACAAAGACATAATCCACAAGAACAGGCTCATTTCGCCGGATGATATTAAAACCCGGTCCCTGGGCAATGCTGGGGTTAACGCCCATACCCCCGGTGGGGGATGCAAAGGAACTTGGCACAGCCGCTCCCGGCCCGGCCATGATATGGCCGTAAAAAAGGTCATTGTCCCACATACGCATCCGGATGAGGCCCTGGTGGCCCAGGCTTCTGGCATAGGCCTCCAGCATTCCTGCGAATTCGATTTCAGTCAGCCCTTCTTTGATCAGGTCCGGTACTCTGGCAGCCACCTTGTCAGCCATGTGCGAGCTTTCCCGCATAAGACTGATTTCATAATCGGATTTGACGGCCCGCTGGAGACGGATTTCTAAAGAGACATCCGTGATTTGAGACCCGGCAAATATTTTCTGAAACAAAATATACTGGTTGGCGGAAAGCACATCCAGCTCAAGGCCGAGGATTCCGGGAGCCTTGTACCCAAAGTTGATCAGGGTGGAAGGAATGTCCCTGGGGCTCACAAGGGAAATCACCTGATCAAGCCCGGACTCAGCCTTGGCCCGGTCAAAATCCTTGAATACCATGAGAAGGGGTTTACCCTCTGCCGGGATATAAAGCCAGCCCTGCTGGGCAGTGCCGGAATAATAGAACATGTCTGCTTTCTGCAGGATCAGGACCGCATCAACCCCGTTGTTTTCAAGTCTTTTCTGAAATACGGCAATCCTTGTCTTTTGCTCTGGTTCAGGTGTGCTTCGATTATATCGGATCATCTGGAATCATTCCGGCTTTAATGGTTTTAACCATGGAAGTGTATAACCTGAAGGACATGAAGATACCGTCTTCCTGGTCTTCATGTCCTTGAATTGTAATCATAATTGGTGCTCTGGCTCAGAAACAGTCAGTTTCTATTTATAGTCATAGAACCCTTTACCGGTTTTTCTTCCCAGCCAGCCGGCTTCTACATATTTTCTTAAGAGCGGGCAGGGTCTGTATTTGGAATCCTTGAACCCGTCGTAGAGGGTTTCCATGATGGCAAGGCAGGTATCCAGCCCGATGAGGTCTGCAAGAGCCAGGGGGCCCATGGGATGGTTGGCGCCAAGCTGCATGACCGTATCAATGTCTTCTTTTTTCCCTACACTCTGATAGAGGCAGAAAATTGCTTCATTGATCATGGGCATGAGTATCCGGTTGGCGATAAAGCCGGGGAAATCATTGGCTTCGGCCGGGGTCTTTCCAAATTTTTCACTGAGCTTCCAGGTAATGTCAAAGGTCTCTTTGGATGTGGCCAGGCCTTTGATGACTTCAACCAGCTTCATGACCGGTACCGGATTCATGAAATGCATGCCGATGACCTTGTCCGGGCGGGAGGTCCGGGCAGCAATTCTTCCAATGGGGATGGAAGAGGTGTTGGTGGATAAAATCACATGGGGAGGACAGATTTTATCCAGGTCCTCAAAAATCTTGAATTTCAGGTCCTCTCTTTCCACAGCAGCTTCCACCACAAAATCCACAGATCCCATATCCTTTAAATCCGTGGTGGTTTTAATCCGGCCGAGAATGGCCTTCATATCGGTTTCGGAAATTTTTTCCTTTTTAACCATGCGGTCCAGGTTCTTTGATATGGTGGCCATGCCTTTATCACAGAATTCCTGTTTGATATCACTCATTAATACCTCAAGGCCGGCAGCCGCTGCAACCTGGGCAATTCCGTTGCCCATCTGGCCGGACCCGATTACTCCGAATCGTTTTACTTCCATGTCTTCCTCCTTATTGATGTTCTACAGAAATCGTTTAAATTCAATGTGCCTCTATTGGCAGTTATCTGTCATATCACCTGTTGATGACAAGTGCAACAGCTTCTCCGCCACCGAGACAAAGTGAGGCCAGTCCGTTTTTTACATCCCGCTTGATCATTTCATGGATCAGGGTGGTCAGGACCCTGGCCCCGCTGGCGCCGATGGGATGGCCCAGGGCCACGCTGCCGCCGTTGACATTCACTTTTAAAGGGTCAAGTTCCAGAACTTTGTTAATGCCTGCCGAACTGCCGGAAAAAGCTTCATTGATTTCAAAAAGGTCTATATCACAGATGGAAAGCCCCTGTTTTTTCATCACTTTAGGGATTGCGTAGATGGGTGCCATGAGTACATATTTCATATCGATACCATAGGAGGCCTGGGCGCCGATGGTGGCCAGTATTGTGCATCCCAGCTCTTTTGCCTTTTTCTCGCTCATGATGACCAGGGCTGATGCGCCGTCGCTGATGATAGAAGCATTGCCGGCAGTTCCTACCCCATCTTTTTTAAAAGCGGGTTTCATCTTTGAAAGGGCTTCAAAACCGGTTTCCTGGGGGCATTCGTCTGTATCAAAAACAAGAGGATCGCCTTTTTTTTGAGGCACTTTCACCGGCATGATTTCATCTTTGAACCGGCCCGAGGAAATAGCGGCCAGTGCCCGTTTATAAGATTCTGCTGCAAACTGATCCTGATCAAGCCTGGATACATTCCATTTTTCGCAGCAAAGTTCATTGGACATGCCCATGTGAAAATCATTGATCACATCCCAGAGACCGTCATGGACCATGTGGTCCTCAATTTTACCAGGTCCCATGCGAAACCCGAACCGGGCCTTATCCATATAATAGGGAGCCATGCTCATGTTTTCCATGCCGCCGGCGATCACAACTTCGGCATCCCCGCACTGAATGGCCTGGGCCGCCAGCATCACAGCCTTCAGCGATGATCCGCAGACCTTGTTTACGGTGATAGATTCAACCTCCCAGGGGAGACCTGCCTTGACAGCCGCCAGTTTCCCCGGATTCTGGCCGTATCCGCAGGGCAGGACCATGCCCATGATGCATTCATTGATTTTTGTATCCT
>Ga0156388_1001_pt1 | contig 23533 bp, 23 predicted proteins | sample RifOxyA3_FD_108032 | JGI IMG/M metagenome (GOLD analysis project Ga0156388, IMG submission 108032) | Desulfobacterales bacterium RIFOXYA12_FULL_46_15
ATGAATCCATTGCCCCTTGTTTTGAAAGTGCACCAAAGCCGGTTTTGACAGAGATATTGAAATTTTTGCCGAAAACAAACTGCAAGGCCTGTAAAGAGCCGACCTGTCTCGTATTTGCCATACGGGTCATGGAAGGGATCAAGGACCAGGAGGATTGCCCCGGTTTGACGGAAGAGTCCAAAAAACAGCTTCAGCAGTATCTGTCACGGTTTTGTTTTTTGGAATAATCAAAGGCGGGTCAAAGTAATCCCCCTAAGGTTCAATGCAAAAGCGCAGAACCTTAGGGGGATTAAAAAGGGTATTATAATTTTTTCTGACCATCCCAGACCTGATTTGCTGCCGGCAGTACAGGAATGTATTTAAACCATTCGTGGGTCTTCATATGTTCCGGATCCTGCTGGAGTTTGCGGCTGTGTTTCAGAATGGGCGGGACAATCTGTTTGATATCCTTGGCAAGGTCTTTGGATATACCGAATTTTGTCGCTTCACAGGCCAGGTCAACCGCCTTCTGGCTGAATTGCTGGGAAGAGGCCAGGGTATCCAGGGCCTTTGCAGGATTATGGAATCCCACGCTGTTTTCTGCAGATATCATATCCCAGAAGAACTGACCCTTCCGGATCATCTGCTGGGCGGCGATAACAAGGTTTTCATAATCAAGAGCTTTTTCTCCCGTGTATTCCAGGGCCAGGCGGACCGCCTCATGGGCCTTGACCGATATTTCCTGGGCAATCAGCAATTGATCAAAGGTCTTCTTCTGGGTAAACAGAACCCGGGTTTTTAAAAATTCCGGGGTCTTGTCGGAATGACACTGGCGGCAGGCCCTGAGTTCAGGATCTTTGAGTGGTGATGTCCACCAGTGGGAAGAAATTTTTTTCTTGTCGTCGGTCCTTACATAGGCCATGTGGCAGTCGGCACAGACAACTCCTGCAGCTCCGTGGGTGCCGTTTATCCAGGTCTCGTATTCCGGGTGCTGGGCTTTCAGCATGGGAGTTTTGGATACCGGGTGGGTCCAGTCCACAAAATTGCCTTCAAATCCCTTGACCCGGCATTCTCCCTGATCCTGGTAGTAGGTGAACATGTCTTCCGGATCAAACCCGTTGTCCCATGGGAATTTGGGCTTCTTTGCCGGGCCGAAGGATTTGTCCAGGAAATAATATTCCACATGGCATTGACCGCAGACAAGGGCCCGTTTTTCGTTCCTGGCCAATTGTTTGAAATCCTTGCCTTGAGATTTCAGATAATCCTGGAGCGGCACGCTGTAGAGCCTTAGCTCCATGGTTTCAGGCTCATGGCAGTTGGCGCAGCCGATGGTATGATCCTTGACATCCAGTTTGTCCCGCATGGCATTGACATCGACGGCCCAGAAATCGTCTCCCTTTCCCTTAACCCATTCCAGCATCTTAGGCCCTTTGCAGTTCCAGCAGGTGCCGGGGAGCCCCCCTTTTTCATCATACCGGTTGATGCGGTCGATTTTTAAAAAATCTTCCACTGCATAGGTATGGCCCCTTGCGGACCGGTATTCATAGCTGAAGGGATAACCGAGCCAGAGGTTTTTAAGATAGGGCTGGGCATGCTTGTAGCCTTCCGGCAGGGGATCGGCATTATTATGCTTATTATAATTAACAGAGCCGTTATATTCGGTCATGACCTGGGTTTCGTTATTTCTTTCATAATAGCCGTACTGAAGGGGAAATTCATTTTTAAAGGCGCTGTTGCGGATTTCGTCAGCCGGCAGTTTGGTCTTATAAACCGGCGGATTCAGTTCCCCGACATCCGAACAGCCGGAAAACAATATGCTTGCCCCCAATAAGCTCCCCAGGACCACAGTATAGATTGACATTACATGTTTAGACATCGCCCACACTCCTTGTGCTGACAGGTTTCATTCTCATATGCTGGACATTTCGATGGCAGCCGGTGCATAAGCCTTTCACATCCATGGCGGCTACGGTTGTATTGGTCACATGATGACAGGCTTTACAATTGGTATTGACCACCTGTCTTGTGCTTTCCCCGGCCTTGAGCGGCATTTCAATTTTTTCAAAGGTATTGAGATACAGATCTTTGGTGCCGGCCACAGCCTTGAAGGGCAGTTTCTCGGCAAGATTATGGGGAGCATGGCATTCATTGCAGGCAAGTTCGGCATGGGCCGATATCTTATGGGTGACGGCAGCCTCATTCATGATGTGACATCCGGCGCAGAAAGGACGCCGGTCACTGATCTGCATTCCGATACCGGCCCCGACCGTGATGACGCTGCCCATGACCAGTCCCAAAATCCATAGCCATAGCCTTGGGGGGCCGTTTTTTGAGTTTTTCGGACTTGCTCTCATAAATTCCTCCTCATACATTCCTCCGTTTTATTGGTTGATGTAATCATGCTCTTCGTTTTTTGAGGTGCAAAAAAAACCATATTTCGAATTAGACGGGCACGGTGTCGAAGAAAATGACCTGCCCCTGATATTTGGACCGGTTCATACTAATATGAAGCACTTTCGGGAATCAAGCTTTTTTATTAGAGTCTGACCTGGATTTTCTTTTTCTTATATCCTCTGTTCGGCCGGTTTCAGGCCAGAACCCACGGAGAGGGTGTTCCCCTAAGAAAATGTTCAGGCATGCTGAAAGGGCCTGCAAAACAGGTTTGAACGATGAGCTGCCGTGTTCTTTCCATACCGAGTTCGTTCATCATGGAAAAGGGCCCCCTGGGCCAGGCAAGGGAATAATGAATCCCTTTTTCAAGATCGGTCAGGGAGATGATTTTTTTTTCGATCAGGTGTGAGCACAGCGTAAATATGGTGCCGAGCAGCCGGTCAATGACGACCTGGCGGATGTCCCTATCTTCGATAACCGGCCCGTCCGCCAGGTCCCAGTGTTTTTTATTCCTGAAACAGTCTTTCAGGGATTCTGGCATTTCCACAAATCCGATATCGGTCGACTGGAACCGGCTATACATGGACTGGGCCGCATGATAGCAGGTACTGATCCCTGTTCCGTTCTGAACCCACATCATCCCGTATTTCAATCCCAGGGCCTCTCTGGAGATACTGTCCAGGGTGGCGATATTATATTTTCCGTAAAAAGAGTCTGTCAGCATATAGGCAGCGATAAAAACCGGGTTGATGGCAAAACCTGGGAAATCTTTTACTTCAACCACGGTTTTTCTGCTGGCAACGGCAAATTCCCGGATGGCTGCAAAGGTTTCAAAACTGGTGTCGTCATGGCGGATAATTTCCACTAAAGGGTTGATATTGGCAGGGAAAAAATAATGAAGACCGGCTGTACGCTCAGGATGGGGCACATTTTCCATTACTTCTTTGATCAGAAAAGTGGAGGTATTGCTGACAAACAGGGTTTCGTCCGAACAGGCCTCTGCCAGCTCCCGGAATATCCCGGTTTTCAATTCAAGGGTTTCTACCACAGATTCAATGATAAGCTCGCATTCCCTTAAGCCTTCGTATTGGTTGGTAGCCTTTATTTTCCGGGTGATCCAATCCATTTCCGCCTGGGCCAGCTTGTTTTTTTTTACTTTTCCGCTCAGTGCCTGGATGATTTTTTGGTCAAGCACAGCCCCAGGATACTGGTTCTCTTTTATTTTGAACACCACGTCATACCCTGAAGCAGCAGCACTTAACCCTATGGCCGACCCCATAACCCCACACCCGACGATTCCAACGGTTCTGATTTTTTTCATCCGGTTTCTCCTGCAATGATCCCTTTTTTTGTTTTTTTATATTTCAATCGAGCATCATTCCATATCGGCCGGCCATGGAAAAGTCAAAGGAAAAAACGGTGAAAATGCTTTATTATCAATATGTTCAATCGTTTTTTAAACTGAATATTATAAAGGATAACAGCCTTATTGCCTTATTGAATAATGCAGTTTTTATATTTGGGAAAACAAACCAGGAAAGTTGGCTTTAAAAACTTAAATTTATAAATCATTCAACCTGGTTTTAAATTACAAAAAAAACAGGACTTGTTCAGTTATTCCCATTGTTTGGCAGATAGGGAAATCTCCTATTATGCTTAGGAAGTTTCCGAGGGGCAAAATAGTGAGTCTGCTGATTTACTTTTTAGCAGTCATCCGCTATGTTAAATTAGGGATTTATCCTAAAGGATTCAAAAATTAAGGAGATGTTTTGGCAGGCTTTTTCAGCAGACAGGGTCTCCGGGTCAAAATAGTGGTCGGGTACAGCTCAGTATTTATCCTGACATCCATCCTTGGCGGAATATTCATCTATTTCCAGGTCAAAAAAAACATTACCGAAAATATCGAAAATGAGCTGCAAAACAGCACTGCCGCTGTTTTGAACATGGTCAGGACGGCAGCCACGGTTTCAGTAAAGAATTATCTCAGGGCAGTGTGTGAAAAAAATCTGCAAAATATCCAGGCCATATACAGGCGGTACGAATCCGGTCTCATCACTGTGGAAGAGGCCAAGGAGGAAGCCAGGAGAATTCTTTTTTCCCAGGTCATTGGAAAAACAGGTTACCTTTATTGTGTCGACAGCTTTGGAGTGGCAGTAGAGCATCCGAACATTGACGTTGCAGGGAAAAAAGACTGGGCGGAAATGCCCTTTGTCAAGCAGATGATCCGGATGAAGCACGGATACCTGGAGTATGACTGGAAAAAACCGGGAGAAGACCATTACCGGCCCAAGGCCATTTATATGGATTATTTTGCCCCTTGGGACTGGATAATCTCCGTGTCCACATATACCGAGGAACTCAAAGATCTGATCAATGTTGATGATTTCAGATCCAGCGTACTGGCCATGAAATTCGGTAAAACAGGGTATTCCTTTATTGTTGACAGCCAGGGCAACCCTTTTATTCATCCCAGGCTCGAAGGAAATCCCATGGCTGATATCCGGACCCTGGACAGGGATGATTTCATTGAGGATATTGTCCGGCTGAAAACCGGTAAGCTGAGCTATTCCTGGAAAAATTCAAAAGATGAGCCCTATCGCAGGAAACTGGTAATATTCAATTATATCCCGGAATATGGCTGGATTGTGGCCTCCTCCGGGTATTTTGACGAATTTTATTCCATCCTTGGAACCGTAAGAAAGATTATCATTATCAGTATTGTCTTTATCCTGGGGCTGGCTTTTTTGACCTCCCTCTGGCTCACCCGGCTGATCATCGAACCCTTGAACCGGCTGATGGCTTACCTGGATATGGGAATTCCCGAAACTCTGTCCACCCGGATGCCTGTCACTTCCATTGATGAAATCGGGAAGCTGGTGTCCTATTTCAACGGGTTCATGGAAAAACTGGAAGCTTACAGCCATAGCCTGAAAACCGAGACGGCCGAGCACCGTCTGACTGCTGAGGCCCTGATGGAAAGCGAATGGCGGTACAGGATCATCTTAAGATGTATCCATGAAGGGTATTTCGAGGCTGACTTAAGGGGCAATATCCAGTTTCTGAATCATTCCATGGCTTTGATTACCGGGTATTCCCGGCAGGAGCTGTCCCAAAGGAACATCGTGCATCTCATCAGCCCCAGGGATGCTGAAAAAGTGTCCCGGATATTTGACGGCAAGGGTTTCAAGGAAGAGGGCGCCGGTATCGATGAATGGGAACTTGTCCGGAAGGACGGTTCTCACTGTTTTGTGGAAACTTCCTTGTCCGTCATGGTCAATAAATTCAACAACCAGGCCGGCATCCGGGGGGTTGTCCGGGATGTGACAGGCCGTATCCAGGCCGGCAAAGCCCTGCAGCTGTCTGAGGAACTGTTTTCAAAAGCCTTTCAGTGCAGCCCCGGCGGCATGTTTGTGGCCCATATTGAAAACGGCCGCCTGATCAATGTCAACGACAGTTTTTTAACACTCACAGGGTATGATGCAGCCACGGCCCTGGGGAAAGGGCTCATGGATCTAGGCTTTTTCAGAAACCGGAAAGAAGGCAAAAAGATTTTCAAGATGATTCATGAAAAGCAGGGTCTTCGCAACAGGGAAATGGAGTTTTGCAGGGCATCCGGGGAAATCCGGGAAGGACTCCTGTCTGCCGAAGTCCTTGAGATCTGGGGAGAGACCTGTATCCTGGCTGCCCTGGAAGACTGTACGGAAAGCCGGAAACTGGAACGGCAGTTCCTGGATATGATTGAGCAGCAGCGTCATGAAATCGCATTTGCACTCCATGACGACCTGTGTCCGCAATTGATCGGGATTGAAATGCTCATTGATATCCTGAAGCCGGGTTCTTCAAATTCCCTGTCTGAAAAAACAGACCGGATGGAAAAAATCGAAGCCCTTATCCAGGATTCCATCCGGAAAACCCGGCTCCTGTCCCGGGGACTTTCTCCTGTGGACATTGATGAGCAGGGGTTTGAGGCTTCCCTTTGTGAACTGGCCGGAAACGTGGAAGACATGTACGGCATTGTCTGCACCAGGGACTGCGACGGCTCAACCCCCTTTGCCGGCAATACCGAAGCCACCCATGCCTATTATATCGCCCGTGAAGCAGTCCATAATGCAGTCAAGCACGCCGGAGCCCGGCATATCCACATCCATTTTGCAACCCGGAAGAACAAAACCATATTAATGGTCAGGGATGACGGCAAAGGGATTGACACAAAATCCAGCCCCGCAGGTCTCGGGTTGAAGATCATGGGATACCGGGCAAAGCGCCTGAACGCATCCCTGGATGTCCGGAAAGGCGTCAGGGGAGGGACCATTGTCCTGATGGAAATGGAACATACGGAAACGGAAGATCTTGAGGAGGACATAAGATGACAAAGACAAGGAAAATACTGATTGTCGAAGACCACCCGATTTTCAGGATGGGCATGTGTGAACTCATCAACCGGGAAAAAGACCTGACCGTCTGCGGCAGCGCAGAAGATGTGCCTGAAGCCATGGCCCTTGTAGAGTCGGAAAAACCCGATCTGATCATCCTGGACCTTTCCCTGAAAAACAGCAACGGCATGACCCTGATCCGGGATTTGAGCAAATATCACAAAGAGATCCCGGTCCTGGTGCTGTCCATGCATGAGGAATCCCTGCATGCCGAACGCTGTCTTCTGGCCGGGGCAAAAGGCTATCTCATGAAACATGAGACCAAGGATTCGGTGATAAAAGCCATCCGGAGAATTTTTGCCGGGAAGAAATATATCAGCCAGCGGGTGATGGACAGCCTTCTGGAAAATTTCGGAAAGGAGCAGGCCGTTGACCCGGATTCTCCTGTTCAAACCCTGACCGACCGGGAGCTGGAGATTTTTGAGCTGATCGGCAAAGGGTTTTCCTCAGGCCAGATCGCAGGCCGGCTGAATCTGAGTGTAAAAACCATCAGCGCCCACCGCGAACGTATAAAACAGAAACTGGGCTGGAAATCCGGGGGAGAGCTGGTCCGGTATGCCGTTCTCTGGCTGGAAACCGAACACCTGCGCCAGAATAAAAAAAGCGGCATGGATTTGTAATTCTTTTCCTTTCTTCCGGATTTCCTAATCCTTCTAGGGAAATACCCCTGTAAATTTTAGTGTTTTTTAAATGAAAAATTAGTGAAAGAGCCGATTTACCGGGCTTTTGCTTCCTTGTATCCTTTTTTTTAACTTAAATGGTTTTAAGAAAACCTTAACGGATAAAACAGCATCCTTATGCATTCCTGGGGATGCCACAAGAAAGAGGAGACAAGCCCATGAATATCGTGAATAACCTTGAATTAAGTGCAAAATTTTGTCCTGGTAAAACAGCATTGCTTTTTGAGGACCAGGCCATCACCTATGAAGACCTTCTTTTAAAGGCCAATCAGCTCGCATCAGGAATGGAAGCGGCAGGGATTGAAAAAGGGGACCGGGTAGGGCTTTTCATGCCCAATCTGCCGGAATTTCTCATGATTTATTTTGCGGCCCAGAAAATCGGCGCCATTGTGGTGGCCCTGAATGTCCTCCTGGTAAAAAACGAGGTCCGGTATATTCTTAAGGATTGCGGCGCCAAAATGCTCTTTGCCGGAAAAGACCAGGTAAAAGAGGTGCCAGTGGATGAACTCCCGGATCTGGAACAACTGGTCCTGGTCGAGGGGGACCCTGAAAATGAAATGCACATTGAAAAGCTCTATGATAAAACCGTAAGACAATTCAAAACCCAGGACATGAATGAGGACGATCCCTGTGCAATCCTTTATACTTCCGGCACTACCGGATTTCCCAAAGGCGCCGTCCTGACCCATTTCGGTGTCCTGACCAATATCAACGCCACCATTTATCATACCGGCATGAAATCAGACGACGTTCTCCACCTGTTTTTACCCCTGTTTCACTGTTTCGGGCAGAATTTCATCATGAATGCCGGGATCAAGAGGGGCGCGACCCTTGTGATGCACCGGCGGTTTGAGCCTGAACCCGTGATCCGTGCGATTGCCCGGCATGGGGTCACCATGTTTTTTGCCGTGCCTACCATCTATATCTATCTGTTAAACATGAAAGACGAAGAGTTAAACCTTAAGAGCATCCGTTATTATTTCACGGCAGCGGCAGCCATGCCCCTGGAAGTTGCCGAAGCCTGGCATGCCCGCCGCGAAATGCCCATCCACGACGGGTACGGTCTGACGGAATGCTCTCCCTTTGGTTCCTATAATCACGATTTTAAACATAAACCCGGGTCCATCGGCCACCCCATCATTAACGGGGAAATGAAAATCGTTGACGAGAGCGGCAATCCCGTTGCGCCCGGAAAATGGGGAGAAATCTGCATCAAAGGGCCCAATGTGATGAAAGGTTATTGGAACAAACCTGAAGAAACAGCCAAGACTATTCGTAACGGCTGGCTCCATACGGGCGATGTCGGGACCCAGGACCAGGACGGGGATTATTTTATCGTGGACAGGGTAAAGGATATGATCATTTCCGCCGGCAACAATATCTACCCCACTGAAATCGAGAACCATCTCTATGCCCATCCGGATATTCATGAAGTTGCGGTTTTCGGCATACCGGATTCCATCAAGGGTGAAGCGGTCAAGGCAGCCATTGTCCTGAAGCCCGGAAAGACACCGGACCCTTTTGAAATCATTGAGTTCTGCAAAACACGGATGGCCAAATACAAAGTGCCCAAACAGGTTTTCTTCCTGGATGAGCTGCCCAAAAGCGCCACCGGCAAGATTCTGAAACGGGTGCTCAGGGAAACCGCTTCAAGGGAACGGCAGAGTGCCTGAGAACCCGTAGGGAAATGAAAAAAATCAATCAACCAACAAGGAGGGTTCATGTTATCCAAAGCATATATACCATATAAGGGGTATTACAGCACCCCGTTCGTCAAATGGCAGGGAAGCCTTGCCAACGAGAATTCCATTACTCTTGCGGCTGAAACATCAAAAAACTGGTTTTTGACCCGTGATCTCGATCCCGGGATGTTTGATTATCTCATCCTGGGGGTGACCGTGGGCCAGCCCGCAGCTTTTTACGGGGCTCCCTGGGCTTCGGCCCTGATGGGCGCCGAAGGCATTGCAGGTCTTTATATCAGCCAGGCCTGTTCCACCTCCACCACCGGCATCTTCCAGGCTGCCCTGGGCGTGGAAGGCGGGGCATATCAGAATGTGTATACATTGTTTACGGACCGCTGTTCAAACGGTCCCCACACGATCTGGCCCAACCCTGGCGGACCCGGCGGGAAGGTCGTTTCCGAAGACTGGGTCATGGATCATTTCGGTAATGACCCCTGGGCCGGGGCTGCCATGATCCGGACAGCCGAAAACGTAATCAGGGAAGCCGGTATCACCCGGGAGGAATGCGACGCCCACGCCCTCCGGCGCTATGAGCAATACTCCGACGCCCTGGCCGATGACCGGAAATTCCAGAAACGGTACATGTTCCCCATCGAGGTCCGGGTTTCCAAAAGGGAAAGCATCCTGGTGGATGAAGACCAGGGCATTACCCGGACCACTGCTGAGGGCCTCAAAAGTCTGAAAGCGGTCCTGCCGGGGGGCCAGCTGACCTTTGGCACCCAGACCCACCCGGCCGACGGCCATTGCGCCCTCATCGTGACAAACCGGGAAAAGGCAAGGGAACTGAGCCTGGATGCCGGTATGGAAATCCAGGTAATTTCTTTCGGCCATGCCCGGGTCAAAAAAGCACACATGCCCATGGCCCCTGTGCCTGCCGCAAAAATGGCCCTTGACAGGGCCGGGCTTTCCATCCGGGATATCCGGGTGATCAAGACCCATAACCCGTTTGCAGCCAATGATATCTATTTTTCAAGGGAGATGAAGGTGGATGTCAATTCCTTTAACAATTACGGCAGTTCATTAATTTTCGGCCATCCCCAGGCGCCCACCGCAGGGCGGTCCATCATTGAAGGCATTGAAGAGGCGGTCCTTCTCGGGGGTGGTTATGTCCTGTTTACGGGATGTGCTGCCGGAGACACATCTGCGGCCCTTATCCTGAAGGTGGGATAGACATTCCCCGGTCAGGATAAGGGGCTTATATAACCATACAGGCAAAAGGCCTTAAGGGCCATATAGGAGACATTTAAATGAAAGAAATCAATACCATCGGCATTATAGGGTTCGGCGTGATGGGTGCCGCCATCGGGATGAATGCGGCTGCATCCGGTTATTATGTCGTTTTTAAAGAAGTGGACGAAGTCCTGGTCCGGTCCAATTATGAAAAATGGGTCCTCTCAGCCCTGAAAAAAAAGGTGGATCAGAATAAAATGAACCAGGCAGACATGGACAAGATTGCAGGCCGGATCAGGGGAACCAGCCGGTATGAAGACCTGAGCGGGTGTGATCTTGTCATTGAGGCGGCTGTAGAGGATTTCGGTCTGAAAAAGAAGATATTCGGGGACCTGTCCCGGGTTTGCCGGAAAGATGCGATCATAGTCAGCAACACATCCACCTTTCCTATTGAACAGTTGATGGCGGATGTCCTCCATCCTGAGCGGACAGCCGGTCTCCATTATTTTTTCCCGGCCAACGTCAACCCGCTTGTAGAAGTGATCCGCCAGGAAAAGACCAGTCCTGAAACTTTGGAAGCCATCCGGGCCTTTGCCGAAAGAAATGGCAAAACCGTGATCGAAGTCAGGGATTTCCCAGGGTTTGCCATCAACCCCGTGTTTATTTCAAGCTATATGGTTCTCAATTCCTTTTACGGAAACTATAACGCCGCCACCCTGGAGAGCATTTCCAAAGAAGCCCTGGGTCTGAAATTCGGAATTCTCTGGGTTCAGAATTTTTCAGGTATCGGCACAAGCTATCATGCGGCAAAATCCATGTATGATTATCTGATTTCCACGGATGTGGGGTTTGTCAAAATGCCGGAATCCCTGGAAGACTGTTTCAAGACCGCGGGACGCTGGAACCTTGAAGACGGTCCGGTCATCGAAGATAAGACCATCCGGAAAGTGGTTTCCGACCGCCTGCTCGGAACAATTTTCACCATAGCGACCCATCTGGTTGAAAAAGCCGTGGTCTCGGTAAAGGATCTGGAAAAAGGTGTCCGGATTTCCCTTGCCTGGCCCCAGGGGCCCTTTTTGCTCATGAACCGCCTGGGCATGGAAAAGGTCAGGGAACTGGTTGTCAATACCTGCTATTCAGGACTTTTTAAAATGCCGCAGCGTTTTTCCGTTAAAACACCCGAGCCCTGGGTGTTATAATCCATCAAGGAAGAGCCTGCTTTATATATCGTCATGCCCGGGGAAAGGCTTCGGGCGCAAAATCTTTATCTTATGGAGGAAGCGTATGAAAAAATTATTACTTGGTTTGATTGGTATTGTCATCCTTATGGGTCTTATTCTCCCGGCCGGTCCGGTTTTGGCGGCAGAGCCCGGCAAAGTCAAGTTCGGTCATGTGGCCCCGCCGTTTCACGGATTGTCCAAAGGAGCCGAAGCCTTTTCGGCCCATGTAAAGGAAAAGACCCAGGGAAGGATCGACATTGCCGTTTTCCCGGCCGGCCAGCTCGGCTCTGAAGTTGCCATGGGCGAGCTGGTGCAGGTTGGTGCCATTGAAATAGCATCCATCACGACTGCCGTGCTTCAGAATTTCGTTCCGCAATGTTCAGTCATTGACATGCCTTTTATTTTTCCCAACCGGAAAACCGCCTATGCCGCTCTGGATGATCCGGAACTCAAACAGAAGATTTTTTCCTATTTTCCGGCCAAAGGGCTTATTCCCATCGGATGGGGTGAAAATGAGATCAAAGATTTTACCAACACAAAAGGCCCGGTCCGAACCCCTAACGATATTAAAGGGCTCAAGGTCAGAGTCATGAATTCACCCGTATATCTGGATACCTTTAAACAACTGGGAGCCTCCCCTGTAGCCATCCCCTTTTCAGAAACCTATAATGCGCTTCAGACCGGGGTGGTGGATGCCCAGGACAACCCGATCCTGACCTCGGTCCTGATGAAATTCACAGAAGTGACCAAATATGCCACCCTGACCAACCACAGCCTGAACGAATGCATCACGGTTGTCGGCACGGATTACTGGAACAGCCTTTCAAAGGCGGATCAGCAGATCTTTCTGGAAGCAGCCGAAATCCTGAAAAACGTCAACCGGGAAGTGAATGCAAAACTGCATGAGGCCCTTCCCCAGAGTAAGATATCTGTCCATGATTATGCCAAGGCCAATGGCGTGGAAATCATCGAGTTAACCACTGATGAGCGGGAACAGTTTAGAAAAGCCATGATACCGGTATGGGATAAATACAGAAAAGAGATCGGGGATGATATTTTCGATCTGATGCTGAAAAAAATCGACCAGCACCGGATTTAATGCCGGCACCCCCGGGCGCCTGCCGGTCCGGGGGCAGTAAACCGTTTTCACCAGATGGAGGTATATGTTGCAAAAAATAATTCATGCTATTGACCGGATCGAGCATTTCGTCCTGGTCTGGACTATCCTGGGGCTGGCATTGGTCGGAGCTTTTCAGGTATTAACCCGGTATGGTTTCAATTACAGTTTTTCATGGTTTGAAGAACTGGGGCGATACCTGGCAGTATTGATCGCATTTCTCGGTGCAGGGATCGGGGCTAAAAAAGGGACTCATTTTTCCATGGACCTTATTGTCGGGATGCTGGCAAAACCCTATCAATATTATTTGCAGTCCTTTACCGGAATCATCTCATCGGCATTCTTTTTTTTGATTGCAGTTTATTCCTGGAAGTTCATTGTCCGAATGCACAATTTCGGCGCCACCTCGTCGACCATGGGCATCCGGATGTACATTGTCTATCTGCCGATTCTGATTTTTTCCGTTGTTATGGCTGTCCGGTTTCTCATTACCGGGCTCGGATATATCAAAAAAGCAAGAAACGGCGAAGAAAACTGCCGGTAAAGGAGCCTGATCATGATTCTGACGATTTGTGCCTGTTTCGGCGGGCTTTTGTTTGCGGGCGTGCCAATTGCCGTAATCCTGGGGATTACAACCCTGACAGCCCTGGTTTTTTTCACCCAGACACCGCTTTATCTTATTACCCAGCAATTGTTCAGTGCCATGGACAATTTTGTATTGCTGGCCATTCCGTTTTTCATTCTGGCCGGCGCCATAATGACCCGGGGCGGCATTGCCAGAAAACTGATCCGGTTTGTCGATGCCCTGGTGGGCTGGTTTCCGGGCGGGCTGGGCATGGCCGGGGTCCTGGCCTGTATTTTTTTTGCAGCCATATCCGGGTCGTCCACGGCAACAGTGGTGGCCATCGGTTCGGTGATGATCCCTGCCCTGACCAAGGCCGGCTATGGTGAAAATTATACGCTTGGGGTCATTACCGTATCCGGTTCCCTGGGGATTATGATTCCGCCTTCAATTCCCATGATTCTTTACTGTCTGGTGATGAATGTGTCGGTGGCCCGGCTGTTCATGGCTGGGATCATCCCGGGGCTGCTCATTGGTGCATGCCTGATGGCTTATACTTTTGTGCTTGCCAAAAAAAACAACTGGCGTATTGAAAAAAGACCTTCCTTATCAGAAATTCTAATTGCAGCCAGAGACGGGGTATGGGCTCTGGTTCTGCCGCTTCTTATTCTCGGCGGGATATACACAGGGCTTTTTACTCCCACAGAAGCCGCTGCCGTTGGTGTGGTTTATGCCCTGGCCGTTGAAATTTTTATATACAAGGAATTCAAGATTTCCGACATTACCTCAACCTGTAAGGAAGCCGCAGTTTTATCTGCCTGCCTCCTGTTTATCCTGGCCTGTGCCATGACTTTTATCTGGCTCCTGACCTCCCAGCAGATCCCGCATCAGTTGGCTGATCTCATCATTCGCTATATTGACAGCCCGGTCATGTTTCTTTTGACTGTCAACATCCTCTTTCTCATCCTGGGCTGCTTCATGGATGACGTCAGCGCCATGCTGGTGCTGGCCCCTCTTTTTCTTGAAACCTTGAACCGCTACGGCATTGACCTGGTGCATTTCGGCGTGGTCATGGTGCTCAACATTCAGCTCGGAATGCTGACTCCGCCTTTCGGACTCAACCTGTTCATCGCCTCCGGCATTACCGGAAAGCCTTTGACAAGGGTGGCCCGGGGCGTTCTGCCGTTTCTGGCCGTCATGCTGTTTTGCCTTTTTTTGGTGACCTATGTGCCTTCCATCTCTCTTTTTCTGCCGGATTGGCTTTTATAGTATATGTGCTAATCCATAATGATCGAGATTTTGATCCAATGGAAGAATACTTAGGGCTCAGAGTGAAGAGATAAAAAGTGCTGTTTCAACTCCCGGGGGCTTCAATTTCCGGAATTCGAAACAGCGTTTTATGATGGATATCTTAACCTTTCACGGGTGGACCTACTGGGTGATATTTCCAAAGACACGGATAGGAATTTTCCTGGATGTATCTGTCCAGATGGTAATCAGGTCTGCATAGATTCCCGGGTCGTTTTTGATATTTTCAACAATCAGTTCATAAAAGGGGGAGCCTGCATCCTGGTCGTTTCTTTTGATTTCAAACCGGATATTTTGCTTGTCTCTTGCCGTTGACTGGGTAATTTTAAAATCGATTTCCTGGTCTACCGGTGTAATGGTCATGGTGGACGTTATTTTCTGTCCTGCTTTTCCGCTCAGTTCAATATGGCCGGGGCTGAGGCGGACAAAAGTTTTGACCTGGCCTATAAGTTCAATCCTGATCAAGGATTGAGCCGGATCATTGGTATGAACCTTCATTATTTTTCTGACGCTGTGTCCGCCATACCCGCTGGTGGACAATGAAACAGATATTTTTCCTTCGCTTCCAGGAAAGATGAGCTTCTCGCTTGAAGCCGCCGTACACCCTCAGTCAGTGTCTACCTTAAGGACTTCCAACGGGGCTGTGCCTTTATTTTTCAGGATAAAATCATGGGTGACCGTATCCCCTTCCCATACGGATTTGAAATCAAACACCCGCTCCGGTAATACCGCCTCTGGTTTCTGTTCGGCCAGGGCAGGGCCTGAAAAAAAGGTTAAAAATGAAATCAGCAGAAACAATCCAAAGAGTGGGAATATTTTTTTCATGTAAATATCTCCTGTAGATTAAATACTATATAATTTGTTTTGATGATAACTCTTTTTTGTTATAAGTTCGTCACAAACGGATTAATGATAAAATAAAGGCCCAGAAGCCCGACCAGGGTTCCGGCCCCTTTGCGGAACCAGGTACCTGCACTATGCCAGGCTGTACTTTCCAGGAGTTTCCGGACGGCAGCGGCGCTGCTTCCGGCAATGGCAATGGGGAGGCAATGTCCCATACCGAAAAGAACAATCAAAAGAATACCGGTCATGATTTTTTCCTGGACCGTAATGACGGCCAGGATGGGTGCAATAAACCCGAAGGTGCAGGAACCGGAGAGGATGCCGTAGGCAAGTCCAAGGACAAAGGCCCCGGTCATTCCTTTGAGTCTCAGCCGGTATAACAGCCCCCCGGACAGGGAGCATTTTTCAACCCCCAGCATACCCAGGGCCACCCAGATCAGGATGGCTCCGATGAGAATCTGCCAGTAATTGCCCACATCCCCCAGCATCCGTCCCAGAAGCGCACAGATAATGCCGATGATAGCGATGGTGATAAACAAACCCATGGTAAAAATAATTGAATATACTCCTGCCTGCCGCGGGTGAACCATTTTGTCCTGACCTCCGACATAACCTACGATCAAGGGAATGGAGGCCATGTGGCAGGGGCTCAGCAACACACTGACCATACCCCAGATGAAACATCCGGCAGCGGCCAGGATGGTTCCGCCCGTAATCCAATGGTTAACGGTTAGAAAAATCTGATCCGGCATAGTCATCCTATTCCTTTTTATCCGACAGGGAAGGAACCCCCATTTGGGTGAGCTGGTCCACAATGTCCTTCTCGCTCATGAATCCCTGGTGGCGGTAAAGTTCTGTTCCTGAAGCATCATAAAAAATCTGAGTCGGGATGGCCCGGATTTTGTATTTGGAGGCCTGATCCCGGTGTTTCCAGACATCGATAAAGGCAATGGCCGCCCTTCCCTGGTAGTCGGCTTCAAGTTTGGCCATAATGGGGGCCATCATTTTACAGGGAATACATTCCGTTGCCCCCAGGTCTATCAGGGTCACCCTGCCTTTTACCGGAAGGTTCTCAAAATCAACCGGGGTCCCATGGCTGCCGGTCCCGGCGGAAGGTTCCTGGCCAGCGTCCTTGTAGAACTGCGTTTTTACAAGGAGGATCACTGCAAAGGCAATGATAATGATGCAGAGAATAATAAGTAACCAGGCTTTTTTCATGGCTGAATCCCCATTTTATCGTTCCTTTATAAAACAATAGTTTGTTTGTATTTAAACGGGATTATTTTTTGAGCCAGGTTTTGACATCCTCCTTTTTGGGTATTTTCCCCACACATTTGACTTCGCCATCCACAACAACGGCAGGGGTTCCGAAAACCCCATAACCGGCTATTTCCATGACACCGGTGACTTTTTCAATGTTTGCATCCATACCGGTTTCGGCAACGGCCTCATTTACAATTTTTGCAGTCTGTTCGCATTTGGGGCACCCAGGGCCCAGTATTTTTATATCCATGATTCTACTCCTTTTATATATCGTGATCTATAAATATTTCAGAACTAAAGAACTCAATTCTTATTTAAAATATCGTTTCGGTTAATCCCCGGTAACCTGGCGGCAATTTTTTTAATTTCAGGATCATCATTCAGCCAATGTCTCAAATTCCCTGTGAGGCTTGCAGCATAGGGACTCTGGGAGCCATCCGCCAGCTTATAATTTACCCAGAGGCCATCTTTCTGATAGGCGATGAGCCCTGCATCCTCCAATATTTTCAGATGTTTGCTGGTGGTAGACTGGGCCTTGTCCAGAGCGGTCTGGATCTCACACACGCACATGGTTTTATGCTGAAGCATTTTCAATATCCTGACCCGGGCCGGGTCAGAGAGGGCTTTCATCACTTTTATAAATTCTTTCATGCCGAATTCCTCTTGCTTATAATATTCTAAAAATAGAATATATCCTTCCATCTTGAGCCTGTCAACCCATGGGGCAAAAAGATATGTCCGGCCCTTTTCTAATATTTTTTATTGCCTTTTTTTTTTCTTAAAGACTATTATGGACTCCCATGGATGTGGGGAGGATTGCAGTGTGACACCATAAGGATTTATGAAAAGAAAACGGAACAGTATAACTGAGGCGAGTAGCACTTCCATGGGGTTAATAAATGAATTCTTTTATTGACAAACTGGATAGCTATATTGTAAACATCCTGTGAATTTTTAGCAGGTTTTAAAAATTGGAAGGACCCATTGATGAACAATGCGGAATTACTCGGGCAACTTGAGGAGAAAAACCGTCAAGCGCTCGAAGGTGGTGGTGCCGAACGTATCAGAAAGCACCATGAAAGCGGCAGGCTCACGGCACGGGAACGGCTGGATTGTCTTTTAGACCCGGCGACTTTTGTGGAAACGGATCGTTTTAAGCTCCATCGCTGTACCGATTTTGATATGGCTGAAAAGAAAATCCCCGGGGATGGTGTTGTGACCGGCTGGGGATATATCCACGGCCGGCAGGTATTTGTCTTTGCTCAGGATTTCACCGCCTATGGCGGGTCTCTCTCCCTTACCCAGTCTGAAAAAATCTGTAAAATCATGAAGCTTGCCATGAAGGCCGGGGCTCCGGTCATCGGGCTTTGTGATTCAGGCGGAGCAAGGATACAGGAAGGGGTCATGAGTCTTGCAGGGTATGGTGACATCTTTTTATTAAACGTCATGGCTTCCGGGGTTATTCCCCAGATTACGGCCATCATGGGACCTTCGGCAGGCGGAGCGGTTTACTCACCGGCCCTGACCGACTGGATTTTCATGGTGGAAAAAACAGGCCATATGTTTATCACGGGACCGGATGTTATCAAGGCCGTCACCCGTGAGATTGTGAGCAAGGAAGATCTGGGCGGTGCCATGGCCCATAATGCCAAAAGCGGTGTGGCCCATTTTGCAGCACCCGATGACCGCTCCTGTCTTGCTTCTATCCGTGAATTAATGAATTTTCTGCCCCAGAATAATACAGGTTCCCTGCCTTTCAAAGTTTCTGCCGATGACCCGGCCCGGAGGGATGAGGCGCTGCGGGAAGCAGTGCCGGCAGACCCCAGCAAGCCTTATGATATGCGTACCATTATCTGCTCAAACCTGGATGATCACTATTTTTTTGAAGTCCAGGAACACTGGGCAAAAAATATTGTGGTAGGATTCGGGCGTCTGGACGGCATGCCGGTGGGCGTGATTGCAAACCAGCCGTCGGTGATGGCCGGATGCCTGGATATCAATGCCAGTATCAAGGGCGCAAGATTTGTCCGGTTCTGCGATGCATTCAATATTCCTTTAATCATTTACGAGGATGTCCCGGGCTTCCTTCCCGGACTTCACCAGGAACACGGCGGTATCATCCGGCATGGCGCAAAGTTGATTTATGCCTTTTGTGAGGCCACGGTTCCCCGTATCACCTTAATTGTACGAAAAGCCTATGGCGGAGCATATCTCGTCATGAGTTCAAAGCACCTGCGCGGTGATGTGAACATTGCGTATCCGACTGCTGAAATTGCTGTAATTGGCGCTGAAGGTGCTGTTAATATCATCAGCCGTGAGAAAATTGAGAAAGCAAAGGACCCTCAATCAGAACGGATGAAATTGATTGGTGAATATAAGGAGAAATTTTCCAACCCCTACCGGGCGGCCGAGCTGGGCTATATAGATGAAGTCATTGATCCTGCCGACACAAGGCCAAAACTGGTACAGGCCCTTCATATGCTGAAAACCAAGAAGGACACCAATCCTCCGAAAAAACACGGCAATATTCCACTTTAATAAAGGGAGACAATTTATGTCCTGGCAATATGTACTTGAACTGATTCAAAATATCCTCATTTCCCAGACCGGTGTTCCGCATATGACCTGGGGACACGGGGTGATGCTTTTGATCGCACTTTTTTTTCTTTATCTCGCAGTGGGCAAGGGGTTTGAGCCCCTTTTGCTGCTGCCCATCGGATTCGGTATTTTTCTGGTTAATTTCCCGATAGTCCCTCTCATGGGACTGAACGCCGAAGGACACCCGAATCTGATTGAATATTTTTACCAGTACGGGGTAGCTTCGGAGATCATTCCCTGCGTTATTTTCCTCGGGCTCGGGGCCATGACGGATTTCGGGCCCCTCATCGCCAATCCAAAAATGCTGATTATCGGTGCCGGGGCCCAGCTTGGGGTGTTTGTCACCTATGTCGGTGTTCTGTTTTTCGGTTTCACCCTGAAGGAAGCGGCATCCGTAGGGATCATCGGCGGTGCGGACGGCCCCACGACTATCTATCTCACGGCCAAGCTGGCACCCCATCTTCTGGGGGCAAACGCCCTGGCTGCCTATTCCTATATGGCCATGGTGCCGTTGATTCAGCCGCCCATCATGCGTTTGATGACTACACCGGAACAACGAAGGATCAAGATGCGGCAATTGCGGCCGGTATCAGCCCGTGAAAAACTTCTCTTCCCCCTCATTGGTTGCGCCCTGATTGTTTTATTGATCCCTATGGTAGCACCGCTCATGGGCATGTTCATGTTCGGGAATTTCATGCGGGAATCCATGATGGTTAAGAGACTGAGCGACACGGCCCAGAATTCTTTAATGAATATTGTGACGATTTTTCTTGGGTTATCGGTTGGGGCCACCATGCAGGCGGAAGTCTTCCTTAACTGGAAGCCGCTTCTGATATTTGGCTTCGGTCTGCTGGATTTTGTGGTCTGCACGTTTGGTGGAATTCTAACGGTTCATATCATGAATGTCTTTTTAAAGGAAAAGATCAACCCCCTGATCGGATCAGCAGGTGTTTCTGCCGTTCCCATGTCTGCCCGGGTGTCTCATGTCGAAGGGTTGAAAGCTGACCCCAACAACTGGCTCATGATGCATGCCATGGCCCCCAATCTTGCCGGTGTTATCGGTTCTGCAGCCGCCGCCGGAATGATGATTGCGATGTTTCAATAAGAGGAGGAATGCTGATGCGATTAAAACAGCTTTATATATGGACAATGGTCACAGCCCTTTTGCTGGCTGCTTACAGCAGTGTATGGGCTGCTTTTGGGGAAGATATTGAAAAACCCAAACCCGTTTTTACACAGGAAGGGACTGACTGGGTGTCTGAACTGATCCCCAGAGGCAAAAGCACGCCTATCCGGATTCGCTTCAATGTGGATGGCGGCTTGCTGTCCAAGCCTTCCGACATTGATTTTACAGACGCCAATAGACCTAATATTAACTGGAAGAATTATCGCTCCGGATTTTTTCTTTTAGATATTATTCCATCTACACCCGGTGGAGAGGTCACCTTGAATTTATCCTCAAACTATTTTACATCTGCAACAGATATATGGGGATTCACGGAACGAAAAAATAATACCTGGGGAACAATCGGTATCAAGACTAAATCCGTAAAAGACGAGCCAACAGCTATTAGCTCCGTTATTCGTGATGGAAGTGTTCTGGATGAAGACGGAACCGCTGATGGGAAAATCCAGATCATTATCGGCCCCCGGGATAGTTTCTGGGGATATGCCATTGGTACTCTTATCATTCGGTTTTTTGGCGTATTCCTTGTGCTGAGTATCCTGATGATTGGCATGCTGCTGTCGGGAAAGGTATTTATATCAATTGAAAAGAATAAAAAAGAGGCCACCCCCACATCACCGCCTTCTGCTGCACCCGTAAAGGAAGAACCCGAAGTTTATGAAGCTGAGCCGGTTCCTGTTGAAGAAATCCCGGCAGATGTGGCAGCAGCCATTGGTCTTGGTATTCATCTGTATACTAATGGCGGCAGAAATCTGCGACTGCCTGATGCCGGGATGAAGGCTGCGGCAGCCGTTGGCCTGGCACTGCATTTAGAAAAGACCTCCGGTACGGAATAATAACCGGTTAAAAACCAACTCATGGTCCTGGGAAAATCCCCTTGATCATAAAAACAATAAAAGTGAGGACCCAATATGACAGTATATACATTTTCCATTGATGAACAGCCCTATACCGTAGAAATCGGTTTAATCCAGGGTAATGTGGCCAATGTGACCGTGAACCAGGTTCCCTATCGCGTCAGAATAGACGGCTCCAGCCTTGTTTCGTCCCCGGCTTCAGCGCCTGCACCTGCACCGAGACCGGCACCCAGGGCAGAGGCTCCCAAACCTGCGGCACCCAGGCCTGCTGCGCCTAAACCGGCAGCCCCGGCACCCAAACCGGCTGCTTCAGTATCAGGCGGCGCAGGTGAAAGAATAACCGCACCCATCCCCGGCAAGGTCATGTCCGTCATGGCAAAAACAGGCGATAGTGTTTCCGCCGGTCAGGTGCTCCTGGTCATTGAAGCCATGAAAATGGAAAACAATATCATCAGTCCCATTGACGGCACGGTTAAAGAAGTTGCCGTTTCCAACGGGGCCGATGTGTCGACCGGTGATCTCCTTATGGTCGTCGGATAACCACACCCGAATAAACCGGGGTGATGACCATCATCACCCCGGTATCTTTTTTTCAAGAAAAATCAGGACCCATCGCCCTATCAGATTCCATTTGTTTTGGCGGTATAAATTGTGTGGTGTTTGGTGTTTTGAAATACCTTATATAATCCTGAAAATTTTTCTTCCCAGGTATAAATATTCTAAAAATTTTTATTCTCCAGTTCTAATACACTGTCAACTACCAGTACGATACGTTCCATGGCAGAGTCCAGCAGCGCATATTCCCGGTCGGTGTGATTCCATTGCCCTTTTACCCCCATGCTGCAAAGACAAGGTAATTCCGCCTTTGCAATATATGCTGCATCCGATGCCCCTCCCAATGAAACCGGGTTTGTCTTGCCAAATCCGTTTTGGATTGAAACAGAATTAAGAAATTCATAGAATTTTTTATTGTGTTTGCTTACAAAGGCAGGAAAGATGCTGTCTATTAACAACTCGGATGTCGCACCCTCAATCGTATTGGATTGCACAATCCGGTTTAAATCCTGTTTTATTTTTTCCGTTATATCGTCATCGACAAATCTTATATCCAACTGGATTTCAGCATAATCCGGAACAGCATTGACAATATTTCCTCCCTTTACAATTCCCACACTAAAGGTTGTGTTTTCATATTGATCATTTAATTTTTGAATTTTAATAATTATATTCGCAATTTCAAAAATTGCGCTGATGCCATCATGAAAATTGGTACCGGCATGGGCAGAAAGTCCCCTCGTTTTTATGGTACAGCCCATTCTGCCTTTTCTGGCAATCGTAATACCATTGTCAATAAGACCTGTTTCCATGTTAAAGGCAGCTTTATATCCCCTGGATTCCGCTTCAATCAGGTTGCCGCAATCCGACTTGACATGGCCATTTTCTTCATCGCCGCTGATGACGATTTTGACAGGTTTGCGGTATCCTAATTTTTTTAAAATTTTCAATATATAGAATATTAAATTGATCCCCCCTTTCATGTCCAGCACACCCGGCCCAAACACCTTATTGCCCTCAACTTTAAACGGATGATCCATAATAAATCCGTCTTTGAACACTGTATCCATATGGCCGGCCAGGATAATCCCTTCGCTTTTGTCACCTTCCCCGTATTCACCGATCAGTAACGGTCCTGCATTCTTAAACTCGTATACCTTGGTTTTCAGCCCCAGTCCTTCGAGCTGATCCTGAATAAATCTGCACACCTTGTGTACGCTTTTTGCGTTATGGGTGTAACTTTCGATTTCCACTAGCTGTTTCCAGGTCTCAATTATTACACGGTCAGTGATACCGCAGTCGATTATTGCATCTGAGATTTTTTTATTCATTGAATTTTCCTTAAGATGAGGGTTGTAATGAACGCACATAGCATAAAATTTTTTAAAAATGAAATAAAAATTTAAAACCGCAGGCTAAACCGGTAACCGGATTTTTGAATACTGACGGAAAAAAAGATCTTGACAAAAAAAAACAGATTGTACATTGTGGACAATATTAATACTCAGGAGACTGCCATGACCCAAGACTATGACCTGATCATCCTCAACGGCACTGTTATCGACGGCAGCGGAAGACCGTCAGTTCAAGCGGATGTGGCAGTGTCACGGGGGCTCATTGCTCAAATAG
>Ga0156388_1003_pt1 | contig 23379 bp, 20 predicted proteins | sample RifOxyA3_FD_108032 | JGI IMG/M metagenome (GOLD analysis project Ga0156388, IMG submission 108032) | Desulfobacterales bacterium RIFOXYA12_FULL_46_15
CATTGCCACCCCGCCGCCGGGTATGGAAGGAATCCCGCCCGGATTCGGTTCTTCTTATATTTTTAACCTGAAACCGGGAGATGAGGTCACTGTCAGCGGTCCTTACGGTGATTTCATGGCAAAGGACACAGACAGGGAAATGTGCTTTATCGGAGGCGGCGCAGGCATGGCCCCGTTAAGAAGCCACATCCTTCACCAGCTCGACGGTATCCATACCAAACGGAAAATCTCTTTCTGGTATGGCGCAAGGTCAAAAAAAGAAATGTTCTATGATGATATTTTCAGGGATCTTGAGAAAAGACACAGCAATTTTTCTTATTATATAGCCTTGTCCAGCCCTGAACCCGATGACCGGTGGGAAGGCCTTACCGGCTTTATCCACAATCACCTCTGTGATTCCTATCTCTGCAACCATGAAGATCCCGCAGAAATTGAATATTATCTGTGCGGCCCTCCCCCCATGATCAATGCCATTATTAATGCGCTTTACAATCTCGGGGTAGAGGACGACATGATCTTTTTTGATAAATTCTAATTGCCTGTCTTTGTGAAAATTGCATCCAGCTGGCGCAGCCTTCCTTCACTTGTAAAAGACATATTATAAATGTTATACAGATCAAAACCGTTATTAAAAAATGAGGCCAATGCTTCATCAAAGCGATTCTGACCTTTGTATGTCGGCTGAGTAATAATTTCGGAATATACAAGACGAATTAATCCCTGGCTGCATGCTTTTGCGGCACCCTCAATAACAAGATGTTCGGCGCCTTGAACATCTATTTTCAGGATGTCGATTTTGGGAATCTGCATGGTTTGTACCACAGAATCGAGAGTCTTGAACCCGGCTTCAACAAGTTTTTGGGTTTCAAGAAGGTTCTCCCCCCATGTCTGAATTCCAGCTTTGTCACTTGGGAACAATGAATTAGTTGCTGAGCTTGAATTTGAATGAAAGGATTGCATTCCGTCTTTATTACTCAAACCAAAATTATAAGCAGTGATTTTTGGATCAGATGCAATATTCATCTTCAATTGCTCAAATGACTCCTTAAATGGTTCAAAGGCATAGACTACCGAGGTTGGCAGCAGGTCCCGAAATTTCTTTGAAATATGTCCATGATGAGCACCGACATCGAAAATAACCGGTTCACGAATACCGGATAGCAGTTGTTTCATGGCTGTGAATGCATCCAGGGTGGATAATGGCTTTGCCAACCTGCTAATACGGTATCCACATCTGTTTACGAGTTTCTTGATGAGTTTCTTCATTTTTTGTTTCTCCTCTTATCCGATTGTGATTTCGCTATTGCCCGGCAGACACCACACAGTCTTGATGTCTACCAGACGTACAACCCTAAAGCAAGCCCATATTACAAATGTGTTTAGACCCAACTGAACACCATTATTATTATTAAAACTTTTCATATTTTTATTGACAAAAATCAGACTCATATCCTACGGTTCCTTGACGATGGACAACAAAATGAAAGGATTATTTTTTGAAACGGGATGATACACTCGATATGCTGCGTGGAATAGGTCTTCTTTGTATCATGCTGGCGCATGTAGGACCACCGGCTTTTCTTTTTCAACTCAGAAATTTCGATGTTCCGCTCATGGTACTGGTTGCTGGATCTTCCTTTGCAATGTCAACGGCCAATGGGCTAAAAACAGGATATATTGAATATATCATCAAGCGATTGATCCGGCTTGTCATCCCCACCTGGACATTTTTAAGCCTGTTTTTCTTATTGACTCTGATCACATCCTTTATCATGCAAAAAACATATCCGTTTCCTTTTTACAAAATTTTTGCAAGTTTTTTTCTTGGAACAGGGATAGGATATGTATGGATTATCAGGGTTTTTCTGCTGATCTCTCTTATTGCGCCTCTTACAAGATTTGCCAATGCCTCTTATATCAAAGGGAAATGGTCATATTCCATCGTATTTACTGTATATTTGATATATGAATTCATGGTCCGCCATATTCCAGTCCCAAACCAAGTATTTCTTAAAATGATACTTGATAAAATTGTATATATGGCGATCCCCTATGGGTGCATTTTCTTTCTCGGCACACGCATTCTTATGCTAAGCTGCAGACAAATCTTTGGGCTTGCAATGGTTTCACTTATAGTGTGTACCCTGTACGCGTTTGTCCTCAATCAGACGATTGGCGGATTTGCTCCGGTACAGGATTATAAATATCCCCCCACCGCTTATTACATATCCTATGGATTGTCTATCGCTCTCCTGCTTTTCTGGATCAGCCGGACCCCTTTGTTTGGTCTTGCCCCTTTCAAGAATAACCTTGCATTTTTCGGACGTTCAAGCATGTGGATATATTTGTGGCATATACAGGTACTGTATTGGTTTAAATGGATGGGTATCAGCATCCACTTTACCGTTAAATACATAATTGTTGCAGGTGTGTCTGCCGGAATTATTTTTTTGCAGACAGCAGCCTTGAATCAGACACTGATTTTTATTGAATCACAAAAGGTTAAAAAATTATTAACATCACTCTTTACCTGATAGCGGAGATCTCACATATGTCATTCATCAATAATATATTTTCCAAACTTAAAAAAAAATCATGGGGTTTCTTATTGAAAAAACAATTTTTAAAGAAACCCTCACTCAGTTATTGCCGAAAAAATTTCCTCTTGCCCCAGATTATCACCGCAACCTCAAGTGAGATGCTTCAGAAGATGCTTTTTTTGCCGGTTTCATCCAGGACAACGCAGGAGAACCAAGATTTTTTTGCCCTGATCGTGAATCAATTTAAACCCGGTTATTTCGTTGAAATAGGCGCCAACGACGGGTTCACGTTTTCCAACACCCTTTATCTGGAAGAATATTTCGATTGGTCGGGTCTGTTGATTGAGGCAAACCCCAGATATGCCGATTCCCTTTCTCAGAGGAAAAATGTGAAGATCATCAACAAAGCCATATCCGATCAATCAGGCCTTGCCCAGTTCGTTGATGCAGGATTGTATGGAGGCTTGGCCGACGGCATCGAACAACAATATTCGCACTATACTGATCCGGCGCCGATTATCCATGTTGACTGCCTCACCCTTCAACAGGTTTTTGACCAGGCCTCTGTGCCAATGGTGATTGATTTTCTCTCCATTGATGTTGAGGGCGGAGAATTACCCATTGTCAGCCAGTTGGTTGCAGATCAGCGCAGGGCCCGCTGCGGATGTATTGAAGTCAACCACCGGCAATGGGATATGGATGAAATAAAACAGCTTCTGAATAATGCAGGGTATAAGATTGCCTGGGAAGGGATGACGAAACATGATCTTTTTTTTATCGACCCATTGCTGTGTCCTAGGCAGACTGATAAAAAATCATGATAACCTCTGTAGACCCGTATATAAAAAAGGAAACACAAACATGACCCACACGGAGTATCACCAGGATAATAATAAACCGATCAATGATATTTTTTTTAAAGATCATACTGCTGATGGCAAGGGCTGGCCAAAAATAAGCATCGTCACCCCTTCTTTGAATCAGGGGAAATACATCGAAGCAACCATTCGGTCTGTTCTGGATCAAAATTATCCAAATTTGGAATATATCATCATAGACGGCGGAAGTACTGATGAAACCCTGGATATAATCAGCCGTTATCAGGACAAAATCTCTGTCTTTGTGTGCGAGAAAGATAATGGCCAGAGCGATGCCATCAACAAAGGGTTTAAAAAAGCGAGCGGTGATATAATCGGGTGGCTTAACTCAGATGATATATATCTTCCCAACACATTGTTTCTAATCGGAACCCTTTTTAAAAAATTCCCAGGATCAGACTGGATTGTCGGAAGCTCAATCATTATGGATTCAAAGCTTGAAAAGGTAAAAAAATTTCACTACCCCAAAAGCAGAACATGCACATGGCCGGAATTCATATGCAATAAATATTATGGCATATCCTTATCTCAGCCCCCCTCATTCTGGTCCTCGAACCTGATCCGGACCATCGGTTCCCTTGACACCAATCTGCATTATTCCTTTGATTACGACATGTACTGCAATGCGGCTTTCCATGGCTATCGCCCATGCTGCATGGATATTCCCCTGGCAGCTATCCGGCATCATCCTGAAACAAAGACCTCAAAAGGCTTTCTGCCCTTCCGGAAAGAGCAGTTGATGACAGTGAATAAATACATAGACCGCTGCCCGGACAAAGAGCGTTATAAATTAATCTGGTACCGGCGATATTTGATGTCCAGGATCATCAAACTGCGTATTGCCGGTTATGCAAGAAAATATGGTATTCTTTCATCAAAAAAGTCTTAAAAAAATAAAGTTCAAAACACTTGCATACCGGCTGTTGAAAACATATCTTGAACAAATTACCAGCCAAAGAAACGGGATGACATGGGTAAAACAAATAAAATAAATGCAATCTCTGCTTCCAAACGCTTGTTTCAGATATTGCCATATAAAATGAAGGTCATGTCCGGTATTCTATTGTTCGGTATGATATTCAAAGCCATTATCGAGACCATAGCAATGGGGCTGATCGCATTTTTTGCAGCAGCCTTGTCCAAGCCGGATGAAATCATCAATTCCACATATGTGATATTTGTTAAAAACAGCTTTGGGCTTGAATTTCTTTCAACAGTTAAAGGCTTTGTGGTTGCATTCTGCATTATCATCGTGATCGTGGTTGCTTTGAAAAATTTATTTAAAGCCTATATTACGCTCCAGGCGGGACGTTATAATGCAAAAGTCGAGGGCTTTCTTGGTGAATCCCTTGTAAGCGGTTTCCTTAAAATGCCGTATCACTGGTATATCAACCAGAATTCTGCCGATCTTGTTTATGCAATTGAAATCAGAAAACAGGTGGGACGATCTTTTATTAACTCCGTGCTGAAACTTAGCAGCGATTTCCTTTTAATTTTTATCATGATCATGGGGCTTCTTGTAATACAACCATTGGTATCCTGCCTGGTGTTCTTTGTATTAGGAGGATCAGGGTTTCTGATTTTCAGAACTATTCGAACCGTTATTGATAAAATTGCAGGTGAATGCAACAGATATGAACAAAAGATCAATAAAGATTGTACAAAAGCTATACATGGTATTAAGGATGTAAAAATCTTTGCCAAGGAAGATACCTTTATAAAGGAATCAAGAAATAACCTGCTGAAATTTGCCAGGCTTTTTGGGCTATATAAATTTTTTGAACTTTCACCTTCCGTCATTCTTGAAACTGTTGGATTTACAATGCTGACAGGTGCAATCTGCCTTATGATGTTCGGATTAAACGCCTCTCCGATGGATGTAACCGGAACAATCGCCCTCCTTGCCGTTGCAGCCTGGAAATGTCTTCCAGCCATGGAAAGGATATTGACAAGCACTGCCCAGATAAGATATTCCCTCCCCTTTATTTCAACAGTATTATCTCACCTGGATGAAATAAAAAACACCCTGGAAAAAACAGAAGCCAGGACAAAAGAAATTACCTTTACCAAGGAGCTTGTTTTGGATTCTGTTAATTACAGATATCCGAAAAACGGCCGGGATGCACTCAATTCAATCAATATTAATATCAGGATGGGTGAAACCATTGGGATTATCGGTCCGTCCGGATCAGGAAAAAGCACGCTCGTAGACCTTATAACAGGGTTGATAGAACCGGACAAAGGAAGCATCCTCATCGATGATCTTGTCTTGAATAATGAAAATGCAAATGAATGGAGAAAAAAAATAGGATATGTATCCCAGTCTCCCTTTATTTATGACGGCACCCTGGCTGAAAATGTAGCTTTTGGAGTAACCCCGGCTGATATTAACCGGGAACTGATAAAAAAATGCTGTACCATGGCTTATATGGATGAATTCCTTTGCAATCTGCCCCAGGGGATTGATACTGAAATAGGTGAACGGGGAATACGCCTTTCCGGCGGGCAGCGCCAAAGGGTTGCCATTGCAAGGGCACTTTATAATTCTCCGTCAGTGATGATTTTTGATGAAGCCACAAGTTCACTGGATACAAAAAGCGAGGCTGAAATCAAAAAAACCATATACAGCCTGAGAGAAGAAAAGACATTGATCATTATCGCCCACCGCCTGACAACAGTCGAGGACTGCGATTGTATCTTCTGGCTGGACAAGGGACAAATGAAATGTTCCGGTCCTTCTGAAAAAATCATACCCCTATATCAACAAAATAAAAAAGCCGGAAAATCAGGAAAGAAAAACCAATGAAACACGACACCTCTGATTCAAGGCAGCTGCTTAAATTCTTTCTCATCACTTTTTTTATTTTCAGTTCCCAGTCATTTCTTTTTTATCTTTTAATCCCCATATCTTATTTTTTTTCAATAAAACTCTTTGCGTCAACGATATTGATAAGTGCCCCTGTTTTTATCTTTCGTAAAAGACCCGGCATATATATCGCAATAGCCTCTTTTTTTTCATTGATCATCATTGCGGTCAACTTTTTTTATTATTTAACCTATCAAACCGAAATGACCATAGGCGGACTTGAAGCTATTCTAAACAGTAATCCGGGTGAGTCTTACGAATACCTTATGGGAGAAAAAAACAAGCTGGGAATTACCCTGGGAATAACTCTGGCACTGATGGTATTATATCTTTACCTGATCCGGCAACACCTTCCCGGAAACCTGAAAATAAAAAAAAAACACTCCCTGGTCTTTCTGCTTTTATTTATCCCGGCCCTTGCCCTGGCCGGACTGAAACCGGGCCGTATATATCCTGTCATTATTGCCAACCTGTTCTACGAGTATTTTTCTAATACAGTTTATATAAGTGAACTCAAACATATTAATGCAGATCAGGATTTTAAGGTCAGGCGCAAAACAGATTTTAACAAAAAAGAAATTCATGTAATCGTGATCGGTGAATCCATGAGGAAAGCTCAATTGCCTTATTATGGGTATCAGCGCGAAACCACACCACTATTAAATACTGTTTCAGACCTGATTTATTTTAATGATGTAATCTCTCCTGCCACTCTGACCATACCATCGATAACAACAATATTAACCTCATTAACCGCATGCGAAGCTTCATCTTATTCGAATTTATCTGTGCTATTGCTTGCAAAAAAAATGAATTTCAGAACGGTTTGGATTTCCAACCAATGCAGGGCAGGTAGATGGGAAGCCAAAATTTCAGCCATTGCAGAAGCTGCTGATGAAACTTTTTTTGTCAATACGACTTGCAGCGGAAGAACATCAGGGCAGTATGATGAAAACCTGCTGCCGTTTTTCAAACAGGTATTGTCAGGGCAACATGAAAAAAAACTGATCATCATTCATTTATTCGGCAGCCATGGAGCTTATGACAAACGATACCCTGAATCCTTTGATCACTTTAAGGAGAAAGCAGATAACCGGTTGACGGAAAAAGAAGCTCAAATCATCAATGCCTATGATAATTCAATCCGTTATACAGATTATATTTTATATGAACTCCTGATGGCCCTTGATAAAACAAAAGCAGTCAGTTCACTTGTTTATCTGAGTGACCATGGGGAGAACCTGTATGATGATGACAGAAAAAATCAAGGGCATGGAGGACTGCCGGTCCCAACGTCATTTGAAGTTGAAATTCCTATGTTTGTATGGTTTTCAAAGACGTTTGATACCTATAATCCGGTAATGATAAAAAATGCTTTGAATAATATTGACAAACCGGTCAGTTCGGAAAACCTGTTTTATGCTGTAGCCGATTTATTGAATATTGATTTCCAAGGGATGGACACCAGCAAAAGTTTCTTTAATTCAGCCTACCTGCCGGAAAAAAGGATGATCTTTACACCAAAAAACGAATGTATACCCTATGAATCAATTTTCCGTTAAAAATATGACACTTTTTGATCATTCTTTAAAAAGAATAATCATTGCCGCTTCCATCCTGGGTCTCATGACAGTTTATTATTATATCCCTTTCAAATTTGAATACATCGGAAACACACATAAAATATGGGCTCATCGCGTCAACAGCATTGAACGGCTTGAATATACAAAGACGCAATACAGGGGCGTCGAGTTGGATATTGTGTTTGATACAGCAACAAACACCTTTGATGTCAACCACCCGCCCGCAGCTTCCATCGGATTAACCTTGGAATCCTATTTGTCACATCTGGATCTGTCACAACCCATCGGTATCTGGCTGGATTTCAAAAATCTGACAAAGGAAAACAAAAATACTGCCCTTGAAAGATTATCATTTTTAACTAAAAAATACTCTCTAAAAAACTCACATATAATAGTCGAATCACCCTGTCCTGAACTCCTCAGTCCTTTCAACAATGCAGGATTTCAGACAAGCTATTATCTGCCGAATGACCTAAATAAAATGCCGGATGAAAAACTGGTGAAAATTATTCTTGAGATCAATAAAAATATAAACCTATTCCCTACATCAGGGATATCAACAAATCTAAATGATTATGATATTATTGCAGAGCATTTCCCAAAATATCAAAAATACCTTTGGTCATCAAAAAAAACATATGCCCTGAAATTGTTCAGTAATTCCCTCCTGACCTGGAAAGCACTCCATGATGAGAATGTGACTGTTCTTTTAGTCAAGGTAAACAGGCAGAAAGGGAAACGTTGATTTAAGATTTTAATTAATATGCTATACCTCTCTTGATTGGTTGTTGTCATTAAATTTACAAAATTTGTTACAGGGCAAGACCAAAATTGACCATTTTGAGTCCCTTTTATTTTCTATTTTCTCCTTCCCAGTCTGATTCCTGCAAAGCCGGCTATTCCGGTGCACAGGAGCAGCATTGTCGAAGGTTCCGGAACCGGACTGCTGCTGTCGTTGATATCTGCCGAAATCACGGCTGAACGCAGTCCCCAGCCTTCATCTCCTAATCCCTGCATCACTCCGTAATCAAACACATAATTATTGGTGCCTGAAACAAGGGAATGGTTCACACTGAATTGCGTCAATCCTCCCCTAAACAAGCCATACGATGTCGATGATAAAATTGTTACTCCTGGTGCAATAAAATTGATAAAATTACTACCTCCTCCTCCCATGTTAAAGCCGCCCTTAAACATAAGATCATTGTTAATAAAAAGGCTGAATGTATCAGTACAGCAATTGGCACCATCAACCGAAGCATACCCCAGGAGATCAAAAGCAAGCGTTGCATCCCCCGGCAATGATGCCCCGGGGGAAATGACTGAATAATTCAGTACTCCGCCATTTAACGGACCGAGATTATCCGGGAGTGTGGCCGTAAATGGAGTTGACCATGCTGCCGGGCCAGCAAGGACAAACACTAATAATCCAATTGCAAACCATGCAAAAAATTTCTTTTTCACGTTATTACCTCTGCCTAAGTTTATGCCAAATGAGCCAATTCATATCGAACCTGATTTATCTTTCTTTTTTCTTGCAGCAGCACTTAATCCCAAAAGCCCCATGCCCATCATGAGGAAAGTTGCAGGATCTGGAACAGGGGAGCTGGATACTCCGCCTTCAATGACATCATTGGCACAGGTCATGCTCCATCTGAAACCAAGATCATACCCCTGATCCAGTGAGATGCCCAGATCGCTCAAATTGAATGCATAGGTAAGGTAAAGCAGGTCTTTTGTAAAAGAAGTGCCGGCAGATACAGGAGTTGCACCATTGGAGTTAATCTGCACTTCCTGGTTAGTCCGGTAATAGCTGGAAGGTAAATGACTGAAAAAATTATTTGATGTAAGGATACTCACATCTGCAATTGAATAAATGCTGTTCAAACTCGTATCAAAAGCAAACTCCCAGCTCTCACCGTTTCCATAAACATCGTCCCGGTATGGGCTGTCTCCGAAAGGATGCCAGCCATCTGTACTGATAAAAAGGTCTCCATATCTTGTGCCGCTTGTACCATCGATATAATCTGTTGTGATTTTTACCTCAACCGTACCGGAGCTATCAATGCTGACAATCATATTGTCAATGTCAAATGCATTGATTTCAGAAGGCAAGGATATCACATCACCGCCATTTTGAGCATAGGTTGGAGAATAACCGCCACCTATATAATTATCTGCAATTGTCCATTGATCTGCACCAGCCTGACTGATTAAAACCATAAAAAGCAATACTGTAATACAAAGATACTTTTTCATTTTTCCCCTCATCTATTATACTGTTATTGTTAAACATCCTTTTATTTTTGCCTGGCCTGCCTTTATCCAATGTCAAAACCGCGTTTTTTTTTCCTCCCGGCCAACCCGGTAAAGCCGATAAGGCCAAATCCGAGAAGAAGCAATGTTCCAGGTTCAGGAACAACCGCAGCAGGGCTGGTTCCGGAAAAAAAACTGACATGGCTTACACCATTTTTAAGACTGTTTGTGGTCAATAAATCATCTCCATTCATGAGTGAATAAGGATTGATTCCATTATCATCCCGGTAAAAATTCCAATTCCTGCCAAATTTGACAAAAGCATAATCCCAGCTAAAGTCTTCCCAGCCCGGAGACCATCCGTCAAGGATTTTGGGCCCTTCTGAAAACTCATATTTTCTAAATGTAAAATTGAATTCCTCAGCCGTCACTCCGATAAGTTCTGTAGCTTTTTCAATTTCTGTGTTTTCACCTGCATTATCAAGTTGTCCTGACCACATTAAAGTATCAATAGGAGATGTCCATGCCGGAACGGCCATAAACATAACCAGTATGCTGAGACAAGCAACCGATAAATACTTTTTCATTTCTCACTCCTTTATTCTTTTATATTGTATCATTTCACTTTCTAAATTCTCCATACTTTACCATATTTTAAAAAAGGTGCATTTAGCATGCCATTGAATAAACCTTATAATTGTTTATTCAATTTTCAATTCAATATTATCGATGAACACTTCCATCTTCTCATCCTCCTCGGTTGTAAAAAGAACAAGCCGAATTGTATTCACGTCTTTTGATACATTCACAAAAGATTCCACCCTGACCCATTCCGGGACTGACGAACTGCCTGGTTTTATTTTCAGACTGTCATAGGGTGTGGTGCTGTATCCCATGATCGCCGGCAGTTCTGCCTTAACTTCAACATCTCCATTCTTGATTTCGACAAGGCTTAAAACAGGCAGATCTCTTAATTTTGCATTTTTTGCAAAAACTTCGTAACCTATTTTAACCGTCCTGCCCCGTGCCAGGGATACTCCATATGGACCCATCTGGTTTGAAAGCCAGGTTATTGGAAGTGCGCCCTTCCCTGTAAAACTCCTGTTTAAGTATGATCCTTCTTCCATCTTTATCTTTAATGCCTTGCCTTTCCTGCCCGGAGAAGGACTGACGGAAAGGACGGGGTCCCCTTCCGGACCGGGGTAATGAATATTGTTCCAGGCCCAGTAAACAGGTTTGTCATCTTGATCCACCAACTCGAAATCTCCGTTTCTGACCAGGTTCTTCGTTTTTAAATGTGTTTTAAGAACTTCGTCAGCCTTGGGGTCACGATAGGCCAGGAAAGCATTGCCAAAAAGGGAAAGATAGAATTCTGCCGGATCATGCGGATTAATGCTTAATGTATGATAATTTCCCTGAAATTTTTTAAGATGATCCCAGTCAACCCTTTCCCAGGTCATCCCCCCGTCAATACTTCGAATAACACCGGCAAACCGGATGACTGCATATATCAGATCCGGCAGTTCAGGATTGATGGCAATGGAAGTCGGCTCTGTATTCTGATCTTTTCTTTTCCCGGGAAGCCAATCATTTGCAGATAAAATTATCTTCCAGGTTGTACCACCGTCAGTGGTTTTATAAATACCATTGGCAAATATTTTTTTGTCTTTTCCATTACCGGGTACGACCGCAGCATAGGCGATATCCGGATTTTGAGGGTGAACCGCCACTTCCACAGCACCTGCAAGATCATCCTGGCCTGTTTTTATCCAGGTTTTACCTGAATCCCTGCTTTTAAAAACCCCGCCGGTATGATCATAATCTTTCCTGATCTGTTTTGCCGGCCGTTTCCCGCCCCGGGTTGAGGATGCCATATACATGATATCAGGATGGTCTCTGCAATAGGAGAGGTTCATCAGAGGAAATGCAAGGGAAGAATCCCGGGACCCTGCCAGGCGGATAAAAGATGCACCATTGTCCTTTGAACAGTAAATTGCGCTTTCAGCAAAATTCTTCGCATCAATATTGTTGACCAGGGCATACAGCTTTCGGTCGTTAACCCCGTTTCCTTCCTGAAGCACAAGATCTGTTATAATTCCATTTGGAAGGGTTGAGGCTTTCGGCATGACCGGTTCCCAGAACGTACTTCCATGATTGGCTTTGAACAGCATTCCACAGGTATTGGAACTGTCCCCTTTGCAGGACATACCGTAATACAGAATTTCAGGATATTCAGGATCAACGGCAAAAGCCATGCAGCTTCCGCTGGTATCAAGCATCTGGTTCTTCCAGTATGCCGGTGAGTAAAGTTCCGGGTATTTTTCCTTCCACAACGCTTTGACTGAATACCCACGATCATTACTCAACATGAGACCGGTATCTGAGAATCCCAGATAGACCCTGTTCGGATTTAATTGATCCCACCAGGCCTTGTAGCTTGTAAGAAGTGTCAGACCGTTTCCATGCCATGCCTGCTGTCCGGGTATATACCGGGCGGCAACAGACTCCCAGCTTGTACCGCCATCATGGCTTACATAGCTCTGACCCAGATAAAATGTGTCAGGCGTATGTGGGTCAATAAAAAATACATCCCGCGTCACCTTGTTTCTATATCTGAATGATGGCGGAACATTTCCTTTATATTCAGGACTGTTGTACAGAAGAAACCGTGTCAGCCCCTCCCAGGTTTTTCCTTTGTCTCTGCTGACAAACAGGCCTGCCCGTCCATGCGAAAAGCACCAGACCCATCCGGGCTTTGCAGGATGAGTTCTCAGAATTGTGGCCTCAGGCGGTCCGTCAGATGCTTTTATCCATTTTCCGGTTACAAGGTCTTTGCAATAAATCAAACCGTTTTCAAAACCGGCCCATATCCAGTTATTATGATAGTCATAGGCGATTGAGATGGATTTCTTTGAAGGAAGGTCTTCAATTCTCTGCCATTGGCTGCCTGTAATATCCCTTTGATATGCACCATCTTTACAGGCCATATAGATAACAGTGTTTCCCTTATAGTCAGCAACAACAACCGGGGATTTACCGCTCACCCTTTCATACCGGCCATATATATTTTCAACAGAAAGACCTTTGCTGAAATCATTAAACGTCTTACCGTTATCCCGGCTGATCATCAGCCCTTTTGAACCGAAATCCCACACAATGGTTTCAGGCCGGGTATTGATAATCAGCCCAAAGGCATCCCGGCTGACTGCTTCCTTGGCATGATACAACAATGACCAGGTTTCGCCGTCATCATGGGATATGGCAATACCCTGTTCATTGCCTAAAGAAAAACCGGCATACCAGACTCCTGCGTTTTTCGGGTGAGGTGTAATCGCTGTAATAGTCGGATGACCATCCGGCGCAATGGCCTGATATGTCCTGGTGCCGTCCCTGCTGCGCAAAAGGCTTAGTTGCATATCTGAGGCGACAAGGACCGTTCCTGTCACCGGATGCATGGAATAGGAAAAAGTTCCTCCTGAGCCTCCGGGATCAACCGTTCTCCATACTCCGTTTTCAACCGGGATGACAAAAGGCCCGGCGTCAGGTTTGCCGGGCTGTGCTGAAACTGCCTGTGATGATTTCAGGTTTTCGGCCGAAAATGTTATTGGTACGGATATAAACAGCAATACACACATGAAAAAAAACAAGGGTATTCTATTTTTTATATGAAACATTTTCATATCGGTTTACCTGACCCACGATCCTTTTTCATATAAAAAAATTTCAATCATCTGCCGCATAGGCCCGGGTTCGAATTTCCCGGTTTCTGCAAGCTGTCTGGTAGAACCTGCTGATTGAAACAAATATTCATTATACTGGAGGACACCTGTATATATCCCGCTTGAACCATCGGATTTTTTCACGTCTGTTTGAACAGATGTTTCATCTATATGGTAATACCGGGCTATATATTGATTTTTTGCTTCAACAATTTCCGGGTTATCCCGGGTGTAAAGATATGAAGACTGCAGTTTGGCCACCCATTCCTGTACAAATTCCTGAAATTTGACGTTGACGGTATCCGGATCATCTGCCTGACACGGGCTTAAGGATAGAGCCCACAATGAAAGGATGACCGGAATCATTATTGAATACCGGTTCAGGTTTTTCATCATTTCACATCATATCCTTCCAGAATTATCTCGACCCGCCGGTTAAGAGACCGGCCTGCTTCAGTCTGGTTAGTATATTTGGGAGAATCCTCTCCAAAAGATTTTACAGAAATCCGGCCTGTACTGATTCCCCTTGATACAAGGAAATCCCTGACAGCTTCGGCCCTTTTCAAACCAAGTGTCATATTATATGGTTTTGAGCCCATGGAGCATGTATGTCCGTGAAGTTCAATTTTCCCTTCATATTTTTTCAAAATCTCAACTCCCCGTTCCAGCAGGGCTACCATTTGGTTTTTTATCTTGCTTGAATTATAATCAAAGGAAATATCCCGGATCACAAGGCACCGGGTGATATCAGCAGGCCCCGGCATCGGAACTGGTTCAGGGTCCGATTTTGGTTTTGGTTTCGGTCTGGGTTTATCAATAATTTTTGCCTGCAAGGGTGCAGGTTCGGGAATAATCTCTGCCGGTTTGGGCAAAGGAGGCGCTTGATTCTTTTCCAGTCTTGTGATTGCCGCCCTGAATCCCATCTCAGGATTGGTATCTTCAGGATCAAACCATGACCGGTAAGCAGATCTGCAGTATTCCGGATAATGAGCCCAACTGCCTCCTCGCCTGATTTTTGCCTTGGCGAACTGGGCACCCTGGGGATCTGTCTCTGCATGGAAAGAATAGGGTCTCTGCCAATCGCTGCACCATTCCCATGCGTTTCCATGCATATCATAAAAACCCCATGCATTGGGCATTTTCTGGGCTACCGGGTGTGGCGCCTGCCTGGAATTTCGATAATACCAGCCGGATTCATCAAGATATGGATTATTGCTGTAATCCCCTTCAATAACCATGGGGCCGTTAAAAAAAGCATCAGAGGTGCCTGCCCTGGCTGCGTATTCCCATTCAGCTTCTGTCGGCAGACGATAGTGGATCGTATTTTCCATTTCATTGAGCCGCTTCAAGAATTCCATGACATCTGAGTACTTGACATTTTCCACCGGACAGGTCATCCCGCAATTTTCAAAATGGGACGGGTAGGTTCCCATGACATCAAACCACTGCTGCTGGGTAACTTCAGTGGATTGAAGATAAAAAGACTGGGTCAGTGTCACATCATGCAGGATTTCGTTTTTATCCCGCCGTATCTCGGAATCCGGGCTTCCCATTGTAAATGTACCTGCCGGAACTTTGATGAATTTCATCCCGATTGAATTGATATACTCCCCTGGCTGTGTCGTTCCCTGCCGGCCCGGCATACTCACCCCCCCGCCGCCTTTCCCGGTATCAATAGAGCCGGTCTGAGGCTGGATATCGTCGTAAAGAGCCATAATACGCACAAACTGATACCGCTTATTAATATCATCAGGCACTTCTTTGGGGCTGTGGGCCTCCCCGATACCATAGACTTTATGAAAAGAATGAAGCACATTGACAAGATAATGATCTATAATTGGAACAGGTGCATTGGCCCTTCTCATGGATAAATTCATATTGTGGTTTTCTTCACCGGTAGCTGATGCGCTCCCGATTATGACAAATACAAGTTTTTTCCCATGGTTGTTTTTTTCAAGCGAATCCAGGTAACGGATCAGACGGGTATATTGCAGATCATTCTCTGGAATCACGGATGAATTTGTAGGAAAGAAAATGGTAATATCACCCGTTCCCTGTTTCTGTGCAATTTCCATGAGAATCTGGTAACTGTCTCTAGAAGCATTCATGTTCTTATTATATGACCGGATAAGGTCCTGGGATCTTTGATGATCATTTGCCGATGCAGCATTATTAAGATCTTCCTTGTCCTGGATTGCCTGGTTATAAGATGTTGCAAAATGATCAGCCCTGGCTGTAACCGTTTCCCGGGGAGGTGAAGAAGGATGCACTGCCTGGGATGGCGCAGGGGAGGGAGACGTGTTCTGAACAGAATGCTGAGAACCGGTACATCCGATAGATAATGGCAGGCTGAATAAAACAAGTATTATTAACCTGAGAAAAGACTTAAACTTCATTTGTAATCCCTCCTTATGTTTAAAAAACAACACAACATTCGAATAATTAAAAAATAATAACTGTTTAATTTCAGCTCATTGAATAATAAATTGTTTTTATCTCCTGAGCACATTTTTCCCATGAAAACAACCCTGACCTTTCAATCCCTTTCAATCCCATTGCTTTTCCCATGGAAGAGGAATCATATAATGTCTTAATTGCCTGGTAAAAATCATCCGGCTCAAAAGGATCTGCAACTTTTATGGCTGCTTCACCGGTAACTTCGGGAATGGCGCTTTCATTGGTTGTTATGACAGGACATCCCGAAGCCATTGCCTCCAGAATAACAAGTCCGAATCCTTCGTAAATCGAAGGAAAAACCGATATATCCGCTGCGTTATAAAAAAGGTGGATATCCTCGACATATGGAAAATAGTGTACGCAGTGGTCCAGTTTATTTTCCCGGATATATTTTCTTGATGCTTCAGATTGCCTTCCTATCCTGATCAGAAACACATCCCTGTTTTTTTTTGAAATAATTTTCAAGGCCTTTAATAAGGTGACCATGTTTTTTCTTTCATTTTCCGTTCCCACATTGAGCAATATGAATTTTTCAGGCGGAAGGCCCAGTTTCTGCCTGGAGATGTTTTTATCTCTTGGTTTAAACAAGGTCCGGTCAATACCGTTGTAAACCACCTTGATTTTTTCCTCTGGAATATCTAAAAAATTAATAATATCTTTTTTGGTGTTCTCAGAAATAGCGATAATGATATCAGCCTTTTTCAGGGATTTGACCGATTGAAAATTCAATATTCTCTTTATATTGTCTTTAAACTCCAGATTAAAATCATAACGCTTATGTAATACCTGATGAAAAGTAAAAAGATCATGGCAGGTAATAATAACTTTCTGATTTTTAAAACTCGGGGCCAGAAATGACATGCTGCATGTTGAAAGATGTATGATATCAAATGGTTTCATCATTGATTTTACCGGATATCCGCACATCATCTGAAGAAAAAAACGATTGATTTTCCGGTCCCTGCTTGGTTTACGGGAATTCCATACCTGAGCGGATAGTGGCTTGTTAATTTTACTGATTTCATTGATCTCATCAGCATGCTGAATATAAACCGGAACTATCCCCTTTTCTTTTTGAAACTGCTTGAACAAAGGAAACCAATAATTCCCGAACCCGGTATCCGGATATCCTTCTGCTATAAAAGCAACCTGAACCATAGGGCTCCTTTTGTCATTCAAAAAACTCCTTTCTGCCTTTTTAAAAACTCAATAAGCTGTTCATAATAGATATATGAATCAAATCTTTTTACAAATTCCTGTCCAGCTTTTCCCATTCTTTCCCTTAGCCGTTTATCTTCCATAAGACGCTTGATCTCAGAAGATAAATTGTCAACAAAAGCTTTTCCCCGCCTAACTATGATAGTGCTTTCCTTATTGATATAATCCTCCATACCCCCGGACCCTGAAACAATAACGGGTAATCCCGACGCCATTGCTTCGGTGATCACCCTTCCTGCAGGCTCCTCCCAGATAGACGGAACAACAGCCATATCGGATATGGCATGAATTTTAGGCAGATCATGATATTGAACAAAACCCGTAAAAATGATTTTATGGCTAATACTGCCGGCAATTTTCTTAAGCTTATAAAGATATATATTTGTTACTTTTTTACCAAAGCCCTTGCTTCCGACAATTAACAATTTGAATTTTAAATTCTCAGGCAGTTTTTTAACTGCCATGATCAATTCTTTAATCCCTTTTTCAGGAACGGTCCTGCCTGAGTACAGGATTACAATATCATCATCATGTATTTTATATTTATTTTTTAATTCCTTAATCTCATTGGAATGTTGCTCTTTTTTAAAGGAATGGATATCAGTGCAGTTTTTATGCACTAAGACATCTTCGCTTCTGGCATTTTCTATGGTCAATACTCTTTTTTTTAAATAGTGGCTGTTCACCAGCACCTTACGGCATGCTCTATATATTGGCTTACATCGCAATATACAATTATTCAAATTATCATTATGAAGCTGTAACCATATAGGATCAGTTGTTATTTTCGATATCGGCTCAACAAACCGGACCATATTCTTTATTATTATGGTATCAAATCTGTTCTGAGATAATTGTTCACATAAACTCTTGGTATAACCCGGGTTAACATCAAAACGATGCCTGATATTCAAATAATTTAATACGTTATTAATTCGTTTAATGGTAAATGATCTATTTGTGCTCTTTATAAAATGGAACCGTGTGTTCTGGTATTTCTCTGATGCTGCCAGGGCTTCTTCATCAAAAATACTGTAGATAGTAAGATCCAGCATATTTAATTTTTCATTTTCATCAATTATCTGTTGAATCCCCAGTTGTATGGCACCCCCTTTGACAGCCGGCACTGGTAATGAATCCGGTGAAATCATGGCAAGTTTTATAGTCATAGCTTCCCCGCCGGAATCAAAACCATTGATTGCGTGACGCTGTTTAAAAAAAAACTAAATAACCTTGTTTTTCCGAACGATTTTAAAAGCATCAATTAATCCTTTTATCCTGTCAATCTCGCCCTTTTCCCAAACAATAAAAACCCGTGTTGAGAATTTAAGAAAAATGCCCAGAAATGAATAATAAAACAAAACCATTTCATATTTGCTGCAACGGATATATCGGCTGAAAAGCCTGTAGGCTGACAGAATATTATCCCTGCCCCGTTTGAATTTTAAAGGCCGCTCAATAGGAGAATGATAATGGTATAATCTTGCCGCCGGCTGGATATAAAGATTATATTGCCTTGAAACCCTTAAGCTGAAATCCTTGTCTTCCCCCTGGCAATGATTATCCGGATAATCTTCGGAAAATAAAAACCGGCTGAAAACATTTTTATGAAATGAAAAACCCGAGCCACCCAGTGTATCAGCCCCTGCGATTTTCCTGAACGGGTTAACCCTTGCTGTCAAAACCTGTTCTGAGAATCCGGAACGTGTCACCCCTCCGGGTCTGACCGGGGAAATAAGGAAAATGACATTATATAAAAATTCAATATATTGGGGAAATGCCGGGGGTTTCAAATTCATGTCAATACCGCTGACGCCTCCCAGGTCCCTGTCAAAGCCGCTTTCATATACTTTTGCAATTTCCCTGATATAATTGGGCGTCAACACAACATCATCATCAAAAAAGAGAATAATATCACCACCGGCGCTCTTAATTCCGAGATTACGGGAACGGGTGAGCCCTTTTTGGGATTTCTTTTTGAAAACACAGCGGATTCCGGTTTGTTCAAGTGCTTTCCGGCACGGCATATCGGCAAGGTCTCCATCATCCACTACAATGACCTCGTCCGGCCGGCGGGATTGCCTGAGAATTGACATCAGGCATCTTTCCAGATCCCGGGGACGGTTATAAGTCGGAATGATCACGCTTGTTTTCATATCAATGCCTTGTTTCTTGTTCCAATCATTTTGTTTTTGAAAAGATCAATCCATTTTTGTTCCATTTTTTCTTCTGAAAACATCCTGGCCCTTAACCGGCCAACCCGCCTGTATTTATCCCTGATTTGAGTGTTTTCCATGAGGATATGCATTGCCTGATACAATTGGTCTTCTGCAAACAAAAGAGGAGCGGTTTCACTTATGATTGTTTTATTAAAAGGCGGTATTAATACCCCATAGGCAGCAAAATCTACGCATTTGGTTTTCAGTTCCGGCCCGGTTCCAGGAGCAAGCAATTCTCTTGGCCCTGAAGAGCAATCCGCAGATATTACCGGAAGCCCTATTGCCATAGCTTCCAGCAATGCGTTTGGAAAACCTTCAACATAGGACGGCAATACAAAAAATGCAGCCTTTCTTATACAACCCATAAGGTTTTTCTGGAATCCTGTAATGATTACCCTGTCCTTTATACCTAAAACCAGGCACAACTCATTCAATGATCTTAAAAGCGGTCCTTCTCCGATCATCAAAAGCATGACGTCATGATTGGTTTTGCACAGCTCTGCAAAGGCCCGTATCAAATGAACGTGCCCTTTTTGCCTGACAAGCCGTCCGGATGAAATAATCACCGGCCTGTCAAAAAGATAATTATATTCCCATTCCGGAGTTTCCAATGATTTTTTTTCCAGCAGATCTGCATCACAGAAATTATAAATGACGGATATCTTTTTTCTATCAATTGGAAATATCTTTCTAAAGCTTTCTGATGATTCAATGGAATTAAAATTGATCTTGTCGGCACGTTTCAAGAGAAAAGGATACAGCGTCTTTATCATCCATTGTTTAAGCATGGTTTTCTGGAATAACCGCTGAATATGGATACGGACTGATATGATCTTTTTCATCTTTTCAGATGGCAGCAATAAATTTATTATATTGGCCCTTTCCATAAAACTTAACATGACATCAATTCTGTTTTTTCTTACCAGGGATAATAATTTAAAATAAATCCTGACTGCTGAAACCGATTTTGACAAAGTTCCCTGCCTTACCTGATTTTGGCTTAAACTTAGTATTCTCTTGCTGATTTCCTGCCGGGTCTTTTCATCCCCTGGAATCTGTGCTTCAAAATCTTTATCCATGGTAAACAAAAAAACCTTATGGCCTCTATGCATCAACAGCTTCAGCAATCTTAACGCCATGGTCTGGGCACCCCCGACTTCAAGTGAACCAATCAGAATGCCGATTCGCATTTCAGGTATCCCGGCCATGCTTTTCACTTTGATTTTTCCTTTTTCAGCTCAATATTATCTATTTTAAAAAGGCCTGGACCGGTTCCCCGGATTTTTGGCGTAATAAATCCGATCCCAGCCGGTATCTGTATTTCAATACGGAGCAATTCCCATTTTCCGGGAGAAATCCTTGTTTTGGTCCGGGCAAGTTTGGGTTCCGTCATATCGCGGTTTTGATTAAACCCCCTGAACTGAATACTGATATCCTGGTCTTCAAATTCTTTTATCACTTCAGCCTGAAATGATATCACATCCCCTGGCCTGACCCTGATGAAAGAACCGGGCGAAAGGCTCCATGCCCCCATACCGGTATTCTTGACCGCCAGGCATGAGCTGTTTTTATAACCTTTCCGTGAACTGCCGGTTTCAACGCTACCTTTTACCTCGGCCCAGAGGTGATACCATCTTGAAAAATATCTGAAAGAATCAAAATTCTCATTCATGATATCCCCTGAATCAGGGATCTCCATAACTTCACTTCTATAAAGATAATTGAACGGAAAATATTGGTGGATTTCATATTTTTTTGAAAACTGGAACGGCAGACGGCTTTTAAAAAAATATAAAATACAGAAGATCAGAAAAGCCGCACAACCTAATAAAAATATCCTGACGGCCACTGATAAGATTCTCATATTTTCTATCCTTTTTCAGGGTCCCATTTGGTAATTTCTTTACCGGAAAAAAACAATACAACTCCCAGCAGCGTCCCCAGCATTCCCAGACAGAAGAAGAACCCGAGCCCGCTGATTTTTTTCAAGAACCGGCCCGCTGCCTTGTCTGACAATGGTCTGGTACAAAAAAAAGGATGCAGAAGGGATAAACCATATCCAGCCACCTGACCCCAGAAAGCTATTACAGCCGGAACAACCCCATTATCACTCAGCATCCATGATGTGAGAAAAAATAAAATCAGGGCAAAGGGAAGGGTTCTTCTTAACACTTTATTAACGAACAAACCTATGGAAAAAAATCCGAATTTCCCAGGATTGAATAATTCCCTGTTCATTTTCAAGCCGTTAAGACTTCTGCAGACAATCCTTGCCCTTCGTTTCAATTCATGCCATCCGTTCCTGGAAGGTATTCTGATAAAAGCAATGGCGTCTCTATCAAAAATAAAACGGTATTTCTGCCTGATGATGGAAAGCGAAATAAATGAATCATCGGTAACTGCATCAGGGACAGGTTGAAACAGCTTTTTCCGGACAGCATATAATTTCCCGTCATGGGAGGTAATGCTTAACCCGCTTTTGACTTCCAGGGCTTTAATCATGGAATCCCATTCTATGTATTTCATCTGGCCGGATCTGATGCGTGTATGATTCTCTAAAACCGATCTCTGGCCGCAGACCCCGCCTATGGCAGAGTCAGAAAAATATTTTGAAAGAACCTGGATGGAATTTTTGATCAGTATGGAATCAGCATCTGAAAAAACAAGAATATCACCTTTGCTCTGCTTGACACCCAAATTGAGCCCGCGGGCTTTACCTATATGATCCTTGGAATGAAATAACCTTATCCGGTCAGATAAGTCATTTTGGATCAGGTCCAGTGACTGATCAGTGCTTCCATCTGAAACCAGTATCATCTCCATCTTTGTCTCAGGATAATCAAGTTCTTTAAAATTCAATATTTTCTGCTCTATCAGGGTTTCGGCATTACGGAAAACAACAATGACCGAAATATAAGGATAAGACTCTTGACCGGGACTATTGAATCTTTTAGGTTTACCCAGGGAAAAAACAAATAAAAAAGCAGGATATCCGGCAAACACGATAAAAATACAGAATAAATTTAAAACAAAAGCGAAAACAATAATCCCTTCAATCCAGTTCATAGGATTTTCCCTTTTCACGCATAGATAAGAGATAGATAACCTGGGATAATGAAATAACTAAGATAAATAATTTAAAATCCAATAGATTTTTAATAAGACCATAGGAACATGTTATAAGAAATGCCAGCATATAGGATATGCTGATTGTCTTATACTCATCGTCACCCATGATATCAAAGAGCTGGATACTCCTTGAAATGTCTTTAAAGACCTGGAACATAAGCCCTAAAAAAATCAACAATCCTATTATACCGGTACTGACAAGGACATCAAGATAGGTATTATGGGTCGGCCTTTCTGTGATTTTAAAATATAAAACCTCTTTGGACTTAACCCAGATCTTTGGGAACGTGCCTGTTCCTTTGCCAAAAATAGGATTCTCCATGAATGAATCAAGTCCTACTTTGATATAAGCGGCCCGCCGGCGAAAAGAAGTATCCTGCTCCTCAGACAGTAGTGTTTTCTGGCGTTCAAAATAGGAATCAGGAATAGCCACCCCGACCACCAGAACGGCAAAAGCGAGAAAACTGATGGCAATACCGAAAAACCTGGGCTGAAAACGCTGCCGGTTAAAAAA
>Ga0156388_1173_pt1 | contig 22498 bp, 18 predicted proteins | sample RifOxyA3_FD_108032 | JGI IMG/M metagenome (GOLD analysis project Ga0156388, IMG submission 108032) | Desulfobacterales bacterium RIFOXYA12_FULL_46_15
AAAAACAAGGATATAAAATTCTTATGGAGCACCGGGGGGATTTTGCGGCCAACCGGATTGCCAACGAAAAACCGGACATGGTCATCCTTGATCTGATGCTGCCGGGAAAGGATGGATTGTCCGTCTGCCGGGATGTCCGGCCCGGTTACACAGGGCCTATCCTGATCCTGACGGCAAGGGAGGATGACATGGACCAGGTGGCCGGGCTTGAACTCGGTGCCGATGACTATGTTAAAAAACCGGTTGAACCCAGGGTCCTTCTGGCAAGGATCCGGGCACTGTTTCGAAGGGCTAAAACCTCTTTATCAAAAGATCAGCCATTACCTCAACAAAAAACCAGAATCGGGTTCGGGTCCCTGCTGGTCAATATAGCATCCAGGACGGCGACCCTGTCCGGGGATCCGGTTGAGCTTTCCACCATGGAGTTTGACCTTTTATGGTTCCTTGCTTCTGAGCCGGGTAAGGTTCTGGACCGGGAGTTTTTATACCAGAGAGTCAAGGGAAGAGAATATGACGGTCTGGACCGATCCATGGATGTGGCAATATCAAGGCTGAGAAAAAAACTGAGAGATAACCCGGATCAGCCTTTCAGGATCAAAACCGTATGGGGAAGCGGATATCTTTTTGTGGCTGACGCATGGGAGGAAAAACCAGGCCCATGAAACGAATTTTTATTACGATTTATATCCTTCTCCTGATAGGCTTTGCAACCATCCTGTTTGGTGTCGGACCCATCATGGAAAAAATTTTTGAAGATGAATCTCATAAAGCCGACCAGGAACTTGCAAAAGGAACCTTTTATCTAATTGCCGAAAAACTGACCGGTCTGGATGAAGAAGGTCAAAAAAAAGAGATTAAAAGACTCCAGCCGCATTTTGGTTATCCTGTAGGCCTTTATAAAATAGATGGGTTCGAGATTGAAGAAAAATATCAGGATGACCTTCAAAACGGCGTTATTGTCTGGGAGGATAAAAAGCATATCGCAGCACAGCGCTTGCCGGATTCAGATCTTGTGATCACAATGGGCGGCCCTTTTCCAGGGGATTCCTTAAGTTCCAGAAGTACTGTTATTTTCCTGGTCCTGTTTTTTTTGTTTCTCATGGGGCCTGCTCTCCTCTGGACTTTTTTTGTCAACAGGGACATCCGGAAGATAGAAAAAGCGGCTGGCCGATTTTCATCAGGGGATCACTCATCCAGGGTGAAAGTATCCCGGATTTCACCCATGACCCTGATAGCAGCCGCTTTCAATACCATGGCGGAAAAATCCCAGAATCTTCTCACATCCCAGAAGGAACTCGGCAACAGCGTATCCCATGAAATCAGAACCCCGCTCTCTAGAATTAAATTCAGTCTTCAGATGCTGCAAGATTCCGAATCGCCCGGGTTTCAGGACAACCAATACATTTCAAGGATCGGCAAAGATGTGGAAGAAATCGAGTCCCTTGTGGATGAAATGCTGACCTATGCCAGATTTGACAGGGAGCCGGACACCATTGAGAGCCTGCCGAAGAATGAGATGATTTTCTGGCTCAAGACCATTATTTATTCAGAAGAGAAAGCATTTACAGATAAACGCATTCGGTTTAATACCCATCCTTTGACCGAGCGTTTTGTCATGCGGTTTGAGCCCATATATCTGGGCTGGGCAGTGAGAAATCTGGTTCGGAATGCTTTTAAATATGCAACAAGCCATGTGGAGGTAACCTTTGAAGCAGGGAGTGAAATCTGTGCCATTCATGTGGATGACGACGGGCAGGGGATACCGGCCGGTGCCGGGGACAAGATATTTGAGCCGTTTTTTCGTTTGGACGGGAGCCGGAACAAAAGTTCAGGCGGGTATGGTCTTGGGCTTGCCATTGCAAAACGGATTGCCGAATGGCACAAAGGTTCGATTTCCGTGGACAAATCTCCATTCAGGGGAGCCAGGTTTACCCTTTACCTGCCGGTAACCTCCTGAATCTGGAATTCAGGGTTAAAATATTTTTTTTCATCCTTTATTTTAATATCCGGGGTTTCCTTGTTCCCAAGGTCGCTCTTGACAATGCCCTGAAAACAGCCTTATATCTTTTCGTCATGAAATGTTTGAATTTCATTAAACCCAGGAAAGGATAAAGACCCATGAATTTTACACGATTTCCGAGACGAAAATATATTCAGACACCGACTCCCATCGAATCCATGCCTGCCTTAAGCCGGGCCCTGGGCATGGATATCAACCTTTACATCAAACGCGACGACCTTCTTCCCGGGGCGGCGGGCGGCAACAAGACCCGGAAGCTTGAATTCTGCCTGGCCGATGCCCTTGAAAAAGGGGCGGATACGATTATTACCTGTGGCGCAGTTCAGTCCAACCATTGCCGCCTGGCCCTTTCCTGGTCGGTGAAAGAAAACATGGACTGCCATCTGATTCTTGAGGAACGTGTCAAAGAATCCTATAAAAAAGATGCTTCAGGGAATAATTTCTTATTTGAACTCTTAGGTGTCAAAAGTATTGAAGTGGTTAAAGGCGGCACTGATATGAAGGATGCCATGGAAAACAAGGCAGATGCTTTAAGGGCAGAGGGCAGAAAACCCTATATTATTCCAGGCGGAGCCTCTAATGCCATCGGCGCCATGGGGTATGCCGCCTGTGCCGAAGAAATCATGGGACAGCTTAATGACCTGCATCTCAATGTGGATCATATCATTGTTCCATCCGGATCAGCCGGGACCCATGCCGGGATGGCTGTAGGTCTTAAAGGCATCAATGCAGGGATTGCCCTGAGTGGTATCAATGTTTCAAGACCCAAAAACATCCAGGAGAAAATCGTTTATCAACTGGCCCTGGAAACAGCGGAAAAACTGGGGCTGAAATGGGGTGTGGCCCGTGAGGATATTGTCTGTTTTGACAATTATGTAGGGCCGGGCTATTCACTTCCTACAGATGCCATGGTTGAGGCGGTCAAGCTTTTTGCCGGAACCGAAGCCATTCTTCTGGACCCGGTATATTCAGGCAAGGCGGCGGCAGGAATGATTGATCTCGTCCGCAGGAACTTTTTCAAAAAAGGCGCCAATGTCCTTTTCCTTCACACCGGCGGATCACCGGCCTTGTATGCTTATATGGACTCGTTCAGATAAAGGATGCTGCCGGTTTTTTTTTAGGATAGGCATGGGGCAAATTCTCTGCCAGGGTTTCATACTGCTTCCGGCTGACGGATTTTTGCCCATGGACCAGCCGGTTCCAGATCCCGGCCTCATCAGCCCCGGCCTGTTGCATGATTTTTTTCATATCATACCGGCTTTTGATGTCTGATTTCTGTTTTGGAAGGGTTAATCGCCGTTGAATCCCGGCCCGCCTTTTAAATATATCCCTGCCTCCACGGGCGTACCACAAAAGCGTATGGGCCGTGGACAGGGAACCGGCCCAGGGGTAATCGTGGAGCCACCACTGTTCTGACAGGGCATCAATGGCATCATCAATCCAATCCTGGTCTTCAGGAGACCGGGGGGAACCGGAAGTTTCATAGAAAAGGGCGGTCCCCAGTTCATCCCCCTCCAGTTGCCATATTTTTTCGATTTGATATTGTTCTGGGTGAAGGGCCACATGAGAGCCGTGCCAGAGGCCGAACCGGCCGCAGATAAAAAGGGCAATGTCTTTTTTCAAATCCCGGATAAACCGAAGAGTGGTTTTTGCCTCTGCCGGGGTTTCCGTGGGAAAGGCGTTAAAGCACATGGCTTCCACGGCAATGCCTTGTCCGGCAAGGTTTTTTACGGCTGCCCGCTGGGTATCCACGGTGATGCCTTTATGAATCAGTTTCAATACCCTTGGCGAGGCGGATTCAATGCCGAGGGCAATGGACAGGGCCCCGCCTTCTTTCAGATCCCGGCACCCGTCTTTTGTCAATTCCTTTTCCGGTCTCATGTCCGATGACCAGTGAATCTTCAGGTTCTCTTCCTTCAGGGCCAGTGAAAGCTTTCTGGCTGTGGCCGGTAAAAAAGCATCCTGGGAAAAATAAAAATTTCTGCATTGATACCTGGAAGCCATATCCTTCAAGTGGGCCGTCATATCCGGTATTTTTCTTTCACGGTATCGGGCCGTTCCTTCACGGCAGAGACCATAATGGCAGAAAGCGCATTTTCCCCAGTAGCATCCCCGGCTTGGGTCATAGGGGAGAACTGGTTCAGGGGAAAAATATAAGTGAAGGGGAAGACCTTCAAAATCAGGAGCAGGGAGTCTGTCCAGCCGGGTGTCTGTCTTTCCGGTAATGATCTTCTCTCTCATTTCTCCCGAGGACAGGGTATCAACAAGTTCCAGCAATGCCTCTTCACCTTCATACAGCACGGCGGAATCAAAGGGACCCAGAATCCGGATACGGTTTTCCGGGGTCTGCCGGACAAGGATCTGGGTTATGGCAGGCCCTCCCACCGTGATATGGATGCCGGGTATCCTTGCCTTAAGCAGATAGGCAAGGGAAAAGCCGGGCTGGACCTGGCCGGGAAAGGCCATGGAAATTCCGATAAGCATGGGGTTTTCCATGGCAAGACGGTCCCCGATAGCCTGAAAGCTGGAATGAAAGGGATTTTTTTCAGGAGCTGCATCAGCCCTTATCTGTTCCGGGGTCAGGAGTGAAAACGGGGTCCGGTATGCGGTAAAATCAAGGGATAAAGGATGATACGCCGCACCGGTCATATTGAGACCGGCATGAATAGTCTGAACCGCTGCTTCATATTCAGGGCTGTTGAAAAACCGTTTTCCGGTCCGGTCCCGGAGGACGGCAACCGCGTCATCCATGTCCCCGGGAACCCATGAGATATCCTTTGACGCTTCCCAGAGCCGGGACAAGTGCAACTGGTCTTTGTGATCAAGGGAGGGTTTTTTGTCCAGCCTCTTTAAGGCCGCCAGGATTTTTTTTGCCGTCTCTTCCATGACTTTCCCCTGCAAAAGTCTGTCATAGGCTTCCACATTGGCATCAACGGGCAGCACCGTTATCCCGTGAGCCCTCAGCCATGCGGCCAGGGTCGGTATCGAAAGATAGGGCGCTGTCGGATCACAGGTGGGCGGATAGATAAGGGCTATGGTCATGGGTGAAGGTGAATCCTTTTTTTTAAGGAGTTATAGCCGGAGTACCGGGATATTGTCAAGACGTTCAACCAGGGTAAAGATCAGATATATCTCCGGGATATCCGGCTCTTTTCATAAAATTCTTCTATCCCTGTTTTTCTGATTTTTTCATTTAGTTTTACAAAGGTTTTGTAAAGGCGTTCATCAAAATTGGTTTGATCGCAGGGAAAGTCTTTGCATTCATAGCAGAAATCAACCCGCTTTTCCTGGTGGCAGCGGCGCACATTGCAGTCCTTGAAGAGTTTGCAGTTTTCGTTGCGGCATCCTTTGCAGTTTTCAGAAGCAAGATAATCCAGCATGTCTTTGAAATCCGGGTATTTTTTAAACACCGGATGATCCAGAAGGGTTTCAAACCGTTTGGCATATGGCTCAAAATTCCCGAGTTTTTCTTTGAGTTTCCGGCTGTATCTGCGGATATCCCCGTCTACATGGGCAAAACAGGTTTCGCAGGAAAGGCCGCAGGGTGAAATAGAGGCTTTGATGGTTTCAGTGGTCATTAGTGTTCTCCATTTTAGGGGTTGATTTTTTTTATCCTTCATCTTTGTTTGCATGAGTCTGGAATTGATCATAGCGCTTGTAATTCTTTAAGAAAAGTGGCATGAACGACATTTTATGGGGTGATATCGGCATTATCATGTCAAATGAGGTTGAAAAATGAAAAAAGTAACCATTATCGGGTTTTATAATTCCATGGCCACCACCATTTTCGGCCCCATGGATATTTTCAACCAGGCCGGCCGGCTCTGGAACCGTGTCAACAATTCGCCCGGAACCCCTTTCTTTGATGTGGTCCTGGCCTCCTGTGACGGAGAACCGGTCAAATGCACCAACAATATCCGGGTGATGCCCCATTGCGGCATAGAAGAGATCCGGTCAACCGATCTGGTCATCCTTGCATCAGCCACCTATATCCTGGAGATCCTGGAGAAAAGCCCATGCCTTATTCCCTGGATTCGACGCCAGTATGATCAGGGCGCCCATGTGGCCAGCATCTGCACAGGTGCTTTTCTGCTGGCGGAAACAGGTTTGCTGAACGGTTTATCTGCCACGCTTCACTGGGGGTTTGTGGACGAGTTCCGCAAACGGTATCCAGGGGTGAGGCTGGACCAGGACCGGATGTTCATTGATCATGGCCGCCTCTATTGTTCGGCAGGCGTGAATGCCGGCATGGATTTATCCCTTTACCTGGTGGAAAAACTCTGTGGCCGCAAGGCTGCCCTTGAGACCGCCAGGACCATGATCCTGGATCTCGGCCGGACCAGCCAAACCCCCTATGCCGGTTTTGTTTTCTCCAGAAACCATGGGGATCCCATGGTTATGGAAGTCCAGAAAAAAATGGAAGCGCATTATAAAGAAACCCTGGATTATGACCGGTTGGCCCGGGAATGCAGGATGAGCCGCCGGTCCCTGGAGCGCCGGTTCAGGCAGGCCACGGGTGTCACCCCCTTGGTATATCTTCAGCAATTGAGGGTTGAAAATGCAAAGCGCCTCCTGGAAGAAGGAAACCGGACCGTGAACGAAATTGCCTGGGAAGTCGGGTATGAGGATATTTCCTTTTTTAGAAAAATTTTTGTCCGGATTACGGGTCTGCGACCCAGGGAATATCAGCACCGGTTTGCCGGGTACGGTGCCAGTCCTGTTTCCGGATAACACTGTTAACTCAAAGCTTTTTCCGGTTTTTATTGACAAAAATCAGGAATCCTGCCTAATGAATCCGTCAGGGTTTTTATCAGAATCAGCAGTTTGAATGAGGTTTGAAAAGTGGAATCAAGAGATTATTACAGCCTGTTGCAGATAGACAGAAATGCATCCATAGAGGACGTCAAAAAAGCATACCGGAAGCTTGCCATGAAATTTCACCCGGATGTCAATACGGATAAGGATGCAGAAGAAAAATTCAAAGCCCTTGGAGAGGCTTATTCCGTTCTGGATGACACCGGGAAGCGACGGGTTTATGACCGGACCGGAAAAGCGGGATTGACTGATCCTTATCCCCCAGTGTACCGTCCCGAGGAACCATGCATGGGAAAATGCAGCGGCCTTGATGCGCTTTTCAAAAGAAAAAGTGAACGTAAAAAAAATATTACGGCCGGGTGATAAAAAGGCCCTGCCGGGTGTAGAAACATATCAATTGACAAAAATTCAAAATTTAAATTATAATCCGCCGCTTTATGAAAATATTTAATGTTTTTATCTGTATAGCCGTTGCAGTTATTTTTTTCAGCTTCTGGTATCTGTTGAACCGGCCGGAGATAGAACCCTCCTGGCCTAACCGTATCCAGGGATTTTCCTTTTCCCCCATGCAGGAATGGAACAATCCCATGGAAAAGAATTTTCCAACCGAGGCGGAAATTGAAGGCGATCTAAAGCTTCTGGCAAACAAAGCCAATGCTATCCGGACCTATTCCGTGGAAGCAGTGCAGGAAAGGATTCCTGCACTGGCAAGAAAATATGGTCTGAACGTTACCCTGGGAGCCTGGCTCAGCAAAGACCTGGAAGCCAATGAAGAACAGATTCAAACCGTTATCCGGCTGGCCAGGGAAAATTACAGCAATGTCATACGGGTCATTGTCGGAAATGAATCCATTTACCGGAACGACCTGACCGTTAATGAACTCCTGGACTATATTGACCGGATGCAGGCTGCAGTTACGGTTCCGGTCAGCACGGCAGAGCCCTGGCACATCTGGTATAATAATCCGGAGATGGCCGGGCATGTGGATTTCATTGCCACCCACATGCTTCCCTACTGGGAGGGTGTTGAAATGGACAAGGCCGTGGATTATGTCATTGAACATGTGAACCTTTTAAAGACCACATTCCCGGGCAAGCCGGTGATTATTGGAGAAGTCGGCTGGCCCAGCAACGGGCGCACACGAAATGACGCAGAGGCTTCCGTTGCCAATCAGGCTACCTTTCTGCGCCGGTTTATCAACAAGGCAGAAGAACTGCATTATGTATATTATGTCATGGAAGCCTTTGACCAGCCCTGGAAAAGAACCAATGAAGGATCGGTCGGGGCTTACTGGGGAGTGTTTGATGTCTCAAGGCAGCCTAAATTCCCCTTTACCACCCCTATTGTCGGAATTCCCCAATGGCGGGTATTGGCCGGGATTTCCATTGTCATTGCCATTCTCACCTTTTCCCTTCTGCTGATTGATAGTATTTCCCTCCGGCCTTCGGGACGGGGTTTTCTTGCAACCGTCGCCTTTCTGGCGGCCACCGGAGCGGTCTGGATTGTCTATAATTATTCTCAGCAATACCTGACGGTTTCCATCATCATTGTCGGATGTCTCATGCTTCTCGGGATTATCGGCGTGGTCATCGTCCTTTTAACCGAAGCCCATGAATGGGCAGAGGCCATCTGGGCAACAGGCATGAGGCGGCCCCTGACGCCTGTTGAGGCTCCGGAAGAGATGCTGCCCATGGTATCGATCCATGTGCCGGCTTACAACGAACCCCCGGATATGATGATTGAAACCTTGAACGCCCTTGCCGTGCTGGATTATCCTTCCTATGAAGTCATTGTCATGGACAATAATACAAAGGATCAGGCGATCTGGCAACCGGTTGAAGCCCACTGTAAATCGCTTGGCCCAAGATTCCATTTTTTCCATGAAGACCCGCTGAAGGGATTTAAAGCAGGTGCTTTGAATTATTGCCTCAGGCAGACCTCACCCCGGGCTGAGATGGTGGCCGTCATTGATAGCGATTACCAGGTAACCCCTGACTGGCTTCGGGATCTGGTTCCCCAGTTTTTAAAACCCTCCGTGGCCATTGTCCAGGCACCCCAGGATTACCGGGATGAAGGCGAAAACCTGTTTAAAGCTATGTGCTATGCAGAATATCGCGGTTTCTTTTATATCGGTATGGTGACAAGAAATGAGCGCAATGCCATCATCCAGCACGGGACCATGACCATGGTCAGGAAATCGGTTCTGGAAGAGGTCGGGGGATGGGCAGAATGGTGCATTACCGAAGATGCGGAACTGGGACTGAAAATTTTTGAAAAAGGATATGAAGCCCTGTACACATCAAGAAGCTATGGCCGCGGGGTCATGCCCGATATTTTCATTGATTTTAAAAAACAGCGATACCGGTGGGCCTATGGTGCGGTTCAGATTATGCGGCACCATGCAGGTGCACTTTTAAGAAAAAGCCAGAGCCGGCTGACCTATGGCCAGCGGTATCATTTCCTTGCAGGCTGGCTGCCCTGGATGGCGGACAGTATTAATCTGATTTTTGCCTTTGCCGCCCTGGTATGGTCCATCGGCATGATCTGTCTTCCCCGGAAATTTGATCCGCCTATGGTCATCCTGTCCGCAGTTCCCCTGGCATTTTTTGTATTTAAACTGGCCAAAATGTTTTACCTCTACCGGAACCGGGTAAAGGCTACCCTTACCCAGACCCTGGCTTCGGCCCTGGCAGGCCTTTCCCTTTCCCATACCATTGCCAAGGCCATCCTGTTCGGGTTTGTCACAAAAAACCTGCCTTTTTTCAGGACCCCCAAAATGGTGGATGGCAAGGTGTTCTGGTATGCGCTTCAATCATCCCGTGAAGAAGGCCTGATGCTGACAGCTTTTCTTTTGTCCATCTACGGCATTGTCAAGGCCCAGGGCTTTCAGACCGCGGATATCATGGTATGGAATATCGTTCTCCTGGTCCAGGCAATTCCTTATTTTGCAGCGGTTTTGATGTCGGTGATCAGTGCTTTTTCCCGCCTGACTGCAAAAAAACTGATTACCAAGATCACAGCCCACCCGGCATCGGTAAAAGAAACCGGGCCGGCAGCGGAAAAAGCGTCAGAGCCCTAATTCAGGGGTAAAAAATCCTTAGAGGAGTTTACAAAAAATTATGGGATTATTTAATCTGGTGTCGGAGTTCTCTCCTGCAGGCGATCAACCGGCAGCCATCGACTATTTGACCCATGGGGTCTTAAACAATGTAAAACACCAGGTTCTTCTCGGCGTAACCGGATCAGGCAAGACTTTTACCATGGCCAATGTCATAGCGCGGGTGGAAAAACCCAGCCTTATCATTGCGCCCAACAAAACCCTGGCTGCCCAGTTATATAATGAATTCAAGTCTCTTTTCCCGGATAATGCCGTGGAGTATTTTGTATCTTATTATGACTATTATCAGCCTGAAGCCTATATCCCTTCCAGTGATACCTATATCCAGAAGGATTCTTCCATCAATGAGGTCATCGACAAGATGCGGCATTCCGCGACCCGCTCCGTGCTGGCCCGCAAAGATGTCATTGTGGTGGCCAGCGTGTCCTGCATTTACGGCCTGGGTGCACCGGAAGATTACCTGGACTTGAGAGTGACATTGACCAGGGATATGGAGATAACACGGGAAAAGTTATTGGAAAAATTTGTGAATATCCAGTACACCCGCAATGACATGGATTTTCACCGGGGCACCTTCCGGGTCCGGGGGGACAGGGTGGAGATTTTCCCGGCTTATGAGGAAGACAAGGCGGTCCGGATTGATTTTTTCGGGGACATGATTGAAGGGATTTCGGAAATCGACCCCATGAAAGGAACCGTTCTGAAAAGCTTTGACCAGACCGTGATCTATCCCGCCTCCCATTATGTGACCCGGCAGCAGACCCGGAAACGGGCTGTGGAAGGGATTATGGCCGAACTCAAAACCCGGCTGGAATATCTGCATGCCAACAACAAGCTTGTGGAAGTCCAGCGCCTGGATGAAAGAACCCGGTATGACCTGGAAATGCTGAACGAGATCGGGTATTGCAACGGTATTGAAAATTATTCCCGCCACCTGACCGGTCGTAAACCCGGAGAACCGCCGCCCACTCTTCTGGATTATATGGGTGAGGATTTTCTTTTGTTTTTTGACGAGAGTCATATCTCTGTTTCCCAGCTCGGGGCCATGTACAAAGGAGACCGTTCCAGGAAAGAAACCCTGGTGGAACACGGTTTCCGGTTGCCGTCTGCCCTGGACAACCGGCCCCTGCGGTTTGAAGAATTCAGGCAGAAGGTTTTCCAGACAGTCTATGTGTCAGCTACACCGGCTGATTATGAAATGGAATTGGCAGAAGGAAGGGTGGCGGAACAGATTGTCAGGCCCACGGGTCTTATTGACCCTGGTGTTGAGATCAGGGATGCAAAGATCCAGGTGGATGACCTGTATGAAGAAATCATAAAACAGGTGGCAAAGAACGAGCGGGTGCTGGTGACCACCCTGACCAAACGCATGGCCGAAGACCTGACCGATTATTATTCCGATCTCGGGATCAAGGTGAAATACCTGCATTCGGATATCGGCACCGTGGAGCGGATTGATATTATCCAGGATCTTCGAAAAGGCCTTTTTGATGTGCTCATCGGGATCAACCTCCTCAGGGAGGGCCTTGATATCCCGGAAGTGTCCCTTGTTGCCATACTGGATGCGGACAAGGAGGGATTTCTGCGGTCTTTCCGGTCCTTTATCCAGATCTTCGGCCGGGCTGCCCGGAATTTATTCGGGCGGGTGATCATGTATGCGGAACATGAAACCGCGTCCATGAAAAAAGCCATTTCGGAAACAGAAAGACGCCGGATCATCCAGAGGGCTTATAATAAAAAACACGGGATTGTTCCTTCCACCATCCGTAAAAACCTGAACCTCTTTGATTATTCAGCCCATGATACCGCCCTGATGGCTGAAGGGTCCGTAAATGAAGAGATCAACGCCTATGAAGGAACTGAGCTGGATCTTGAGGACATTATCCGGGATCTTGACTATAAGATGAAACTGGCAGCAGAAAGCCTTGAATTTGAAAAAGCTGCGGAATACCGGGACAAGATCAGGGAATTAAAGGATATCAAAAAGTTTAAATAATCATGATCCCAGACCCCGTACTTGAAAAATACAGGCAGACCCCCCATGCCCCCGGGGTTTACCTCATGAAGGATGCCGGCGGCAAAACCATTTATGTAGGAAAGGCCAAGGATCTGAAAAAAAGGCTGTCTTCCTATTTTATCAAAAAAGACCATCATGACGGGAAAACCCTCGCACTTCTTGAAATGATCCGGGATTTCGAGGTTATCATCACTTCCTCCGGCCATGAGGCCTTTATCCTGGAATCCAATCTGATCAAGGAATATGACCCGAAATACAATGTCATCCTGAAAGACGGGAAAAATTATCCTTTGCTCAGGATCGATATGAATGACGACTATCCGTCCATCATGCGGGTCAGGACCATCAAAAAGGATAATGCCCTGTATTTTGGTCCCTATTCCTCCAGCCTCAGCGTCAACCGGACCCTGACCCAGATCCAGAGGTTGTTCCGGCTCAGAAAATGCAAGAACACCCAGTTTAAAAACCGTTCCCGGCCCTGCCTGAATTACCAGATCAAAGCCTGTCTCGGGCTCTGCTGCAATAAGGTCTCTTCTGAAGAATATAAAAGACAGGTCCAGGATGCCATTCTTTTTTTAAAAGGAAGATCAAAGGAAGTCATTGACATACTCAAGGCCAGGATGACGGCCTATGCCGAATCCCAGGAATATGAGAAAGCGGCCCAGGTCAGGGATACCCTTTCGGCTGTCAGCCGGATTATGGAAAAGCAGGTGGTGGTCAGCCCGGACATGAAAGACCGGGATATAATCGCCTTTGCCTCAGACCGGGGTTCCATGGTGATTACGGTCATGATGGTCCGGTCCGGGTATCTCATTGACACGGCCCATTATCCCTTTGACCTCGGGTTTAAGGAGCCTGAGGAAATGTTGCCTGCTTTTCTGCATGATTATTATGAAAACCTGGGGCTCCTGCCGTCTTCCATCCTGCTGAGCCGTGAAATTGAAAACAGGGCATTTTTTGAGGACCGGCTGTCTGAAAAAAAACAGGGCAGGGTATCTATCCATGTCCCGGCCCGGGGTGAAAAAAAACGGCTGGTGGATATGGCCGGGATCAATGCGTCCCAGGAACTTGAAAAACGGTTGCTCAGGGAAGATGAGGAAAGGGCAGCAGTCTTCATGCTCAAAGATCTCCTGTCCATGGACAGGCTCCCGGAGCGGATCGAATGTTTTGACAATTCCAACCTGTCCGGCCAAGACCCGGTCTCGGCTATGGTGGTGTTCAAGGACGGGCGGCCCTATAAAGAAGGGTATCGAAAATTCATCATCCGGGATATGGACACCCCGGATGATTATGCTGCCATGTTCAAAGTCCTGAGCCGCAGGTTTTCAAAGGAGCCCTCAAAAATGCAGTTTCCGGATCTTCTCCTGGTGGATGGGGGAAAAGGCCAGCTCGGAATGGCTCTTGCGGTTTTAAAAGATCTGGAGATTGAAGACCGGTTTATGACGGCCGGTCTTGCAAAAAAGGATGAGGCCAAAGGCGAGGCTTATGATAAGATTTATATTCCAGGACGCTCCAACCCCCTGAATACATCCAATGCCGTCAAGGCATTGTATCTTCTCCAGAGGGTCAGGGATGAAGCCCACCGGTTTGCCATCACCTTCCAGAGAAACCGGAGGGAAAAAAGAGCCGGGCTTTCCTTCCTTGATGACATCCCCGGTATCGGACCCAAAAAGAAAAAAGCATTGCTCATGCATTTTAAAGGCCTGAGTGCAATAAAGGCTGCCTCTGTTGAAGAAATCGCAGCCCTTCCGGGGATGACGCAAAGGCTTGCAGAAAAACTGGTTCAGGCTTTGCAAGATATTACCGAACTGAATATTTAAGAACACTAAGATACGAAATCTATTTTGCCGATCTCAACCCTACCATAGGGAGAGAAATTAAAAAAGCGCACCCTTTCGTCATAATTAGCCAGGATGAAATGAATAATTATTTAGATACAGTCGTTGTCTGTCCACTAACCCCATTCCTTTCTTCAAGATTTCATTTTCTTCATGTCCTTCAGGTGCTTCATGGTTAACAAGCCTATCTGTTCTGAATTCGTTGCTCAAAGGCCCTGCCCCATTGGCTGAGGCTTTGAAGGACCGGCAGGATGGTTAGCCCGAATTCAGAGAGCGAGTATTCCACTTTAGGCGGAACTTCGGCATAAACATGGCGGTTCACCAAACCGTCCTGTTCCAGTTCCCGTAGCTGCTGGGTCAGCATTTTTTGGGTGATATTGGGCATTGCCTGTTTGAGTTCCCCGAAACGCCGGATACCGTCATTGAAGAGATGATATAGGATTATGGGCTTCCATTTGCCTCCGATAACCTGGAGGGTCAGCTCCACAGCACAATAATATCTTTTTTCCCCCTGCTTTTTCAACGCACAACCCGTCATGGCCTCACCTCATGGTATATAATTGGATACTACAATACAAAAAAGTACCTACTTTTCTTTTTTATCATACAGGTGTAATAGAAACAATACCCAAAATGGGATAATAAAATCTGACATTAAAAAAGGAGATTTCAATGGATTTGCAATTGGTTGTAGACAAAGATCGCTGCATCGGCTGTGAAGAATGTGTCAAGGACTGCCCGTTTGGTCTCTTGGCCATGAAGGGTGAAATGCCGGCCATCACCCGGGAGAATGAAGAACAATGCATCGGGTGTCAGCACTGCATGGCGGTCTGTACCACCGGAGCCATAAGCGTCATGGGCCTGAACCCGGATGAGTCGATTCCGCTTCCCGGGGCTTTCCCGCCGGCCCGGCAGGTGGAAGCTTTGATCAAAGGGCGCCGTTCCGTACGGCGGTATCATCACCGGTCCGTTCCGAAGAAGACCATTTCTTTCCTTTTGGAAACCGCCCTGTTTGCACCCACGGCCGTCAATAACTGCGATGTGCTGTTTACCGTGGTGGAAGATGTGGAATCCATGGAAGAAGTGCGTAAGAAAACCTATGATGCCCTCAAGGCCGGAATAGAAAGCGGCAGCCTTCCCAAGGGTATGGAATATGTTGAACAGAGGATGGCCCAGGGCTTTGACAAAGTTATGGAAGATATGGATTTGATTTTCCGGGGCGCACCTCATCTGCTTGTAGCATCTGCTCCAAAGGACGGGTTTTCCCCGGAAGTGGACTGCCTCATCGCCCTTTCCTATTTTGAAGTTCTGGCCACAAGCATGGGGCTCGGCACCCTCTGGTGCGGGCTTGCAAAAGCGATTCTGACTTTGGTCGCACCGGAGATCCTGGCCGGACTCGGTGTACCTGCTTCCCACAGGATCGGTTATATCATGGCCTTTGGCGAACCCAATGTCACCTATCAAAGGACCATACAGCCGGGAAAGCCAAAGATCAACTGGGCCCGGCAGATTGTGGCATAAGAGACATCAGCTTTGACTCCGGCCTGGGGTTTTACATCTTCCAATGCGAAAAAGAAGGATGCTTCGGTTACAATCTTGTGATGATCTCTTGCAATGTTTTCCCGTCCTTGAGATTCACAAGGCCTTCCTCGCAGATCCGAAGATAAGGAATCGCGGCCCCGGTCAAAGTCATCAAGGATAGGACCGGATCAGGAAAATCAACGCCAAGCCTTTTTGCGGCAGTTTTTATTTCTTCCAGGTGCTGTGCGATTTGATCTACAGGCAGTTCTGAAATGATTCCAAAAACAGGAAGAGCCAATTCACAGACAATTTCATTGTTATCACAGATGACAACGCCGCCCTTTAGGTCATGGATACGATTGACGGCCAGGGCCATATCAGCGTCATTTCTGCCAATGACAATGATACAGGAAGTATCCCAGGCTGCACTGCAGGCCAGGGCACCGGAATTCAGGCCGAAATTCCTGATCAGGCCTGTGAACATTTTCCCTGATCCCCGGGTCCGGTCTATGGCAGATATTTTGGCTGTCCCGCTGTCTTTCGGACAAATGATTTCACCCTCAAAGACCGGCAGGTCTTCTATTATTTCACGGGTGACAAGGTCGGTTGCCATATCGATGACACGAACCCTGGCCACGGCATCGGGCGTATTATCCGCCCTGATTTTAAAATCCAGGGCAGCCAGCTTTTTGGGCAGCCTTATGGTATCCATGCTTTTTGCCGAATAGCGGTGGCGGCGGGCAGATACCTGCAATTCGCCGTCCTGTGAGATCACCCGGCCATTGCTGATCACATATTCAGCCCTGATGGTTTGAGGGTCCGGGATAATCACCAGGTCTGCAATTTTCCCTGGCGCAATCCCGCCGATGACATGATCCAGCCCGAAATGTTCGGCAACATTCAAGGTTACCGCCTGTATGGCGGCAATCGGATCAAATCCGTAGTCAATGGCCTTTTGTACCGGGTATTCCAGGTAGCCGAGGTTCAGCAGGTCGGAAGGGGAAATCCCGTCAGTGGTCAGAACCAGACGCCGAAGACTTATATTATTGTCCAGAATCCCGGAAATGGATTTTAAGTCACGACGGATGCTTCCTTCCCTTGCCATGACATATAATCCCAGGCGCAGCCTTTCAAGCGCATCTTCCGCGCTGGTGGGTTCGTGGCACGAAGAGATGCCCATGGCGGCATAGGCTGCCAGTTTGTTGCCCCTGGCGCCGGCTGAATGGCCTTCCAGGGTTTTCCCTTTTTTAAGCATGGCTTCAAAATTGGACAGGAAAAATTCAGGGGCCTGGAAGACCGTCTGCCAGTAGGACTCTCCCAGGCCGATAATTTCTTTGCGCCCGGCAAATTGCTCCATGATGTCCAGGGGAACGCCCATGGCGGAGCGGCTGATGGAGGCCATGGCCGGCGCGGTGGCAAAAACTTTGACAGGCTGGCCATTCAATGATTCCAGGAAATCAATCACGCCCTCATACCCTGCCACCGGGAAAACCTCCATGGATTCGGTGATGATGGTTGTAGTGCCTCCTTTCATGGCATGATCCAAAAATTCATGGACTGTCGACCAGGAGGCCAGATGGGCGTGCCCGTCAATAAGCCCCGGGACCACTGTTTTCCCCATGGCATCAATTATTTTTGTATCTTTTCCAATGGCAGCGGATATGTCCGGTCCCACAAGTGCGATGCAACGCCCTTTTATGGCAATACTATGATTTTCCTGGATTTCACCGGTGTAAACATTGATGAGGCGGGCATTGATGATGACAAGATCGGCCTTCTCAATTCCAAGTGCAACCTGACGGAGGGTTTGCATTTCTTCTTCAGTCAGATGCAATCCAAATCTTTTTTTCTCCATATGATGCTGTTCCTTTTGAGGTATTTTTTCATCCGGGATAATCAATCCGGATCAAGAGGTTCGTATCAATATTTCAAGGTGCTGTAAACAAATTTAAAAATCGTAACCCGTCATTTTTTGGATATCTCCATAAATATATTGGATATTTTTACTGATATCGGATAAGAAAACATCTGATCAGTTTAAAGAATCAAGAGAAACGCATCCAGGCCTGACATCCTGGATCAGGGAGAAAAAAATGATGATGACGGCCCGTGACCATGCACTTTTGTTTGCATTCATATCAAAATCAGTGATTCAGGAGACCGGAACTGAAAAAGGAGAACCGGTTATCCAAGATGCTGTCCGGGAATATGGCAAATATTTCTGCCAGGAGATTGATGAGGCCCTTGTCCATGGGTTTAACCCGGATCTTGTCATCCGGGTGAATTCAACCCGGACCAATGGGGGAGAGGTCTGTGATTTTGTTTTCAGGGATGCCGGCCTCTCCTTTTTTAAATTTCTGGGTCTGGCATTCAAAAAGAAGGTCAGGCCTGGGAAAAATGCGGCCATGCCCTGGGAATACCATTGCGGCCATCTGTATAAAACCATGGGGCAGGTGATCTGCCAAGAACTTGGGGAAAAGGCGGATACGGTCATGGCAAATGCCTTGAAACACGCAAAGGCTTTTTTCAGTGAAAATCAGATCTCAGCTATCATGTCATACAAGGTCACTGATTTTGAGACTCTGCCGTAAAGGGTAAATACATTGTAATTTATACCACAATGGAGGGATAGCGAATGTTACCGGTTGAAAATGGATTGGGTTTTGATAAACTGGTCAAGCTGTTTGAACAAACACAGACTGAACTGCAAAGGCAGGCAGCCCGCTCCGTAGATATGGCCCTTGTGGTTCGCAACTGGTTGTTCGGCTGGTATATTGTGGAGTATGAAAATGCAGGGGCTGAGCGGTCCCAATTATATGGTAAAAAACTGCTCAACAGGTTGGCGGGCACACTGGGAAAAGCCGGAATCAAGGGCGCTTCCACAACCAATCTACGACTGTTCAGAAAGTTTTATCTGACTTATGAGAAGATTCAGCAGACAGTGTCTGCTAAATCTTTTTTGCCTCAAATCGGACAAATAGACTTTGAACAGATGGTGTCTTCTGAGCTTGCTGGGAAATTTCCGATAGGCTGGTCCCATTACGTGGTATTGCTGACCATCGATAATGCCGGTGAGCGCAGTTTCTATGAGATAGAGACAGCCCGGAACAGTTGGAGCGTTCGGGAAATGAAACGGCAGATCGAATCCTCCTTGTATGAACGCCTGGCTTTGAGCCGGGATAAAGAACAAATCAAAGCACTTTCTGAAAAAGGCCAGTTGGTTGAATCTGCCGGCGATATCATAAAAGACCCCTATGTGCTTGAATTTTTAAACCTGGAGGAAAAATCCGGTTATTCCGAGCATGAGCTTGAAACGGCCATTATTGATAAGCTGGAGCAGTTTCTGCTGGAGTTAGGCAGAGGCTTTCTTTTTGAAGCGCGTCAGAAACGCTTCACCTTTGATGATGATCACTTTTTTGTAGATCTGGTGTTTTATAACCGTTTATTACGCTGCTATGTATTGATTGATTTGAAACGGGATAAATTGACCCATCAGGATCTGGGCCAAATGCAGATGTATGTTAACTATTTTGACCGATATATCAAAATAGATGATGAGGCCCCCACGGTGGGCATTGTGCTCTGTCACAGAAAACATGATGCGTTGGTGGAACTGACCTTGCCTTCCGACAGTAATATTTATGCAGCCAAGTATCAGCTTTACCTTCCTTCCAAAGAAGAACTGAAACAACAGATTATGAAATCGCTTAAGGAGCAGGAGAGAGTATAATGAAATTTCAAATTGATACAAAGCTCAAATGTCGGAACGAAGCCGTTGATACGCTTGGGGTGAATTTAAAGGTGCTAAAAAAATTATAAGATTTTGGGTAAATAAATAAGGATGTAAACAACATGATTGGCAGCATTCAAATTCAGGGTGAGGCAAGTTATGGCAACCCAGGTGAAACACTATCCGGGCTTTCGAAGCTGAATTTTATATACGGCGCTAATGGTACAGGGAAAACGACTATTTCAAGAATTATTGCTAACGAAACAGCTTTTCCGGATTGCAGATTGATATGGCGAGGGGGTATTCAACTTGCTACATTGGTTTACAATCGTGACTTTGTTGAGAAAAATTTTGATCAATCATGGGAATTGAAAGGTGTATTCACTTTAGGTGAAAAAAACAAAGATGTCCTTGATGAAATACAAACTGCAAAAACAAAGTTGGATTTATTAAAAGAGGAAGGGATAAAACTCAGAAGTACACTGGATGGAGAGGACGGCAAGGGGGGGAAGAAGGCAGAGTTATCTGAATTAGAGTCAGCTTTTGAAGAAAAGTGCTGGAAATTAAAATTAAAATATGATGAAAAATTCCAAGGGGCCTTTGTTGGAGTTCGAGGGAAAAAGTTAGCCTTTAAAAGTAAGTTGCTTTCTGAAGAGAAAAACAATGTTGCTGATTTAAAGAGAATTGATGAGCTGGAAAAGAAAGCATCAACAATTTTTGAAACAACCCCTCAGGAAGAGTTGCCAATTTCTGCTATTAATTATGAAATCCTATCAAGCTTAGAATTCGAGCCTATTTTAAAAAAGAAAGTGATCGGAAAATCGGATGTAGATATCGCAACCATGATTCAAAAACTTGGTAACAGCGACTGGGTTAAGCAGGGCCGCACTTTCTACGATATAAATGAAAATATCTGCCCTTTTTGCCAGCAGAAAACGCAATCATTTTTTAGTAAGAGTTTGAGTGAATATTTTGATGAGACTTATCAAAAAGATGTTGAAACGATTAAAACGCTATTAACTGATTATAAAACAAATAGTGAACGATTGCAGCAGATCTTGCAGGCAATTCTTGATACCCCATCCAAATATCTCGACATAAATAAGTTGAGAGCTGTAAAACAACTTTTAGATTCAAAAATTCATAACAACATCCGGCAAATTGAAAAGAAACGAGATGAGTCAAGCCGAATTATCGAACTGGATTCTCTTGAAAATGTTTTCAAAGAGATTAAAACCCTCATTGATTCAGCCAGTATATCGATTCTTAACCACAACAAAATGGTTTCTAATCTGACTCAAGAGAGAAGAGATCTTATCGCTCAAGTATGGAGATTTTTGCTTGAAGACGAAATTAAGGATGACCTTTCTGTATATTTTTCAAACAAGAAGGGTTTGGAGAAAGCGATTGAGAACCTGACTACTCAAATTGAATTGAAACGAAAATAATATGCAGCCAAAGGAGAGGAATTAAAAAAATTAGAGAAATCGACTACGAGCATTCAGCCAACTATTGATGACATCAATGGTTTATTAAAATCATTTGGGTTTATAGGATTTTCTCTATCAAAATCAGAAAAGGAAGGGTTCTATAAAATTCTTCGCATTGATGGCAAGGATGCAAAAGAGACATTAAGCGAGGGCGAAAAATCATTTATCACCTTTCTTTATTTTTATTATCTGCTAAAGGGGAGCGAGTCGGCAAGCGGGATGACAACAGACCGAATAGTCGTATTCGACGACCCTGTGTCAAGCCTTGACAGCGATATCCTTTTTATTGTGAGCGGATTGATCAAGGGATTGTTTGATGATGTCAGAAAAAATAAGGGGAACATCAAGCAAATATTTGTGCTGACTCATAATGTATACTTTCATAAAGAGATTTCTTTTAATCAAAAAAGAAGCGACAAAGCCTTAAATGAAGAAACCTTCTGGACAGTTAGAAAGTGTAACCAATTTTCAAAATTTCAAAAACATGAAGGCAACCCGATTAAAACTTCCTACGAAATGCTTTGGGCGGAAGTCAGAAACGCAGATCGCTCCAATCTTTCGATACAGAATACGCTAAGAAGAATCCTTGAAAATTATTTCAAGATACTTGGCAATATTGATCGCGATGATATTTGCAATTATTTTGAAGGTAAAGAAAAAATGATTTGTAATTCTCTTTATTCTTGGGTCAATGATGGATCTCATTTTGCCCACGATGACCTTTATGTCTCGATTGATGATTCAGGTATTGACGGTTATCTGGAAGTTTTTAAACAAATTTTTATTAAATCAGGCCATAAAGCCCATTATAAAATGATGATGGGAGAATCATTTTGTGAATCAATAGAACAAATAAAGGCAAAGCAAATATGAAATTCCTTCACACCTCAGACTGGCATCTCGGCCGGTCGCTCTATGGCAAGAAGCGCTATGATGAATTTTCAGCCTTTCTGGACTGGCTGGCCGGGTTCATTGGAGCGCAGAGGATTGATGTGCTTCTCGTGGCCGGGGACATTTTTGATACGGGGACGCCAAGCAACCGGGCCCAGGAATTGTATTACGGGTTTCTGTGCCGGGTGTCGGCGTCCTTTTGCCGCCATGTGGTCATCATTGCCGGGAATCATGATTCCCCTTCTTTTTTAAATGCGCCAAAAGAGATTCTGAAGGCTTTACATGTCCATGTGGTGGGTGCCTTTACCGGAAACCCGGAAGATGAGGTCATTGTTCTGAAAGACCCTTCCGGCAGCCCCGAAGCCATTGTCTGTGCCGTCCCGTATTTAAGAGACCGGGATATCCGGGTGACAGAGGCTGGGGAAAGCCTGGATGACAAGAATATCCGGCTTATCCAGGGAATCGAAGCCCATTATGCAGAAGTTTCAAGACTGGCTGAAGAAAAGAAAAAAGCCTGCGGAGATATCCCGGTTGTGGCTCTGGGGCATCTTTTTGCCGCAGGCGGCAGAACCGTAGAAGGCGACGGGGTCCGGGAGCTTTATGTCGGGTCCCTGGCCCATGTGGGCAAGGAAATGTTTTCTTCCGGGTTTGACTATGTGGCCCTGGGTCATCTGCATCTTTCACAGACAGTGGGGGGAGAAAATCATATCCGGTATTCGGGTTCACCCATTCCCATGGGGTTTGGTGAGGCCGGCCGGGAAAAAAAGGTAATCCGGGTGGAATTTCAGGGCAGGACACCGGATATCATTGAACATCCCGTTCCCTGTTTCCAGGCCCTGGAAAGAATCTCAGGGGATATGGAGAAAATCCTGGGCCGCCTTTTTGAGCTGAAAGCCCAAAAAAGCCGGGCCTGGCTGGAAATTGAATATACAGGCAAAGACATTGTTCCTGATTTAAGGCTGACCCTGGAAGAGACTGTGGCCGACACTGCAATGGAAATCCGCAGGGTCCGGAACCGGCAGGTCATGGACCGGATTTTACAAAAGAAAACAGAAGA
>Ga0156388_1042_pt1 | contig 22315 bp, 21 predicted proteins | sample RifOxyA3_FD_108032 | JGI IMG/M metagenome (GOLD analysis project Ga0156388, IMG submission 108032) | Desulfobacterales bacterium RIFOXYA12_FULL_46_15
TGATACAGCCCACCACAACGCCCATGACCAGGATGATCAGGGGTTCGATCAGGGAGGTTGCAGCGGTGATGGCGGTTTCTACATCTTTTTCAAAAAGATCGGCGGTTTTTTCAAGCATTTTTTCTATTTCCCCGCTGGTCTCACCGATTTTAATCATCTGGGAAGCAAGATAGGGGAAATATTTATTCCGGCTCAGCACTTCTCCCAGTTCCCCTCCCTGTTCAACCGTATTAGAGGCCTTTGATATCAATTCATGGATCACCCTGTTGCCGGCAATGCTTTTTGTGATATTCAAAGCCGTCAGCATGGGAACCCCGTTTTCCAGCAGAGATCCCAGGGTTCTTGTGAACCGGGCAGCAATGATCTTTTTCAAAAGCCCGCCGGTAACAGGCAATGAAATTAAAAGCCGGTCAATGAAAAATCCGCCTTTGTCTGTTTTTTTTACAAAAAAGACCAGGGCCAGTAAAAGAAACGGAACCAGGATCACGGCCCACCACCAGGATTTGAAAAAACTGCTGACGGAAATGAGAATAAGCGTCGGTAAGGGCAGGGTATGGTTCATATCGGAAAAAATAGAAACAATACCTGGCACAACATAAGTTAAAAGAACAATCAGAACCCCGAACCCGATGATGGCCATCAGAACCGGATAGGCAAGCGACGCCTGGATTTTCCTCTTGGAAGCCTCCTGGTTTTCCGTAAAGTCGGCAAGCCGTTCGAGAACGATTTCCAGGGTGCCGGAGGACTCCCCTGCGTTCACCATATTGATAAAAATGGGCGAAAAAATATTGGGGTAAAGTGCAAGGGCCTTTGCAAAACTGCTGCCCTCTTCAACAGCCTCTTTCACTTTTGAAAGAACCCGTTTCATGGTATTGGATTTTGTCTGGGGGATAAGGGTGGACAAGGCCTTTACCAGGGGAAAACCGGCAGACAGGAGGGTGGACAATTGGCGCGTGACCATGGCCAGCTCAGATGAGCCGACCTTGGAAAACAGGCTGAATCCTGAAAAAAAAGATGAGGATTTTAATTCCCCGGCTCCGGGTTGGGATTCAATCGTATTAAGAGCCGTGGGAAAGATTTCCTGCTGACGCAGTTTTAATTTGGCCGCAGACGCACTTTCAGCATCGATGATACCGGATAGGCGTTTCCCCCTGCTGTTCAGCGCCCGGTATTCAAATACGGCCATGAAATCGTCTCCCTAAGATTTCGTTCTGATTCTCATTTGGCCCCGTATTGTTCAAGATAGGCATTGATCTTGGACAGCATGAGGTCGTCAAGGATAATTTTCCCGTTTATTTTTTTGTTGTAAAGACAGGTTTTTATGTCTGTAATGCCGGTAATGGCATGGATTGGGATGCCCAGGGTCTTTTCAACTTCCCTTAATGCATTTTCATCGTTCTTGCCTTTTTCTTCCCGGTTGACACTGATAATAATACCTGTAACTTGCGGGTTGCCGCAGGATTTCAGGACATCAAGAGATTCCCGGATGGCTTTTCCCGAGGTAATGACATCATCCACCAGGATAAGACGGGACCGGGAGGTCAGAGGCATGCCCACCACAACGCTTTTGTCGGCATAGGTTTTGGCTTCTTTCCGGTTAAAGACATAGCCTTTGTCCATACCCATGTCGGACAGGGCTGCCGCAGCCGAGATGCATAAGGGGATTCCCTTGTAAGCCGGTCCGTAGACCCCGTCAAAGGCGTCGGAAAAATGTTCCCGGATGGCCCTTGCGTAAAAAGTACCCAGTTTTTTGATTTTCATGCCGGTATCAAACATGCCGGTATTGATGAAATAGGGGGCGATCCGGCCGCTTTTCAGTTCAAATTCGCCGAATCTCAAGGCATTGCATTCCACGAGAAATTCAATAAATTCCAATTTGTAGGTCATCTGAGTATCCTTCTATCATCATCTGTTTTTATTGGCAGCGCCAGGAAAAATACTGGGAAAGATCCACCTCTTTCCCTGATTTTAAAAGGGCTTTTGTATTAAAATCCTTCATTTTCCTGAGGTCCCTGGAGTGAAATACCGGTCCGTCCTTGCAGACCACCTGTTTGCCGCAGACACAGGCCCCGCAGACACCGAACCCGCATCTCATATAACGTTCCAGGGAAACCTGGCAGGGAATACCATGGGTTTCGCAGAGCTCGAAAACCTTGTACATCATGATTTCCGGACCGCAGGCATAGACCATGTCAAAATGCTTTCCCAAGACAATATTTTTTTCCAGAAGGTCTGTCACAAGACCTTTATGGCCCAAACTGCCGTCATCGGTACAGAATTCACGCGGTACGGAAAAGCGGCCGGGAAAAAGGATAAACTCCTTTGACCGGGCGCCGTGGATAAAGGTTGTGATATCGGGAAGGTGATCCGCCAGGGTGGCCAGGGGTGCCATGCCGCATCCGCCGGCGACCACGGCTGCGCTTTGGCCGGGCTTAATCTCAAATCCATTGCCGAACGGGCCCCGGATACCGATGAGATCCCCTTTTTCAAGGGTCAGGGCTTTTTTTGAAAAAATACCTTTGGCTTCAATGGTAACGGCAAACCTGTCCTGATCATGAAGGGAAATTGTATAGGGCTTTTCATCCAGCCCCGGGATCCAGACCATGATGAACCGGCCCGGTCTGAAGGGCAGTGAATACTCAAAAAACAGGGTGGCAAATCCCGTGTTTTCCGTTTTTTTTTCCATGACCCGGAGCATGACCGGTTTCTGATCGGTTATGGGGTTTGTCATCATTCCTATTCCTTGTCGGTCATTCATTATGGGCAGCCCCTTTGATATCCGTGAGGCTCAAGGCATGATCAGCGAGCCAGTCATCCATTTCACCGGCCACCTTTTGGAACACTTCAATCCCCCGGTAGCGAACGGCAGTGCCGATCCCCACCAGGCTCGCCCCTGCCATGACCATTTCAACGGCATCCTCCCCGGTCGTGATCCCGCCAAGACCGATGATCGGAATTGAAACCGCCTTATAAATATCAAACACGCACCTGACGGCAACGGGCTTGATCATGGGTCCGGACAGTCCCCCTTTTTTAAAGGACAGGACAGGTCTTTTGGATTCAATATCAATGACCATACCCGGGCCTAGGGTATTGATGGCGCAGATTGCGTCGGCCCCTGCATCCTCACAGGTCCTGGCAATATCTGCAATATCCGGGGCCTGGGGTGTGAGTTTGACAATGAGCGGGACCGATATGACTTTTTTAACTGCAGAAACCACGTCCCTGGAAGACTCCCGGTTAATGCCGAAAATCATGCCGTGTTTTTCAGAATTGGGGCAGGAGATATTGATTTCAATAAAATCCGGTTTTTTGGATGACACATATTCGGCCACTTTCCGGTATTCATCAATGGAACTGCCATAGACACTGGCAATGATGGGAAAATTCCTGTTTTCGAGTGCTTCCCATTCGTTTTCCATGTTCAGATATCCGGGAGACGGCAGACCCACCGCGTTAATCATGCCGCAGCCAAGATCAATAACCGTGGGGTTTTTATGCCCGTCCCTGGGTTCCGGCCCAATGGATTTCAGGGTCATAAGACCGCAGCCGTTTTCATGCACCCGTTCAAGAATATCCTTGCTGTTTCCAAGTATCCCTGAAGCAAGGACCGTCGGGTTTTTCAAAATTTTGTGTAAAAACCTGATACTCATCTTATCTGTTCCTAAAATTAATTTCTGGCATGTATTAACACATTATGACGATCTGAAACAACACCCTTTTAAAACAATATCAAGTAAATTCATGGACAGTTTTTCATGATTGGTATAGAGTCATCCATCAGGTATAATGAATCTCAAACAAAAGCGGTTTAAAATAGATTTAAAAAATAACGATATGGGTTTTCCATTCGCAGATCCGGATTTTTTGATTTATGACTATAACCGCCTGACTTAAAAGGTAACGCCGCATGCGACCTAAAACCTTACAGCAACGTATCATCCTCTTTATTCTGACCCCTGTATTTTTTATTTTAGCCGGAATGGGCTGGATCAGTTTTTTATATGCCCGCAATGCCATCATAAAACAATGGAGTGAAACTGCGGTTGCAACACTTCAAAAATCTGCCCATATGATCGATATGCGGCTCAGCAAACCCAAAGATATGCTTCTGATGTTAAAAAACAGCTATAACCAGGAACAGGGTATAGCGATCCAGGCATTTATCATTGAACAATTACGAACAATGGAAGGGGTTGTTGAAGTCAATCAAAAATTGACCGAAAATTTCGATATAAAGGCAAACCATCCGGGTATTGGAATGGTTCATAACCATTCCATGCACTTTGGCCGGATGGAAAATTTCCAATTGTCATTGCCCCGGTATAATACGGTGCTCAATGGTGAAACCGTTTCTTTATCAACAGACTTTATTGATAAAAACGGTAAAAAGACAGGACAGATAGAAGTGGTTATTTCTTTCCAGGATTTAATTGACCAGATCCGCAAAGCAAACTGGTGGAAAACTGAAAACGCATTTCTAATAGATAACGAAGGGAATGTTCTTATCGGAACCCGGCAATCCGACTCCCCCCATAATCCGGCAGGGTCTGTCAAATTCGGGCAGACAGACACTTTGGAGAAAGAGACGATAGCAGCATTAAAACAAAGTCCTTACGGCACCCTCTTTGGCCCAGGTCATCCGCCGGATGAAATCAGCGGGTATTATCATCTGAATGAAGCCCCATGGAGTCTTGTTCTCATTTCACCGGGAGAGCGGGTGTTAAAATCCATTTTAAATTTCCGGTTGTATTATTTTGTTGTTGGATTTCTGTCCATTCTTGGCGTCATCCTGTTCATCCGTGTGTCAATATCCGGTACAACCAAGGCAATCGAAAAAGTATCCGAGGCTGCAAATGGTCTTGCCAACGGATTTTTTACTGAACCGCTTCCGGTTCTGTCAGGGGATGAGGTTGGTAAGCTGACCGGCAATTTTAATAAAATGACAAAGCAGTTAAAGGAGAGAATGAAACTGAAAGAGGCGATGAATCTGGCCATGGAAGTGCAACAGAGCCTGCTTCCGCCTGCCCATGTTTCATACGGGAATATTGAAATCAGCGGTTGTTCCGTCTATTGTGATGAAACCGGGGGAGACTATTTTGATATCATCGATTTTCCTGATGATCAGGGGAAAATCTGTGTGGCTGTCGGCGATGTTGTAGGACATGGCATCGGAGCCGCTCTTTTGATGGCGACAACCCGGGCTTTATTGCGGAGCCGGGTCACGCAAAAAGGTTCTCTGTCCCAGGTCATGAAGGATGTAAACAGACTGCTTTGCATGGATATCCGGGACACAGGCCGTTTTGTGACATTGTTTTTGTTAATGGTTGACATAAAAAGAGGTGAGGTTCAATGGGTTCGTGCCGGTCATGAACCTGCAATGATGTATAACCCGGAACAAGATAAAATTATAGAACTTAAAGGCAAGGGCATCGTTCTGGGATTGGACGAATACTGGGATTATACTGAAAATGTTTATGGCCCTGTTCCAAAAGGGACTGTAATTCTTATCGGCACTGACGGTGCATGGGATGTTGAAAACAACTCAGGTAAAAGGTTGGGAAAAAGAAGAGTGGAAGAGGTCCTTCAGCAATCTGTTTCATTTTCATCAGAAAAAATCCTAGATTCAATTGTATCTGAAACCAGGCTGTTTCGCGGCGAGATCCGCCAGAATGATGATATCACCCTCTTAGTCCTGAAATTTCCGGAGACGATTTTATTGAAAGGAGAGACCCTGTTATGAATTTAGAAAAAGAATCAAAAATCTTCATTGTCGTCACTATCACTGTTGCCATTTCCATATTCCACTTTGCAGCTCCCGGCCGGATGGAAGTTCATACGATTCACCGGGAGCTTTTTTTTATCCCCATAATTCTCTCCTGTTTCTGGTTTGGTTTAAAACCAGGGCTGATTACGGCCGGGGCAGTAAGCCTGTTATATGCTTCACAATTCCATTTCGGAGCAGAACATGAAATGATGTTTATCCCGACCTTTTTTCAGATACTTACCTTTTTTCTTATCACCATCGTTCTTGGCGTGTTGGTGAATTATAATGAAAAATATCAGGAAGAAAATATCAGGAAAAAAGAATTGGCTGCATTAGGAAATGCAGCATTAAATATTGGTACGGAAATTCAGGATGTTCTGGCTGCATTAAAAATGGAATTCGCTAAATTAGAAAATAATTCAGCAGGAAAAGATGAAATTGAAGAAGGGTTTAACCGGCTGGATAACCTTGTCAAGATACTTTCCTCTTTTGTCTCCAGGGACAACAGTGAGAGGATTGACCTGGATATCAACGCCTTGATTAAAGATCAGATTTTGCTATTAAAGGAAAAAGCCGGTTCCACAGGTATTTCAATTCAAACAACCTTGGATGAAAAGGAGTGTCCTTCCAAAATATCTGAAGAATCGATCAATAAATTAATAAAAGATCTGTTGGTTAACGCGATTGAAGCCTCACCCAGTGGAGGGAAAATTTTTATCCGTACAAACCATAAGCCGACGTATACTATTTTTGAGGTTGAAGATGAAGGGACAGGGATTAAACCGGAGCACTTGAAAAGAATCTTCAATCCTTTTTTTACCACAAAAGAAGGCAGCCATGGACTATCCTTGGCCTCTGATTATAAATTCATCAAAAGCTGCGGGGGAGAGATAAAAGTCTCTTCAACGCCTGGAAAAGGATCTTGTTTTAAGGTTAAAATTCCCATTGATGATCCGGATAGGCCTGTAAACCGTTTGAATAAAATTTCCGATTGGAATTCGGGTAAAGATAAGAAGCAGAATAGTCTACACCGGTTTGAAGAATAATCTACAAAATTAGGTTGGCGGCTATTACAAAAATATTTTTCAAACAATTGCTTTTTATATGAATTCAGCGCATTATCAATTTTATTCCAATTCTTTGCCAACTGGTACACAATTTGATTCTATTCCTTGAAAAGTCTGTCTATACCAGACTTTTTATTGACTATTAAAAAAAGGATTTATTGCCCTATGAATTCAGTCTGCAAGATACCCGGATTTTTGAAAGCATTGATTCTTTTTATGGTATTTTTTCATCCGGTTCCGGCCTTTTCCGGTGAAAAATCCATAGATATGCTTGAGCAGCGTCTTAAAAGCGGGCCCGGCCTTTCAGACCTGATGGCCTATGCCTATGAAACCAGTCCCATGATCCGGGCGAGTCAGGCTGCCTGGCGGGAATCCCTGGAGCGTTACCGGGTCGATACCGCCTATCCTGACCCTGAGCTTGTTTTAACCTATTGGCCGCAATCCATGGCCGATGATCTGGACAGAAAAAAATTTGAAGCCATGTTTTCCCAGGCCCTTCCTTTTCCGGGCAAACTCTCGGCAAAGGGGGAAGCCGTAAAGGCTGAAGCCTCTGTCAACCGGTTTGGCCTGGACCGCGCCATCCGGGAAGTGATGACCGGCATCCGGGAATCTTTTCATGAGCTTTCATATATCCGTGAAGCCCTGAGGATTGCGAAAAACAACCAGGTGCTTCTGGAACAGATCCGTACCATCAGCGAGACCGGCTATGCTGAAAACCGGTCAGCCCTGATTGATGTCATGAAAGCCCAGTCCCAATTGGCCCAGAGCGGCTATGACGAAATACTGTTGAGAGAGCTGGAGCATACTGAAATAACCAGGCTCAACGCTCTTTTGAACCGGTCTTTGGATTCCCCCCTGGGTCCCTTGGCCGAAGACCCCTACCGGCCGGTCCTGTTTCCCCTGGATGATATTTTTTCCCTGTCGGAAAAAAATCGTGAGGAAAATAAAATGGCAGGGGCAGAAATCAAAAAATCAGAAGCCATGGCAAGGGTGGCCTGGTTTGAAACGCTTCCGGAATTCAAATTCGGACTTCTTTATGAATCCACTCAGCCGGACGACCCTGATGCCTCCAGCGAAGATATGTATGGAGCCCAGTTCGGGATGACCCTGCCCCTGAGGCTGGAAAAAAATTCCGGCCGGATTGAATCGTCAAAGGCAGCCGTTGAAAAGGCTAAAGCCATGGCAACCAGTCAAGTCAATGAAAGCCGGGCCCTGGTCAGGGAAAATTATTTCCGCCTGCAGAATGCCGAGCGCCTGATCTTCCTGTATCGCGATAAACTGGTGCCTGAAGCTGCAAAATCAGTAGAAACGGCAAATGTATGGAACCGTGAGGGGCAAGGCAGTATCACCGATTATCTGGAGATCCAGTCTGTATGGTATAATTTCCAGTTGGCCCTGGCCCGGGCCAGGGCGGATTACGGCAAATACCTGGCCCGGCTGGAGGGGCTGGCCGGTCAGAGCCTGACGGTTAAGGATGAACCGGCACCCGCTGCCCGGACCAAGGAGCAGTCATGAAATTCAAATTTTTTGCTGTTTTATTTCCCTTTACTGTTGCGATGTGGTTAGGCTCCTGCACAGGACACCAGGATGTGGTGAAAGAAATGGAATCCTACAGACCCCCTGTCTCTTATCAGGCAGTGAAAGCCGCTCCCCTGGACCAGAAGTCTGTGGACCCGTCTTCTGGCGATAAAGCCTTTGAAGCGCAGAAAGAAAAACTGGAAGAAATTAAAAAAGCCTGGGAAAAAACCCTCTCTTCTCCATCCGGGGAACCCTCTTTTTTCACGCCTGACCCGGAACGAGTCAGGTCGATTTCCCCTGCGTTCACGGATGACGTGGCTGCAGGGACTCTTTTATCCGGCGGATTCTCCCTGGAAGATCTTGAAATCCTTGTCTCAGGACGGAATGCAATGATCAAAAACGCTGAAAAAGCATTTCGCGCTACCCTTGAAACCTACAGCCAGGCATCGGTCCTAGACGATATCATCCGGAGCTATTCAGCCTTTAATGCCGGGGTCATGACCGGTGTGGGCAATATGGAAGAGATGGAATCCATATACAGGAGATTTCCCTTTCCCGGGATTCTTGCCCTGAAAGGGGATATTGTCCGCCAGGAAGCCAAAATCGCTTTACTGGATCTTGACATCACAAAGCGCACCATCCTGACCGATGCAAGAAAGAACTACTGGGAACTGGCTTACAACAACCGGGCAAAAGAGATTGCCCGCCGGACCTTAAGCCTTTTGGAAGACCTTGAATCCTCGGTCACCCGCCAATATGAAACCGGCCGGGCCAAAATCCCGGAACTGACCCGGGTTAAAATCCAAAAAGAAAAGATGAGGGTGGAACTTATGACGATTTCCGAACAAGGTCTGAATATTGAAAAAAGGCTGAAATCCCTTCTTTTGCTCCCTTTTTCAGCCAAAATCGGGACGCCGGCAGAAGGGGACGGGGCCAAATCATTGCGTTTGCCCGATGATCCGAACCTGGATCATTTAATCCATGCATCTTTAAAACACCGCCAGGAACTGGAAAAAATACGAACCATGATCCTCAGGATGGAATTTATGATCGAAATGGCTGAAACCGAGATTTATCCCGGTGTCACCCCGAACCTGGCCCTGACCGAAAACAAGGCTGTTACCGGTTCCGGAACCATGAAAATGGAAGAGCCTTTTGCGGTAAATGTTCCGGCTTCCATGGGTTCTGGCCTGCCGAAGATGCCCTGGACAGGATTGTCCGAGGCATATCTGAGAGAAACCAGACAACGGCTCCTGGCCCTGAAAGAAGAACTGAAGGCAAAAGAAGCAGAGACTGCCGCCGATGTCCGGGAGGCATGGTTCAGCAATGACCGGGCCAAACGGGAAGCAGCACTTTACAGAAACGAGATCGACTCCCTGGCCCGGTTGAATTTTGCCGTGTCATCCAAAGCCTATGAAACCGGGGAAATTGCCTTCTCCGAAACCATGGATGCGGTCCTCCTGATGTTTGAAACAAGCCTGATAACGGAAAGGAAAAAAGCGGATTTTTTCATTTCACTGGCCGATCTTGAACAGACCGTCGGGATTTCAGAGCTGAGCAGAATAAAAGAAAAGGATGGAAATCATGCTCAATGATATTATGAATAAGAAAAGGGCTTCAGGATTCAGGATGGTGACAGCCCTCTTCATCATTGCCCTTGTCTTGGGTCTTGCTCTTTTTTTTATAAAAGACCGCAAGGAAACCGGGAAAACAGACCATAATGGCACACCGGCCTTAAAGACCGAAGCACCCAAATCCGATCTTGAAGAGGAAACCGAAGATTTTTTCGATGAAACGCCTGAAAAAAATAAAACATCAGCTTCAAAAACAGATCGTAAAATTATTTTTTACCGCAATCCCATGGACCCTGCGATTAGTTCCCCTGTCCCGGCCAAGGATGAAATGGGCATGGATTATATCCCGGTCTATGAGGATGAGGCCCAGGGCGGATCAGGCACCGGGGTCACCGGCATGGCACCGGTTATCATGGACCAACAGGGGATTGAACTCTCCGGTGTCATCACTGCGCCGGCTGTTTCAAAAGAATTTATCAAAACCATCCGGACAGTGGGGCAGGTCCTTTCCGATGAAACCCGGGTTCACCGGGTGCAGACCCGTGTTTCAGGATGGGTTGAAGAACTCTTTGTCAATTACAAGGGCCGGATGGTAACAAAGGGGACCCCGCTTTTGTCCATCTATTCCCCGGAACTGGTATCCAGCCAGGAGGAATTTCTCGGTGCTCTGGAAGCCTATGGAAAAATGGGGACATCCGGCCCGGCAGAAAAAAAATATTTACAGACACTGCTGGAGGCGGCCAGAAAACGGCTGCGGCTCTTTGATGTGCCGGAAACCTTTATCAAGGAACTGGAGCGGACAAGAACAATTCAGCGGCTCATTACCCTCCTCGCCCCGGTTTCCGGATTTGTCACCGGAAAAGAGATTTTCACCGGTCAGCGGGTTGAACCGGGAATGGAGCTTTTGATCCTGACGGATTTATCCCGGGTCTGGGTGGAGGCGGATTTTTACGAATATGAGGCAGGAGAATTAAAGACAGGACAGACTGCAGAACTTTTTTCATCCTATGATCCAGGCCTTTTATTAAAGGGCCGGGTGACCTATATCTATCCCTATCTGAATCCGGAAAGCAGGACTTTAAGGGCCAGGATGGAATTTTCCAATGAGGCTGTGCACCTGAAACCAGGGATGTTTGTCGATGTCCGGCTGGATCTGGATATGGGTGATTCCGTGGTGATTCCGGATTCGGCCGTGATGTATTCCGGGCTGCGTAAAATCGTCTTTGTAAACACAGAAGGCGGCCGGTTTGAGCCCAGGGAAGTCATGACCGGGGCCAGGAGCAACGGAAACGTCCAGGTTCTCTCTGGTGTTTCAGCAGGGGACCATGTGGCGATCAAAGCCAATTTCCTTCTTGATTCCGAATCCCGGCTCCAGGCCATCATTCAGGGAGCAGTAAAAAAAGCATCCCCCCAGCCAGACGGAGATAAAAAATGATTAAAAAAATCATTGAATTTTGCGCACTCAACCGCTGGCTGGTCATCCTTTTCACCCTTGTGGTCGGCGCGGTCTCGGTCTATATTCTGAACAATATCAGGCTGGATGCACTTCCGGACCTGTCCGATACCCAGGTCATCATTTTTTCCAGGTGGGACCGGTCCCCGGATATCATTGAAGACCAGGTGACCTACCCCATTGTCACGGCTTTGCTGGGAGCACCGGAAGTAAAGGCCATCCGAGGGTTTTCAGACTTCGGCTTTTCCTATGTGTATATTATTTTCAAAGACGGGACCGATCTTTACTGGGCCCGTTCACGGGTTCTTGAATACTTGTCCAAGATCCAGCCCAGGCTGCCGGATGGGGTTCAGACAGAGCTTGGGCCTGATGCAACCGGCGTCGGCTGGGTCTTCCAGTATGCCTTAAAGGACGCATCCAACACTCATTCCCTGGATGAACTCCGATCCTTTCAGGACTGGACCCTGCGCTATGCAATCCAGTCGGTTCCGGGTGTGGCCGAGGTGGCCTCCATCGGCGGGTTTGTAAAACAGTACCAGATTACAGTGGACCCGAACCGGCTGTCGGCCTACAAACTTCCTTTGGACAAGGTCGTGGAATCCATCCGGGAATCCAACAATGAAGTAGGCGGAAGGGTCCTGGAATTCAGCGGGGCCGAATACATGGTACGGGGCCGGGGGTACAGCAAAAGCATCAGCGATTTTGAAAGCATTGTGGTGAAAACCGAAGACGGTGTCCCGGTCCTGTTAAAAGATATTGCAAGTGTGGAACTGGGGCCGGAAATCCGGCGCGGGGTATCGGAACTGGATGGGACCGGTGATGCTGTAGGCGGGATTGTCGTCATGCGTCACGGGGAAAATGCCTTAAATGTCATTAACCGGGTGAAAGCAAAATTTGAGGAGATGAAGCCGTCCCTGCCTGAAGGGGTCAGGGTCGTCACCACCTATGACCGGTCCGACCTGATTCTCCGGGCACTGGACACCCTCCGCCACGAGCTGGTCATTGAAATGATCATTGTGTCCCTTGTCATCCTGATCTTTTTATGGCATATCCCATCAGCCATTGTCCCCATCATCACCATCCCGGTGTCGGTTCTGTTTTCCTTTATCCCCATGTATTTCATGGGCGTAACCGTGAATATCATGTCCCTGGCCGGTATCGCCATTTCCATCGGAGTTCTGGTGGACGGCGCCATTGTTGAGGTGGAAAACGCCTACAACAAGCTTTATCACTGGGAGGCCGAGGGAAGAAAGGGGGATTTTCATAAGGTCCGGCTGGAAGCCTTAAAGGAAGTCGGCCCGTCTGTCTTTTTTTCACTTCTGATCATTGCTGTGGCCTTTCTCCCGGTATTTGCCCTGGTGGATCAGGAAGGAAGGCTATTTAGGCCCCTTGCCTTTTCAAAAAACCTGGCCATGGCCATTGCCGCCATCCTGGCCATATCACTGGACCCGGCCTTAAGGATGATGTTTGCCCGAATGAACCCCTTTGGTTTTCGCCCCTTGTGGCTCTCCCGCCTGGCATCGACCGCTCTGGTCGGGACCTATTATTCCGAGGAAAAACACCCTATCAGCCGGGCCATTTTCAAAGTGTATGACCCGGCCTGCCGGTTTGTATTAAAATATCCCAAACAGGTGATTATGGCTTCCGTTGCCCTGGTGCTTTTAAGCATTCCCGTATATATGCGGCTTGGGTCGGAATTCATGCCGCCTCTTCGGGAAGGAACGCTTTTGTTCATGCCCACCACCCTTCCCGGTCTGTCAGTGGCAGAGGCTGAGCGTATCCTCCAGACCCAGGACAAAATCCTGAAATCCTTCCCGGAAGTGGAACGGGTTTTCGGAAAATCCGGGCGTGCGGATACCTCCACCGACCCGGCCCCCTTTTCCATGATGGAGACCACCATTGTCTTAAAACCGGAGAGCGAATGGCGCAAAAAAGACCGGTTTTATTCTTCATGGGCGCCGGGCTGGCTGAAACCGGTTTTCCGCACGGTGATGCCGGATCATATCTCCTATGAAGAACTCCTGGCAGAAATGGATGAAAAACTGGAGATACCAGGGGTGACCAGCCGGGGGGCTATGACCATGCCCATCAAGGCCAGAATCGATATGCTGTCCACGGGTATCCGGAGCCCGGTGGGAATCAAGATTTTCGGCGCAGATCTAAAAGAGATCGAAGAGATCGGGAAACAGCTTGAAATCATCATCAAGACCATTCCCGGAACCAGCAGCGTTTTTGCAGAACGGACCGCAGGCGGTTATTTCCTGGATTTCGAACCCCGCCGGGACCAGCTTGCCCGGTACGGGATCACCATTGGCCGGCTCCAGATGATCATCGCAAGTGCCGTGGGCGGTGAAAACATCACCACCACCATTGAGGGCCGGGAGCGGTATCCTGTCAATCTCCGGTATCCAAGGGAGCTCAGGGACAGCATTGAACAGCTCCAAAGAATCCTGGTGCCTACGGCCGCGGGTGCCCAGATCCCCCTGGAACAGCTTGCAGATATCAAAATGATCCAGGGCCCCTCCATGCTCAGGGATGAGAACGGATTTCTGTCCGGTTATGTTTTTGTCTATATGACGGGAAGAGATATCGGCGGGTATGTGGAAGAGGCAAAAAAGAAAATTTCCGAAGCGCTCACCCTTCCCATCGGGTATTCGCTTCAATGGAGCGGCCAGTACGAAAATATGATACGGGTGAAAGAGCGGATGAAGGTCCTGATCCCCATTACCCTGGTCCTGATCTTCACCCTTTTGTACGTCAACACCCGGTCGGTTTTTAAGTCCTGCCTGGTCATGCTGGCAGTGCCCTTTTCAGCCATCGGTGCCATCTGGCTTTTTTATTTTCTAGACTACAATGTTTCCATTGCCGCCTGGGTCGGCATGATCGCCCTCATGGGGCTGGATGCGGAAACCGGGGTTTTTATGCTTCTTTTCCTGGAGCTTTCCTATGATGATGCTAAAAAAAGAAACAAGCTCAACACTTTATTTGAACTGGATGAAGCCATTATTCATGGCGCTGTAAAACGGGCCAGACCCAAGATGATGACGGTATGTGCTGCGTTTATGGGGCTTTTGCCAATAATGTGGTCCACTTCGGCCGGGTCCGACGTGATGAAGCGGATCGCAGCCCCCATGATCGGCGGACTTCTGACCTCATTTATCCTGGAACTCCTGGTATATCCTGCCATTTTTAAACTCTGGAAAAAACGAACAGACCGATTATAAAACCGGATCTGAATACAACAACAAATGGAGAATGACTCATGAGCACAAAAATGAAAAAAATGATTGCAGTAATCGCGGTTACCCTTTTGGCAGCCTTTGTTCATCCGGCTTTTGCAGGGGAACAATACAAAGGGCTTTTGATAGCTGAAAAAACTCTGGAAGGATATGCTCTCAGGTACAGCCTTCTTAACCCGGATGAAAGAAAAGAGGTGGTAAAGGGCATGGAAGGCATGAAAATGCCGGGCATGAGTGACAGCCCGGATGTGACCCATCACCTTGCACTTTACATCAAAGGAACGGACGGAAAACCTGTATCCGGGAAAATCGGGTTTAACATCACGAATCCTGACGGTACAGCCTTTAAAACCATGACCATGGGGTTTCCGGGCGGCTATGGGGCCGATGTCATGTTCAAGGCCAAAGGGATTTATAAAATCAGGATGAAAGCTGTCATTGCCGGTAAAACCATTAATGACGAGACCAGTTTCGAGGTGAAATGATAAAACAGTTGGAAATAAATTTTACGCAAAGATAAAAACCGGGTGCCAATACCTGTCCAAAAGACAGGTATTGGCACACCTTAAAATTTATTCATCAATGCCTTCAGGGAATTCTAAAGCCGTGCCGTTGGTTTTAATGCTCTCTTTATCTCCTGAAAGATGACGCCTTTGTTTATCCTTGTATTTTCTTATCTGCACTTTAACTTTTTCGGAAAGTGCGTCAATGGCTGCATACATATTGTTATCCGCCTCTTCTGTGGCATGGATCTTTATCTTGTCACAGGTCATATTGATATCGGCAATGTTGCGCAATTTTTCAACAGACAGGACAATATGTGCATCTGCATCAGAATCAAGCATTTTGTCTAATTTTTCAAATTTTTCGTGGATGTGGGATTTCAGGGCATCTGAAGAATTCATGGCTTTGAACGTAATGGAAATTTGCATAGGAGCCTCCGATAAAAAAGTGAGCAGTTAAATATACCGTAACATATCCTTATGGTCATATCAATGCCTGAAACAATTCCAAACCTTATAAAAATTCATAAAAAAAACCTGGCAGGGCTGCTGCGGTGAACAGGGCCACCAGGACAAGCGCTTTGATATCTGTGGGTTTTATACGATATTTCCCCTTGATATCAATCTTGTTATCCGGTGCAAATCCTTTTGATTCCAGGGCAGGCACCAGGGTCTCCGCCTTTTTGATACCGTTGAGTATCAGCGGTATCAAAAGAGGGGCATAAGCTTTCATCCTTGAAAACAGCCCTCCTTTTTCAACATCATTGCCCCTGATCTTCTGGGCTTCCACGATCATAAACCCTGTGGAAACAAATACCTGCACCAGTCTGAAGGAAAGAGAGACGGCAAAAGCCACCCTGTAGGGTACGCCCATGAGGATCAGGCCGTCTGAGAATTCCTCCAGAGGGGTGATGGAAAGAAATAATATGCCGCACAAAAGCATGTTTAAAAATTTCAAGGCCATCCGTACCGCATGTTCAGGTGCGCCTTCATACAGAACTATGAACTTCAAATCCATCAAAGGGGTTTTGCCTTTGTAAAACAGAAGCCACAGGATTACCGTCATGAAAGCGATCATGGCAAGCAGACCGGCCATTTTTTTTAATGCGTAAAAGGACCGGGACAGGAAAAAAAGCATGAAAAGACTGCTGCACACAACCGCTCCTGAACCGATTGCGGATGAAACCGTGGCAGATATGAACAAAAGGACCAGCGATAACAGCTTGACCCTCGGGTCCAGGCCGTGCATCAGTGTCTTCTGTCTTTGGTATAGGAAAAGGCTCATTTTTTTTTCCAGCAGGCGTTGAATTCACCTTCATTTAAGAGAAAAGCCTGGTTCATTTCCAGGGACAAATCCATCAAAGGCGTTCTTTTTGCCTTTACCCGTTCAAGAAGGGCCGTATTTATAAAAAATTCCCTTTTATCCCCATGGAACAAAAGCTTCCCGCCTGCCATGGCCGCTGTTTTATACCCATATAACGAAGCGGTTTCCATGGAGTGGGTGATGATGATCACGGTTTTTCCCCTTTTGTTCAAACCAGTGATGATTTCCATGAGGGCTTTTACGGACCGGGTGTCAAGCCCGGTTGTGGGCTCATCCAGGATGATCACTTCAGGTCCTGCCACCAGGACGGATGCGCAGGCGATCTTTTCCCTGTCTCCTTTGGGCAGGGAAAACGGGTCGGATTCTTTTTTGTCAGTGATGGAAAACAGCTCCATGACGCCGAAAACCTTTTCCCTGACGGTTTCCTCTGATTCGCCCCGTGTTCTCAAGGCAAAGGCGATTTCATCATAAACGGTTTCCGCAAAAATCTGGTTATCCGGGTTCTGATAGACATAGGTGATTTCGCCTGCCATGGTCTGTTTTCTGATATCCTGCCCCTTATACAGTATCCGGCCCTTTGTAAAATCCTTATAGATGCCGGCTGTAAGCTTCATGAGCGTGGTTTTTCCCGAACCGTTCTCGCCGAGCAGGGTAATGAAATCCCCTTTTTTTATATCCAGACTGACATTTTCCAGGGCGTATTGATCTGAGCCGGGATATTTATAAAAGAGATTTTGAATTTCAATGAGGTTTTCTGTCCTGTCCTCCCTGGCTAATGATATTTCTGAATATTTTACCTCGTCAAACCGGTAGATATCCCGTGCCTGGGCAGCTGCCTCACGGATACTGCCAGAAAACAGACCCGTTACGCTGAACACAGGCGGTGCAGCCAGGCCGCAGGATTCCAGAATCGATTTCCGGGCAGCGGTTTCCCTTCCGGAATCCGCTTTTATGACACCGTCTTTCAGCAGAATGATCCTGTCAAAATATTGGTAATACTCAACCGACTGCTCAAAAACAATAAGGGTTCCAGGGTAGTCTTCCAGCAGTTTAAGAATGAGTTCCTGCGAAACAGGGTCCATATCCGTCAGGGGCTCATCAAGAATCAGAAAAGACCCTTTGGCGGTTAAAAGGGAGGCAAGGGCTGTTTTCTGTTTTTCCCCCCCGGACAGTTCGGCAATGTTACGGTCATACAAGGCGTCTATCCCGTATCCGGAGGCAGTTTCCACGGCAGCATCCAGGGATTCGGGATATGATTTTCCAAGGTTTAACGGGTAAAAAAGCAGCTCTTCCCTCACTGAGGTGGAAACGATCTGGGTCTCGAAATCCTGGAGCAGAATCGATATATTTCCGGCAATCTCCCTTCTGGTTAGATCTTTTAGCGGCAAATCATTAAATTTGTAAACACCTTCCAGGATACCGCTTTCCGAGTCGGGTATCAGACCGCTGAGAATTTTCGAAAATGTGGTTTTTCCGGCTCCGTTTTTGCCTGCCACAAGGATTCTCTCGCCGGGTTTTATGGAGAGATTCAGATTTTTCAGCACATGGGGCAGGGTTTCCTTGTATCTGAAACTGAGATTCCGGATGTCAATCATAATATTTAAAGAGCCTGCCAAACCTGCATGACCCGGCCTGTGTTCATCATTCGCCTTTGTATATCAGCCCCGTCTTTTCAATCCTTTTATACAAGAGGGCCATCAATATTGTTCCGATCACCGATGACATGACGGAATTATTGATGAAAATCACAAGAAAGATGATTTTAAACGGTGCCAGGCTTAAAAGTTCCACCCCGCAGGCTACTGTCAAGGCACAGACAAAGCTTGAGACCACTGATGCGAACACATATATCGCGACCTGCTTCAATCCCATGGTGAACTCGCCCTTTACAAACGTCTTCCAGATGAGATACGCGGTGTAAGAAAAAAGAAAATTGCCGATAAAGCCAAAGGCGCTGGCCGGGGACAGCATACCGAAAAAATCGGCGATGAGGTTTCCGATGGCCGAGCCCCATGCGGCTGCAGGGCCGAACATGATGCCGAAAAGCACGGGAATGGCGCTGGCCGGCCGCAACTCGGTCAGACCGGGAATGATCTGTATGGGCTTGAACGGGATGAGCGTACCCGCATAAATGGCCGCTGTGATGGATATGAGTACGATTTGCCTTGTTTTCGACCAGACCGTGAATACATCCTTCATGAACACCTCCTTTTTTTAAATTGACCTGCCGCCTATCCGGCTTTATAGAACAGGCGCTTCTTTATTGTCAATCAAGATATGACCGCTACCTTTGTATTGAAGATATTTTGAACAACAGGGATCAACAGGTTGCCCTGTTTTTCATGTTCCGGCTTTTCCATATGAAGACCATCCGTATCCGGGCATTGGATATGGTTTGAGATATCCAGATAATGACAGCCGTAATCTTTTGCCACCAGTTCGTAGTTTGGAGCAAGCTTTTTCTCCTTTTCCTCATAACCCTGAAACATTTCAGCATATCGGGTGACCCTGCCGAACCTCGGTGGGGCAAGAATCAACAGTTCCGGTGATCTGCCTTTGGGACCTGCCCCGCTTTTCAGAATAATTCCGGCCAGAACCCCGATGCCGTCGGCAATGTCTGATGCACTCAGATTGAAACGGCATTTCAGGTCATTGCTGCCCAGCATCAGGATAACCAGATCAACGGGTTTATGGCTGTTGAGGCATGGGGTTAAATAGACCTTCCCGTTAACGTACTCCAGGGCGGGATCGTCCCGGATGGTAGTTCGATGGTTCAATCCTTCCTCAATGACCTGATATTTCGGGCCCAACCCCTTTTCCAGGATGCCCGGCCACCGTTCGTGTCTTTTCAGGCGGTTGTTGTTTTGCGGGTTATGGCCAAAGGTGTTGGAATCGCCGTAACATAAAATGGTTTTCATGATAACTCCTGTAAATTAGGTTTAAAAAGCTAAGCATTTAATTAGAATTCTAATTATAATGTCAAATTTTTTTGACCTATAATGTTTTGACGGCTTTTTGAATTTTGATCAATAGGTTTTCCAGCAGCTCAGCCTCATCAGGGGTCAGTACAGACTCCGGGTCAAAGGTTTTATCGCCTTTATACCCGCTTTCCAACACCTGGTGGACCATTTTTGCACCGGCCAGGGTAATGGAAACCTGAAAGCGTTTTCCATCATCCGGGTCTGCCTTTTTTTCCAGCCAGCCTTTTTTTTCAAGGTTCCGGATAATTACTGAGGCGGTTGGCCGGTCACAGAACAAAAGATCGGCAATATCGGCCGGATAAAGGAAATCTGTCTTGATCAACTGCTTTAACAGATAGATCTGTTTAACCGTGATGTCATGAGGCAGGAGCTGCTTTTGAAGAAACCGGCTCCAGGTCAGTGCAATAATGCCTATTCGTGCGATGATGGATAATTTCATGGCTTTTTCCATTATTATAATTAGAACTCTAACTATATAATCGAGATAATTTAATCCGTCAAGCAGGAAATCATATTAAAATTTAGAAATATATAATTCTCCCCGGTAGCTGCTTTTTTATTCAAGAGTGCGGGCGGCAAGGCCCTTTTATGCCAGCTCCCTGACCCGGAACGTCCGAAAAGAAGGGGTGGCCTTTGACATGGAGGGATATTCCGAAGGCGTCCAGGCAGTGGCGGTTCCCCTTTCTGTCAATAAAATTATTTGACCGATTTTAGCCCAATACTCAATTTGACCTGCTACTGATCGTTTAAATACTTTGGATTTAACTTTTGCTTTTGCGACAAGTTCATCAGATATTTTAACAGCGGTTGACATATTGTCTCCTTCCTTTGAGTTTTTGTTTTATATTGACCTTTAATGCAACCTATCACCTAATAATTCAAAAAATCATAGTCGGGTAGCTGGGTAATGAGTTCTCACCCACTGTTCTTTGACAGGTATTAATCCTTGTTCTGACAGCCATTTATTGGTCATGCCGCTTTGTGTAGACAAGGTCCTGGCAAGATGCCAAGGCCCTTGGCGTCGGATAAAAGGGGAGCATCAATTGATTAAACTCAAACTGCCGTTTGGCCAGCATGATTGCTTTGGCTTTTATTGGGGGTCATGTTCCATTGGGTGTCTTTCATTGTGCTTACCGCTTCCAAATAAAATTGTCTGCGTTACGTGCCATGCCTGGCACACACGGTATTTTCACAGGTGCCGGCTGTTTGGCATCCTGTTAAAAATGGTGATAGCGATTCAATGCCTTAAAAATAAGATACGGTGTTGTTCTGTTTTTGATTGTCGAAGGAAATTCCTTCACATATTGGCAACCCATCTTTTCATAAAAACCTTTTGAATTTGGGTCCGCCAAGATACCAAGCTCATTAATTTCTGCCGTTGCACACCAGTTTCTCAAATGATGGAACATCTTTGACCCAATGCCCTTCCCAATATGCAGAGGCTCAATGAACATATGCTCGAGCCAATAGCCTTTCCTGATTCTGATGTCTGAAATCTCTATATCCTCTGGTAGTTCAACGATAGAATAGTACCCGACAACGGAGCATTCCAATTCGAATACAAACACATTATTTTTATTGATATAATCTGAACTGATCGTAAGTTCATTATTCCAGATCTCAAAATATTCCTTTGGATAGTTCCAATATCTTTTAGATTCGAAGGATATTTTTGTAAGAATTTTTGCCTCATCATTTTTTGCTGATCTTATCATGATTAATTCTTCGCCAACGCAAAACATCTGTGGTTTACCGTCAGCATGTTTTTATTGGGCCCCCAGTATAGATAATTTCCCTATCTGTTTATATTTTCATCGCATTGTTGTATTGTTTTCAACAAATATTTTATGCTTTATTATACCCAGGTTTTAATCCCCGACCAGACATACACGAAAAATTATTATTATCGGTTTCATCATGGCCCAGTCAGCGACATATAACCTTGATGTTGACCAGCAGCGCAACCCTAAAGCAAGCGCATATTACAAGTGCGTTGAAAATCACTTTGAAGAACTGGAACAATCACGGGACTATATGTATGCATCCCGCCTGAGTTTCCGGCACACCTACGTCATGACAGTAATCTATAAATATTTGGATTGCGGTGACCTCCTAATGGGGGTTTTGCCAGGGATGACCTATTTCTTTTTCAATATTTCTTCCGGCCATTTTTCCCTGACCCCTTCTTCCCCGGTATAATAGGGGACCTTTGCGTCTTTCGTGAAGATGTCCATGGCGGGCAGGATATTGATTTTGCCTGAATCAGGATATTCACACACATCCACATTGGCCTTTGTGCGCAGGTCGATATACAGGAAGGGCTGGTCCCCGTGATTGTAAAACTGATGGGCACCTTCCAGGCCTTCTTCAAAGAAGATCATGTCGCCTTTGGATACGGTCTGATAGCCTTTTGGCGACCGCAGGGTAGCTTCTCCCTCCAGAATGACGAACAGTTCTTCAGCATTTCGGTGGAAATGGTAGGGATAGGAAAATTTATCCGGAAATAAGGATTTGATGTCAAAATGCAGGTATTTTGACTTTGATATCTCCTCCAGCGGCAGGCTGGATTTCCATAAGAAATCGGAAGCCGGGGAGTTGTTCTGTTTGAGTTCAATGTCTGCAAGTTTGTGTATGAAAGGCATAATTCCTTCCTCCTGTGCAATGGTTCGTCCAGTTTTATATAACAGGAAATATTGAAATAGGATAATGAAAAAAATTGTACAGGTGTGTTTATTTCTTTTGTTTTCCGTATCCATCGGCAGTTCATGGGTGAGTGCGAAAGACAGCCCAAAGAAACTGGACAGGATGAACCGGTCTGAAAGAAATTACCAGGTTCTCAATCAGTTCATCTCGGATTACGGGAAAGGAACTCCTGGAACAAATAAGTAT